>Ga0070729_10000132_pt1 | contig 172424 bp, 144 predicted proteins | sample tdDd472_FD_66725 | JGI IMG/M metagenome (GOLD analysis project Ga0070729, IMG submission 66725) | Marine sediment microbial communities from the Atlantic coast under amendment with organic carbon and nitrate - tdDd47.2 | ecosystem: Environmental > Aquatic > Marine > Coastal > Sediment...
CCTGCGCGTTGACGAACTCGATCGAGTTGAGCGTGGGCAGCACCGACTCCAGCGTGATGGTGCCGGACACCCCCGGCGCGACAACGATCCTGTCCCCGTCGCCCGCACTGGCAAGCGCCTCCCGAAGCGACCCCGCCCCGGAATCGTTGGTGGTGGTCACCATATAATCATCCGCAAGCACGCCCACAGGCACTGCCAAGGCAGCAAGGCAGGCCGCCATGAAAAACAGAAGACTTGAAGAAAGACGCGTCAGGCAAAGGCGTAGGTGCAGCATTGGTGAAAAACTCGCAGGCTATATTATACTATAATGAATGGTCACATTGGATACTCAATGCAGAAACCCTCCGGAAGTCAAAGAATCGTCACGTGAATTAACGTGAAAATAAACACAACATATTGTTTTAAAACAACATCCACCCACAAAGAACTACCGCCTGTAGCCCTCCACACACATGCCCCCGCCACCTGTCGAACCAGTGTACGCGTCTGAAATCGCGTAATCAGCTTGACGGACCACGCGAGACTTGCACTCCGCCGCAGAACGGGATAACCGCCTTTTCCAACAAGGAACGCACATGGGAAGCATTGAACTCATCACCATCGCCATCGCCCTTGCCATGGACGCATTCGCCGTCTCCATCGCAACCGGCGTGACCCTCAAATCGGTCAGCCCGCGCCAGACATTCCGTCTCGCGTGGCATTTCGGGCTGTTTCAGGCATTGATGCCGGTTCTCGGCTGGTATCTGGGGGGAACGGTGCGCTCCTACATCGAAACCTACGACCATTGGATCGCCTTCGGCCTGCTCGGTTACATCGGCTACAACATGATCCGCGAAGCCTTTGCTGACGAAGAGGAAACACAGGGCGACCCCACAAAGGGAATGACGCTCGTCATCCTCTCGATCGCCACGAGCATCGACGCCCTTGCCGTGGGCCTGAGCCTTTCCATGCTGGGCATCTCGGTCTGGTGGCCGTCCCTGATCATCGGCATCGTGGCCCTGCTCTTCACCGCAGCCGGCCTGCATCTCGGCAAAACAGCGGTCAAGGCGGAACGGCTCGGCAAATACTCCGAAATCCTCGGCGGGACCGTACTCATCGCCATCGGCCTGAAAATCCTCTGGGAACACGGAGCCATCGCAATCTAGAGGCACACCACTGTCAACGATGACAGACGCCACGCCCCCGACCTCAGGTTATTTTTTTTCACGCCGAGCCAAAGGCGTGTTGCCAATCCAAACGCCATGTTCAATACTACAGTCTGAAAACCGAACCATGAATAAATGGAGATTCAAATGAAAATGAAAGGCCAGCGCGTCTTGATGTTTGTGGATAATGTCTTTGAAGATATGGAACTGCTGTACCCGTACTACCGCCTGATCGAAGAAGGCGCGGAAGTCGTGGTGGCCGGTCCCAAAAAGAAAACCGTGTACAAGGGAAAACACGGCTACCCCTTCCGGTCTACGGCCGCCATCGCGGACCAGCAGGCAGATGATTTCGACCTGCTCGTGATTGCAGGCGGTTTCGCCCCGGACCAACTCAGGCGCGATCCCAAGGTGCTGGAACTCACCCGCGAGATCCACGAGGCCGGAAAGGTCGTCGCCCACATCTGCCACGGCGGATGGATTCCGATTTCCGCCGGAATCATGAACGGCTTCACCTGCACCTCCACCCCCGGAATCAAGGACGACCTGACAAACGCAGGGGCCACATGGGTCAACGAGGAAGTCGTCGTGGACCGGAATCAGGTCTCTTCCCGCAAGCCGGACGACCTGCCCGCGTTCTGCCGGGCCATCATCGAACTGGCAGCAAAATAGCCATCCGCTTCAAGGCTCATCCGGCGATCCTTCTTCTTTTTGGTTGACGCAATGCCAGCCGATCGTGAATACTATGTGATAATGAAACCTATCTGACTAAACGAAATGTATCGAAGAAAGGAGATACAATGACTGAAAGAACAGGAATCATCACATTTCAGGGAAACCCGCTGACCTTGGTCGGCCCGGAAATCAAAGTGGGCGACACCGCCCCCGAGTTTGCCGTGGCCGCCAATGATCTGTCCCCGGCCACGCTGGCTGATTTTGCCGGGAAGGTGCTCATCATCGCCGCCGTGCCGTCGCTGGATACGCCGGTGTGCGACATGGAAACCCGGCGCTTCAACACCGAGGCCGCGTCACTTGGGGATGACGTGAAAATCCTGACCGTGAGCATGGACCTGCCCTTTGCGCAGGCCCGCTGGTGCGGCGCTGCCGGGATCGAGGCCGTGCAGACCCTGTCCGACCACGCCGGAGCCTCCTTCGGCGAAAACTGGGGAACGCTCATCAAGGAACTCCGCCTCCTGACCCGCGCGGTCTTCGTGATCGGCAAGGACGGCACAGTGGGCTACGTCGAGTACCTCAAGGAGATCACCGAAGAACCGAACTACGAGGCCGCCCTTGAAGCGGCCCGAAAACTTGTCGGGTAACGCACTTCGGTTGCCACAAAAAAACAAAGGCTTGGAAGGGTATCTTCCAAGCCTTTTCATTTTTCGGTGTAAATTGTGAAACGGAAAAGCCGAACTTTGTATTGGACTAGCGGCTAAATCGGTTCCGCAGAGCGAAGTTAAATTCAAGAAACCGTATTCATGAATTCAACCGCAACCATCCAAATTGAAATAGATTCATACTCCATGGGTCTGTAAATTATCAAAAAAATAACCCTCCCATCGACACATAGTTCTCAAATGTGATATATAGATGATCAGATATAAGAAGTCTGTATTTATTAAACCCTATGGAGGACTATGATGTCTAAAAAGATCTTGCAGTTAGCCCTTGGCTCCATCTTTTTCTTGCTGCTGACCAGCTTGCTATCACCAGCCCTTGCTAACGGTCTTTCACCGGAGGAGGAACGCGACGAAATCTATATGCTCACCGCATATTCCGTCGTATTTAAAGATTGGCAAGAGGCGGGACCAAACAAAAGAGGCCACAACATTGGTTCAATACTCGTAGACAAAGAAGGGACAATAGTTCGGTGGGCCAGAAATTGTAATACCATTCTGAATAATGGCACACAGCACGGGGAAGTGCGACTGATCATCGGTTACTTAAACAGCTCTCCAAAGCGAATGCTTGATGGCTACACCATATACACAACTCTTGAACCCTGCGCCCAGTGCAGCGGCATGATGATCCTCACCCATGTTTCCAGAACCGTCTACGGCCAGACAGATCCTGGCTTTGGAAAAGCAATAGAAAGACTCGCTCTTGATAGCCGCCAATGGAATGGAAATGGCTATACGCCATACCCGCTCACAAACAAATTAACTTCTAACCAAAGCCCTTGCGACTATCGCGTACAGCTTGACAACGCCTACCAAGAAGCCAACACCAAGTATCACGAAACCAAACCCAATGCCGACTTGCCCATTACACGTTTTCTGCTCTCGAACCCAGCGAAGCTGATTTACCAAGCTGCGGCTACCGCACTTCAAAGATATAAGGTTGTCCACCAAGATAACCAGGTGGTGCTTGAGCAGGCGAAAAAGTTCCTCACGACAATCAAGAAAAAAGTTCCGACAATAACTATCTCAGCCAACCCAGAAGAGACAGAATCGCCTTCCAGTCCGATCGAAAAAAAGCAAAAAGAGGAAAGAAAGGAAACCAAAGTGAATCAGTAACAAGAACACACTCAAGAAAGCCCACTAAGACGTGACCACGCCCGTCTCGGTGGGCTTTTCCCGGAAGGCAACAACTTCAACACACTGAAAAAACACATCTTTTGTCGCCGCTTTACTTTCTTGTAAAAATGAAGCATACATTACCTAACTCAGCGTGAATGGACGCACGAATACTTCTTAGCCCCTTTTGGGCACTTGACGTTCCACATACCTCGAAACAAGATTTACTCCTCGTACCAGAGCCACACCTATTTTATCCGGACTACCGGACTCGACCGCTTTCACGCGCAGTCGATCAGATATCTTTTTTATCCAGGAATTACATGACCTTTACATCCTTTTCCTTTGACCGACGCATCGTCGACGGAATCAAAGCATGCAACTATGAAACCCCCACCCCGATTCAGACTCAGGCCATCCCGCAGGTACTTGCGGGGCATGACGTCATGGGACTGGCCCAAACGGGCACCGGCAAGACCGCAGCCTTTGCGCTGCCGATCCTGCAACGTCTTCTGGGTTCCCGACCCACCAAAAATGCACCGAGCGTCCTGATTCTGGCACCGACCCGTGAACTGGCATTGCAAATCAATGACAACTTCAAGGCCCTCGGCAAGCAGACCGGCATGACCAGCTCCGTTGTCATCGGCGGCGTCGGCATGAACCCGCAGATCAAGGCTTTCAGCCGCTCCCGGATCATCGTGGCATGTCCGGGCCGACTGGTTCGCCTTATCAACCGGGGGGCTGTCCGCCTGAACGCCATCAGCACGCTGGTCCTCGACGAAGCGGACCGGATGCTCGATATGGGATTCATGCCCGACATCAAGCGCATCATCGCCCAACTGCCGGTAAAACGACAGAATCTGCTCTTCTCCGCCACCATGCCCAGTGACATCCGAAAGCTCGCGGACAAGATTCTCGTCAATCCCAAGACTGTCCAAGTGGCCCGAATCGCCCCTGTAGAAAGCGTGTCACACAAATTTTACAAAACACAAACCAACAAGAAAGTCGGCCTGCTGGAGAAACTTCTCGCCAAGTCCGAACACGAAAGCGTACTCATCTTCACCCGCACCAAGCACAAGGCAAAAAACCTGTCACGAAAGCTGAGCAACAGCGGATATGACAGCACATTCCTGCAAGGAAACATGAGCCAGAGCCAACGGCAACGGGCGTTGAACGGTTTCCGCGAAGGTACGTTCAACATCATGGTCGCGACCGACATTGCCGCACGCGGCATCGACTGTGACCGGATCACGCACGTCATCAACTTTGACATGCCCGACACCGTCGAAACCTACACCCACCGCATAGGCCGAACCGGCCGGGCCGGACGTACCGGCAACGCAGTGAGTCTGGTGACTCTGGATGACAAAATGCACATCCATTCCGTCGAACGCGTCATGCGAATCAAAATGGAGCAATGCACCATGGAAGGCTTCGAGCAAACAGACGAAGCCCCTCGCCAAAAGCGCGCCTCACGGCCACAGGCTTCGGGAAAACGCCGCTTCAATTCCAACTCCAATTCGAATTCCAACTCCAATTCCAGAAAACGTCGACCCAGCCGGAGACGCAGAGCGACTGCATAACGCTCCTCTCCAACTTCCGGTTTTACGGAATATCAAGGCCCCGCAACGATTCTCATCGTTGCGGGGCTTTTCTTATGCAGTGATCCAAAGTTGATAATCATTCCCGAACATTCGGTCATCTGCCCACCCCTTCCCATCTCCTCAAAAAACAATCGATGTAGAATCATTACCCCCCTTGACATGACTACTGTTTTGCAAATAATACCTCTATTGTGTTATTTTTTTTAATTTCGTGTTCACCATAAGATACACGTCAAGCTCAACGGGAGCAAAGGAGGCTATCCTATGTCAGGATGCACGCCAAAGTCAGCACCGGTCGTAACGCCGGTCGACTTGTCTTCAATCCACCCCAACAAGGAGGGAACAATGAAAAAGATTGAAGGCGTCATGTACCAAGCCAACGCACCGAAGGGAGTCGATCCGGACAGCATCTTTTTTGTCCAGGTAGACGCCACCAAGTGTGAAGCCTGTGGTTCATGCGAAGAAGTTTGCGGGACCGGCGCAATTCAGTCCATCAATGAAGATGGTATTCGTCAGGTCATTGACCCTGCTGCCTGTATGAACTGCGGACAATGCCTGTCCAACTGTCCTTACGGCGCTATTTACGAAGGCATCTCGTATGTTGACGAGATATTCGAAAAACTTAAAGACCCGGATACCGTAGTCGTGTCCATGCCCGCCCCGGCAGTCCGCTACGGCCTTGGCGAAAGCTTCGGCGCCGCCACCGGCACCTACGTCGGCGGCCAGATGCATGCAGCACTGCGCCAGCTCGGCTTCGACTACATCTGGGACAACGAGTTCACAGCCGACGTCACCATCATGGAAGAAGGCACCGAACTCATCCAGCGCGTTCAGGAACAGGGCAAGAAAGACGCCCGTCCCCTGCCGCAGTTCACTTCCTGCTGCCCGGGCTGGGTCAAGTTCGCCGAGACCTTCTACCCGGACCTGCTGCCCAACCTGTCCAGCTGCAAATCGCCCATCGGCATGCTCGGCCCCCTGGCCAAGACGTACGGTGCGCATGAAACGCACACAGAAGCCAAGAAGATCTACACGGTTTCCATCATGCCCTGTATCGCCAAGAAGTACGAAGGCCTCAGGCCCGAACTGGCCGACAGCGGTTTCCGTGACATCGATGCCACGATCAATACCCGCGAACTGGCGGCAATGATCAAGACAGCGGGCATCAACTTCAACAGCCTGCCCGAACAAAAGCCCGACCCGGCTCTGGGCGATTCCACCGGTGCTGCCACCATCTTCGGCACCAGCGGCGGCGTCATGGAAGCAGCTCTCAGGCTCGCTTACGAGGTTCTGTCCGGCAAGAAGCTGAAAAACCCGGAAATCAAGGTCGTCCGCACCCACGAAGGCATCAATACAGCTGACGTCAAGGTGCCCGGATTCGGTACTGTCAAAGTCGCCGTGGCCAGTGGCCTCAAGAATGCCGCCAAGCTGTGTGATGAAGTACGGGCCGGAAAATCTCCGTACCACTTCATTGAAATCATGAGCTGCCCCGGCGGTTGTGTAAACGGCGCAGGCCAGCCTCTCGATCCGGAGATCACCGCATCCCTGTTCAGAAGCACGGTCGCCAAGATCAACCAGCGCTTCCGGGCACGCAAGGTCACCGCATAAGGAGGAATGAAGATATGAAAATGAATAGACGTGGTTTCATCAAGGCCTGCGGCATCATGACCGGCTATGCAGTCCTCAGCGTCAACATGACAAAGGTCGCTATTGCCAGCGCCATGGACTTTGTGGGTCTGCGCCAGAAATCCGTATACGATGCTGACGCCAACTCCAAAATCTACAAGCTCAGAAAGTCTCAGGACAATCCCATGGTCAAAAAGATTTATGACCACAAAACGGGTTTCCTGCATGAAGGCCCCTGCGGTCATATGTCCCACCACCTGCTGCACACGCATTATGTCGACCGCAGCGCCCGTGTGAAGGCTCTCAAGGCCAAAGGCTTCAAGCTGAACTTCTAACACCGTCAAACAGCGTTGTCCTGCGGCGAGGATTCCTCTGACCCAAGGGCCAAACGCTTTCCCTTCCATTCACTCCATTCCATTCTTCCCCTGCCCATCCAGCATCATTTCGCCTGCTTTGCTCAAGTTGCTTTGCCTGCTTCTCGTGTCACTTTTTTTAAAAAGTTATACATTTAATGTAATTTTTTCTTGATTAGTATTATTCTTTCGCTTATGAATTTCCCCAAGAACACCTCCGACCGGAGAAAATCTGCCTGCGGCAAGGGTTAGCCTGAACCTCAGGGTGGAGCCTTCTGGATTTCTGCCCTTACCGTACCGCAGTTGTATGATCCTGAAGCTCCCTCCTTTACCGCATGCAGATTGCCCGGACTACAAACCGGGCTTTCTCCTTTGCGGGAAAGCAACAAAAGAAAGGATCATCACATGGAAAAACGGCTCGGCATCATCGGCATAATCATCACGGACAGATTCAAAACGGCTCCGGCAGTCAATGAGATTCTCTGCGAGTATGGAAAAATCGTGGTTGGTCGCATGGGACTGCCTTTCAAGGACAGGGGCGTAAACATCATTGATCTGATCGTTGAAGCGACTACCGACGAAGTTGGAGCGTTGACGGGCAAACTCGGCATGCTGGAAGGCGTGCGGGTCAAATCACTTCTGGTCTAAAACAGGGAGCAAACTCATGAAACAGGACAGCACATTAGACGGCAAACTGCAAAATTTCATCGACGAGGAAACCATCCGGGCCGAGATGGCCAAAAGCGAGACCCCCAGCCCCGGACTGATCAAGGAAATCCTTCTCAAGGCCGAAGAAAAACAGGGACTGGACCCGGACGAGGCCGCAGCCCTGCTCCGCAACACCGACCGCGAACTGGATGAGGCCATCTTCGAGACCGCCATCAACATCAAGAAAGCCATCTATGGCAATCGACTGGTGGTCTTCGCCCCGCTCTACATCACCAACGAATGTTCCAACCAGTGTCAGTACTGTGGATTCAAGGCGGCCAACAAGGAACTGGACCGGCGCACCCTTTCCCCTGAGGAAATCAAAAGTGAAGTCGAAGTCCTTGAAAACATCGGCCACAAACGGCTGCTGCTGGTCTACGGTGAACATCCCACTCTGGGCGCGGACTGGATCGCCGAAACCGTCAAGGACGTGTACTCGGTAACCTCGGCCAAGAGCGGCGAAATACGACGCGTCAACATCAACTGTGCCCCGCTGGACGTGGAAGGATTCCGCAAACTGCACGAAGTGGGCATCGGCACCTACCAATGTTTTCAGGAAAGCTATCACCGTCCTACCTATGAGAAACTGCACAAGGCAGGACCCAAAAGCGATTTCCTGTGGCGTCTGCACGCCATGCACCGCGCTCAGGAGGCAGGCATCGACGATGTGGGCATGGGAGCCCTGTTCGGACTGTACGACCCGGTCTACGAAGTTCTGGGCCTGCTTCACCACGCACGACAGCTGGAACGTGACTGGGGCGTGGGACCGCACACCATCTCCTTCCCCAGACTGGAGCCGGCACTGAACGCGGACATCGCCTACAACCCGCCGTACCCGACCACGGACCATGAATTCAAGAAAATCGTATCAGTGCTGCGTCTGGCAGTGCCGTACACAGGGCTGATCCTGACCACCCGCGAAAACGCCGAATTCCGCAAGGAACTGCTGGAAGTAGGCGTATCCCAGCTCTCGGGCGGCTCACGGACATACCCCGGCGCATACAGCGACCCGGAATACGACAGGCCCGACGTGCAGCAGTTCTGTGTCGGCGACAACCGCAGCCTTGACGATGTCATTCAATCCATCGTGGGCGAACACGGCTACGTACCGTCATGGTGTACCGCCTGTTACAGACTGGGCCGCACGGGTGAGCATTTCATGGAGCTGGCCAAAACAGGCTTCATCCAGAAATTCTGTCTGCCCAACGGGTTGCTGACTTTCAAGGAATACCTTGAAGACTACGCGTCCGAGGAGACAAAGAGAGTGGGTGAAGAACTCATCCGCAACGAACTTGAAAACTATGCCGATCCCGAACGCAAAAAGCTGCTCACGGACCGAATGGCCCGCATGGAAGCAGGCGAACGGGATCTCTACATCTAGGTGGAACACGAATGAGACTTACCGCGGGAATAGAAGCGCTGGATATGCCGGCCCTTTTCAGGGCCGCCCGCAGAAGAATCATTCTCCATGCTGCGGTGTATGGGGCGTTTGCAAAATCGCCCCCGCACCGCAGCAGTCTGGAGACGACGCTTGGCAAACCCGATTTCAAACGGCTCGACGTCATCGTCGTGGAACCGGGACACGATGCAAAGTGGATACACTCCTTTCTCGGAGCGCTCAGGTTCGGCATTTCCATTCAGGGCATCAGGGACGAGATAGAATCGTCACATCGATACATGACCGAAATGCAAGCCCGGTACCCGGACAAGATTCACCTGCACCCCGTCCGCAGACTGCCGTGTCTGCCGATAGTCGTTGCCGACGACACCATTGTCTTCGGTCAATATGCCCATGCGGAAGAACATGCTCCGCAAGGGTTCTGGGGAATTGTCGAAACCGATGTCGAGCGGCTGCTGCAATGGGCCGAAACCGGCAAGACACCGACAGAAGCAAACAATGAAGACCTCGCAGCCTTCCGGCTGGTCAACGAATGCGTCCGCGCAATGAACACCAACCAAAACGAATCACAACCATGAACACCCTGACTGAACAAGAAATCCTCGCCTATCTGGTCGGAGCAGACGACAAAGAACTGTTCGGCCGGGCCGAAGCCACGAAACAGGAAGTTTTCGGCAACGAGGTATACCTCCGCGCCATCATCGAATTCTCAAACATCTGCGACAAGAAATGCCACTATTGCGGCCTGCGCGCTCCCAACAGCACGATTTCCCGCTACCGCATGGATGTTCAGGCAATCCGTGACACGGCAGCCGCGGCAGCAGATGCTGGGGCAGGAACAATCGTTCTCCAGTCCGGTGACGACTTCGGGTATTCCACACAGGTCATTGGGGAACTTGTCCGAGACATAAAGGAACGCCATGACGTGGCAGTTACCCTGTCACTGGGGGACCGGGGCCTGGACGAATACGAATTCTGGCGTGACTGCGGCGCGGACCGCTGCCTGCTCAAACTGGAAACGACCAATCCCCGCCTGTACAAACGAATCAGGGGCGGCGAAGATTTCTCGGCACGTCTCCACAGGGTTCAGGGCATACGCGACATGGGCTACGAAATCGGCTCCGGCGTGATAGTCGATCAACCCGACTCCGACATGATTACCACCCTTCGCGACATCCTGTTTCTCACCCAGCTGGACCTCGACATGATCGCCATAGGGCCGTTCATTCCGCACCCGCACACACCGCTGGGCAACGCGCGCCCCGGCAGCATTACGCTGTCGCACAGGGTAACGGCCCTCCTGCGCATCCTCAATCCCCACGCCAACATTCCGTCCACATCGGCTCTGGGGACCGAAAGTCCCAAGGAACGGCAACGGGCCCTGACCAGAGGATGCAACGTCCTGATGCCTTCCATGACACCCGAGGAGCACCGCAGGGACTACAACATTTACCCCGGTAAAAACGAGGCCATCTCGGCATCAAAACACTCACTGGATAGTGCCAAAGACATGATCCGTTCACTGGGCCTGACACCCTCGTCCTCAAAAGGTCCCTCAAAAAAAAGCCCCCATGTCCATGAAAGTTCCACGCAGAATACGGTTGGACCTTGCGCTCACAGGGAGACGGAACGGGAACTGGTCGCCGCAGATTAACCAAACCACGAATCCGAAAACAGACATCATCGGACCTGCCTGTAAAAATCCCCGTAGCGAACATATCGCTACGGGGATTCTCTACATTATCACTTTACGGAACAGGGCATAACACCCGTCAGTTCATCGCATCAATTCGAATCAAGGTGGCAGCAGGCGAAACGGCCGGGGGCTATCTCCCGACGCTCCGGGGCGACCTGTTTGCAGATATCCATGGCATGGGCACAGCGCGGATGAAAATGACAGCCGCTTGGCGGGTCCAGAGGAGATGGAATCTCACCCTTGAGCGGGGAGAAATCCACGTCACGCTTGTCCAGCCTCGGCACCTCGTTGAGAAGCGCCTGCGTGTAAGGATGAAACGGCGAATCAAACAACTCGTCCACCGGCGCGGTCTCCACGATACGGCCCAGATACATGACCGATATCCTGTCGGAGATATGCTCCACCACGCCAAGGTCATGCGAAATAAACAGGCAGGTCAGGTTGTGCTTCTCGCGAATGTCCATGAACAGATTGAGAATCTGCGCCTGAATGGAGACATCGAGCGCGGCAACGGACTCGTCGCACACCAGACATTCCGGCTTCACCGCCATGGCACGGGCAATGCCGATACGCTGGCGCTGCCCCCCGGAGAACTGATGCGGATAGCGGTTCTTGTAGGACGGGTCCAGACCGCACTGCTCCATGACGTCGGTCAGATACCCATCAAGCTCCCCATTCGTGGTCAGCCCATGATACAACGGCGCTTCACCGATGATATTCTTGACCCGCTTGCGTGGATTGAGCGACGCGAAAGGGTCCTGAAAAATCATCTGGACGTTGATGGCATAGTCGAGTTTTTCGGCGTCGTTCATGAAGGCGACGTCCTGGCCCTTGTAGAATATCTTTCCGCTGGACTGAGGCAGGATGTCACAGATCATGCGCCCGAGAGTCGACTTGCCGCAGCCGGATTCTCCGACCAGCCCGACCACTTCACCGGGCATGACGAACAGGTTCACGTCGTCCACAGCCTGAACGCGCTCCTCGGTAATCTTCGCGCCCAAGGCACGGGCCGCCTTGGAAGCGAAATCCAGTTTCTTCTCGAACACCCGGCTGACGTTCTCGCAGCGGATGAAAGGTGTCTGATCACTCATAATATTTCTACGCCCTCTCTTACGATTGTTTGCCGGGATGGAAGCAGCACACCTTGCGGCCATCATCCATGACGGTGACCGGCGGCACTTCAAGACAGGCATCCGAACTGCGCTGGCAGCGCATGCGGAACGGACACCCTTCCGGCAGGTTGATAAGGGACGGCGTCATGCCGGGAATCTGATACAGCGGTTCACCCCGCTTGTTGCGGCTGGGAACCGATCCGATAAGGCCTTCGGTGTATGGATGCAGCGGCGCGTCAAGTACCTCCTGCACCGGCCCTTCCTCAATGATGGTTCCGGCGTACATGACAGCCACACGGTGAGCCAGACCCGCGATAACGGTCAGGTCGTGCGTAATCCACATGAGCGCCATGTCCGTCTTGCGGCAGAGCTTCTGCATTTCGGAAAGAATCTGCGCCTGAATGGTGACATCCAGTGCAGTGGTCGGCTCATCCGCAATAATCAGGTCCGGATTGTTGAGCAGCCCGGTGGCAATGGCGACACGCTGCCGCATACCGCCGGAGAACTGATGCGGGTACGCCTTGATGCGCTCCTCAGGCGAAGGAATGCCGACCATGGCCAGAGCCTCGACGCAGCGACGGCGGGCCTCGCTCCTGCTCACCTTTTCATGCGTGCGGATGGCTTCGATCATCTGGGTGTCGATCCGCAGCACCGGATTCAGGGTCATCATGGGATCCTGAAAGATCATGGCAACCTCGTTGCCGCGGAAGGAACGCCACTGGGATTCGGGCTGGCCGACCAGCTCCCTCCCCTTGAACTTGATGGAACCGCCCGCGATCTTGCCCGGAGGATCGACCAGTCCCATGATGGAAAAACCGGTAACCGATTTTCCGGAACCGGACTCGCCCACGATGCCGATGACCTCACCCTTGTTGATGGTCAGGGATATGCCGTTGACCGCCTTGACCACACCGGCGCGGGTGTAGAAGTAGGTTTTCAGATTCTGTATGTCGAGAAGAGGGGTAGTCATCGCTTCAACCTCGGATTCAATACGTCACGTAACCTGTCGCCCACCAGATTGATGCAGACGATCAGGACCAGAAGGGCCACACCGGGATACACGCTGATCCAGTAGTAGCCGCTCTGCAGATACTTGAAGCCGTTGGCGATGAGCAGGCCCAGCGACGGCTTGGTGATGGGCATGCCCAGCCCGAGAAAGGACAGGGTCGCTTCCAGAGCGATGGCACCGGCCACCTTCACGGTGGATATGACGATCAGTTCGGGCGTACAGTTGGGCAGTACGTGTCCGAACATGATGCGCCGCTGCGGCAGGGCCAGACATTTAGCCGCCTCGACATATTCCTTGTTGCGCTCCACCAGCACGTTACTGCGGATGGCGCGGGCATAGTAGGCCCACTGCACGATGACCAAGGCGAGGATAATCTTGTCGATCCCCTTGCCGAGAATGGCGAGCAGAATGAGTGCCACAAGAATGGCCGGGAAACTCAGTTGCAGATCAACCGTCCGCATGATGAAGGCGTCGGTTTTCCCACCCCGGTAAGCTGCCCACAGCCCTATGATCGAGCCGATTATCAGCGCGATAATGGTTGAAACCACACCGACACCGAGGCTGATGCGCAACCCGTACAGAATGGAGCTGAGCATGTCGCGGCCCTGACTGTCTGTGCCGAGCACGTAGGTCACGGCTTCATCCATGGACTTGGAGCCGGGGGCCAGCTTGGAATCCATGATGTCGATGGACATCAGGTCATAGGGATTCTGCGGTGAGATATACGGTGCGAGAAGCGCCACCGAAACAATGACGGCCAGCAGGATCAGACCGATGGTCGCGACTCTGGACTCGAAGTATTCCTTGATAGCCTGCCAGAGCAGGGATTCGTTTTGTACTGCCATGTCCCCCTCCTAGCGTTCGTCGCCCAGGCGAACCCGGGGATCAAGGATCGAGTACAGGACGTCCACGATCAGGTTGATGATAATGAACATGGTCACCGTAATCAGCAGGTAGGCCACGATAATGGGCCGGTCCAGAACGCCGATGGAATCAATGACCAGCTTGCCCATACCGGGCCAAGCAAAAATAGTTTCGGTAACAACGGCAAAAGCGATCAGGTTGCCGAGTTCCATGCCGAGCACCGTAATGACCGGAATCATGATATTCTTCATGACGTGCAGCCCGATGATGCGGGTGTTGGACAATCCCTTGGCCCGCGCGAACTTGACGTAATCCATCTGCAGGTTTTCCTGCACCCCGGCACGGCTCAGGCGGATTGCCAGCGACGTCTTGAAAAGAGCGAGGTTGGTTGCCGGGAGAATCAGGTAGGTCAACCCTTTCCACGACAGGAAGCTGACCTGCATGCCGAGAAATTCCGTAGTCGGTCCCCGTCCGCCCGAAGGTAGCCAGCCGAGATGCACGGAAAAAACGATGATCATCATCAACCCGACCCAGAACGTGGGCAGGGAAAAACCGAGAATGGAAAACCGCATGATGTTGCGGCCGATCCAGTTGTCATGCTGGATGCCAGCGACCATGCCGAGCGGGATACCGAGAAACACGGCCATGAACATGGCGGTAAAGGCAAGCTCAAGGGTGGCCGGAAGCCGGTTGAGGATGATCTTCAGGGCAGGCTCGTTGTAAACGAACGAGTTGCCGAAGTTCCCGTGCAGGGCACCCTTCAGAAAGATGAAATATTGTTCCCACAGCGGCTTGTCGAGCCCCAGATCCCTGACGGCACGGGCGTATTCTGCGGGTGAAGCGTCAGGCGCGATCAGGATGTCGATGGGATTGCCGATGTAGAAGACACCGACAAAAACCAATACCGACATGACAAGAAGCACGACAGCGCTTTGCGTTATGCGACGGATAAGAAACGCGAGCATGTATTACCTGATTTTTTAGAGTAAAATGAGGGGACGCGCCCAGCACGTCCCCTCATTGCCATTGATAAGGGAAACCCTACTTGACGCTGATTTCGCGCGGCAGGGTGTAGCCGTCGGTACGGCCGTTGTAATCGAGGCCCTTCTTGGCTGCCCAGACGTTCACCTGATAGTGGATGGGCACGATGCCGACCTGGCCGATGCCCTCTTCAGTGGACTCGATGATCAGCTGGTTGTGCTTTTCCGGGTCAACGGTGACAAGAGCTTCTTCCAGCTTCTGGTCAACGATGGGGTTGGAGAAACGGCCGCGGTTGGAAGCGCCGAAGCCCTTTTCCTTGTCATAGGTATGCAGCAGGGAGGCGATGCAGTTGGACTGTTCACCAGTGTCAGTGGCCCAACCGACGAGCATCAGGCTGAATTCCAGAGCGGAGGCCTTACCGAAGTAAACGGCCTTGGGCATGGTGTTGACTTCGGTTCTGATACCGATCTTTGTCAGCATCTGCGCGATGGCCTGAGTGATGTCACCGTCGTTGACGTAGCGGTCATTGGGACCGTGGATAGTAATCTTGAACCCTTCGGGGTAACCGGCTTCGGCGAGGAGAGCCTTGGCACCCTTGGGATCATAGGCTTCAGGCTTCAGCTTGGTGCTGGTGCCTTCATACCCGTCGGGGACCATCTGGCTGGCGGGTACTGCCAGACCTTCCATGATGCGGGCAACGATGGCGGGACGGTTGATGGCCTTGGAAATGGCCTTGCGGACGCGAACGTCGAGCATGGGGTTCTTGATCTTGTTGCCTGCATTGTCGGTAACCATGGGGGTGTCCTCACGGTTGGAGTCGAGGTGCAGGTAGATCAGACGAGTGGAAGGCGACTTGAACAGCTCCACGCCGGCAGTCTTTTCGAGATGCTTCACGTCTGCCGGGGGAACGAAGTTGATCAGATCAACGTCACCGGACTTGAGCGCGGCGACGCGGGTACCGTCATTGGTGATGGGGCGAACGATGATACGCTCGAAAGGCATCTTGCCGCCCCAATACTCGTCATTGCGTTCGTAGACGATCTTGTCACCACGGGCCCATTCGGCCAGCTTGTAGGGACCGGTGCCAATGGCGGCTGCGCCGGAGTTGAAATCCTCAGTGGTCTTGCCTTCGGCGGCTTTCTTGGAAACAATATTGAAAGCTGCGAAGTTACGCGGCATGAGCGGAGACGGTTTCTCGGTGTGCACACGAACGGTCAGGGGATCGACGATCTCCACTTCCGTAATGGCACTGACGGCGAAGGAAAAGGAAGACGGGCTGTTGGGAACGGTGGGGATACGCTCGATGGTGTATTTCACGTCCTCGGCTGTGAAGGGAGAACCGTCATGGAATTTGACGCCTTCACGCAGCTTGAATTCCCATACAGTATCGGCAACCGGTTTCCAGGAGACAGCAAGACCGGGCTGCATTTTCTGGCGCTCGTCCTGACGGATGAGCTTGTCGAAAACGTAAATAGCCATCTGGTTGTTACTGGTAATATTATGAAAGTGCGGGTCGAGGGAGGTCGGTTCGCCCTTCAGGCCGAGGGTCAAATCCTTGGCCATCGCAAAGGATGCGCCAAGCACCAGACTCATCAGGACGACGAAGCTGATCAGCAATTTTCTCATTAAATATCTCCTTGTTGTTTTCCAAAAAAAGGCGCACTAAACTGTCATAAAACCGTTTCAAAATCAAATTTTTTGCATTTTAATCGCCTAAACATGAATTTTTGGAACGATTTTTTGCCATTTGGCCTATTGCGACACTTACAAACAGATTCACAGCAGAGCTATAAGGAAAGACATATGACCGATACCATAATTGCCTATTTAAAAGAACATGAATCTGCAATGTTCAGCCTGTTGGAGAAAGTGGTCAACATCAACAGTTATTCCGCCAATCCGGACGGCGTGAACAAGGTTGTGGATGTCCTCGAATCCGTCATGCGGGATATGGGATTCTCCACACGCCGCCTTTCCAACGGTGTAACGGGAGACCACCTCGTCGCCGAAAACAAGGCCCGCATCGCAAACGGCGGCGGCCCGCTTTTTGTCGGCCATATGGACACGGTCTTTCCCCCGGAAATGGGCTTTGACACATTCAGGCATGAAGGCGACACGATTTTCGGCCCCGGCGTCACGGACATGAAAGGCGGTCTGGTCATCGGCCTCTACGCGGTCAAGGCGCTCATGGCAGCAGGCAAGGAAGACATGCCCATGGCGTTCTTTTTCAATGCGGACGAGGAAATCGGCTCACCGCATTCCCGCGAACTCATCGTGGAAGAAGCCCGCAAAAGCGACTTCTGTTTTGTCATGGAAGGCTCCGGCATGGGCGGCGAAGTCGTCACTGGCCGCAAGGGACGCATCGTGTTCGACCTGACCGTGAACGGCCAGCCGTGCCACGCAGGACACAGCGAATTTCCCAAACCGAGCGCCATCGTTGAAATAGCCCACAAAATCACTGCGCTTGAGGCACTCAACGACCCGGAAGTCGGCACATCCCTCAACATCGGCCTCATCGAAGGCGGCGTCGGCCCCAACACCGTGGCAGCCAATGCAACGGCCCGGTGCGAGACCCGGTTCGTCAACAGGGACGACGAAAAACCCATCTGGGAAGCTATCAGCAAAATTGCGGCAGAATCCACACTCGACGGCACCACCGGTTCAGTCGAAATCGTCACCAGCCGCCCGCCCATGGAGACTGACGAAACCATTCTCGGTCTTTATGCAGAAGTCGAAAAGGCTGCCAAGGAAATCAATACGGAAGTGCGCCCCGTTTTCCGCGGCGGAGGTTCGGACGCCAACACGGTCGCTCAGGCAGGTATCCCGGTGCTCGACGGCATGGGACCGTCCGGTGCCAAATACCACACCCCCGACGAATATATGCTCGCCGACTGCATGGTGAAACAGGCCCTGCTCACGGCAATCAGCACCGTGAACGCATTCGAGAAGTATTCAAAATAACGGGCCACGAAAGACGCGCTCGTCTTTCAGCATTCCGAAATACAGAAAATCAGTAAGTAGCCTTTTCCGAAAACCGGGAAAGGCTACTCTTTTGTTTTATTGCTTGAACTTCTGTCGAGAGCTTTTCCGATGCCGAAGATGGCTCCGGTGACGCCTTTGATGACGCTCCCTGCGGTCCCGATAACGGCCCCGCCCAGGGCCTTGACGTATTCGGTGATGCTGACCCAGTAACGGGGATTTTCAATGGTTCCCGCTACCCGGATGGGCACCATAACTCCAAACATATCGTCGGAGTCCTTGCCGCCCTGCCCTTCGGAGGTCGGAACGAGCTTGACCTTGAGCAGGTAGTCGAGCTTGCGGGTCGGCAATGCAACCGATCCGTTGCCATCGGCACGCAGTCCGGGGGCCTTGACCGCAAGGTCGCGGTTACGCAGGATGCCTGCGGTGATGACACCGGTACCGGAAATGGAACCGAACTTGGTGGAATCCGTCTTTGAAGATTCAACCGTGCCCTTCTTGTTCTTGCTTTCGTGCGTCTCCTTTGCCATGGAAAAAAGGTCCACACCGGGGAATACGCCATTGGCAAGATGGAAGGAAAGCTTGCCGTTCATGCTTCGGAGCATGACGGGCAGCCGCTCGCCTTCACAGGAGATGGCACCGTTGAAATTGAGAAGCCCATCATAGGAACGGTCACCGAGTGCGTCCTGCGAAAGAGCGCCCACATCGACCTTGTCGAGTCCGACAATGACGTCGGTTTTCGGATACTTGGTCATGGCATTGACAGTGATCCCTGTGGACAGCTTTCCGCCATAAAGGTCAGCCGATACGGGACTGAGGCGGACAAGACCGTGTCGAGCCTTGGAAATAGCCTTGATATTTTTCAGCCAGACACCGTCGATACGAACCGCTTTGGCCGAGGTCTCGACATCCAAATCAAGTTCGCGAAGCAATGCAGAATCAATGATGCGGACATTCTCATCTGTTCCGTTCTTTTCAGCCTCACCGGTTTTGGCCTCATGATCCGGCGGCAGGTAACGATCAAGATCAATGGAACCAAGGGCGAGGCGGGCGAAATATTCACTGCTGCCGTGAGCATTCTTCATCCGTCCTCGGCCTGAGAGCGTCGTATCATCCAGCACCGCATCAACGGCCTTCACGTGCAGCTGGCCCGGAGTATAAATCAGATCTGCCGTGCCACCGACCTTTGTCAGGACCTTGGAATCGGCTGTCTCTGTTGCTGTAACGCCCATCTGTCGCAATGTTTCACGCGCATCAAAGGAAGGGACATCAACCTTGGCGGCCAGTTTTTTCAAACCGTCCGTAATGCCCTCAAGCGTGCCGTCCATATTGACTGTCGCGCCATAGGCAGAAACCGTCAGGCCGGTAATCTTTGCACGTTCCGTATTGAAATCAAGCAGCATGGACTGCAAGTCGAGACTGGCGTCCATCTCTCCGCCGGGGATGGCTGCCCCCTTGGCGGCAAGAGAAATTTTTGTTGCCATATGCCCATACTGACGACGGGCCAAATCAAGGGAAGACTTGCCTGTCAGTGTCAGGGTGCCCTTGGCCTCGGGCTTCGAGCACTCGAAATCGAGACTCATATCAACAGGAAACGGAGTGCCCTCCGGGCTATAACCGGTAACGAGATTCATGCCGCGCAGGATGAACTTCGTATCCGTTTTCCGATCATCCCAGAAAAGACTGGAATTGGTCAGTTTCACACCGTCAACATCCAGAGAGAAACCGCCGTCATCCTCGCTCGCTTCAGCTTTACCGGTATCCTCATGCCCGACCAGATCGTCCCAATTGCTCTTCCCGTGCTCATCACGGCTCAGATTCAGGGTCAGGCCGTCCAGTTCAAGCACGTCAAACTGAATCTGCCCGGACAAAAGCGGCAGAACCCGAACCGAGACATGGGCGGAAACAGTCTGCACCATGGGCTTCTTGCCGAATCCCTCGGCATTGCTCAGACTCAGGCCGCCAAGTTCCACCCCGATCCTGGGGAAAAACGATAGCGAAAGATCGCCGTCAAACTTGAGCGTCCGCCCGGTTTCATCCTGAACCACCTCGGAAATGCGGGCCTTGTAGTCATTCAGATCAAAAGTGAAGGCGAAAAAAATCAGGGCCGCAACAAAAAGCGCCGCGGCGGCGCCGAGTCCAATCATGCTCAATTTTACCGCTTTGTTCATTGGTTACCCCTCTATTCGGGCCAGACAACAGATTTTTATCGCTGAAGCAGTTTCTTTATTTGAAGCAGTTCATCATGCACTTCATGCAAGATATCAGCATGTTCACGGCTATGAAGTTTTTTCTTGGCACCGTCGATGGTCAGACCTTCATCGTAAAGCAGCCGCTTTATTTCGCGAATGATCTCCAGATGCTCCTCTGTGTACAAACGTTGACCGCTCTCGGTTCGAATGGGATCGATTTCATCAAACTCCCCTTCCCAGAACCGGAGAACGTACGTCTTGACGCCGATCGCCTTGGCGGCCTGACCAATCTTATATCGCTTGAACTCCTGCAAATCTTCCATCCGCACTGTTTAGCAAATACACCGAGTCCCTTCAATGGATTTGCACAATCGGTTTCAGAATACACAAAAAAACCCCGCTCCTTGGAAGGAACGGGGTTTTTATTTCAATCATATTCGAGCTAGAAACGAATCGGCAGATTCTTCTCAAGCGCGGCGAGCACCTTGTTGTGCTCCTTGTCCACCTGCTTGTCCTTGAGAGTCTTTTTCGGGTGACGGTAGGTGAGACGGAAGGAAAGATTCCTTTCCTCTTCCTGACCTTCAGGCACGAACTCGGCGACCAGTTCAACGGATTCAAGGATGGAGACACCCGCATTTTCAATTGCCTGACGGATAGCGCTTGCCGGGAGTGTCGAGGGACCGATGACGGTCACGTCACGACGGCTCGGCGGGAAGACGGGCAGCGGTGCAAATGTGATCTTGTGAGAATCCACGATCTCCCGCAGGAGGTCCAGATCGAGATCAGCCAGCCATGCTTCCTTCTTTGCGTGGTAGAAATCGGCAATATCAGACTTGACCTTGCCCATGAAGCCCACGACCTTGTCTTCAAGCTTCACCTCGACACACGGCTCAAGATAGCTGTGCTCTTCCACCAGAACGAACTCCGGCTCGGCGAGTTTCAGGTGATCCTCAATGACATGCTCAACATGTCCCTTGATATCAAGGTAATCGGCTTCACCGTCCTGCCACGGCCATTCGGTCGCATGACGCGGGCCGTAGAGCAAAACGCCGAGGCGGACATGCTCGCGAGTCTCGGTTTCGGACTCGGCGTCAGCCTCGAATCGCTTGGCGACCTCAAAAATACGGATGTGATTGTTGCCCTGAGCAAGGTTGTTCTTGAGCGTATTCAGAAGACCGGGTGCGATATCGGTACGCATGGTGTTCTGGTCGGCACTCAAGGGGTTGGCGATATGTACGCGTCCCTCGGCAGGCAGGTTCAGACGATCAAGATCGTCGTCACCGACAAAGCTGTAGTTGACCGCCTCGTTCAGGCCTGCGCCTGCCCCCCACGTCTTGATGCGCTTGATAAAGGCATATTCGGTCCCGCCTGCCACGGTTTCCAAGGACTTGGCGACCTTGGGCAGCACAGCCGGGATGCGGTCGAGGCCGTACACGCGGCCCACTTCTTCGTAGAGGTCCACTTCGCGCTCCAGATCGAGGCGATGGGACGGGGAGGAAACTTTCCAGTTGGCAGCATCGGAATCGTCAACCGTGCAGCCTTCACCTTCGAAAACCTTCTTGGCGAATTCCGGCTCCAGGTCGAGACCGAGGAGGCTCATGCAGCGGTCATGGCGGTAACCGTGTTCACGGTCCTGCCACGGCTTGGGCTCGTTGGAAGCCACACCGGACACCACGGTTCCACCGGATGTCTCAGCCATGAGCTGTGCAGCACGATCCATGGCGAACCGGTTCATGACCTGATCGACACCGCGTTCGAAACGGTAGGACGCATCGGACGGCAGTGCCAGACGGCGGGCAGTCTTGCGGATGGTCCCAGGACGGAAAACAGCGGCCTCAAGGAGGACGTTGGAAGAACCTTCGCCCATTTCGGAATTGGCTCCGCCCATGACGCCAGCAAGCGCCACCGGCTTCTTGCCGTCCCAGATGAGCAGATCATTGGCGGTCAGAGTACGCTCAATATCGTCAAGCGTGGTGAACTTCATGCCGTCGGTCGCCGGGGCCACACGGATGGTGGCTTCCTCGATCTTGTCGAGGTCAAAGGCATGGAGCGGCTGGCCAAGTTCGAACATGATGTAGTTCGTGCAGTCAACGATGTTGCTGATGGGACGCTGGCCCAGGGACAGGAGCTTGAAGCGCATCCAGTCCGGAGCCTTGCGGGTCTCGACGCCGTGCAGAACGCGGCCGTTGTACAACGGACAGAGTTCCGGGTCGTCGATGAGAATTTTGATTTCATCGTTGACGTTGCCGCCGGCCTCGACGAGGTCCAGCTTCGGCATGGTCAACGGCAGGTCGAATGCCAGCGCGGTCTCGCGTGCGAAACCGAGAATGGACAGACAGTCGGCGCGGTTGGGCGTGATGTCGAAATCAAAGACAGTACGTTCCAGATTCAACGCGTTGACGAGTTTGTCGCCGACCTTGAGGGAATCATCAAGAACCCAGATGCCGTCATGATCTTCGGAAAAGCCGAGTTCACGTTCGGAACAGATCATGCCGAACGACTTGATGCCGCGCAGCTTGGCCTTCTTGATCTTCATGCCCTCGGGCATGACAGTGCCGACTGTGGCGACCGGAACCTTCTGGCCCTTGCCCACATTCGGGGCTCCGCAGACGATGGTCAGGGTCTCGGGACCGCCCACGTCAACGGTGCAGACCGAAAGTTTTTCGGCTTCAGGGTGCTTTTCGCACTCCACGACATGACCGACAACGATGTCCTTGATACTTTCGAAAGGATCATCGATGCCTTCGAGTTCAAGGCCGAGCATGGTGAGCTTGTCACCAAGCACCTGAATGTCGCCCTCGTAGGGAACAAACTCACGCAACCAATTTAAGCTGACTAACATTGCACTACCGTAAGCGATGAAAAGTTATGAAAAAAGCGGCCGCGAAGTCCCCTGATAAAGGAGACTCCGGACCGCACTCTATCTATGCAAACTGTTCGAGAAAGCGGACGTCGTTCTCAAAGAACATGCGCAGATCGCCGATGTTGTACTTGAGCATGGCGATGCGCTCGATACCGAGGCCGAAAGCGAAGCCGGTGTAGACTTCGGGATCGTAACCAACGGATTTGAAAACGTTGGGATCAACCATGCCGCAACCCAGAATCTCAACCCAGCCGGTGCCTTTGCAGACACGGCAGGTCTTACCGTCAGCCTCACCCTTGCCGCCGCACATGACGCAGGAGATATCGACCTCTGCGCTCGGCTCGGTAAAGGGAAAGAAGCTCGGGCGGAAACGGACATCGGTCTTGGCACCGAAAATCTGCCGCACGAACACGGTCAGGGTTCCGCGCAGGTCAGCCATGGATACGTTCTTGTCGACCAGCAGCCCCTCGATCTGGTGGAACATGGGGGTATGGGTCAAGTCGGAATCACGGCGGTACACCTTACCGGGGCAAATGACAGCCACCGGAGGCTCCTGCTTGAGCATGGATCGAATCTGCATACCCGAAGTATGGGTACGCAGCACGATGTTGTCCGAGACGTACAGGGTATCCTGCATGTCACGGGCCGGATGCTCGGGCGGGATATTAAGGGCTTCGAAGTTGTGCCAGTCGTTCTCCACTTCGGGTCCGGATGCGTGCTCGAAACCGAGTCCGGTGAGCACGTTGCAGACTTCGTCCATGACCAATGTCACGGGATGCAGAGAACCGGCCCAAGGCTTGCGCCCCGGCATGGACGGATCGAACTGGCTCATGGCCTTGCTTGCCTCGGCAGCGTTCAGATCGGCTTCCCAGGAATCAATCAGCGCGGTGATACGCTGCTTGATCTCGTTGGCCTTCTTCCCGCCTTCGGGCTTGTCGGTCTTGTCGAGCTTGCCGAGCTGGCCCATGGCCTGCGCGAGTTTGCCCTTGCGACCGAGGAATTCGATACGGAGATCGTCCAGTTCCTTCAACGAACAGGCCTGGCCCTTGCGAGATTCGCAATCCTGGGCCAGGCCGTCGAGTCCTTCCAGGAAGGACTTGAGTTCATTACTCACGATAGTTAGCTCAACTTGGCTTTCGCGGCCTCGGCGACCTTGGCGAACACTTCGGGGTTGCGCACGGCCATGTCGGCGAGGACTTTGCGGTTCAGCTCGATGCCGGCCAGCTTGAGGCCATTCATCAGGCGGCTATAAGAGAGACCATTGATGCGGGCAGCGGCGTTGATACGCATGATCCACAGCTTCCTGAACTCGCGTTTCTTCTTCTTGCGGTCGCGGTAGGCATTGCAAAGAGCCTTTTCGACGCGCTCACGAGCGGTGCGATACAGGCGGCTACCGGCTCCGCGGTAACCTTTGGCCATTTTCAGATACTTTTTGTGACGCCTCTTAGCGGCGACTCCACGTTTTACTCTCATGGTAAAACCTCCATCTTTAATTACCTCCCGGGCCGGACGGATTCCCCCAGCGAGGCAAGATTCTATAGGTTAATGTAGTAACGACGAACTTCCAATCCGAGGCGAGGCTGGCGTAACGTGTGAAACCGGACAATCCGATTTCGCCTTGGACGCAGCCAGCAGGCCTGTAGAACGGAGGTATTAGCCGTTGGGCAGCTGACGACGAACGGCCTTCATGTTGGCGCCATCCACGGTGGTGGACTGGCCCAGGCGACGTTTGCGCTTGGCGTTCTTCTTGGTCAGGATGTGCCTGAGGTTCTTTCTGCGGCGCTTGAACTTGCCGGTTGCGGTCTTGGAAAACCGCTTGGCAGCTGCGCGACGAGTTTTAATCTTCGGCATAGTAGCCTCCTTAATATGGGGATCAAGCCCCCAAAAGAGTATTGACTATTTTTTAACGGGAGCAAGCATCATTGTCATCGTCCGTCCCTCTGACATGGGCCTGCTCTCAACTTTAGCGAGATCCTGCGTATCCTCCACGACACGTTCGAGCATCATCAGCCCGCGGTCCTTGTGGACGATTTCGCGTCCGCGGAAGAATACGGTCACCTTGCAGCGATCGCCTCCACCGAGGAACTTGATAATTTTCTTGAGCTTCGTCTGGTAATCGTGCTCATCGGTCTTCGGCCGGAATTTGACTTCCTTGATCTTGATAACGGTCTGTTTCTTCTTGGCTTCCTGCAGCTTTTTCTTCTGCTGGAACTTGAACTTTCCGTAATCCATGATCTTACAGACCGGCGGATCGGCATTCGGTGCGACCTCGACGAGGTCAAGTCCTTTGTCACGAGCGCGCTCAAGCGCATCACGAGTGTCAAGAACGCCCAGCTGTTCGCCGTCCTCATCAACCACACGCACCTTGGGGATGCGAATCCGTTCGTTGCGCCTGACCAGGTCTTCCTTCCTCTGGTCGCGACGGTATTTACCCCGAAAAGCTATAGCTCATTCCTCCGCGTTTGAAAGGCTCTTGAGCAGCATCCAAAATCAGCTGCGCAGCCTCCTCCAGTGTAACCAAGCCAGGGTCTTCTCCGTCACGAGAACGAATATTGACGCACCCGGCCTCAACCTCTTTATCACCGATTACCAGCATGTACGGGATCTTCTCAACTTGAGCTTCCCGCACCTTGTAGCCGAGTTTTTCATTGCGAACATCCGCCTCAACACGGATTCCCTTGCTCGCGAGGAAGGACTCGGCCTCCTTCATAAAATCAAGTTGCGCATCCGTTACATTCAACAGACGCGCCTGAACCGGAGCCAGCCAAACAGGCAGAGCCCCGGCGAAATGTTCGATGAGTACACCAATGAATCTCTCGATGGAACCGAGGATGACCCGATGCAGCATGACCGGGCGATGTCGCTCACCGTCCTCGCCCACATATACCAAGTCGAAGCGCTCTGGCAAGGTAAAATCGCACTGGATCGTGGCGCACTGCCAGCGGCGTTCCAGAGAATCCTTGAGAATAATGTCGATCTTGGGACCGTAAAAAGCGCCGTCACCTTCATTGATGCTGTATTCCTTGCCAGTGGATTCCAGCGCCTCGGTCAGCGCGGCAGTGGCAAGCTCCCAATCCTCATCAGTGCCCACGGATTTCTCGGGACGGGTGGAAATTTCAGCATCGAACTCGAAGCCGAACATGTCCATGATGTCCTTGACGAAATTGAAGACACCGACGATTTCATCCTGCAACTGATCCTTGCGGCAGATGAGGTGTGCATCGTCCTGAGTAAAGGAACGGACACGCATCAACCCGTGCAGCACGCCGGACTTCTCATGGCGATGAACCACGCCAAGTTCGAAATACCGCTGCGGCAGTTCACGATAGCTCATGATCTTGCGCTTGTAGATCAGCATATGCGACAGGCAGTTCATGGGCTTGATGCCGTATGCCTGCTCATCGATCTCCGTGAAGTACATGTTTTCACGGTAGTTGTCGTAGTGGCCGGACTTTTCCCACAGCTCACGCTTGAGGATCAGCGGCCCCTGCACGATCTGGTAGCCGCGCTTGAGATGTTCCTTGCGCTCCCAGTCTTCGAGGATGGTGCGAACCAGCCCGCCCTTGGGGTGCCAGAGAATCATGCCGCCGCCCACATCTTCGTGAGTGGAGAACAGGTCAAGCTGAGTGCCAAGTTTGCGATGATCGCGCTTCTTGGCTTCTTCCAGACGATGCAAATGCTTCTTCAAAGCCTTGGGATCCTGCCATGCGGTCCCGTAGATACGCTGAAGCTGCTTGTTCTTCTCGTCACCGCGCCAGTAGGCACCTGCAACGGAGAGCAGCTTGAAGGCCTTGAGCATGCCGGTACGTGCCACGTGCGGACCACGGCACAGGTCGGCAAAATCGCCATGAGTATAAATGGAGTATTCGTCCGCTCCGAGATCGTCGATCAACTCACCCTTGTAGTCCTCACCCATGTCGGCAAAAAACGCGCGGGCCTCATCAGCACTCACGGTACGACAGGAAAACTCCTTGTTGGCACCGACAGAGGAAAGCATTTCCTTTTCGATGGCCTCAAGGTCTTCCGGAGTAAAGGGACGTTCGTAGTCGAAATCGTAGTAAAATCCGTCCTTGATGGAAGGACCGATGGTGACCTTGGCAGTGGGAAACAGCTTTTTCACGGCCTCAGCCATGAGGTGAGCAGTGGAGTGACGAATAACGTCCAGCCCCTCTTCGCTATCCGCGAAGACGGGCTCAAGAGTGGTACAGGTCTGCGGAACAGCGGTAGTCAGATCAAGCATGGTCTCGCCGCACTTGGCAGTAACAACCTTCTTGAACTGTTTCTTGGACAGGCCCTCCTTCAGGGCATCGGCACACAAAGCACCGTCGGCCAATTCAACCTGCTTGCCGGAGACTTCAATCTGCACTCTCTCAGCTCCTTTCCCGGAACCACCGGGGTATAAAAAAAATGAAAGGGAGACCACTTGTGGCCTCCCTTCCGGGGATTTCTGGTAGGCGCGGAGGGATTTGAACCCACGACCCTTTGCACGTCAAGCAAATGCTCTCCCCCTGAGCTACGCGCCTTCTCGTTGAAGCGAGATGCAACCTAGCGACGACCCCCTTTCCTGTCAACGACTTTTTTCATTTTTTTTCACTTTTTTTACTACAAAATACTCTCCACACATGAACCCAGAGGCTCCAATCAGCCAATAAAGCCCGTCAGAAAGCCATTTTCTCAACAAATGATCGCTGGTTGCTCCGCCCAAAAACATTATTTCAAAAACAACGTCTCAACATTGAACTACCCGGAATCGTTCGAATAATAATATTCATTCCCAGCAAATAATCTCTGCCCCACATCATGGATCGGGCCTGTTTTATTTTCATCCGGCAATCAGCCCATGGCCGCGAGCGCCTCGCCAGCCAACTGCCCTACCGTGACATCAACAACATCCTCGTCCCTGAAGGTGCGGATTTCCGTGGCGTCGTCTTGCATGGACTCAATCTTTTCCCGAGCCTCGACAGCATCGATCAGACCAAGTGCACGTGCGGCATAGGCACGATTATACGGGTCCTCTTCATCAAGCGCGATGATGAGAAAGCGTTCGCTATGCGCCACCAGTTCCGGTCGGCTCTCTGCCAAACGCGCCAATCCCCAGAAAACGTCACGGCGCAACTCCACATGATCGAGGAAATTACCGTCACACGCCTCATCACAAAAGATGTACGAAGCGAGAATCTTGTGAAATTCCTTGGCGATTCGCTCGTCATTGACCATTGCCTCGGCCATGAAATGCGGGATTCCCCAGCCAAGATTCCCGGACTCCTCGTTCATATGCCACATGCATGTACGCATAAGCACACGGGCCTTTTCCATGGATGCGGCGGCCATGCGGCCAGCAGTCAGGCCGAAGGCGACAACAGAACGCCAGCGCACGGCTTCATCCCTGTCCAGACGCATGGAAAAAAGCGGCGGCACAACCACACCCGGAGGCCACGCTTCCAGTTCGGACAGCCGGGACTGCCATTCAGGGTCAGATAATATGGCACGGACATCCTTCTTTACACGACGAAATCGAGACATATGAACTCCAGTGGTCGATGTTGTGCTTGCTTGCGCCTTCGGCGGCCCTGCGGGGAGGTTGCCTCCGGCGGCTCAAGAACCCTTCGTGAAGGGTTCTTGAGAATCTCCTAAGCTTTTTGATGCGCCTTCGGCGAGTATTTCGTTCGCGTCAGGACGGCTTAAAATTTATGACTTGGGCGATAAAAACTTACAAGAATCTTTAAAATCGAAATCTGCACCGCTGAAAAACGCACCTCAAATCCTGATTTTCAAAAAACGAAAAAGGGGACCACCTCACAGGCGGTCCCCTTCATAATAATCATGTCTGCCTTAAAGGCAATAGGAATAATTCCTAGTTGTTTTCGAGAATTTCCTTTTCCAGTTCTTCCTGAACGTCGAAGCCGAACTCTTTGGCCTTCTCGATACATTCCTTGGCGTCGGCCCACTGCTCATTGTGTGCGTCGATGATGGCCTTGTTGTTCCATGCAGGGCCAAAGTTGGGAGCCTTGTCAAGAATAGCCTTGAGCAGCTTGTCGGCTTCCTCATAGTCACCGGTCGTAATGAGCAGGCTGGACATGGTTGCCTTGGCCTGAAGGAAATCAGGATCGTACTTGAGGGCCTTCTTGAGCGCCTGCTCGGCCTTGTCGGTGTCACCCTGCTGAAGCTTGATGAAACCGATGTTGCCCCACGGCACAGCGAAGAACGGACGCTGCTGGGTAGCCTGAATATTGTAGTTCAGGCAGCTCTCCAGATCACCGCTCTGCATGGCGATACCGCCAAGCTGAACATAGGCTTCCGCCATCTTCGGAGAGTTGGCAACCGCTTCGAGGAATTCCTGTTCGGCTTCCACGAAATCACGGCGGGACAGGTAGGCCACGCCCAGATTGTAATGGGAGTTGCCACACTGAGGGTTGTCCTGCAGCTTGCCCTTGAGGTCGGCGATATAGTCGTCGAGATTGTCAAAATGTTCCATGGCGTCCTATCCTTGTTCTACGGCTTGTCGATGCCGTGTTTTTTCAAATGTTCCGAGTACCAGAGGCAATACTCAAATACCGGACGAACTTTCTCGAAGTTCATCACCAGCATGACATTGAACTCGTTGACCGCGTCGATATATTCCTGATTCTTGTGCTTGCCGGTCTGTCGCACAAAAATCTGGGACAGCTGATCCGAGGTATATCCACTCATATCCTTGCGGATATCAATAGGATCAAACGGAGCTGCGAACGGGTCCCAGTTTTCATAGCCCATGCGGTCAACGAACTTGCGCCGCCGCTTGGACATTTTTTCGTACATGTACTTCTTGCGAGACTCGATATCCTCGTCGGAGAGGCCTTCGTAATTAATATTATCAGTCATGGACTAGTCCTCGTCCGTACCGCCAAGCACGATGGTCTTGCTGCTGTCACAGCCGGCGCAGGCGGACTTGCTCTCAGTGCAGGAAGCACAGGCTGCGGAATCGGGGTCCGGCTGTGCAGCAGGAGCCTTGATCTCTACCGGGGCAGCTTTTTTCTCGACCTCGACCGTTTTTTTCTTGTCCTTGTCACTCTTCACGCCGAGATACGTCTCGTCATAAGAAGTGACCAAAGCCATGGACAGGGGCAGAAGCATGTCGCCCAGTTCCCTGAACCGGCTGCCAACGCCTTTCTGAAGGTCCTTGCCGATACCCAGCAGTTTGTCGAGCACGATATCCATGTTGACGGTGGGGTACTTCACGCCACCCTCGAAACCGGCCTTGTTACAGGTATGGGCTTCACCTCCGATGGAAGTGGGCACACCGTAAAGGCGGCAGGTGATGGGACGATGCTCGTACAGGGCACAAAGATCATCATCACCCAGCAGAGGACAGCGAACGCGGGCCCTGGAGACCTCCATCAGAATCTCTGAGGCAGGTCGTCCTTCCTGGCTGGCCTTGTAGACCTTGCGCTTGAGCTTGTGAATCTGCCTGTCGGCCTTGTCGGCACGCTGCAGGATTTCACTTCGCTCCATACCGGAGAACTTCTCGTTGAACATCTTGTTGATGTACATGGCCTCGACCAGTGTAATGTCGAACAGGGCGTGACAGCAGTCGCTGCACCCCTTGCCACATTTAACCAGTTCAGGCGTATCTTTTTCGAACTTCTTGAAGACAGCATCGACGTCTGCGACGATGGCCTTATACCTCTCAAAATACTCTGTAAAATCAAGCGCCATTATATATCTCCTCGTCAGGTTCGCGATAATAACCCGCAAACCGTGGCGGTGTAGTGCTCAGTTAGATAAGTCCGAAATCGGTGCCGTCAACCGCATGGCAGAAAATAGAAAGGAAAAACCCCGACCTTTCCGGCACCAGACTGACAGTCATTATGAAACTGGCTGTTCCGGACGGCTCAACCGCGTTGATCTACGCACTTGAGCCGTCCGGGACAGCCAGAAAATGGAACGGGAGCAGCGGGATACCCCGTTGCTCCCGAAACCATATTGAACAGTCGAGACTAGTTCTCTTCGATGGTGATAGCGTCGGATTCGCAAACCTCAACGCAGGACTCACAACCGAGACACTCTTCTTCGTTCACTGCAACAGCTTTGCCGTCCTGAAGCTCGTAGACTTCTACGGGACAGACATCAACACATTCGCCGTCGCCAGTACACTTGTCAGTGTCGATAGTAATAGCGTAGCCCATTTTTTCCTCCAGAAAAGTGATTTGGGATGCCCGCAGATCGGGCTGTTTCATTTGCACCGTTGCCTTATCATCGACAAAACATCAGTGCAACAGAATCTTGTACAGATCCGCTCTTTTTTTGAACGCGGACACGAGTTGCAAATATATACATGACTGCGCCGTGTCAAGACGTGATAGCCACTTTCAGCTTTTGCAAAACCGGGGGGAAGAAACGAGACGGTTGTGATACGTGCATTAGTTGTTTATCCTGCCACGTCTCAACACGAACCAACCTATATAAGGATAGATACATGTTTACCACGGAAGAGCTCAAAAAATACGCAGAAACCCTGTGGTGGGGACTGTCCACAGCCCGCACCAAGCCTTATGAACCGGGCGATTTCATCCTGCTCCGCTTCGACACCGATGCCCTGCCGCTGGCAGAAGTCATGTTCGATCTGCTCATTGAAAAAGGCATGAACCCGATTCCGCGACAAAACATGACCTCAAACATGGAACTTTCCTTCTACGGCAAGGGAAGCGAATCCCAGCTCACGTCCATCCCGGCAGGCGACAAGGAATTCATAAACGGCCTGAATGGCTTGATTTCACTCATTGCACCGGCCTCGCTGACCCACCTTCAGAACGTTGACCCGAAAAAAATCGGCAAATCCGCCGTCGCCCGCAAATTCATGCGCGACATCATGGAAAAACGCGAGCAGACCGGAGATTTCGGCTGGACCCTGTGCGTCTACCCGACTGCCGAACTGGCCAAATCCGCCAATCTTTCCATGGAGCAGTTCAAGGAACAGATCGTCAAGGCGTGCTTCCTTGACCACGACAATCCGCCCGCACAATGGGCTGAAATTTTCGACGAAGCCGAAAAGGTCAAGGCATGGCTCAACGGCCTCGACATCGAACATTGCCGCGTCCAGTCCGAAAACACCGACCTTATCGTGGTTCCCGGCAAGGACCGCCGCTGGCTCGGCGTTTCCGGCCACAATATCCCGAGTTTCGAAATATTCCTCTCGCCCGACTGGCGCGGGACCGAAGGCGTATACTATGCCGACCAGCCGTCATTCCGCTCCGGCAACTACGTCGAGGGCGTGAAGCTGACCTTTGAAAAGGGCATCGCCGTCAAGACCGAAGCCAAGGTCGGTGACGAATTCGTGGCCAAACAGCTGACTCTTGATGAGGGCGCAAACCGCCTCGGAGAGTTCTCTCTCACAGATCGCCGCTTCTCCAAAATCAGCGCCTTCATGGCGAACACCTTGTTCGACGAGAACTTCGGCGGGGAACAGGGCAACTGCCACGTCGCAGTGGGCGCGTCCTACTCCGACACCTATGCAGGAGATCAGTCCTCCCTTGATGCAGCAAAAAAAGAAGAGCTCGGCTTCAACGACTCCGCACTGCACTGGGATCTGGTCAATACCGAACAGAAAACCGTCACAGCCACCCTCAAGGGCGGCGAAGAACTGGTCATCTACAAAAACGGCGAATTCCAGTACGAATAGGAATTGCCTCCGACGGCTGGGGGAGGTGGAGACAGAATCTTCACTTCCCCCGCCCCGTTACATCCCTTTTCCAAATTTTAAGCATGCGTTGCGATGGCGGCAGCGACACCAAAAATGCTCACAGAAACGGGGACGCAGCAGTAATATTTTTCGAGGAAACGAATCATGACAAAACGAAATATCTATCTTGAAACCGTAGCACCGGAAGAAGCCGTCAGACGAGCCAAGGCGTCTCTCAACCGCAATAAGCTGGTCGGTTCCAAAACCATCCCCACCCATGAGGCTGCCGGTCATGTGACCGCGGCCCCGATCTTTGCCCGCTATTCATCGCCCACTTTTCATGCAGCAGCTATGGACGGCATTGCCGTACGCGCCGAATCCACGTTCATGGCCCGCGAGGACGAACCCACAGCCCTTGCCCATGGAGACGATTTCCTGTTCGTGAATACGGGCAACCCGCTTCCCGAAGGCATGAATGCGGTCATCATGATCGAAAACATCAACCAGAAGGATGAACTCACCGTACTCATCGACGCACCGGCCTTCCCGTGGCAGCATGTCCGCCGCATCGGTGAAGACATCGTGGCAACCGAACTGCTCATTCCGCAAAACCGCAAGCTCGAACCGTGTGACATCGGCGCACTGCTCTCAGCCGGCATCTATGAAATAGAAGTGAAGGAAAAGGTACAGGCCGTATTCCTGCCCACCGGCGACGAAGTGCTCAATTTTCTCGACAGGCCCGAACCGCAGGCCGGACAGGTTATCGAATCCAATTCACAAGTTTTCAAGGCCTATGCCGACTCATGGGGCATTGATGCGACATGGTCCGCACCGGTCCCGGACAACGAAGACGCACTGCGCGCCGCGGTGCTGAAAGGGCTTGAAGACGGCTGCCATGCGGTTATCGTCGGAGCCGGTTCCAGCGCGGGCAGCAAGGACTACTCAAAGCGGGTCTTCGAATCCATCGGCAAAGTACTGATTCACGGCATCTCGGTCATGCCGGGTAAACCGACTCTCGTTGCCGTCACCGATGAACGCAGCGGCCATCCCGGCCGACTTCTCATCGGCGCACCCGGTTATCCGGTCAGCGCAGTGGTCTGCCATGAAAAAATTCTGGCTCCGCTCGTATCCTGGCTCATGGGCGCTCCCGCCCCGGAACGACAGGAAACCGAAGTCGTCCTCGCCCGCAAGACGCCGTCGCGCCCCGGCATGCGCGAGGCCATCCGACTGGCGGCGGGCCGGATCGGCGACAAGATCATCGCGGCTCCGCTGGCCCGCGGCGCGGGAATGATCACCACCATGACCAAGGCACAGGCTGTGGCCTACATCGACAAGGACGTGGAAGGCGCTGAAGAAGGCGAGACGCTCAAGGCAGAGCTGCTCGTTCCCAGAGCAGAGCTCGACCGTGTCATCATGCATGTCGGCAGTCACGACAACACCATCGACCTGCTCGCCAACGAACTCATGGGACTGTCCGCTCCCCTGCGCCTCGTCTCCAGCCATGCCGGAAGCATGGGCGGCCTGACCGCTCTCAAGGCCGGTTCCGCCATGTTCGCGGGCGCACACCTCTTTGATCCGGAATCCGGCGATTTCAACTTCCCCTTCATCGAAAGGTATCTCAACGGCCTTGACGTCACCGTGATCAATCTCGCCATCCGGCATCAGGGGCTTATCGTTGCCAAGGGGAACCCGCTCGGCATCACCGGGGTCAGCGATCTCTCCCGCGAAGACGTGACCTTCATCAACCGCCAGCGCGGCGCGGGCACACGCATTCTGCTCGACCATCACCTCAAGCTCGCAGGCATCAACCCGCGCGATGTGCAGGGGTATGAAAACGAGGAATTCACGCACATGGCCGTGGCCGTCAACGTGCTCACCAACGCCGCATCCTGCGGTCTGGGCATCTACGCCGCAGCCAAGGCGCTTGATCTCGATTTCGTTCCGCTCGCCCATGAACGGTATGACCTCGTCATCCCGACAGAGCACATGGGAGACCCGCGCATCATGACGCTGCTCAACACCATCTGCATGGACAGCACAAAAGACAAAATCAAGGCGCTCGGCGGCTATGAAGTCGACCTCACCGGCGAAACCATGAAACCCGGAATGGGATTGGGATAGGCACACATGTCCAAAAAAACAGCACTTGTGGTCGTAGACGTACAGCGCGTTATGTTCGAGACGCCCGGAGAAGTTCTCCATGAGGGCCAGCGCGTCCTTGAAACCATTGCCGGACTCATCGCCTCGGCACGCGAAAACGACATCCCGGTGGTGTACATTCAGCACACGACCGAAGGCGCGGGAAGCGAATTCGAAAAAGACTCACAAGGCTGGCTGATCGCTGAAGACATCGCGCCACAGGATGGCGACACGATCTCGCTTAAGTACACCTATGACGCCTTCTGCAACACGCAGCTTCATGAAAAGCTGACGGGCATCGGGGCGACCGCCCTTGTTTTCTGCGGATTGCAGACGGAAGTCTGCATGGACACGACCATACGCAGCGCCCTTGCCCACGGCTACACGAGCACGCTGGCCGAAGACGGTCACAGCACCTACGACAACGGCGTGCTTTCGGCAAAAGACATCATCGCCCACCACAATCAGACACTCAACCGCCGTTTCTGCAAGGTTGTCCCGGCCAGCGACATTACCTTCTAGCGGCAAAAACCCCGATATTCAGAACTCCCACGGTCAAACTGAAAAAAATGGCTGTGGGAGTTTTTCATTTCCCTCTCCCCGCCTTTCGTTTTTTCCCGTTACCTATCGGCTATTGTACAAATCAGAAGGAAAGGTATACTGTGCCACGGCCTTAATACGAATTTCATGTTCGGGCCCTTATCATTCTACGCACAACCGCCCGGACTCACATCATACATTGCAGGTTTATTATGGAAAACGAAAACACACCTGAAACCGTGAACGAAAACACCACGGAACAGACAGAAGAAACCGTCGAAGAAACGACGCCCACCCTCACTTTCGAGGAACTCCCGGACGCTCTCAGGGCCGCGTGCGACCGCGCAGGCTGGGACAAGCTCATGCCCGTGCAGGAAAAGGCACTGCCGCTCCTGCTCGATGATCGCGACGTCATGGTGCAGGCACGCACAGGCTCCGGCAAGACCGGCGCTTTCGTACTGCCCCTGCTCGCCAAACTCGACCCGGAGAAAAAACACTGTCAGGCACTCGTGATGGTCCCGACCCGCGAGCTGGCACAGCAGGTGGCTCAGGAAGCCTCCATGCTCGCAGGCGACAACGGCATCAACGTGGTACCGGTCTACGGCGGCGTAGGCTATCAGCAGCAGCTCGACGCATTCCGCGACGGCGCACAGCTGGTGGTCGGCACACCGGGCCGCATCCTCGACCATCTGGTCCGCCGCAACCTGAGCCTCGACAACCTCAAGGTGCTCATCTTCGACGAAGCCGACCGGATGCTCTCCGTCGGATTCTATCCGGACATGGTGGAAGTGAAACGCTATCTGCCCCGCCGCATCGACGGCAGCTACATGTTCTCGGCCACATTCCCGCAGTCTGTCCTGCGTCTGGCCGAAGAGTTCATGTACAAACCGGAATTTCTCAGCCTGTCCAGCGCCGAAGCCGATGTTTCGGCCATTGCCCACCAGTTTGTCGAAGTGCAGGCCATGGGCAAGGAACGCAAGCTCATCAAGCTGATTGAGTTGGAAAACCCCTCGTCCGCCATCATTTTTTCGAACACCAAACGCAACGTGGAGTTCATCGCAGCCCTGCTCTCCCAGTTCGGCTTCGACGCCGAAGGACTGACCTCGGACCTCACGCAGAACAAACGCGAAAAGCTCATGGCACGCATCAAGGAAGGCAAGCTCCGCTTCCTCGTTGCAACGGACGTGGCAGCACGCGGCATCGACATTCCCGAACTCTCCCACGTCTTCATGATGGAGCCGCCGGAAGACCCGGAATCCTATGTCCACCGCGCAGGCCGCACCGGCCGTGCAGGCGCATCCGGCGTGGCGATCACCATGGTGGACGTCATCCAGAAGATGGAGCTGGAACGCATCGCCTCCCGCTTCAAGATCAAGTTCGAGGAAATCAAGAACCCCACCGACGAAGATGTGGCCAAGATCATCGACGAACGGTTGACCGCCCTGCTCGAAAAGAAATTCCGCAAGCTGACCAATCTCCAGCGCGAACGCGCGGCCCGGTTCCTGCCTCTGGTAAAGAAATTCGCCGAGGACGAGGACTCCATGGGTTTGATCGCCATGCTGCTCGACGAAATCTACCAGAACACCCTGCACGGCAAACCGGCAGAACCGGAAGCGCGACCGGAACAGCCGCGTCAAGCCAGACCGAAACCGCAACGTCCCAAAAGCCGCAACTCCGGCAACGGTGGACGCGGTGGACGTAATGACCGTGGTGGACGCGGGAGGCAGGAAGATCGCAGAGATCGCAATGAACGCGAAGACCGGGGCCAGCGCAAGGAGCGCGACGAGAGCAAGGACAAGGGACGTCCGCGTCGCCCCAAAAAACAGGAACAGCCCAAGCCCGAGCGCACGAAACAGGCTCCGAAGCAGGAACAGCCCAAGCAGGCTGCACCACAGTCCGAACCGCAACAGGAAAGCACCGGCGAAAAGAAACGTCCGCGTCGCCGCCGCAGGCCTCGCAGACGCCGCAGTTAACCTGAACAGACCGTGTCCGATCATCTGATTCTCGGTCTGGCGGCAGGCTATCACTACGGTGACGTGCGCCCGTTTCTCTGTTCACTGGAACAAAGCGGGTTCACGGGCCGATGTGTGCTGTTCGTTTCCGACACCACCCGCGACCTCGACCGCATGGCCGAGCATGCCGTGACGATCATCCCGCTTGCCAAGCCGGAGGAAATCGCGCACCTGCCGTACAACGCATTGCGCTATTTCCTGTATCTCGATTACCTGCACAGCGCGGATACCGAGTTCAAGCGCATTCTCGTCACCGATGTGCGGGACGTGATCTTTCAGGACGACCCGTTCGCCTATGCATGGCCGGACGGCATCAATTGCACGCTGGAAGACGAAAACGCGACCCTTGGCGGCTGTCCCTACAACAGCCACTGGATTCGCGGACATCAGGGAAAAAATATTCTGGCCGAGGTGGCCGGGAAAAGAATCTCCTGCTCCGGCACGACCGTGGCTGACCATGCCGGAATGCTGCGCTACCTCGAAACAATGACGGACCGGCTTGTCCCGTATACGCCCGGAGAACGCATGGCCGGTTACGATCAGGGCGTGCATAATGTCCTGCTGCATGACGGGTCGCTTCCGGGCCTGACCCTGCACGACAATTCCGGCCCCATCCTCACCCTTGCCTCCACCAAAGGCGAACCGGACACGGATGAGGCGGGCTATGTTCTCAACGACAACGGCAAACGGGCACACATAGTGCACCAATACGACCGCAAGCCGGACCTGTTCAAGATGATCCGCCAGCGATACGCATAAATTTTTAATAGACCAAACCCTGACCGAAGGTCATCATCCACTTATGACGCATTCAACACGCACGCCGCTTCAGCAGCCCACCGTTCTGCCCATGTCCCGAAAGGAAATGGACCGGCTCGGCTGGGACGAACTCGATATCCTTCTTGTCACGGGCGACGCGTATGTGGACCACCCGTCTTTCGGCGCGCCCCTGCTCGGACGCTGGCTCGTGCATCACGGGTATCGCACCGGCATCGCGGCACAGCCCCGATGGGACCGGACCGACGACGTGGAGCGCATGGGCCGCCCCCGACTTTTCGCTGGCGTGGCCGCAGGGTCGCTCGACTCCATGCTCGCGCACTACACCGCATTCCGAAAGAAACGCAGCGATGACGCCTACACCCCCGGCGGCATGGCGGGCAGCCGTCCGAACCGGGCGAGCATTCCGTATACCAACATCGTGCAGCGTGCCTTTCCGGGCCTGCCGGTCATTCTCGGCGGCATCGAGGCCTCGCTCCGCCGCGTATCACACTATGATTTCTGGACCGACGCGGTCCGCCGCTCCATCCTGCTCGACAGCAAGGCCACAGCCATCACCTACGGCATGGCGGAAAACTCCATCGTGGCCCTTGCCGAAGCCATCGACGCGGCAGAAGACCGCACCATAAAAGGCCTTCGCCCCGTCCTCGTCAACATCCCCGGACTGGCCGTTGCCGGAGCGCAAAAGGACATTCCCGAAGGCGCATCCACTGTGGAACTGCCGTCCCATGAAGAAATTCTTGAAGACCCGCAGGCACTCATCAACGCGACCACACTCCTTGAACAGCAAGTTCATCACAACCGGGACATCGCCATTCAGTCCAGCGGCGGACGGCTCGTCATGGTCACCCCTCCCGGTCCCCTGCTCGAAACCGCAGGACTCGACGAACTGGCGGGACTGCCCTTTTCGCGACTGCCGCACCCGTCATACACGGAACGCATTCCCGCGGCAGACATGATCCAGACAAGTGTCACTACCCATCGAGGGTGCGCGGGCGGCTGCTCATTCTGTACGCTGGCCCTGCATCAGGGACGGCAGATCAGGTCACGCAGCAAAGGCTCCATTCTCGATGAAGTGGAACAGATCACGGAAGTGAAGGGATGGAAAGGCAGCATCAGCGACGTGGGCGGCCCGAGCGCGAACATGTGGGGCGCGCACTGCGCGGGCGACCAATCGACCTGCAAACGCGCAAGCTGCATGACGCCGTCGGTCTGCAAGCACTTCAAGGTGACGCAAAAGGATTTCGTCAATCTGCTCAGAAGCGTCTCGGACGTTCAGTCGGTCAAGCACGTCCGCGTGGCAAGCGGCTGGCGCATTGATCTCGCACTCACGGACATGCCGTCGCTGGCCTGTCTCATCCGTGAATTCGTGGGCGGTCAGGCAAAGGTCGCCCCGGAACACCGCAGCGACCATGTACTCAAGGGAATGCGCAAACCCAAATTCGCGGCATTCGAGAAATTTCTCGATCTGTTTGACAGGGAATCAAAAAAAGCGGGCAAACGCCAGTACGTCATCCCCTATCTCATGAGCGCCTTTCCCGGTTGCACGGACGATGACATGCGGGACCTCGGCGACTGGCTTCGCAGTCAGGGCTGGAAACCGGAGCAGGTACAATGCTTCATTCCCCTGCCCGGAACGGCTGCAGCTGCCATGTTCCATGCCGAAACCGACCTCAACGGCAACCCCATCTATGTTGCCAAGAGCGACGCCGCCCGTCTGCGGCAGCACGGTATTCTCATGCCCACCAGAGGCCGCCCGACCAAACGGGGAAAACAGGGCGGAAAACCGGGAGGCAGGCCAAACGGCAACTCCGACGGCAAACCAAAGAAACCCTATGGGAAACCAACGCACAGCCGACGCGACGACGACTCCCGCCCACCCAAAAAGAAACGGCGGAACAGACGCTGATTTGGCTAACAGACGGCAACCATTTGCCATCGTACCGTTTTTATTCACAGAAAAGACATAAGCTCTCTACCGAACTGTAACACGTGCCCGCTATTTCAGGCGGGCACGTGACGTTTACTGCACGCGCATAACAAACAGTTCGGGAGGCACCTGATGCCCAGTCTCGGTTTCAGAAGCAAGCTCTATCTCGCGTCCATCTCCATGGTCATCATCACCATCGTCAGCATGGCGGCCGTCAATTCCATCCAGTCCCGCAACGAATACTTCGAAAGCGGGTTGACCGCTCTTGAAAACGTGTCCGGCACACTCCTTGAAACCGTGGCAATGCAGGACCGCCTCGCCCGAAAGAAAATCCTTTCCGACCTGAATATATTCCGTTCCGTCATGGGCATCAGCGGCCTGCCCATGCTCGAAAGCCTCTATGACGTGGACATGGACATCATAGACCAGACCACCGGAAAAACCGGGTCGGTCACTATCCCCGCTTTCAAGCTCGGATCGAAGTACCTGCATGAAAGCACAGCCCTTGTTGACGGCATGGCCGAGACAGCCGGTGTCCGCACCTCAGTCCTCCAACTCGACAACAAGCGGTTCATCCGCATCTCCACCACTATCCCCGACAGAAACGGCAAACCGGTTCAGGGACGGTATGTCCCGGAAAACTCCCCGATCAGCAAGACTCTGCTTGCCGGAAAACGGTTTGACGGCGTGGTGACAATCCACGGCAAAAAATTTCTCGCGGCCTACGAAGCCATCCGTGATTTCGATGAGAACGTCATGGGTGCCATGGAAGTGGTGCGTCCGCTCATCTCCAGCGAACTGGCCGGACTCATCGGCAGAGTCAATGTCGGTGGCAAGGGGTATTCCTATGTATTCGATGCGGACGGCAGCTTCTCCACTCCTCCGGCCGACGAACAGGCCGCGCAGGCCGTGGCCTCTGCCGCACTCACGAACACGGACCTGAAAAAGTCGCCCCACACGTTCACCACCGAGTCACCAACCGGCACGTACCAGTCGCGCGTTGCCTACTTCGCACCATGGGACGCCTACATCGCCACTACTGTCAGCACCGACGACATTCTCGCAGGCGTGGACGAACGAATCATACAAAGCGCCTTTATCAGCGGCGCACTACCGGTATTGCTCTCAATCGTCATCATCTGGCTCATGAGCCGACAGCTCCTGCGCCCCATCAACCGCCTCGCGTCCATCGCCGGCGACGTATGCAAGGGCCACTTCGACTGCTCCTTCGACTACCCCGCCAACGACGCCATAGGCCGAACCATGAAATCGGTACAGTACATGGTCCGCGAGATGAAACAACAACTCGGATTCAGCCGGGGCGTTCTCGACGGCGTGACCATTCCCTGCGCCGTGGTGGATCTCGACAACAGAGTCACGCACATCAACGAATCCGCCGTCAAAATTCTCGGCAAACGCAAGGCCCCGAAAAAGTATCTCGGCCTGACGCTCAACGAGGTGGTCTATCACGATGCCCAGCGCAAGACGCTGACACAGATAGTCATGGACAAACGCACGCAGACCGACTGGGAAATAGAGCTGACACGGGACCTCGACGATACGACCGTCATCCTGCACGTGGTCGCGACCCCCATCTACGATCTGGACCGCACGCTCATCGGGGCCATTACCATCTGGGTGGACCTCACCGAGGAGCGCGTGCAGAAAAAAGTTGTGGAATCCAAGAACACGCTCATCGAACAGGCCGCATCAGAAGCTGTTGACATTGCAGAGAAAGTCTCCAGAGCGGCACTCCGCCTTGCCGATACGATCTCCTCGGCAAATCAAGGAGCACTGGAACAACGCGACCGCGCCATGGAGGCCTCAACCGCCATGAACCAGATGCGGAACACGGTCAACGAAGTGGCCCGCAACGCGACCACCACTTCACAGAGAACCGAGGAGACATTGGAACTCGCTCGCTCCGGGCAGAAGGTGGTTGACCAATCCGTCAGCATGATGCGTGAAGTCCATGAGCAGTCTCAGGGACTGCGGACCCGGATGGATGAGCTTGGAGAACATGCCAAAGGCATCGGGGCGATCATGGGCGTGATCACGGACATCGCGGACCAGACCAACTTGCTCGCGCTCAACGCCGCCATTGAAGCCGCCCGCGCGGGCGAGGCAGGACGCGGATTCGCCGTGGTGGCCGACGAGGTGCGCAAGCTCGCGGAAAAAACCATGTCCGCCACCCACGAAGTCGGCGACTATATCAAGGCCATCCAGCACAGCGCGCACAGCAATATCAAAGGCACGGAACAGACCGAAACAGCTCTGGAAGAATGCCGCCAAATGGCCGAGGAATCAGGCTCATCGTTACAGGACATCGTCACCAAGGTGGGCGAAGCGACCATGCAGGTCCAAAGCATTGCCACCGCTGCCGAGGAACAGGCCGCCAGCACTGAGCAGATTCATCAGGCATCGGAAAGCGTCAATGATATCGCCGGAAAAACCGCGCAGTCCATGCAGGAATCGACCGTCGCCATCGAAGCGCTCAATGAGCTGGCCGACAGCCTGCGCAGGACCATCAACACGATGCAGGGATAAGGTCAGGAGAAAAGCAGGTTCATCGCCTAGGGAAACGCTGATTAATTCGAACTTGAGGAAGTACGGTAGAATTGTTCGTTGGCAAGGCGCAAGAAAACATCAAGGCCGACGTGTACTTCCTGTACGCTAGGATTTGAGGTGTTTGAATCAACGACGCCAACGGGCAATTATGCAGTGCTTCCCTAGTGGACGAACTGCTCGCTGAAGATGCGTTCCTCAAGGGAGTGGTCCGGGTCGAACAGGATGCAGGCGTGACGGCTCATGTCTTCGGTCACGGTTACCCGCACCACGTCACGCACTTCCACGGAATCGGCGGACGCACCGACAGGACGCTTTCCCGGATTGAGAATCTCGAACTCAACGACTGCGGAATGCGGCAGCAATGCGCCGTTCCAACGCCGGGGGCGGAACGGGCTGACCGGTGTCAGCGCAAGCACGTTGGACCCAAGGGGAATGATCGGCCCGCGGGCTGAGAGATTGTATGCCGTGCTTCCGGCGGGCGTGGCGACCATGATGCCGTCACAGACCAGATTCTCCAGCCGCTGCCGTCCGTTGATGGAGACCCTAATATGGGCGGACTGCTGGGAATAACGATGCAGCGCGACCTCATTGAATGCCAGCGCCTCATGCTCTTCGCCTGCCAGGGTCTCCGCTTTCATTTTCAATGGATACAGAGTGTGGCTCTGAGCCGCGGCAAGGCGATCCATCAGTCCGTCCACGGTGTATTCGTTCAGCAGAAAACCAACGGTCCCACGATTCATGCCGTAAATGGGCGTCCCGGTTTCCAGATGCGCATGCATGGTCTGGAGCAGGAAGCCGTCACCACCAAGAGCGATAATGACATCTGCCTCTTCCGCCGAAACAAGCGGATATCGCTTCGACAGCAGGGCAAGCCCTTCCTCCGCTTTGGGTGATTTCGAGGCGACGCAGGCAATTTTTTCGATCTTCATGATGATTTCCGTAATGGTATTTCGTGCAGTGGTTGGTATGCTCCCAATCTACACTGGCGGCGTAGAGAGGTAAAGCCTCATGATTCCCGCACAAAAAAGAAAGGGGATGCCGGGGAGAACAGCACCCCGGATAAGCTAACCGAGCTTCAAACCGTTCGGCACGGCCTTGTCCGGCACAGCGAGAACAACGCCGTCTTCACGGTAGAACCCGGTTATGAGACATTCCGACTTCATCGGCCCGATCTGCTTGGCAGGAAAATTGACCACAGCGACAATCTGACGCCCGACCAGTTCTTCCCGTGTGTAATGCTCGGTAATCTGCGCGCTGGACTTGCGCTCGCCGATCTCTTCCCCGAAATCGACCCACACCTTGTAAGCGGGGTTTCTCGCCTCGGGAAAACATTCCACCCGGATGATGGTTCCCGTACGCAGTTCGACCTGTTCAAAATCCTTCCATTCAATCGTTTTCATATATTCCTCCGAAATGAGATGAACAGGAAATATCAGGCGGCAGTAAGACCGTCTTGTACGGAATTGATCTATGCGATCTGGGTTCTATACCGTCCCGGCGTCAAACCGAAACGGGCATGAAATCGACGGGTAAGGTGGCTCTGGTCGGTAAAACCGGACTCCAGTGCGATATCCGTGATGGCATTTTTCCCGGAGAGTCGGCTTCTGGCATGATTCAGACGGCACTCCATGAGGTAGGCATGCGGAGTCATGCCGGTTTCGCGACGAAAAAGCCGAATAAGATGACAGACCGAACACCCGGCTTCAGCGGCAACCCCGTCCAAATCAAGCGGCTCGCCGAACCGTTCCGACATGATCGTTTTCACCTGCCGCACCTTGACTGGATCACGGCAAACCGCAACAAACCCGCCATATTCGCCATGCCGCTCCAGCAGCAAGCCGATACTTTCAATGAACGCCTCCCTGACCGCGAACGGATCGTCAACATGCATCAGCAGGGCATGCAGTTGAACAAGTTTCCTGCGGGCCTCGGGGTCGCGGTACAGTCGGCTGCGGAATTCGGCAACACGCTCCCCTCTCTGCCGGGCGACATCATCGACAATGGCGGCATCCACATACATGGAATGCAGGGTGCGGCGGTCTGTCACGGCGTGATTGGCGTGCACCTCACCGGGAGCTACTATGCCGAAACTGTCCGGTTGAAGAATATCAGACACCCCGCCGACCGTGACCCTGTCACCGCCAAGCCCGTTGAACCAAAAAACGTAGCTATCATGCACATGCGGCGCGAGACTGAAATCGCGGTCCGCGCAGTGCAACAGCTCCACTCCGTCAAGAGAGGCTGGTCGATGATAGGTTACAAGCTGATTCTTCATGGTCGAATTCCGGGAATCGGCCTAGCACGGGAGTTTTGCACCGTCCAGCAGAAGGAGCATCACGAAAAAGGTACACGAAGCTATTTTCTCACGGCATAGGCCGACGATTTCCGAACGAGCGCGATCAGCGCAAGGACTCCCAGAGTTGTTGCCAGTGTCATGTGAACCCACTCAATCGTCACAATAACCATGGGATCAAGGGTGATGTCCGGCATGTTGCGGTAAACGCGCAATCCTCCGCTGATGACCACCCCTGCGAGAACGCCGGCCCTGACTCTGCCAAGCGTCGTCAGCCGCAGGGAATCATGCCAGTCGATCACCCAGTGGATGACAACAAGCGCGGTGATAAACAACAGCAGGGCTGCGAGCATATAATGCAGCTTGTGGACAAGAAAGAAATCTCCGGTCCACGCCATACCGGGCAGTTCGGTCAGGTAATACCGTTTTGCCAGCGGCATCTGCAATAGGCCGGTAAAGGCGAGCATGGTCGTGGCGAAAATGAAAACCCGCGAAACCCAGCGGGGATATGGTCTAGCTTTCATGGTCGCCTCCCGTGTCACCGGAATCGTTTTTCAAGAGTTTGGCTCCAAGCCCGAGCAGACCGGCAGTCACACCGGCGATCGGCGCGACAAGAGCTGCGGCGGCAAGATTTGTTTCGTCAGCCATGACGTCCTTGACCTTTTTCAGATGCGGTTTGCCCTTGCCCTTTTCAACAGACCTGTCGAGCAATTCGAACGGGACCGGTGAAACATAGATAGTGTTGGTTCCACCATTCTCCTCAAGCCCGTAAATGAATCCATTCATCTCACGGGCCAAAGCCTTCGCCTTCGTCACGATCTCATGGCGCGGTCCAATGGTCTGAACATCCTCAGGACAGGCGGAAATACAGGCGGGCAATTCTCCCTTGTCGAGCAACTGGTAACAACGGTCACATTTGTACATGACCCCGTTGCCCGCCAGTCTGGGCATGAGGTCGAGATACAGCCCCACGCCGGACTGCCGCTGCGGGATATGCCACGGACAGACTGTCCTGCACTTGGCCCCGCCCAGACACAATGAATCGGAAATGATTGTCAGGCCGTTCCGCTGTTTGTTGGCCGCGCCAAAGGGACACATGTTCGCGCACGGCGGGTTCTGGCAGTGCATGCAGCGACGCGGGATGTGAATCTCGTATTCCTCACCGTTATACTCCACTTCGGCAGTTTGGAGAGTCAGCCAGTTGTACGGGGTGAGCCGGTCCTCGACGTCACGTTTGTTCGACCAGTCCTCGGGCTTGGCCCGCCGGGACGGAAGCATCGGCGGGAACGGCTTTTCCGGTTCGGGGAATTTACCCGCATTGGACTCGCGGCATGCGCTCACGCATTCACCACAGCCGATGCATTTGGACAGGTCAAGCAAGGTGGCAAGTTCTCCATCGGACGGCTTGGGCACCCGCTCCTGCGCGGCAACAGCACCGCCCGGGACAAGCGCGACAGCAGACCCTATGCCGAGCGTCTTGAGAAACCTGCGCCGGGAAAAGCCTGTATTCGTTTTTTTCTTCATTTCATGTCCTTTCTCTGTTCCACTTCAAACAGGAACAGTTCTGATGAATATACCCTATAGGGGTATAATTTTCATTGTCAAGCTTTACGCCTGGAGCGATAGAAAAAAACTACATATTTCATAACACGTTTTCGTCTGAAAAAAACAGTAAAGGGTGTTTCTCCGGAAAATGGACATGCGCAGAATTTGACAAAATCCCCGTTTTTGGTAGGCTCTCCAATGATTAGACGCAAAAGACACACCGCATTTCATATCTGTCGAAATCATCGGTACTGAGCCGAATGAACCAATCGGTGTTCGCCTGATTCACGAATATTCTTCTGCGCCCGACGTTGTCAGGGGGGCTTTATCGATGAATACGACACGGCTTTGATATGAGTTTGAAAGGAAAGGACATGCTGAAAGAAAACGAAAAGACCACCGGCAAGACCGCCAAACTTATTCTGGACGGTCAGACCTATGAACTGCCCATCATCATAGGCACGGAAAACGAACACGCCATTGATATCAGTTCACTGCGAAACGATACCGGACACATCACATTCGACCCCGGCTTCGGCAACACAGGGGCCTGTTCCAGCAACATCACCTTTGTGGACGGAGAGAACGGCATCCTGCGCTATCGCGGCTACCCGATTGAACAACTGGCAGAACACGGCACATTCATCGAAACAGCCTACCTGCTCATCTTCGGCGAACTGCCCACCCGCAGCCAGCGCGAGGAATTCCGCGACTACCTTAGTGAGCAGGAACTGCTCCACGAAGACCTGCGCCACCATTTCGAAGGCTTTCCGTCCAACGGACACCCCATGGCCATCCTGTCTGCCGTCATCAACGCGCTGGGCTGTTACCACCCCGACCTGCTGGAAATCACCAGCAAAGGCGAATTCCTCCGTGCCGCAGCCAAAATCATTTCCAAGGTCCGCACCATTGCGGCGTGGTCCTACCGCAAGGCGCACGGCCTGCCGTTCATCTACCCGGACCCGAAGCTGTCCTACTGCCGCAACTTCCTGCACATGATGCATTCCATTCCGTACCAGCAATACGAACCGACCGACGCACAGGTCCGGGCACTGACCCTGTTCTTCCTGCTGCACGCAGACCACGAGCAGAACTGCTCCTGCTCCACCGTACGCATGGTGCAGTCCACCGAAGCCAACATGTTCGCTTCTGTCTCGGCAGGCATCTGCGCTCTCTGGGGCCGCCTGCACGGCGGAGCCAACGCGGGCGTGGTCAGCATGCTTGAAGATATCCGCGACGGCGGGACCTCCATTCCCCAGTACATCGAAAAGGTAAAACGCAAGGAATGCCGCCTGATGGGCTTTGGTCACCGCATTTACAAGAGCTTTGATCCGCGCGCCCGCATTCTGCGCAAGGCAGCCCACGACATGCTCGAATCCACGGGCAACGACGATCCGCTCCTTGATATCGCCCTGGAGCTGGCCGATGTCGCCATGAACGACGAATACTTCACCGAACGCAAGCTCTACCCGAACGTGGACTTCTACTCCGGCATCATCCTGCGCGCCCTCGGCATTCCGGTGAACATGTTCCCGGTCATGTTCGCCATCGGCCGCATGCCCGGTTGGATCGCCCACTGGAACGAGGCCAACACCGACGGCGTCGTCAGAATCCATCGGCCTCGCCAGATATACACCGGCAATGACGAACGCTCCTACGTGCCGATCGACACCCGGCTGTAGCATTCCGAACTCCAGCATTGAAAAAGGCCCGAAGGCAAATTGCCTTTGGGCCTTTCCCGTTGGGAGGTGAGGTATGATGAAAGTCTACCATTTGGTTTCATATTTGTTGCGCAGATAAATCGCCACGCCGTTCATGAGCAGCATGACCGCGAGCAGGACGATGATGCCTGCGGAGGTGCGCTCGGTGAAGGCTCGCAGCGAGTCAGACGACCACGTATAAATCTGCGCAGGCAGAACCGTGGCGGCACTGGTGAATCCGTCCGGAGCTTCCGGGATATAGGCCATCATGCCGACGATCATGAGTGGGGCCGTTTCACCGATGGCGCGGGCCAGACCGATGATCGTACCGGTCAGGATACCGGGCAGCGACAACGGCAGGACATTGGTCAGGACCATCTGCCAGCGGGTCGCACCCAGAGCCAGCGCGCCTTCACGAATGGAATCGGGAATGGCGAGAATGGCCGCACGGGTGGAAATGATGATGACCGGCAGGGTCATGAGCGAAAGCGTCAGGCCGCCCGCCAGAGCGGACGAGCGCGGCACGCCCATGAAGTTGATGAAGATGGACAGTCCGAGCAGACCGAACAGGATCGACGGAATGGCTGCGAGGTTGTTGATGTTGACCTCGATGATCTGCATGAACCGATTGTCCGGCGCGAACTCCTCCAGATAGATCGCCGTTGCCACTCCGAGTGGAAAGCTGAACAGGAACGTGATGATGAGCACGTACATGGAGCCGACCGCAGCGGCCCAGATGCCGGCCATTTCCGGCAGCTTTGAGTCGCCGTTTTCAAAGAATCCGATATTGAACGCAAGGCGCGCATGACCTTCGTCACGCAACCGGTCCACAAGCTGACGCTCTTTCTTCTTCAAACGATTGGGTTTGCCCTTGAGGTACTGGTCAACCTCGGCATCGGCCAGCACCCACTTCTCCTGAGTCGTGCCTAGCAGGGAGCGATTTTCGCGCATCTGATTCGGAATGAGGCGCGTCACGCCGCGACTGACGAGATAGCTCATCTCTTCGCTCAGGGCATAGTCGCCCATCTCCTTGGCCTCTTCATTGTAATGAAGCTCTACGCGCAGTTCGGCCTGTTCAAAGGCGGACCATGCGGTCCTGACGATGTCGGCAAAAAAGAAAACCAGAAACGCCCCGGCCAGAAAGATGGCGGCGTAGGAATATCCTACGAACATCCTGTCCCTGCGTTCGCGCCTTTTCAGTTGTTTGGGATCAATGGAAATCTGCATGATGGAATCTGCCTCTTATTCGTACTGCTGTCTGAACCGGCGGATGACCACCAGCGATATTACATTGAGAATCAGGGTGACCACCAGAAGGACCAGCCCCAGCCCGAAGGCCGACAGGGTTTCCGGGCTGTCAAACGCCTGATCGCCGGTAAACGCGTCAACAATGCGCACGGTCACGGTGGTCATGCCTTCCAGCGGGTTCCAGGTAAGATTGGCGCGCAGTCCGGCAGCCATGACCACGATCATGGTCTCACCGACCGCACGGGAAACCGCGAGCAGGAAAGCGGAAACAATACCGGGCAGGGCCGCAGGCAGCACCACCGTCTTGATGGTCTCGGAACGATAGGCACCCATGGCCAGAGAGCCTTCCCTCAGGGACCCCGGAACCGAGGTAATGACGTCATCCGAAAGTGAGGAAATCAGCGGAATGATCATGACGCCCATGACCAGTCCCGGCGCGAGCGCGTTGGTGAAATCGGCCTCAATCCCAAAAAACTCAGCCGCACTCACGACCATGGGGCTGACCGTGATAGCGGCAAAAAAGCCATACACGACCGTAGGGATACCCGCGAGAATCTCCAACGCGGGCTTGGCTATCTTGCGAAATGTCGGAGACGCATACTCGGCCATGCAGATGGCGGAGAACAAACCGATGGGAACCGCCACCAACATGGCGATGCCCGTAATCATGAACGTACCCGCAAACAGCGGAATGGAGCCGAACACGCCCTGCGTATCCTTGCCCGCCACCGCTTCATCCGGATTCCACGTCGTGCCGGTGAGGAAATCCCACAGGCTGACCATGTCGAAAAACTTGATGGCCTCGAATGTCACGGAAAGGACGATGCCCACCGTGGTCAGAATGGAGACCAATGACGCGACAAAAAGCAGCTTGACGATAAGCTGCTCCACAATGGCACGGGCACGAAGGCTCGGTTTGATCGTCATCAGAGCGACCCACAATCCGCCCGCCGCAATGGCGATGGCCGTGGCGATCAGCGCTGTTCCCGGCACCTCGACAATTCCTGTCAATTGCAGGATCGCCGCGAGAAACGACGCGAGTAAAGCCGGAAACAGCGTGCAAACAATGGCGTACCATCCGTAGCTGCCCGGTGTTGACTGAAAAGTTTCGCCTTCGAACTTGACCGAATAGGTCTTCTTCGTGGCCAGAAAATAGGCGACCACGGCGAGCGGTATCAGTCCGCAGAAAAGGTAGAGAAATATCTTGCTGGTTTCCACAGGTGTTCCCCGTCTGGCAACGGCAGAGAGACCGGACCTCGATGGAATCCGGTCTCTCTGGCGTTGAACATGTTTAGTGCTTCAGGTCTTCCAGAGTCAGGTTCTTGTAGGACAGCACATCCTTCTGAACCTGTTTGCGCAGGTCGTTGGCAAGCGGCACCAGACCGATGCGCTTCAACAGACCGCGGGGGCCGATCATCTTTTCGCTCATGAACAGCTCGACATATTCCTTCATGCCGGGAACCTTATCGAGGTGAGCCTTCTTGATGTAGAAGTACAGGGAGCGGGAAATCGGGTATTCACCGGCGGCGATGGTGTCCGGAGTCGGAGAAACGCCGTCCACCTTGGCTCCGGAGATTCGGTCGGAGTTCTCTTCCAGGAAGGAGTAACCGAAGATGCCGAAAGCGGCCTTGTCCTTGGTCAGCTTCTGGACGATGAGGTTGTCGTTTTCACCGGCGGGAACATACACGCCATCCTGACGGACCGATTCATACTTCTTGGCCTTGCCCTTGGGAGAAATGGGGGCGTAGAGATCCTTGTGCTTCTTGGCGAACTTGCCGATGACCATTTCGGCAAAGGCGTCACGAGTACCGGAAGAAGTCGGCGGGCCGTAGAAAAGAATTTTGCGCTTGGGCAGTTTGGCATTGATCTGATCCCACGTCTTGTAGGGATTCTTGACGAGCTTGCCACCCACCGGGACCATTTCCATGACAGCCAGAGCGAGTTCGGCCTTGGTGATAGAGAACGGTGCGTTGGCTCCGTTCTGGGCAATCGCGATGCCGTCATAGCCGATAAGGGCTTCAGTGATCTCGGTTATACCGACCTTCTGGTCCTTCTCGAATTCGCTCGCTTTCATGCGGCGGGAAGAGTTGGTGATGTCAGGCGTATTGAGGCCGACGCCGTTGCCGAAAAGTTTGTGGCCGCCACCGGAGCCGGTGGATTCAACGACCGGAGACTTGAACTTGGTGGTCGCGCCCAGTTCTTCGGCTACGTAACTGGAAAACGGATACACAGTAGAGGAACCAACGATCTTGACCTGATCGCGGGCCTGAGCCATGCCGGAACCAAGCGCAATGATGGCGGCTGCGGCGACGAGCAGTTTCATGAATTTAGGCATCGAAAAATCTCCTCAAAAGGGTTTATGAAAATGAAAGATGACCAAGTTGTGATGCGGAGACACTAGATAAGGGCTGTTACAGCACGATGAGGCGTCTGTTACGCTTGTGTTACATGTAGATTTTCAGGGCCAGAAAGGATTTCTGCGAACTTCAGAGAGTAAACCGCTTGTTTTCCCTTAGGTTTTCCGCAACACTCGCCGATAAGGAAAAACAGAGAAAACGGGTTGTCACGACAAGGGAGAAACATGCTGAATTTTCTGGGAAACTGTCAGGCTGATTTCGTCAGGCGCGTCATGCAGGAACGCGGTTTCGACTGTACGTATCATGTACAGGCTTCGCCCATGACATACCCGAGCCACCCCGGCAGCATCCCGCCGTCACTTGCCGCCGTGGACAAAGCCATGGGTCTCGGAGATTATTTTCATGGCCGGGAACTGGAAAACCAGTTCTGCCCGATCAATCATGACGGCCCCCCGCCCGAACTCATCGTCATGAGCCTGCACCACGAGAACAAACCGCTCTTTATCAACGACGAGGAAAAGTACGTTTTTTTCATGGATCCGCGCGCGCTCAACGACAAGCCGGAAATGATGGAGTGGACACAGGCCCACTGCAAGATGTTCCAGCCCAATCCGGGCACCTATTTCAATCGGTACGGCGACATGCTCGCGCAGATGCGGGCCGACAATCCCGGCGTCCCCATCCTCATTCTGTCCCGGCTCTCCCACTTTCCGGCCTTTGGACCGGACCCGTTCTCCTATCTCGACGGGTGGGGCGAACTCGGCACATATGCCCCGGAAGTTTTCGAGTCATGGACAACCGCTCTCGAAGACATTCACATTCTCGACATGGACCGTGTTTTCGGCGGCATCTGGGCCGAATCCGAAAAACGCATCGAATCCCACTGCCCGTTCCTGAAAATCAAGCTGGAAGAAACAAACGACCGCATCACCGGCCTGCATGCCCAGCGCGACATTGAGCACATCGGTCCCATGCCCGAACGTCTGGCCGACAAAATCGCCGATTTTCTCCAAACGGGAACCATCACGTACTCTGAAAACGAAACCATCCCGCAGGAATGGAATAACGGCTGGCAGCCCGTCGGACTCGATGAAACCGAGATGATGGCGAAACTCACATCCGGGGCGAACTATCTCTGCGCGGAAGCAGTGGCAGGCTTTTTCCTTGACCTCGGGCGCGACTACACCCCGCTTCTGGTCGCGGCACGGAATCAGATGCCGGTCTGCCACATGACGCTGCACATGATTAAGGTATACAGCCGCATATGGCGCTCGCCCGCGCTGGCTGAGTGGTGTGATGTTCACTGCGAAGTGGCGAAGGGATTCACGGCGAACGGGCCTCTTTATCAGGAAGCGTACATCAAGAGGGTGCGGGAGATCAGGGAGTTTGTTGCGGGGTAAGTGAAAGGGATGCTAGGAGCCTGCGGCGCGTAAAGGCTAAAAGACGAAAAGCAAAAATCCAGTCGCTAAAGCGACTTCCATGCCCTCCCGGCGGGGTTCTATCTTGGCTGAGCCGCCCCAAGAAAGAACCAAAGAAACTCGGCTTTCGCTTGATTTACCCGCCGGACTCTCACCGATCCAAGAATCTGATCCAAACAAGCTGCTCCCGAATCAAGTCGCCGAAGCGGCTCCGTGATTCGAAAAAGCCGCAGCCTTTGTTTGGTCAGCTTCTAGGACCGATGAGGTCTGATTGGCTCGTCCTCGCCTTCGGCTGCCAAGCTGTTGGAAGGCAAGTGCGGAGATGAAGGCACTTTTGCCGTTTCATTGCTTGCCTTTAATTCAATCTCCCACACGAAGACCGACACTAGCCCTTATAATCGGAGCTTAGAAGCTGACAAAACGGAAGCCGCGGCTCTTTCGAGTCCGGAGCCGTCCCCGGCGACTGGACTCGGGAGCGGCCCGTTTTGATCAGATTCTTGGCTCCGAAAATACAAGACGATGAAGTTAAGAAAAGCCGACATTTTTTGGTTCTTTTTTGTGGCGGCTCAGCCAAAAAAGAACCCCGCCGGGAGGGCTCTTATAACTTGGAGGAGCGCCAGCGACGGCTCATTGTCTTTCCGTCTTGATACATAAAAAAAAGAGACCCGAAGACAATCTTCGGGCCTCTGCTTTTTCATTCAGAAAATAAACCTTAATCAACCCAGTCGTACGTCCTCTCAACGGCCTTTTTCCAGCCCTTGTAGCCAGTAGCACGGACTTCCTCGGCCATGTCGGGTTGCCACGTCTTGTCCTCTTCCCAGTTGTTGTACAACTCCTCACGGCCGGACCAGAATCCAACGGCGATTCCCGCTGCGTAGGCCGCGCCGAGGCAGGTGGTTTCCGCCACTTTCGGCCTGACCACCGGGACATTGAGAATATCGGACTGGAACTGCATAAGCAATTCGTTGAAGACCATGCCGCCGTCCGCCTTGAGCGTCTGGAGTTCCACGCCGGAATCCTTGTTCATGGCCTCGACGATGTCCATGGTCTGATATGCCGTGGCTTCAAGCACGGCACGGGCGATGTGATTGCGGTTGATGTACCGGGTCAGACCGACCATGACACCACGGGCATCGGGCCGCCAGTACGGGGCATACAACCCGGAAAATGCGGGCACGATGTACATGCCGCCGGTATCTTCGACCTTGCGGGCCAGATCCTCGATCTGCGGCGCGGAATCGAACATCTGCAAATTGTCGCGCAGCCACTGGACGAGCGCCCCGGCAATGGCAATGGAACCTTCAAGACAGTATGACGGTTTGCGCCCGCTGAACTGATAGGCCAGCGTCGTGATAAGCCCGTGCTTGGACTGGATGGGCTCATGACCGGTATGCATGAGCAGAAAGCAGCCGGTGCCGTATGTGTTCTTTGCCTGACCAGGCGCGAAACAGGTCTGCCCGACAAGCGCAGCCTGCTGGTCGCCCACTGCGCCGCAGACCGGCACACGCGCACCGAGCGGACCGTCTTCCGAGGTCGGCCCCCACGTATCCTCGTCCGAAGACGGCACGATACGGGGCAGTCCCTGTGCGGGCACGCCCATGATATTCATGATCTCCTCATCCCACTCAAGCGAATGGAGATCCATGAGCATGGTACGGCTGGCGTTGGTCACGTCCGTGACATGCGCGCCGCCCCGCGGACCGCCGGTCAGCCACCAGATGATCCATGTCTCGATGGTGCCGAACATGGCGTCGCCGCGCTCGGCTGCACTGCGGGCCTCAGGCACGTTGTCGAGAATCCACTTGATCTTGGGACCGGAGAAATACGTGGCAATGGGCAGCCCGGTCTTCTCACGAAAACGATCCTGTCCGCCCTCGGCAATGAGTTCCTTGCAGATCTCATGCGTACGGGTGCACTGCCAGACAATCGCATTATAGAACGGCTTGCCGGTGTTGCGGTCCCAGACAACCGTGGTTTCACGCTGGTTGGTGATGCCGATGGCGGCCAGTTCGGACCCCTTGATGCCGGATTTGGTCAACGCACCGCGAATGACTTCCTCGGTATTGCGCCAGATTTCCATGGGGTCATGCTCGACCCAGCCCGGTTTCGGATAAATCTGCTCGTGCTCCTTCTGGTCCATGCCCACGATGCGGCCCTTTTCATCAAAAATGATGAACCGGCTGCTGGTGGTTCCCGAATCAACCGCTCCGACATATTTCGCCATCTTGATCTCCTTATCCCCTGCGGGGGGCTTGCCTCCGGCGGCTCAAGAACCCTTCGTGAAGGGTTCTTGAGAATCTCCTAAGCTTTTTGGTGCGCTTCGCGGGAGTGTGCGAGCGCGATAATTCTTCTAATAAAATAGTTTTCGCCGAAGGCGACACGAGATTCTCAAGGCCCTCGGCCTTGAGCCGCCGGAGGCGAAATCACCTGACATCGCCGCGAAGCGGCATCCTCTCCTATTTTTTCAGACCTATAGCACAAAGTGCCGTGCCTACAAACTGGCTGTCTGCCATGAAATCCGGTTTTTCTCCATGCCCATGACCTGCGCGTCCAGCCCCAATGCCGTGCCGATAAGCTGGGTAAACAGCACGGCAGGCGGTGCCTTTCGCAACGGATCGTTGAACGGCAGCGCATCCCGCTCCCTGTCGAACTGGAGCTGGCAGTAGGTGCAGGCCGTGGCGACAATATCCGCGCCCGCCGCCCTTGCGTTTTCAAGCTTCTTTCGCATGAGCGCCTCGGAAATGGTGTCATCGCGTCCGCGTAATGGATAGCCGCAGCATTCGAGCCGCAGGTCCCACTCCACGGTCTCGGCACCAAGCGCCGAGATGACACGTTCGAACAAGGTCGGGGCCAACGGGTCGTCAAACCCGGTGACGCTCTCGGGACGCAGTGCGTGACAGCCGTAATGACAGGCCACTTTCACGCCAGAGAGAGGAGTTGCGGTCTTTCGTCGGAGGAATTCGGCCCCGACCTGTTCGTCTAACACACTCAGTAAATGGAAAACTTCCATGGACTTGGGCATGGCCAGCCCGTCCTGTGCAAGCAGGGTTGCGATGAGCACGGCCAGTTTACCGTCCTCGGCCACCCGCGACTGCGCATATTTCAGATTGCCGAAACAACATTTGCAGGGCGTCATGATGGGCAACCCGGCCTCTTCTGCCACGGCGAAATTCCGAATGGCGGAATAGATGGAAGCCAGTTCGTTTTCATGACGCACGGGATAGCCGCAGCAGTTGAACTCCGGCTTGGCAAGCTCAATGCCGACCGCATCACAGACGGCTTCGACTGATGAACCGTATTCGGGCAGATGATGAGGAATCTTGCAGCCGGGGAAATAGGCGTACTTCACGAGAGGTCTCCCTTGTCTTCGCACGGATTGTCCGCCGCCCTCAGACGGGCTGCGGCGGTGTTTCGCAGTTCATACAGCACGTCGGCAACACGAATATTCTGGGGACAGTGTTCCTGACATTTATAGCAGGTGGTGCAACTCCAGACCATGCGCGCTCCAATGGCCTGATCCTTAAGGCCCATACGCAGAAGGTTCATTATCTGCTGAGGCGCGAGGTCGAGGTCGCGGGTCGAGTCCTCGCTCACGGCCACCACCGGGCAGACGCTGGTGCAGGTCGTACACTGCACGCACGCCCAGAAAGACTCGGCATTGTCCGCAAGACCGGAAACCGGCGGCAGGATATCCTTCACACCCTCGGCCTCGACAAGACAGCTTGTCCACTTGTCCGGCGACATGCCGCGCACCGCACGATCCGGTTCCGGCGCGGCCTCGGCCAGCTCGGCCTTGGAACTCAGCCACAAATCCTGAAGATTGATGCCGGATGGACAGATGTCAGTACAGCGCATGCACTCGGTACAAATGCGGCTGCCCTCGGCAAACGCCTTGAGGACTTCGTCGGACAACGGTTCGCCAGCAGCATGCTTCCGCAAGGACAGCAATTTTTCGGACGGCAGGATATTCTCGTTGCCGAGCACGGAAAAAACCGGAGCAACACTGCAATGCAGGCTGCATTCCCCGCATCGGGTGCAGGCATCAAGCGCGACTTTGCGGGCTCTGCCGGACATTGGCGCGCCGTCACGACGTCCCTGCCTGACAAGCAGATTGAGCGGAGTTGATATCGGATGAAAGAACTTGCCGAACGGCAATGCGGCCAGCGCGATGAAACAGAACAGGACGTGGAAAGACCAAAACACCTCATGGGCACGGCTGACATCAAGCGCCGGGGCAATGGGAGTCAGCAGCATGGACAGCGGGCGGGACACGAACGCAGAGGCCGTGTTGGAATGGCAGTCGGCACAGCTTTCCTCGTCCAGTTCCCTTCCATGCTCCAGCGTGTCCGCGTCCATGGGCAGGGTTTCCGGGAATACCGCGCCGTATTCCTTTGTCCAATACGCCTTGAGCGCGGTCAGGTCACGCCCTTCTTCGGCAACAAAATATTCATATACCATGTCATCAAACACGACGGGCGAAATGATCTTGGACGCTTCAAGCAGGAACCCGGAAAGGATGATGCAGCCGACAACCAGCAATGCGGCCCAGTCCTGAAAGCGGGTCAAGGTACGCAGTTTTTCCTGCATAACGCGCCGCAACACCATGAGGACAAGCCCCACAAGCGTTATGGCCCCGAACAGATTTCGCAGGAACTGCCACGGATCGAGTGTCGGCTCGTAGTTGGGGAAAAATGCCGCAGTGACGGTATCATCCATGGCATGAAACAGCAGCAGGCCCATGAAACCGAAAAAAACGAGACAATGCGCCGCCCACCTCAGCGGGCTGGTGCGCAGCGTACGAAAAAGGAGCAGTACGTCCGCGATCAGCGCACGTGCTGCTCCTGCAAATGTAAAAGAAAATGAGCCGGAAGAACGGAGACAGAACCAGTGTGACGCACGCCGAATGACGCCCGCCCCGAAGACGATGAAGGCCAAAGTCAAACCAATGTCGTAAAACTCCATTCCTCCCTACCTTCTGCCTGAAGTTGCGCTGCTCCCTATTCGGTCAGTCCCCTGACAGCCTTGAACGCCGTGGCAATGGCAATCCCGGCTCCGCATTTCATGCGTGTCCAGTCATGATGCGCCAGAATCGCACCCGCCGCATACAGATTTTCATGTGCGACTTCACCGGCTTCATTCAACGGCCTGAGATGGTCATCCACCTCGATGCCCGCCGTGTTCACAGGATGTCCGGCAGCGTCGAAGAACAGCTCCCGATGCCATGCCTCACGGCTCTCGGGCTGCGTCACCGGCAGATTGAACACCGGCTCGGTGATTGTCTTCATGTCGGCCTGAAGCCCCTTGCCGAAGAAACGTCCGGTGGCGAGAATCGCGGCCTTGGCCGTGACTGTCGTCTGAGCCACGCCCGTTCCGACATCGAATTGAAACATGCCGCCGTCCACAATCCGCACACCCGTGACCATCTTCTGGGAGAGAGTACGCACTCCCCGGGATGGGAGTCCGCGATCAAAAGCGGCACGAAGGCGCGGTCCAGCGATGGACGGCGGCAATGTCGGGATCTCGAAAATCTGTTTTCCGGTCAGCTCCTCAAGGTGGGCCATGACCGGCTTCGGGTCCACGCCGAGCACGGCCGGGAACCCTATATATTCTACATCAGCGGCATGTTCCATGACCGATTCGGCGAGCTTCTCGCGATTGGCCGGTTCAGCCAGCGCCCACGCCATATGCTCGGGGAACAACTCCCCGGAACTGCCGGGGAATGCCACACGCGCCGAACGGATGGACGGCCATGTCTTTTTCCGGGTCTCGGCAAGCTGTGCGGCACTGAATCCTTTCAGGCCGTGAAAATCGACAATCAGGGTCGGGGCTTTTTTTTCAAGCGCTTCGGTCCCCTTCCATGCGGATTTGGGCAGACGATACGTCCGCTTCACCGTCCCGGCGGGCGTCAATGCACAGACGTTGCGGTCATCGTGACCGACATACTCCAGCCCGCTCTCGGAGAGGAAGCCGGTAAACATATCGACAGATTCCCGAATCTCCTCAGCGGAAAGATACCCGTACGGATGCTTCGGATGATCCTTGAGCATGGCTTCGATTGCCTGCCACGGATTTTTCCATCGCTTCCCTTCGCTCATGGGATGAACGCCCATCAGGTCGATGAAACCGGTGCTGAAATCAATACCGCCGGTGGCTCCGGTCTGGACCACGTTCAGGCCCGCTTTCACGGCAAAGGCCGCAGCCGCCATGCCCGCAAACCCGGAACCGATGACCATTACATCATATATTTTATTATCCGTGGTCATGATTCTTCTCCACAGGTCATGTCTTCATCGTCGTCGGGCAACTCCATGTCGAGCGCACCGCAGTAGAGGGCTTCCTGCAAATCCGCCTGCACCATGGGCAATCCCCAGAGCATCGGGGAGAAACCACGCCAGCGGCGTTCGGTAAATGTCCGCAGTTCATCAAGCCCCTGCTCGTCCTGCACATGCCCCTCATCATAAAGGTGACCAGTCACGCGCAGGCCGCAGAATCCGCCCTGGCACGGACCTTTGCCGACCCGGCTTCGCAGGCCGATGGCCTGAAGCATGGAACTGCCACGCGACTCGTCCATATTCTTGATGATGAAATCAATGGCATTGCGCGAGACCATTTCACACTCGCACAGGATGAGGTCGTTCTCATCCCGCTTCTGAATCCAGGCGCGGGGGCCGAGTCCCGGCTCGGTCCACATTCCCTTGAACGAGGACGGCATGGGTTCGGTACGCGTCAGGCACGGTGCGGTCACGCCGATCTTTTCGCAGACCATGTCCACGGTCCGCTCCGCCATGAGGCGATAGGTGGTCAGCTTGCCGCCGGTAATGGTCACGAAGTTGTCCACCTCGTCACGGGCGTGATCGATAAGGGAAAATCCCCGGCTCACACTGCGGGCGTCACCGCCGTCGCCGGCCAGAACCAACGGGCGGACACCGGCGTAAGCGCGGATATAGCGAGTGGTTTCAAGGCACGGGATCATGGCCTTGGCATCCTCGATGATGGTATTGGTCTCTGCCACGGTAGGACGGCAGTGGTCCGGATGGTCCACGGTGATGGACGTAGTGCCGAGCACGGACACCGTGCCACCAGGCACGAGAATATCCGCATCCGAGGCCTTGCGAAGACGATTGACCACGCGCTTGGTCAGGCGGTCCTGCGTAACGAGCAGGCTGCCGGACGAGTAAAGAATATTGATCTTGGCCCCGGCCATTTCCGCGACAAGTCCGGCCCATGCGCCCGTGGCATTGACCACGATATCAGCCTCGACCGCAAACTTCTCGCCGGTATATTCATTGAGCATCACGGCACGGGCAATCCGGCCATTATCGAGAACAAATTCATCGACCTTGGCGTTGCACACATACTTCGCACCGAGTGAAACCGCATGGCCGAGATTATCGAGGGAAAGCATGAACGGATCAACCGCCCCGTCCTCCACCGCCCATGCGGAAATGAGCTTGTCAGACAGCACAGGTTCCATGCGGCGGGCCTCGTCGAGATCAAGCTCGCGGGCAGGAATGCCGCTGCGCGCACACATGGATTCGAAATTCGCGACATACTCTTCGTCGTCGCCTTCCACGGCGACGAACAGCCCACCGGTATCTTCAATACACTGGGGAGCGAGCTTCTTGAGGATGTCCCCTTCTTCGCGACACTCCACAGCCGCTTCCATGTCGGACGCGACATACCGCGCACCGCTGTGTAGCAGGCCATGGTTGCCACCGGACGCACCGGCGTTGATGTCGCGCCGCTCGGCAAGCAGGCAGTCCACACCACGCAACGCGAGATCGCGAACAATACCGGTTCCGGTAGCTCCTCCGCCGAGCACGAGCACTTTCGTCTGGATCACTTTCATGACCCCGCCCCCTCATGGGTATTCATATAAAAAGAGCACATGCCCTTTTTGGAAAACATATTTTTTATTTTCCCTTGTAGCAAAAAAGTGAAAATGTTATGAACAAAAAAACACAATTATAACCCGTTCATGGCGAACAGACGCTGAATTTATAGCAAAATTACACAATTCCGTCATTCTTTTTTTCACTTTCGAACAAAAAAGACCTTGGTTTTCTTTTCACTTTCGAACTTATTGACTCTTTAAGGAAAATACATGCCAGACCACGGCTTTCACACCGCAGCTGAAGCAGGCGTCAAACACGCTTCGGTCCGCACGCGGCATGAGCAGATCGTCACCCTTGTCAGAGAACAGGGATTCATCCCCATCGGCGCACTGGCCGAAAAATTCTCAGTCACACCGCAAACCATCCGCCGGGATATCAATATCCTCTCCAAACAGGGACAGCTGCAACGACATCACGGCGGAGCCGGCCCCGTCTTCAGCACTGAAAACATGGACTACACGGATCGCAAGATCCTGTGCCTGCACGAAAAGCAAGTCATTGCCGAACTGGTCGCGAAAATGATCCCTTCGCGATCATCCCTTTTCATCAACATCGGCACGACCAACGAAGAAGTCGCCAAGGCGCTCATTCACCACACGCACCTGCGCGTCATCACGAACAGCTTGAACGTCGCCAAAATACTCAGTGGAAACAAGGAAATAGAGGTCATCGTCACAGGAGGGCTCGTTCGCCACAAGGATTGCGGAATCGTGGGCGAGGCAGCCATTGACTTCATCCGCCAGTTCAAGGTGGATTTCGGCATCATCGGCATCAGCGGAGTGGATCGTGACGGCACCCTGCTCGACTTCGACTACCGGGAGGTGACTGCCGCCCGCTCAATCATGGACAATTCACGCAATGTCTTTCTGGTCACCGACCATACCAAATTCGGACGCAACGCCATGGTACGCCTTGGCAACATTGAAGAAGTGGACGCCATGTTCACCAACAAGATGCCGCCACTCGAACTGGTTGAAATAATGAAACACAACGAGGTCGAACTCCATGTGGCGGAATAACATGTGTTCAAAAACTCATAAAAGGACGGGGGCAAGCCGCATTTAGCCATTTTCGCTTGCGAAAAAACTGTTACGCTGATACTTAAAATGTTTCATATTGGCGGTAATTTTGACCGGAATTGATCACCGGGAGTGCATTTATGGGTCTAAAGCTTAGCGACATCAACAAACAGGTCGGACAGGAAGTCCACCTGAAAGACATCAACCTGGAGTTCGAGTCAGGCTCCCGTTACGTGGTTCTCGGAAGAACACTCGCGGGCAAGACTTCACTCCTCAGAGTCATGGCCGGTCTTGACCGGCCCACATCAGGTACACTGGAAGCTGACGGCAAGGACGTGACTGGCGTCTCTGTTCGGAAACGCAGCATCGCCATGGTGTACCAACAGTTCATCAACTACCCGTCCCAGACTATTTACGAAAACATAGCCTCTCCCCTGATCATCGCGGGGGAAGCCAAGGCTGAAGTCGAAAAGAAGGTCATGAAAGCGGCGAAGATGCTCCACATCGAGGGCATGCTCGACCGGCTTCCAGCCGAACTTTCCGGCGGTCAGCAGCAGCGCACGGCCATTGCCCGTGCTCTGGTCAAGGACGTGAATCTGCTTCTGCTTGACGAACCGCTCGTCAATCTCGACTACAAGCTGCGCGAAGAACTGCGGGACGAACTGCAGAAGATCTTCAAGGAGCGCGATTCAGTCGTCGTGTACACGACCACGGAACCGACCGAAGCGCTCATGCTGGGCGGCAACATCATTGTCATGCATGAAGGGCGCGTCCTTCAGGTCGGCCCCACGGCCGAAGTTTTCCTGAAGCCCGCGAACATGAAGGTGGCGGAAGTGTTCAGCGATCCGCCCATCAACTTCATCGAGGGATCGGTTACCGACGGCAAAGTCCATCTGGGCAACGCTCTGTCTTTCCCCGTGACGGACCACATGAAGGGGCTGACGTCCGGCGAATACATATTCGGCGTGCGGTCCAGCCAGTTTCGCCTGCGCCAGCGCACCGAGCAGCACGCCTGCATCACCGGGGAGGTCACCCTCTCCGAAATCAACGGTTCCGAAACCTTCATCCACTTCACGTTCGGCGAGCAGACGCTTGTCGTTCAGCGCGAAGGTGTTCACAGCCATGAGGTCGGCAATCAGGTGTCCGTGTACGTCAACCCGGACAACCTCTACATTTTCAACACGACGGGCGAACTCTGCGTTTCTCCCGCCACTGACTAGCCGGGAGTTTCCATGGCTCGTATCGATCTGAACGAAATCAAACACAGCTACCGGCCGAATCCGACCAGTGAGGACGACTTCGCCCTCAAACGGATTCACACGGTATGGGAAGACGGCGGCGCGTACGCACTCCTCGGTCCCTCTGGCTGCGGCAAGACCACGATGCTCAACATCATCTCCGGTCTGCTCAAGCCGTCACATGGCTCCATCCATTACGACGGGGTGGATGTCTCCGACATGCAGCCGGAAGAGCGCAATATCGCGCAGGTCTTCCAGTTCCCGGTCCTGTACGACACCATGACCGTTTACGACAATCTCGCGTTCCCGCTCAGGAACCGGGGTGTCAACAAGACGGATGTGGACAACCGGGTACGCGAGATCGCGGACGCCCTCGACCTGACCGATGATCTGGGCAAACGCGCAGCCAACCTGTCCGCCGACGCCAAGCAGAAAATCTCGCTCGGGCGCGGACTGGTGCGCAGCGATGTCGCAGCGATTCTCTTTGACGAACCACTGACCGTCATTGACCCGCACCTCAAATGGGAACTGCGGCGCAAGCTCAAGGAAATCCACAAGGAATTCAAGATCACCATGATCTACGTCACCCACGACCAGGTGGAGGCCATGACCTTCGCCGACAAGATCGTGGTCATGTACGAAGGCGAAATCGTCCAGATGGGCACCCCCGAAGAACTGTTCGAGGAACCGGAGCACACCTTTGTAGGATACTTCATTGGCAGCCCGGGCATGAACTTCTTCGAGTGTACCGTGGACGGTTCGTCCGCAAAAATAGGTGACGCGATCGTCCCGCTGGATCAGGCTACCGCAGACAAGGCAAAGGCAGCAGGCGGCAGCCTCAAGCTCGGCATCCGCCCCATGTATGTGGGCGTGCATGAAGAAAACGTGGAAAACGGCGTCCCGGCCGAAGTCTCCAGCGTCGAGGATCAGGGATACTGCAAGATCATCACCTGCAAATTCAACGGCAGCGAGATCAAGGCCAGGATCAAGGATAACCGGAAAATTCCGACAGGCACCTGCTGGCTGACCTTCCCCAAAGACAAGACCAAGTTGTACAGCAACGAACGTCTGGTAAGAACAGGGGGCGACAATGAATAAATGGGAAAACAACAAGGCGTGGTTTCTGGTTCTCCCGGTCTTTGTGATCGTGGCCTTCTCCGCCATCATCCCGCTCATGACCGTGGTCAACTACTCCGTGCAGGACATCTTCGGCCCGGGCCAGCGCTTCTTCGTGGGCGTGGAATGGTTCCGCGAGGTGCTTCTGGACGAGCGTCTGCATGACGCGCTGTTCAAGCAACTCAGCTTTTCCACGCTGGTCCTGCTGATCGAGATGCCGCTGGGCATCGGAATCGGTTTAATGATGCCCAAGAAGGGGTGGACCTCATCCGCCTGTCTGGTCATTCTCGCTCTGCCGTTGCTGATCCCGTGGAACGTCATCGGCACCATCTGGATCATCTTCACCCGCCCGGACATCGGCCTGTTTGGAGCATTCATCAACGCTACGGGCATCCCCTTTGACCACACCGCAAGCGGCGTGGACGCGTGGATCACCCTGATGCTCATGGAAGTCTGGCACTGGACACCGCTGGTGGCGCTGCTCGCCTACGCAGGACTGCGCGCCATTCCCGAGGCGTTCTATCAAGCCGCCAAGATCGACGGCGCGTCCTCATGGGCCATCTTCAAATACATTCAGCTGCCCAAGCTGCGCGGGGTCATGACCATCGCCCTGCTGCTCCGGTTCATGGACTCATTCCTGATTTACGCCGAACCGTTCGTCCTCACCGGCGGCGGCCCCGGCAACTCCACCACGTTCCTGTCCATTTACCTTGTAAAGATCGCTGTCGGCCAGTTTGACCTCGGTCCGGCTGCCGCATTCTCGCTTATCTACTTCCTTATTGTCCTGCTGTTCTGCTGGCTGTTCTACAACGCCCTGCAGGCCGCGGGTACGGGAGATAAATCATGACCATCAAAAAACGACACGTCCTGCTTGTCTTTTACCTGTTCCTGCTGTTCCTGCCGATTTACTGGATGCTGAACATGTCCCTGCGCTACAACGCAGACATCATGTCCAATTTCCAGATAATTCCGACGAACATCACCTTTGACAACTATGCGAAAATCTTCGGCGATCCTTCATGGTACTCGGGGTACATCAACTCCATCATCTACGTGACCATCAACACAGTCATCTCGCTGCTGACCGCGCTCCCGGCGGCCTACGCCTTTTCGCGCTACCACTTCATCGGCGACAGCCAGATATTCTTTTGGCTGCTGACCAACCGCATGGCTCCCCCGGCAGTCTTCCTGCTGCCCTTCTTCCAGCTGTACTCCACATTCAATCTCATCGACACGCACATCGCAGTAGCCCTGTCTCACTGCCTGTTCAACGTGCCGCTGGCGGTTTGGATTCTGGAAGGCTTCATGTCCGGCGTCCCGCGAGAGATCGACGAAACCGCCTTTATCGACGGCTACTCCTTCCCGCGCTTCTTCATCCGGGTCTTCATTCCGCTGATCCGCGCAGGCATCGGTGTCACCGCGTTCTTCTGCTTCATGTTCAGCTGGGTCGAACTCCTGCTCGCCCGCACGCTGACCACCACGGCAGCCAAGCCCATCGCGGCGACCATGACACGCACCGTCTCCGCCACAGGTCTCGACTGGGGCCTGCTCGCGGCAGCCGGTATTCTGACCATCGTGCCCGGCGCACTGGTCATCTACTTTGTCCGCAACCACCTGGCCAAGGGCTTTGCCATGGGCCGCGTGTAACCTGAGAGGATACGAATATGAATCTCGAATGGATGGCATGGACTCCGGTTACCGCCGGGTTCTTCATCACCATCGTCGTCATCCTCATCGGAATGACTATCTGGGAAATCAAATCCCCCTGCGTCAAACGCAGAGGATTTCTTCCGCTGACCACCACCCGCGGCGACCGGCTCTTCATCGGTCTGCTCGGCAGCGCATACATTCACCTGTGCTGGGTCGGTCTGACGGAGTTCAAGGTCTGGATCGCAACGGTAATATCCGTCTGCTTTCTCGCCGTCATCATGCGCTGGGGCTAAGAACGGCGCGACGAAAGCCCTTCGGGGCCGAGACGACAGACGGACGGTACGTTTATTGAGGTTGAGGTATTTATTTTAATCAGCATACGGAGGTACGTATGAAGTTGCGGCGTCTATTGATGACGGGAATGCTGACTCTGGCATTCCTCGGCGTGGCAAGTATCGGCATGGCCGATATGAAAGCTGCGAAGAAATGGGTCGACACCGAATTCCAGCCGTCCACTTTGAGCAAGGCGGAACAGATGAAGGAAATGGAGTGGTTCATGAAAGCCGCTGCCCCCTTCAAAGGAATGGAAATCAAAGTCGTTTCCGAGACCATCCCCACTCATGAGTACGAATCCAAAGTACTCGCCAAAGCCTTCTATGAAATCACCGGCATCAAGGTCACCCATGACCTGATCCAGGAAGGTGACGTCATCGAAAAACTGCAGGTGCAGGTTCAGTCCGGCGAAAACGTCTTTGATGCCTACATCAACGACTCCGACCTCATCGGCACCCACTTCCGTTCCGGCCATGCAGTCAACCTGACCGACTGGATGAACGGCGAAGGCAAGTCCGTCACTCTGCCGACTCTCGACATTGATGACTTCATGGGCAAATCCTTCACCACCGGTCCCGACGGCAAGCTTTACCAGCTGCCTGACCAACAGTTCGCGAACCTGTACTGGTTCCGTTATGACTGGTTCCAGAAACCTGAACTGAAAAAAGCCTTCAAGGCCAAGTACGGCTATGAACTCGGCGTTCCTGTCAACTGGTCCGCCTACGAAGATATCGCCGAATTCTTCACCAACGAAGTGAAGGAAATCGACGGCAAGGCCATCTACGGCCACATGGATTACGGCAAGAAAGCTCCGGACCTCGGCTGGCGCTTCACCGACGCATGGCTCTCCATGGCCGGTGCCGGCGACAAGGGTCTGCCCAACGGCAAGCCCGTCGACGAATGGGGTATCCGCGTAGACGGTTGCCGCCCTGTCGGCTCCTCCGTTGCCCGTGGTGGTGCCACCAACGGCCCCGCTGCCAAGTACGCCCTGCGCAAGTACATGGAATGGCTGCGCAAGTACGCCCCTCCGGGCGCTCTGGGCATGGACTTCTATCAGTCCCTCCCCTATCTGGCCAAGGGTAACGTCGCCCAGCAGATCTTCTGGTACACCGCCTTCACCGCTTCCATGGTCAAGGAAGGTACTCCGGTCGTGAACGCAGACGGCACTCCCAAGTGGCGCATGGCTCCGTCCCCGCACGGACCTTACTGGACCGAAGGTCAGAAGCTCGGTTATCAGGACTGCGGTTCCTGGACCCTGCTGAAGTCCACTCCGGTCAAGCGCCGTCAGGCTGCATGGCTGTTCGCACAGTTCTGCGTCGCCAAGACCGTTTCCCTGAAAAAGACTCACGTCGGCCTCACCCCGATCCGTGATTCGGATATCCGCGACAAGTCTTTCACCGAGCGCGCTCCCAAGCTGGGCGGCCTGGTGGAATTCTACCGTTCCCCGGCTCGCGTCGCATGGACCCCCACCGGCACCAACGTTCCCGATTACCCCAAGCTGGCTCAGCTCTGGTGGCAGAACATCGGTGAAGCTGTTGCAGGTGAAGTGACCGTTTCCACCGCCATGGACAACCTCGCCAAGGAACAGGACAAGATCCTGATGCGCCTTGAGCGTGCCGGTATCCTCGGCGAATGCGGTCCCAAGCTGAACAAGCCCGTGGACGAATCCGTCTGGCTGAAAAAGCCCGGTTCTCCGAAGGCCAAGCTGGCCAACGAAAAGCCCAAGGGCGAAACCGTGGACTACGATCAGCTAATCAAGGCCTGGCAGGCAGGCAAGGTCAAGTAAAGTCGCATTCCACTGCATTGAACATCAGGGAGCGCTCTTCGGGGCGCTCCCTTTTTTATGGACACCGATACACAGCGTGCTGCCATTAAGAATATACCAAACTTGCTTCTTTCCGAAAAAGCCGGGTACTATGGCACCCAAATCCTGAAAAGCGAGTACCTCCATGAGACATGCCGCAATCGCCATTGTACTTTTCGCATCCATGCTCCTTACCGCCTGCGTCGGCGGCGGTTCATACCGCCCGCTCAAGACACAGTCCGCATTCGTTCCCACCAAGGTATCCTCGGAACATACACCCACAAAAGCGAACTTGACTCCGATGGAGCTTCAGGCAGCCGTCATGAGCCATGCCGACACCACCATCTCCCGCATTTTCGAAGCCGCCAATGTGCTTGAAAAAATCGGCACGCCGCAGGCACGGCTGACCGCCGCACGCATGATGGTCTTTGACGTCGCCTCCTATGTGGAAATCGCCGCCGGACCATACCCCGGCATTGCCCTGCTTGATCTCATGGTGCTCACGTCTCTCAAGCGCATGGTATGGGAAGAATTCTGGATTCCTAAATTCGGATCCGAAGCAGTGCCTGCGCTCAAATTCATCAAGGAAAACGAAGCTGAGATATGGGAAATCGCGGCCAAAATCATGACACGAAGCCAACTGGATGAAATGGCACAGACCATCCTGCATTGGCGAAAAAAGAATCCGAAAGTGGTTGGCATCAACTACATCCGATTTGCGGAATTCGGCGAACTGGGACTCAAGCCGTCCATGCAGCAATTGACGGTTCCCGGCGGTCTTTTTGCCAGCGTCAAGCAGGCGACCATGGTGGCGCAGGACATGAAAGTCGCCATAGACCGTGCCTTCTATCTCATGTCCAGAATGCAGCTCGTCGTGAATTTTCAAGTCAAACTCGCCTATCTGGAGATCATGTTCCAACCGGAAACGGATGGGATCATCAATCAGGCCGAGCAAATGAGCGACATCACCCAAAGGTACGCCGAAATCGCGGAAAAACTGCCACGGGAATTCGGACAGGAGACATCCAAACTGGTGAGTCAGATTTTCGCAAATCTAGAACACAGCCGGGAAGAAGCAATCGCCGAAATCATGTCCGGAATGACAGCATGGCAAGCCCAGACCATCAAAGGGATCATGGGCGAAATCTCACAGGAACGCGAGGCAGCCATCAACCAGGCCTTGGCCGGACTGGTGACGCAACAGAAGGAGCTTCACACCCTGATACAAAGCATCGTCGACCAAAGCGGAAGCAAGGTGGAGGCAAGCCTCAACCATGCCTTCGGACTCGGTGTCCTGCTCATCATCATCTTCTTTGCGGCCCTGACCCTGTTCAAAGTATTTGTCATCAGGCCCATGAACCAATCCTGACGGCATGCTCTTTCGAAGAAAATTCATTTATTTATCGCATCTGCCTTCTGGAACTGCATAAGAAAATCAGCTATTCAGAAGAAGTAGTATCCACTCTCAGACCTGCGGCGGAATGAATATGCTGACATTTCTCGACAAGATCCCCTTCGGCTCCCCCAAAACCCGACGCCTCGGATTCTGGGGACTCACAGCCTTTCTCCTTTATGTCATCGTTGGTTTCTTCGTCGTCCCGCCGGTGGTCGAATCCATTGTCATCGACCAGTGCACAACGGCACTCAACCGCCAGACATCCATAGAAAAAGTCTACTTCAACCCCCTGACCCTGCGGCTTGAAGTCCATGAACTCGCCGTGGACAAACTCGATGGCGAAGGCAGCTTCATTGCCGTTCGCGAACTGGACGCATCTCCGAGCCTGTCCTCCATCTGGAAGCTCGCGCCTGTCGTATCCTACCTGCATCTGCGCGATTTCTGGGTTGATGTCGCTTTCCTCGGTGACGGCAAATATTCCTTCTCCGATCTGATCGGCTCCCGTTCCGAAGAAGCTCAGGAAAAAGACGAAGAAGACACCGAATACGTCTTTCCATTCGCCCTCTACGGGTTTGAAATGACCAATGCCACCATCGTGTTCGATGACCGCCCACACAACAAGAAGCATACGCTTGAAAAAATGGACCTGATCGTCCCGTTCACATCAAGCTTTCTCGATCTGCGCAAGAAATTTACCCAGCCGAAGTTTTCCGCGGTATTCAACGGCGACCCCATTGACCTCAATGGAAAGACCCTGCCTTTCGACAAAACCCTGCTCACAAAGTTTGAACTGGGCGCGATGGAAATCGACCTGAACCGATACTGGGACTACCTGCCCGTGAACACCCCGCTTGAACTCGTCAAAGGCAAATTCACATCAGACATCTCTCTCTATTTCGAACGCCTTGACGGACAACGTCTCAAGCTCTTTATCGGCGGCGGCGGACAACTTACAGACCTTGAACTGTCAGTTCCCGATGACGGCAAGGTGCTCGCTCTCGACGAATTACAATTCGAAATGGAAAAGTATTCCCTTGGCGAGCATTCGCTGAGTATCAAAAAAGTTCAGCTGGACAAACCGTATTTCAAACTCATCCGCAGAAAAAACGGCATAAACTGGGCACAATACTTCCCCGGATCGGAAATCACGCAGGAAGGAGCCAAAGTGCAGACAGCCGACGACTCCGCGCCCCTGCTGATCGACATCCAAAGCGTGGAAGTGGCTGACGGTATCCTTGACTGGGATGACCGGGCCGTGCCGACCGGTTTCAAGCACATCTATGACGGATTCAACCTCAAATGCTCAAACTTCACCAACCGACAGGGAAAGTTGGGCACATTCACGACAAGTATCGGCACAAAGGGCGTCGTCAAGGCGGAAGGCAATCTGAGCATCACCCCGCTGAGCGTCAACGCAACAGTCAACGCGTCCAATTTCAAGCTCCCCCTGCATACCCCCTATCTAAACCTGATCCTACCCGTGAATGTGGATGCAGGAGTTGCTCAGGCTGGCGGTGACATCCGTTTTCTGATGACAGACACGACTCCGCAACTATCCGTCAACAAGGGAACATTTACCTTGTCCGGAGTAAAAATAAGCAAACCGGAAGCCAAAGACCCTACCCTCACTCTGAAACAGTTCGCGCTTTCAGACGTTTCATTCGATCTTCAAAAGCAGGCTGTTTCCGTGGGAGAACTTCGCCTGACCGAACCGGTCGGACGCCTGGTCAGGGAAAAGGACGGACAGATAGACATGATCCGTCTCTTTGCCTCGCAGCCTTCCGAAACGCCTTCAACGACGGCACCCACGAAACGACAATCCCCGACAAAAGAATCCGCCGCCGAATGGTCCGCCGCCATCCGGCAAATGAAACTGACGGACGGAAGCTTTTCATTCAGGGACGAATCCCTGAGACACCCGGCCACGGTCTCACTTCACGAACTCACAATGACCGCAGACGGACTCAGCACGCGAAAAGGGGAAAAATTCAACTATTCCGCACAGGCAAAATGGGGCAAAAACGGTGCGCTCGCTCTTGACGGCACAGCGGCCCTGTCTCCTCTCAAGGCAGACGGCAAGCTCAAGGTAAACCACCTCGCCCTGCGTCCGTTCGACAGCTATCTCGCTGATTTTTCCGACTTGCTGTTTGCCAGCGGCACAGCCAGCGCAGATGTTTCATACGCCTTCTCGAACAAGGACAAACCGCGCTTTTCCATCTCCGGCAACTCATCGCTCAACGCGATACAGCTCAAGGACAGCAATGGCCATGGGGAACTGGCGGCCATCAAGGCATTTCAGGTCTCAGGCGTCAAATTCTCCAATGAACCGTACCGACTGAAAATAGGTGAAATTCACCTCAACAGCCCTAAGGCCTCCGTCAATTTCGATGAAAACGGATATTCCAACATTCATCGAGCCTTGCGCATTCCGCCAGCCCAGCAGGCACCGCAAAAGGAAACGGATAACAAGGCTCCGGCGGAAGCCACGGTCACGCACTCCGCACCGCCCGAGGAAAAACCTTTCTTCGACAGTCTGACCATCAACCGTGTCACCATGAAAGACGGGAAACTCATCTATCGTGACGCCAGTGTCAAACCGATCTATTTCACGAAATTCACGGACATCCGGCTCGGGCTCATCGATATTCGTCAGGAAAAAAACGTACGGCCGAAACTGGACTTTCACGCCAAAATCGGCCCGACACCTATCTCCGTAACCGGCGCGATCAATCCGCTCATCACCCCCATGTATTCCAATCTGCTCATCGCGGTGAACGGCATGGAACTGGTTCCGCTGTCGCCGTATACCATCGAGTATCTGGCCTACCCGATCGAAAAGGGGCGTCTGTATGCGGATGTCAAATTTCACACCGAGGACTGGGTACTCAAGGCGGACAACAAATTCTATGTCGAGCAACTGGTGCTGGGGGCCAAGGATAAACGACCCGATGCGCCGAATGTTCCGGTTGCCTTCGGCCTTGCCCTCCTGCAGGACAGTAACGGAAACATGCAGCTGAACCTCCCCATCCGGGGACGGCTTGATGATCCGAACTTTCACATCGGGGGCATCGTTTTTAAAGCCATTGCCGGTCTCTTCGTCAAGGCGCTGGCCTCACCCTTCTCTCTGATTGGGTCCATTTTCGGCGGCGGCAGCGAGGATATGGATTTTGTGCTGTTCTCTCCCGGACGGCACACTCTGGATGCGGCAGGGCTGCGGAAGCTCGAAACCACCATCAAGGCGCTCAAGGAACGTGACAGGCTCAAGCTTGAAGTGGATGGCGTTATCGACCCGGAATCCGACAGCGCAGGGCTGATTGCCGTCATTTTCCAGAACAAGCTCAAACAGCAGAAATTCGAATCCCTGTCCCGCAAGGAACGGGCGCAGACCACGGTTGATGCCATGGTCATCGATCCCGGTGAATATGAGGAAATTCTCTTTCAGGCATACAAGGAAGAGCCTGACAAAGAAGGCGTCCGCCCGACCACACTGTTCATGGTTGACCGTCAACCTGCGGATGTCATGGAAAAATTTATCATTGACCGCATCGCCGTCACGGAAAATGATTTGAATGAGTTGGCCCTGCGTCGGGCAAAGACAGTCAAGGAGCATATCCTTTCACGGGAACCGTCCCTGACGGATCGGGTTTTTCTCCTCGACAGACGCAAAAACAAGAAGGTCAAAGGCGGCATCCCCAAGCACAGGGCAGATCTCGGCATCAAATAACAAGGACTGCAAAACACAAGAGACATGATGCAACATTCCAGCCATTTTCAAAAGGCGCTGGGCGCCACCATCATCGTCATGTTTCTGGCTGTACTTGGCGTTGCCCCTTGCTTCTCTTCCAGCGCAGCCGAGCAGCAAAGCCAAATAACACTGCAACTCAGCGGACTGCATCAATTCCAGTTCGCCGGCTATTATGCCGCATTGGAAAAAGGATTCTACCGTCAGGAAGGGCTTGAGGTGTCCTTTGTCGAGCGCAGCCCGGAAATGGATGCGACCACCGAAGTCATCGAAGGCCGCGCCGATTTCGGGGTGAGCGATCCAAAGATTCTGCTCGATTACCTTGATGGCGCACCGATTCGTGTATTGGCTGCCATTTTTCAGCATTCACCGGACATCATCATTTCAAGAGACGATGCCGGAATCAACAGTCCGCCCTATCTGCGCGGCAAGCGGTTCACCATCGACAGATCAACCCCGCCAGCCATCCTCGGCATGCTCAGGATGCAGGGAGTCGACCCGCAAACCTTCATGACGGAATCTCCCCCGCAAACCGTGGATGACATCATCAACGGTTCCGCCGACGCCATCGTCGCCCGTCAGACAGAGCACCCGTTCACCTTGCGACAGGCTGGAATCCCCATCAGTTCCATGCGCCCCACGTCCTACGGCATAGACTTCTATGGCGACTGTCTGTTTACATCGGAGCGTCTGGCGAAAAAAGACCCGGCACTGGTCGAGGCATTCACCCGTGCGAGTCTCAAGGGGTGGGACTATGCCATGGCTCACTCCAATGAACTCATTGGTGTCATTTATTCCAAATATATCACCTGCCGCTCATGGAGCGCCCTGGTATTCGAAGCCAAGGCCATGCGGGGACTGCTCCTGCCGAAACTGGTGAAAACCGGCAGCATGACACGTAACCGCTGGGAACATATCGCCGATGTGTACCGCGACATAGGCCTGACGACCAAAGAACGCCCGCTGGATGAATTCATCTATGTTTCCCGTTCAGAGCGCGAAGTGGAGTGGCTCAAGAAATGGTCACCATACCTGCTCCCGACAGGCCTGATTGCCGCACTGATGACCTTAGCCCTGCTATTCTTCAACCGCCGCCTGAAAAATGGAATCGAACGGCGAACCCGTGAACTTGAGAATAGCCGCCAAAGTCTGCGACAGGTCATCGACCTCGTTCCGGACATGGTTTATGTCACGAACAGGGAAGGCCTCTTCCTTCTCGCCAACCGGGCTGCGGCAGATTACCACGGCTTCACGGTGGACGAACTGACCGGGAAAAAGCTGACTGACGTTTACAATCAGGCAGAAGCGCAGCGGCTGATTGCCGAAGACCTTGAGGTACTCGACACAGGTTTCCCCAAAGTTGTTCTTGAAGAACCTTTTCATCATCGGGACGGCAGTACCCGATGGCTCCAGACGACCAAACTCCCATATACCTCGCTCAGTACGGGAGAAGTGGCAGTCCTCGGCCTGTCCGTGGACATCACCAACCGCAAGCTGGCCGACGAAGCCCTCAAGAACAGCGAGGAACGGTTCCGCGCCATCTTCAATCAGACATACCAGTTCACCGGCATCGTGGACCTCGACGGCATGCTGGTTCAGGTCAACGATTCCGCGCTGAAAATATTCAGTCTCACACGCGCTGAAGTGGTCGGCAAGCCATTCTGCCAATCCGGCTGGTGGGAACAGGATGACACAACCCAGAGCTGGATCAACAGCATCATAAAACGGGCAGGCGAAGGGGAAATCATACGCGAGGAAACCATACATGTTCTCCCGGATGGAAGCCGACTCAATCTGGACTTCTCCATCAAGCCGGCCATGGACGAAAACGGCGAAATACTCTTCCTTATTCCGGAAGGACGCGACATCACGGCCCTGAAAAAGACAGAAGAGGAACTCAGACAGCTCAACGAAGAACTTGAGCACCGTGTATCCGAACGTACCCGCAATCTTGAAAAAGCCAAACGAGAGCTGGAAAACTCGCTGAATGAACTGCACAATATGCAGGAAGAACTGATCCTTTCAGAAAAACTGGCAGCCCTTGGCGGGTTGGTCGCAGGGGTGGCGCACGAAATCAACACCCCACTCGGCATTGGTGTCACCGCAAGTTCATTCCTGCAGGAGAGCATGGTCAAACTGAACCGGAAATTCGATGACAACAGTCTCAAGCGTTCGGACCTTGAAAAATTCATCGCCACGGGCACCGAATCCACATCAAGCATCCTCACGAACCTGAACAGGGCGGCCGAACTCATCAGAAGCTTCAAGCAGGTTGCGGCGGACCAGTCTTCCGAAATCCCCCGCACATTCAATCTGAGGGACTACATAGACGAAGTGCTGCTCAGCCTGCGGCCCAAATACAAACGCACGAACCACACCATTGAAAACACCTGTCCGGACGTAACAATATTCAGCTACCCGGGCGCGTTCATGCAGATCGTCACCAACCTGCTGGTCAACTCCCTGACCCATGCATTCGAGGAGGACGAAGCCGGACACATCACCATCGGCGGCACGGTTGAAGATGGCAGCCTGATGTTTACATACAGCGACGACGGCATAGGCATCCCGCCCCATATCATGGACAAGGTTTTCGAACCATTCTATACCACGAAAAGAGGAAAGGGAGGCACAGGCCTCGGACTGCACATCGTGTTCAACACTGTTACCCAGACGCTGGGCGGAACCATCCGATTCACCAGCGCTCCCGGCGAAGGAACCACCTTCAACATACACCTCCCCGTAGATACAAATCCGGAAAACAACGATACGGACCAGATATGACCACAGACGAACTTGTTTTTGCAGAGGAAACCGAAGACACGCAGGACGGCACTTCATCACCCGATACGACCAACTGGAAACTTCTGGTCGTGGATGACGACGATTTTGTTCACAAGGTTACAACCATGGTCCTGCGTGATTACGAGTTCGAAGGGCGTGGACTGGACATTTTCACTGCCTACTCGGCCAAAGAAGGCATGGAGGTCATGAAGGACCACGCCGACATAGCCGTTATCCTGCTCGACGTGGTCATGGAGACGGCTCACGCAGGGCTGAACATGGCTGCATGGATCCGTGACGAACTGAAAAACAGGATGACGCGCATCATCCTGCGCACCGGTCAACCGGGTGAAGCGCCGGAGCAGGAAGTCATCTTCAAATACGACATCAACGACTACAAGGAAAAATCCGAGCTGACATCGCAGAAGCTCTACACCACGATAACCTCGGCGATCCGCTCCTACCGGGATATCCGCACCATCGAACGCAACAGGCGGGGACTGGCACAGATTGTCGCCTCATCTCCCACTATATTCAAATCACAGTCACTCGGGGAGTTCGCCTCAGGGGTGCTGACGCAACTCTCTTCCACAATCTGCCTGGAAGACGACTCCCTCATGGCCCGATCCTCCGGTCTGGCGATAGCGAAACATGAAGACGCCCTCAAGGTCATCGCTTCCACCGGAAAATTCACGCCGAGCCGAGGGCAGGAAATATCGCTTCTTCAAGATCCGGAAGCCGTCAAACACATTGAACAGGCTGTCCGGGATAAGGAAAGTTTCTTCTCAGGAGATGCCTTTGTGGGATACTACCAGACGTCCGGGGGATCGGAGAACGTCATCTACCTGAAGGGAGCGCAGCCGCTTGAAGAGGCTGATCGGGAACTTATCGAAATATTCTCGTCAAACATCTCCGTGGCCTTCGACAACATAGACCTCAACCGTACCATTACCGACACACAGAAAGAACTGCTCTTCACTCTGGGGGAAGTCGTGGAAACACGGTCCTCGGAAACAGCGAACCATGTGCGTCGCGTGGCAGAATATTCATATATTCTGGGTAAACATGCCGGAATGAGCGAAGAAGAAGCAAATCGCCTGAGAATGGCATCGCCAATGCACGATGTCGGCAAGATCGGCATCCCCGACGCCATCCTGCTCAAACCGTCCAAACTCGACAAAGACGAATTCGAACAGGTAAAAAAACATACGACCATCGGTCACGAAGTGCTCAGAGGCTCCAACCGCCCGATCATGCAAATGGCCGCGACAGTAGCTCTGGAGCACCATGAACGATGGGATGGAACGGGTTATCCAAACGGCATCAGCGGCGAAGCAATTTCACTGGCCGGACGCATCACCATACTTGCGGATGTCTTTGACGCTCTCGGCTCCAAACGGGTCTATAAACAGGCATGGCTCACAAGCGACATCCTCAACTTCATAGAAGAAAACAAGGGGACCATGTTCGACCCGGCCCTCGTCACCCTGTTCATGGAAAATCTTGATGAATTTCTGGAAATCAAAAACAGCTTGCCGGACGAGGACTGATTATTCCCCGAGGCTGCAAGACCGCTCGCTCTTCCTGAGAAACTCAACCAGTTTCTCAAGAGGCAATGGCTTGCTGTAGTAGAATCCCTGCACCTTTTCGCAGTTGAACCCCTTGAGAACCTCAAGCTGTTCACGGGTTTCAACCCCTTCGGCCACGACACCAATACCAAGGTTGCGCGCCATGAGAATAATCGTTTCCACAATCTGGGCATCAGAGTCGTCAGTGGTTATGTCACGCACAAAGGACTGGTCTATCTTGAGCACGTCAATGGGGAAGTTTTTCAGGTAGTACAGCGAGGAATACCCGGTACCGAAATCGTCAATGGAAATGGAAATGCCCCTGTCCACCAATTCATCAAGCTTGGCAATGGATGACTCTACATCAGTCATAAGAGTCGATTCCGTAATTTCCAGTTCCAGACGGGCGGGCGGCAACCCGTTCTTTTCCAGATTCGCCTCCACCATTTCCACCAGATCGCTCTGACTGAACTGTTCCGGAGAAAGGTTTACCGACACTTTGAGACCGGCACATCCCATTCCGTCCAGCACCTGCATGGCGCGGCACGAAGCCTCAAGCACAAACTCCCCAAGTGGAACGATGAGACCGGTTTCCTCGGCAAGCGGAATAAAATCAGCAGGGCTGACAATGGAGCCATCCGGTTTTTCCCAGCGGACCAAAGCTTCCATGCCGCAGACGGTTTCCGTGGCGAGATCCACCTTCGGCTGAAAATAAACCGTAAAATGACGATCCCTGAGAGCGTCACGCATATCCTGCTCCAAGCGGATGCGGCGGGATATCCGCTCATTCATCTTTTGCGTAAAGAGATTGTACGAATTCCGGCTGCGCTGCTTGGACAGATGCATGGCCAGATCTGCATTCTGGACGAGAACGCCGGGGGCATCACCGTCCTCCGGATACAGGGCCACACCGATACTGGGCGTCACATGCAGTTCATGTTCCTTGATGAAAAACGGCTGTTCAAAGGAACGAAGCACCTCTTCGGCCATATCCACGATTGCACGCTCATCGTCACAGTGCTCAACCGTGACAAGAAATTCATCACCACCCACGCGGGCTACCGTATCATCGGCACGAAACACCCCGGCCAGACGTTTGGCCACAGCCTGAAGCAGCAGGTCGCCGTAGGCATGGCCCAAGGAATCATTAACCCGTTTGAAATCATCTATATCAAGAGAAAAAACGGCTACCCGTCCACCTTCCCGCTTGGCATGGGAAATGGCGACTCCCAGACGGTCCATGGCAAGCGTCCGGTTGGGCAATTCGGTCAGGGCGTCATGAGAATACTGGTACTCAAGTTCCTGATCCTTCAACTTGAGATCGGAAATGTCGTGAAACACGGCAACATAATTGACCAAAGCGCCTTCTTCGTCACGAATGGCACTGATACTGAGAATCTCGGGATATGGCTCACCATTCTTACGCCGATTCCAGATTTCCCCATGCCAGACGCCCCGCTCTTTGAGCGAACCCCACATTTCGGCATAAAAAACGGCCTCATGCCTGTCCGACTTGAGAAGCCGGGTATTCTGCCCCAGAACCTCTTCCCGGCTATATCCGGTGATAACGGAAAATGCGGGATTCACCGCTAGAATATTTCCTTCTCCGTCAGTGATGGAAATACCTTCGAGCGCGTTCTCGAATACCTTCTCATACAGCTGAAGACGCAACTCCGCCTGAACCCGATCAGCAATTTCCGCCCGAAGTCCGTCACGAAATTCTTCAATACGGTCCATGTACTGGTTGAAATGAGTAGCGAGTTCGCCGACCTCGCCGCAGGCATTGACATCTGCCCGTACATTCAATTCTCCCTGTTGGGCCTCTCGCATTTTGTTCATGAGCAGGGATAAAGGCCGGGTGATGTTCGCCCCGAGATACGAGCTGAGCGGGAGCAACAGCAAAAGAGCCAAAATGGCTGTTGTAAAAAACAAAAACTGCAACTGTTCAAGCGGCGCGTAAATTTCATCGAAGCGGCTGGTCGAACCGACAATCCAGTCCATCTCCGGAATATACCTGTAATACACCCACTTCATATGAGGCGTATCACTGTCTGGCTCCTTCCACAGATACTTCATCTCGCCACTCTGATCGGCAAGCATCCTGCTGACGAGAGAAATACCGTCTGCGGTTTTCAGATCGGAGACATCCCCTTCAAGCCAGGGATGATGAATGGATTCCCCTTTGCCGGAGAGGACAAACACGTAGCCGGATTTACCGACTCCGAATGCGCCAAGCTCGGAACGGAAGTCATCAATATCAACCAATCCGGAAAATTCGTTGCGATAGGCAGAGACGGAAACAATCCAGTCCCATGGCGCGAAATACTCCATGTACAGAGCCTTGGGCCGTGTCTTCTCCTCACCCGGATTGGCCCACTCGTATTCAAGGTAACCGCTCCGACGACGCAGCTGTTCAGGGATAGGCGCAACGCCGGAAAGGTCACGGCCCCGCAAATCACGATTAGGATGGATGCCGACCACCCCGTCTCCACTAATAGTGTAAATATACCCGCTTTTCCCGACCGACTGGCTCAGCAGCAGGTTTTCCGCGGCCATTTTGGCACTGGTTTCACTCAGTACTCCCGCCCGGACCTCATGCTCGAGGCGTTTCAATATGTCGATATTCTTTTCGGCAATGGCACGCAGACGATTTCGCACGGAAACCCTGACAGCGGTTTCGACCATGGCGGTCAAACCATCCGCAGAAGTCCGCAACTCAGTATCGACATGGGTTTCCAGCCATCCTTGCGCGCGATTGTAAACCACCCCTCCGGCCACAGTCAGGATCAGGACGAACAAGACTGAATACCAAAGCAGCAGCCGATGACGAACACGTAGATTTCTCAACATATTCATCATGCTAAAGACTCCTCACCTAAAGAAACGGATGTTTGAAAAAAAGCAGGTGCCATACCATTTAAAGGTAACGACACCTGCTCAATTTGAAAAGGATAATATTAAAAAATAAAAACAGTTCAGCCAACGGGGAATCAGAGTTCGCACAAATCGGTCTCCGCCTATCCACCGATAGAGGCCATTCGGGTCTGGCAGACCCCTTGTCCGGCAGGCATGCACTTGAGCAGATCATGCCCGATGGGCTTATGTCTGCTGGCCCGCAAAAGCACACGTTCTATGGCTTCCATGCCCAACCGGGGATGCCGCAGGATCGGCCTCAACCGGTAGACCTTGTCAGAAAAAAGGCAGGTACGCAGATTACCGTTTGAAGTCAGTCTCAACCGGTTGCAGGTTGCGCAGAAATGATTGGTATACGGCGAAATCAGACCGATACGGCCTTTGCCGCCTTCAATGGAATACATCCGTGCCGGACCATGTTGTTTCTCCTCTTCGGTACAAGGAATCAATTCAGCCAGCGTCTGCGCTTCATTCAATATTTCTTCACAGCCCCAGACCAGAGAATCGTCCCAACCCGTTTCAAGCCCCACAGGCATGAACTCGATAAAACGCATGTCCAACGGCATTGACCGGGCAAATTCGATAAAGTCCGGCATTTCATCGTCATTGACGCCTTTCATGGCGACAGCGTTGACCTTGACGGTCATGCCCGCATCGACACAGCGCTCGATGTTTTCGCGCACCGTATGAAAATGATCGTGACCGGTGATGGACTTGAACCGCACAGGGTCAAGCGTATCCAAAGATATATTTACCCTGCGGATTCCGGCTTTGGCCAACCCTTCAACATGCTTGCCGATGAGTACGCCATTGGTGGTCACGCACAGATCCACGTCAGGGAACCGCCCCGCTGCAGCGACCATGAAATCGGCAAACCCCTTGCGTACAAAGGGTTCCCCGCCAGTGAACCGGACTTTTTCCACTCCGAGTTTCACTGCCAGTTCCATGAGTTCAAGAATTTCCTCATAACGCAGGATTTCGGGATGCGGAATGAACTTCTGCCCCTCGCCCGCACAGTAGGTACAGCTCAGATTGCAGCGGTCAGTCACACTGACACGCATGTAGCTGGCCTTGCGGCCATGCTCGTCAAGAAGTGGTTTATGCATGGTTTTCCCTACGCGAAGACTTCCCGTTTGGTCACGGCTTCGGCCTTCACGCGGTCAAGAAAGTCGGACAGGGCAGGTTTGACGTTCTCACGAATATCACCTGCGACAATGAGATACAGGACGTCATCTCCTGGCTTCAATGCGCCGGACCGTGCAAGCGCTACGGCACGATAGATGCCTTCATACGCTTCAATATCCTTTCGAATCTCCTCAATCTTGTCGAGATCGGAAGAAATCTCAATGGCCGAAACTTCGGAACGGTCCGTACGGGACCACCCGCGCACGATGCCGTTGTGGACCAGAATCATGCCCACATTGTCACTGAATCCCGGTTCCTTTTTCAGATCGGCAAGAGCTTTTTGCATATCCATGGCAAGCCTCCTTGCAGGAGTCGATTAAAATTGATGTTCTCTACAGGTAAGCATCATGACAAGAGGAGGCAAGCACGCTTCTTTTCCCCCCGTTGTGACACAGATAATAAGGATCTGATGCAGGCCCGTTTTTTTAGACAAATATAATACCAAACACTGGAACCTGCGCTATACTTGAATCACACGGTGAAAAATCACCGTTGAAACGACACTCTCTCCCGGTTGATGTTCGCCGCAGACATCGCCATAAGGGCCAGAATAGTCGCCTGCCGCCAAAGCCGACGCCCTCCACTGTCCCGGCTGAAGCGGCCCGCACAGGCGACGCGACGTCGCGGGGACGTCCTGCATGGGACCAGGGTCAGCTTCCGGTAATCTCCGGAACCGCCTGGTCCCTGCCTGATTCAGAGAACCAGCGGCGTCTGCTACCTACAATCCCTCAAGGGCGTCAAGCACTTCATTGATGAGGTGCCGCGGCGTTGACGCTCCGGCAGTCACTCCAATTTTCTGGTACTGAGCCAAATCAGACAAGGAAAGCTCCCCAGCGGTCTCCACATGGCAGCACGGTGTGCCCCGCTCTGCCACCACCTGTGCAAGACGGCGCGTATTGCCGCTGTTGTAGCCACCTATCACGACCATGAAATCAACTTCATCCGCCAGTTCGCTCGCCTCTTTCTGACGCAACTTGGTGGCATCACAGATGGTTTCGAGCACTGTTACATCCAGTTCAGGATCTTCAGACAGCCGCTTCGCCATAATGTCGAACAATACGCGATCCTGCGTTGTCTGAGCCGCAAGAACATATGACTTGTCTTTGGAAAGCTCGTACCCGTCCAGCTCTTCTTCTGAACCGAAAACGAAATGCCCGTTCCCGGCATAGCTGACCAACCCCTTGACCTCGGGATGATCTTCTTCCCCGTAAAGCAGCAGCTCCTGACCATCCTGAGTGTGGCGGCCGATAAGCAGTTGCGCCTTTTTCACACGAGGACAGGTGGCATCTTTGATGACAACATCCCGCGCCCGAAGGGAAGCCTCGACCTGACGCGTGATGCCGTGAGCACGAATGACCACACAGGCCCCGTCCGGCACATCCTCCGGCGCATCCACGATGATGACGCCTTGGTCGGCATATTTCTTAAGCACCTGCGGGTTATGAATGATCGGCCCAAGATTGTATAACGGCTGCCCCTCGGCTGCGATCACGAGCTTGTCGAGCCGCCGCAGGGCGAGATCGACCCCCATGCAGAAACCAGCGGTTTCAGCGAGAACAACTTCCATATCGAAACTCCTTATTTCAGGAATCAAAAGCCGAAAGACTGGCGTACCTTCGGAAATAATCCTTGACTTTAACAGCGTCATTGGGAATAAAATAAATTTAAACAAATGTTTCAAACTGTTATCCAAACAAAGCAATTACTATCATTATGAACGAAAAACAGGACGTCAACACAAAAGATGCGCTTCTGGCCTCGGCCATAGAAGTTTTCGCGGACAAAGGTTTCGATGCGGCGACAGTGCGTGACATCTGTGGCAAAGCCAAGGCCAATGTCGCAGCTGTCAACTATCACTTCGGCGGCAAGGAAGCCCTGTATGTGGCCGTCCTTGAAGAAGTCTTTCCCAAAGGGGAGTACACAGTCAACGTAGACACGACCATTGCGCCGGAGAAACGCCTGCACGGCTTTCTGCGCGACCTGGCCAGAGAAATCTACGAACGCGGCGATGAAAAAATCACCCAGCGATGGGCCATCTTCCTGCGCGAAATGGCCAAGCCCAGTAATAATCTGGACATGATCGCCAAACGGAGCATCCAGCCGCGCGCCGATGAACTGCGGGACATCATCGCCGACATTCTCGGACCGGATACGGACAGGCTGACCATGGAATACGCCAGTTCGAACATCTGGGCGCTGATGCTCGACCACCTGCTGACTCAGCCCGTCCTCGACCGCCTGACACCAAAACGTCCTCCGGTACAGACCAATCTCGACGCTTTTGTGGATCACGCAGCACGATTTTCCCTTGGAGGCCTTAAAGCCCTCAAAGGGGACAAGAAAGGTTAGCCGGACCGCATTGCCGGATGACCGGGGTCACCCTCCCTTGACCACAACCCGGTTTCCTGCGACCTTCTCCCAGTGGCGGGATGACGCATCCCCTGATGTGTCATCCCGCCCTGTCGATTTCAGGGAGACTCACATGACAGCGCGTACGCCCCACCTCATTTTCATCATCATTCTTTTCGCCTTCTGCCTTCTCCTGCCCCCTGCGGCCAGCGCACAGGAAAAGCTCATGGCTCCGACATATCCCTGCCGGATACAGGCCGAATTTCCCCATGACACCAACGTGTCAACACAGGGACTCTTCTATCTCAACGGCCATCTCTATGAGACTTCGGGAGGATTCGGGCAATCCTTTCTCGTCATGTCCGAACCCGACACAGGGCGTCACGTTCGTAGCGTGCAAATAGACAGGAAACGATTTGCCGAAGGCATCACGCTCTACAAAAACAAGATTTTCATGCTGACTTGGCTTTCAGGAACGGGGTATATTCACAGCCTCGACACACTTGAAGTCCTGACAAGTTTCGCCTACCGGCTGGACAGTGAAAAGATCGAAGGCTGGGGGCTCATTTACGACGGCAGTCGCTTCATTCTCAGCTCCGGCTCGGACCGGCTGCGCTTTTACCGCCCGGAGGACTTTGCCCGTATAGGATCCGTCACAGTCCACGACGGAGGCAAATCGATCCGACTGCTCAACGAACTGGAATACGTCGGCGGCATGGTGCTCGCCAACATCTGGAAAACTGACCGCATAGCAGTCATTGACCCGAATTCGGGAACCGTGAAAGCGTGGATCGACCTTTCCCCGCTCAGAGAACGGATTTCCCCGGAAGCCGGGGTCGCCAACGGCATTGCGTATGATGAAAAATCAGGCCGCCTGTTCGTGACGGGAAAACACTGGGACAAACTGTTTGTCATCACAGTGGATGAAGTGTTGTGGCGACAGCCCGTTTCGGAAGAATTCGCTCCGGTTACGACTTCACAGACACAATAGGCGTCATCTGCCCAGTCCGTGTCTCCAATCCGGCACTCCCCTTTTCCAGACCGACCTGTTACGCCCGCCTCTCGCGAGCATGCCCCCGCCAGATCAGAAAAGCACCTAGTGCAATCATGGGCAGACAGAGAATCTGTCCCATGGACATCCAATCAAGAGCGACAAATCCGAGCTGCGCATCCGGCTGACGGGCAAATTCAACGATAAACCGGAAAACTCCGTACCCCAGCAGGAACAGGCCGCTGACGCAGCCCTTGGGACGGGGCTTCGAGGAATACCACCAGAGCAGGACAAACAGGACCACACCTTCAAGTGCGGCTTCATAGAGTTGCGAAGGATGACGGGGCATGGTTCCGGCACCGGGGAAAATCATGCCCCACGGACCGTCAGTATACCGGCCCCAGAGTTCGGCGTTGATGAAATTGCCAAGACGACCGAAAAACAGTCCGGGCGGCACAAGCGGAGCGATGAAATCACCGACCTCCGTGAGACTCTTTTTATTGGCCCGCCCGAACAGCAGGCAAGCAAGAATCACACCGAGCAGACCGCCGTGAAAAGACATGCCACCTTCCCATACGGCAAAAATCTTCAGCGGTTCCGACAGGTAATATTCTGCATTGTAGAAAAAGACATACCCCAACCGACCACCCGCAACCACGCCCACAATGGCCCAGGTGATGAAGTCGTCCATCTGCGATTTGGTCCAGTTGTTCCACGGCTTGCTCGCCCTGTACCTTCCGAGCAGCCAGCCGGACATCACGCCGAAAACATACATCATGCCGTACCAGCGCAGATGAAGCGGACCAATGGAAATCATGTTCGGATCAAATTGGGGGTAAGTGAGCATATGATTCTGCAACCTGACGGTTGTCTTTGTTTTCTTTTGGAATTCGGCTATACTGCCGCATCAGGCACAAAGTGTTATTTTTTGTTTGCCACGTCAACCCCGGGACCGACTGAACATGGAGAAGCCGCAAGAGATAGATATCCTCGAAATGCCCGCCGAAGGGCTGGCAGCCTACTGGCTGTCGATCAAGAAGATCATGGACACCAAAAAAGGACGTACCATTATCGACGAGGAAATCGCACACACCAAGGAACCATATATCATTCACCTTCTGGAAACCGCCTTCTCATCCCTGAGCCGGAATATGGTCCGGCGTCTGGCCCGCGTAAAAAAAGACATCCAGTTGGAAGATTATGAACGAAAGATAGACCTCATGCGACTGGCCGTCTACGCCATTGCTTCGGGTGAAAACCCACGCATCACCCTTGTCCGCATGGATTCCAAGTTTTCACAGCCACTCATGAGCGAAATCAAGGCATTCGAGATGGCTACCGCCATGTTCGACGCCATCAAGCCCAAAGGGGTAAACCTCGACATCCTACTCTCGGTCAATCACAAGATCGCCACGGACCGACTTCTCGTCAAACTGCTTTTCTTTGTCATGTTCGCCCGACGCGAAGGCAAGGACAAGCTTGAACGCTTCATCCCCCACCTCGGCTCCCACTTCTTTGCCGAGGGGATATCCCTTGCCATAGACAATTTCGAAGCGGACTTCCTCGCCAACCACCTGGAAGGAATCCGTGACAGAAACGTCATTGAAACCAGCCGTAAAATGGACATGGCCCTTGAAATGGCCCTAGCCATTCGCGATAAATTCGCCTACGATGACGTGTTTCGAATTGCACGGGCTTACATGCCATAACTCTCTGAGGTCACTATGAAAAAAACATACCTTACAGTATTGACCAGCTTACTTGTCACAGCACTGCTCATCACTTCCGCCCTTGCATGGCAGTCCACACGCATCGGTGAAAGGAATTTCCAGCGAGCATGGTCCGCATATGCATACAAGCGTCCGGAAGCGGCAAAACAATATTTCACCGCAGCAGCAACCAGCTTTGCAGAAGGACTGGCACAGACTCCACCGGCCCGCTCGACCATGTTCGCTTCCAATCTGGCCAAGGCAGGGATGTCCTTTTACTACGCAGGACGGTATCAGGAAAGCATCGACACCATGGGAAAAGCAGCCCAAAAGGACGATCGGCTGTGGGAGGCCTTTCTTTATTCAGGCCTGTCCTACGCCCGCCTCGACAATAAGGCAAAGACACTTGAACAATTCCAGACCTTTCTGAAAGCCAGCCCGGCGCAACCGCTTCTGTCCTCAGAGGTTTCCAACCAGATGAATGAACTGGAAATGGAGAATGGCTCGCTGGCAGATGCTGTTGCAGCCATTGAAAAGGCAGCCCTTGCACAGACACTCAGAAACATCAATTTCGGACAGGATTCAAATACGCCGATAGAAAGATGCAGTGGCAGATACTGGTGGCGTTACAACAAGGCTCCGTGTGAAAAAAACCGGGTTGATTATAGATAAACAGCGCGGAAAACGTTCCAAAACGCCTTTTTTTCACATCAGACTTGACGAACCGGGTGGAAATATACAACCATCCGTCCACTTTCACGGGCGAACGCCCAAAAAGAGACAGATTTAACCGCATGACAAAGGTTCCCGACATACCCGCACAATATCTCAAGTCCTTTACCAAGGACGACATCAACGCCATGCCCCTTCGCCGCTATGAAGGGCCTGTGACGGTTGTCCGTACGGAAAAACAACGCACCAAGGCGCTCAAGGAGATGGCAGGGGAACCTCTGCTCGGCTTCGATACCGAGACCCGTCCGGTATTCAAGAAAGGACGCAAACCGGGACCACCGTCTCTGGTTCAACTCGCCACCGAGACACACGCCTACGTTTTCCAGATCAACCTGCTCCCCATGTGCAACGGCCTCTGCGATCTGCTTGCCGACAAATCTGTCATCAAGACAGGTGTTGCCGTACGGGATGACATCCTTGGTCTGCAACGGCTTGCGGAGTTCACTCCCGCCGGATTCATTGATCTCTCCGACATTTCCGCCAAAGCCAGAATGCAAACCCACGGATTGCGCAACATGGCTGCCAACCTGCTCGGCTTCCGAATTTCCAAATCAGCGCAGTGCTCCAACTGGGCCAAGGAAAAACTCACCCCCCAGCAGGTGAACTACGCTGCCACGGATGCGTGGGTCAGCCGCGAACTGTACGTCGCTCTCCGGGAACTGGGCCTTACACCCGACGCCGTCTACTAGCCCCTGTCCGTACATGACGGTCAGTGGCATGCAATCTGCATTTTCAGAAAGACCGGAAAATCTCGACTGACAACAGGGGAATCACAGTGTCATCAGGCCTCATAGCCAGAGTAGGCGGCTACTACTTCAACGACAGCCTCTTCGAAAAACGCGGCTTTACCGTGGTCCACTTCCCCATGGAAAAACCGGGTGTCCTGACATGGGACGATCTTGTCGATAAGTGCGGCAAGGAGCCGGATTACGTCATTTACATGGACCGCAGCCTGCCGCCGCCGCTGATCGGAATCGAAAATTTCCCCTGCCCGACGATTTTCTATGCCATAGATTCCCACATCCACTCATGGCTCCCCATGTATGCACAGGGATTCGACCTTGTCGCCGTCAGCCTGCGCGACCATATGCCCCGCTTCCGGCAGCGTCTCGACCACGATCACGTCATATGGCTGCCGCCCTATCCACTGCGCAACGAGTATCCACCGGAAAACCCGCCAAAAAAAGAATGGGACCTGCTTTTTGTGGGGAATGTGGACAAGGAAACCACGCCGGAACGATATGAATTCCTCAAGGAACTGAAATCGCGATTCCCGAATCTGGAAGTACAAAAAGGCGTCTTCTCCGAACTCTTTCCACGCGCCCGCGTTGTTCTCAACATAGCGGAACGCGGCGATCTCAACTTCCGCGTTTTCGAGGCTCTCGCCACACGCGCCTGCCTTGTCACCCCGGAACTGGGACACGGCCAGTCCCGCCTTTTCTCGGACGGCAAGCATTTGGTCACCTATCCGCCTGACGACATTGACCGCCTTGTCGAAATAGTCTGTGAACTTCTGGAGAATCCGGAACGGCGTGAAACCATCGCCGAGGCAGGGCATGCGGAAATCAATGCCCGCCATCGCGCCATCCACCGTGCTGCAACACTTTTCGATGCCATCGACACACTTGACGACACCACGGTTCAGGAACGCCTCAAGCGGGCATCCGTTATCCGGGCAAAGTACCTGCGGCTCGTCTACCTCCACTGGGCAGAAGCGCTTGGCGAAAGCGAACTCGGATTGAAATATCTACAGGCAGCCAAACAAAGATAAAGCCGCCCACCCAGAAACGGCTAATATTCCTTGCTCACATCAGGCGTTTTTCGCTGACGCTTACGGTCACTCGTCCGTTTCTTCCGGTCCAGCCGTTTACGCTTGGAACTTCTGGGCACGGCTGTTTCCCTGCGCGGTGTGACCGGCTTCAATGCCCACTGCATCAGTTCGATAAACCGTTCAATGGCTGAATCCTTGTTCGACTTCTGACTGCGAAACCTCTGCGATGTAACACGAAATACGCCGCGCTTGTCGATACGCCGCCGTAGTTTTCCCTTTATCGCCACTTTCTGCAGCTGTGTCAGGCTCCGGCTCTTGTCCACGTTGAACAACAGCGTCACCCGCGTGTCAGCGGTATTCACGTGCTGGCCTCCCGGCCCGGAACTCCGCGACGTAATGAATCGTATTTCCTCATACGGAATGATGACTTTCTCGGTGATGCGCAACATCCCCGCTGTCTGCCACGCCTTTCATTTCCATGCAACCCCTGCACAACATAATTGACACAGCCCGACCTTTCTATACAATCCGCCCCACAAACTCATACAAAGGATGTCCTTATGACCAAACCATGTCCCTGCGGTTCCGGAAAGGAACACATCGACTGCTGCGAACCATACATTTCCGGCAAAAAGCCGGCCCCCACAGCCGAAGCGCTCATGCGCGCCCGCTATTCCGCCTACGTGGAAAAGTCCCTGCCCTATCTGAACGAATCCCTCGCCCCCGAGGCTCTCAAGGACCATGACGAAGAATCCGTCAAGGCCTGGGCCGAAAAGGCTGAGTGGCTGGGACTCGAAGTTCATGACACATGGGCCGGCGGCGAAGGCGAGGAAGAAGGCATTGTCGAATTCTCTGCAAAATACGCCATCGACGGTGAAGAATGCACGCACCGTGAACGCTCGTACTTCCGCAAGATCGACGACAACTGGCGCTATGTCGAAGGCCAGATGGTTTCCGGCCCGCCCATCAAAAAGGAAAAGAAGATCGGCCGCAACGAGCCCTGCCCCTGCGGTTCCGGCAAAAAGTACAAGAAGTGCTGCGGCAGATAGCCCGGCCCGACTGAACAGAAAAAGGCTGCCTCCATACTTGATGGTGGCAGCCTTTTTTTACTTCATTATCAAGATAGGTCTTAATTCAGCATTTCCTTCAAGACCTTCTTCATGCCGTCGGAATCAATCCCCAGCATGGCTCGCAATTCTGTCTGCGTACCGTGTTCGATGAATTCATCCGGGACCCCGAGCAGTTTGACGTCGTGTCCGTCCAGAACCTCTTCTTCGACAAACATCTCAAGGACGGCAGAACCAAAACCGCCAGCGAGAGCATTTTCCTCGACAAACAGTATTCTTTTGAAATCGGCAGCCAGTTCGAGAAGCTGTTTTTTCGGCAGCGGCTTGATAAAACGCGTGTTGAAGACCGCTACATCCACCCCGTCCTTCTCCAAATCCATGGCAGCCTCAAGGGCCGGATAAACTCGGGAACCAAGGGTAATGATGACTGCATCCTTGCCTTCACGGACAAGTTCCCCCTTGCCTATGGCGATCTTCCGAGGCGTTTTTGACACCTTGGCTCCGACGCCTGTTCCGCGCGGGTACCGCATGGCACACGGGCCGTCGTAGGCAAAAGCAGTCGCCATCATCTGCGCGAGTTCGGCCTCATCCTTGGGAGCCATGCAGACAAGATTCGGAATGTGGCGCAGGTAGCTGAAATCGAAGACACCATGATGGGTGGCTCCGTCCTCGCCGACCAGTCCGCCGCGATCCAGGAAGAAATTCACATTGAGATTTTGCAGGCAGACATCATGGACCACCTGATCGTAAGCGCGCTGCAGGAAGGTGGAATAAATCGCCACAGCAGGTTTGTATCCCTGCGTGGCCAGTCCGGCAGCAAAGGTGACGGCGTGCTGTTCGCAGATACCGACATCAACAAAGCGCTCGGGGAAATTCTTGCGGAAACATTCCGTGCCGGTCCCTTCAGGCATGGCGGCAGTAATGGCCATGATGGTTTCGTCACGTTCGGCCAGATTGCAGAGGGTGGAACCGAAGATGGACGTATAGGACGGCAGGCCGGAACCGGAAAACTTGCGGGCAAGGCCGGTCTCGGGAATGAACTTGCCCACACCGTGATAATGGGTCGGGTCGGACTCGGCAGGCTCGTACCCTTTGCCCTTCGTCGTCATGACGTGAACAAGAGCGGGTTTGTCGAGCTGCTTTATCTCGTCGAAAACCTTGATCATCTGCGCGGTGTTATGCCCATCGATGGGGCCGACGTAGGTGAAATGAAAGGCTTCAAACAGCATACCGGGCGTGAAAAAGCTCTTCACGGAATCGCCGTAACGCTTGGCATATCCAGCCAGATCGTCACCTATTTTGGGGATGGTGCCGAGCAGTCCTTCAACATCACTTTTCAGGCGCTGTAAAAACGGCGTGGTCATCTTGCGGCTGAGGAACTGGGAAAGCGCGCCCACATTGCGGGAAATGGACATTTCATTGTCGTTGAGCACGACCACCATCTTGCGGCCGAGATCGCCCGCCTGATTCAGCCCCTCGAACGCCATACCTGCGGTCAGTGAACCATCGCCGATGACAGCGATGACTTCATTATCCTCGCCCTTAAGATCACGCGCCATGGCCATGCCCAACGCGGCGGAAATGGAAGTGGAGGAATGCCCCACGCCGAAATGGTCATACGGGGACTCGGATATGCGCGGAAAACCGCTGATGCCGTCTTTCTGGCGCAGCGTATGGAATCTGTCGGCCCGTCCAGTGAGCAGCTTGTGCGCATACGCCTGATGCCCGACATCCCAGACGAGCTTGTCCTCTTCCATGTCAAAAGACTTGAACAGGGCCAACGTCAACTCGATAACACCGAGCGACGGCGCGAGGTGGCCGCCATGACCGGACACTTCTTCAATAATGGTATCGCGAAGCTCCTGCGCCAAGACCTCAAGCTCGTCAATGGACAGCAGCTTGATGTCAGCAGGTTTTTTTATTCGCGATAGTATGGTGGGCGACTCTTTCATATTACTTCCAATAGCCGGTTCTTTGTTTACGAGCGGGGAACAGTAAGACAATCATGAAACCCTGTCCACTATGTAGCGGGCAAGCTCTGACAAAAAGTCCTTTTCGTCACCATCGTAAGCAGCAAGCCGCTCCACGGCACTGTCCACATATTCCCCGGCAAGCTCCCGGCTCCTGTCCAGACCGATAAGTGACGGATAGGTGGATTTCCCCATCTCCTCGTCACTTCCCGCCGGCTTACCGAGGGTTTCGGTATCGCTGACCACGTCAAGCACGTCGTCAACTATCTGGAAAGCAACCCCAACAGCCCGACCGAATTCGCGGGCATTCTCAATGTCGGCCTCTTTCGCGCCAGCCAGAATGGCCCCGCATTCACAGGCCGCGGTAATCAGCGCGCCCGTCTTCATGGCGTGCATCTCGCGCAGTTCTTCAAGCGGCACACTGTCGCGTCCGGTAAATTCCATGTCCACGGCCTGCCCACCGACCATTCCGCCGCTGCCTGCGGCGGCAGCCAATACGGCGATCGCCCGCAGCACCCGGTCCGCCGGAAGTCCTTTCACGATGGATGCGGCGCTCATCAGCCCGAAGGCTTCAGTCAGCAGCCCATCCCCCGCGAGAATGGCGGTCGCTTCATCAAATTGCTTGTGATTGGAAGGCTTGCCGCGCCGCAGATCGTCATCATCCATGGCCGGAAGATCATCATGAATCAGCGAATACGTATGAATACACTCAAGACTGGCCGCGAACGGCATGACCGCATCGGCATCCCCGCCCAGCATCCGGGCCCACGATAAAGTCAGCACAGGCCGAAGCCTTTTCCCGCCCGCAAGCAGTGAATATTCCATGGAAGCCAGCAATCGGGACGGAATTCCCCGGTCATGCAGACACGCTTCGAGATATCCTTCCACTCCGGCAGCACGCTCGGCCAGTTTTTGCTTAACCGTCATTGGAATCCTCCGCACCGAGGCTTTCCAGATGCTCGAATTCCTTGACCAGTCCTTCGCTCACGATCTTGACCTCGTGTCGAGCGCTGTCCAGCTGTTTGCCGCATGCCTGCACGAGCTTGACGCCCTCCTTGTACAGGGTCACGCCTTCCTCAAGCGGGAGTTCGCCGCGCTCAAGACGTTCAACGATGCTTTTCAACCGCTCAAGACGATCTTCAAATGTTTCTTTGCCCATATCTGATTCCAATGTGTTTAATTAATTTCACACACGCAAAAACTATTTATATTATTACACTTTCATTAGTTATTCATTTTCAGCTGACCATCGAAGAACGGCTCAGGGTCCACGACCTTGCCCAGTACGAACGTCGCGAGATGCAGATGCGCTCCGGTCACTCGCCCGGTCGCCCCTGAAAGGCCGACCTTTTGTCCGGAACCCACTTCATCCCCTTCCTTCACGAACACCTTGGACATGTGGGCGTACATGGAGACAAAGCCGTTGCCGTGGTCGATGAAGGCACAATTTCCACCATAGTAGAAGTTCCCCACGAGGACAACAGTACCGGCCGCCATGGAATGGATCGGCGTGCCCAGCCATGCACGAAAATCAAGGCCGGTATGCCGCCCCTTCGTGTGGCCGTTGAAAGTCCGGTACAGGCCGAAACGGCTCAGCATTTTGCCTTTGACAGGCCGGGAAAAAGGAAACTCCCAACGCTGCCGGGGAGAAACGATATTCAGGGTCTCAATAATGACCGCCCGTTCCTGCTTGATGCGTTCCAAAACGTCATCGGGAGGAATCACCATCTTCGGTTCGACAGTCAATGTTTCCTTCTGAAACTCCGTCTCGACCACTTTGACGGACTTGCCGAACTGCCGCAAATGCCCCCACACACTGGCGGTCACGCCAATGTGATAGGCACCGGTTTCCTGCCGCAGCCCGATTCCAAGCAGGACATTTGCGCTGTATTTCCCTTTATCTTCTTTCACGGACGGCTTCACGGTTTTGCCGTTCCACGAAACAGTCAGGTTCTCCAGCGGATACCAGGATGTAATGCGGGCAAAAAAAGCCTTTCCGACTCCAACTTCCTGAGGAGTCTCAATTTCCACCATTTCGGATGCAGCTGCAACAATTGGAAAAGAAAGCAGGAAGAGACAGAGCAACTGGAGAGCAACATGAAACTTTATCACACGAAACAAGAGGATTTTCTCCTTGTAATCAGGGGAATATATTCAGTAAGCATAAGCGCAGCCGCAGTATGAGGCTGCCCCAAAAGCAGATGAATGGAATCAATTCCAACGCCAATCGACCGGCACAGGCATTTCTGCTTAGCTACTTCAGCAGCGCATCCGCACTGTTCCTGAACAGCGGTTCCGGGTCAACGAGCTTGCCGAGTACGGCCACGGAAAAGTGCAGATGCGGCCCGGTCGCACGCCCTGACATGCCGGAAAGGCCGACAGCCTGCCCGCGCTGCACCTTGTCCCCCACCTTCACGATGGGCTTGGACAGATGGAAATACATCGAAACCACGCCGTTCCCATGGTCCACGTACACGGAATTTCCCGCGTAGTAATGGTCGCCCACGAGGACAACCGTGCCGTCGGCCGTGCATTTGATCGGATTGCCCATGGGGGAACGGAAATCCAGACCGCGATGCGGATTCTTGGGCTTGCCGTTGAGGATACGCCTCAGGCCATACAGGCTGGTGACTTTGCCCGTGACCGGACGTTCGAAAGGCAGGTGCCAGTTGCGCTGCGGCGTAACCATGGCCAATGCCTTGGCAACTTCAGCACGATCCGCCTTGATGCGGTCGTAAACCTCTGTCGGCGGGGTCACCATCTTTTTCGGCAGGGTCAATTCCTGCTTCGGATAATCCACCGAAGTGATCTGCACGGTACGGCGAAATGTATTTTCCTTGCCGTCGATGGAGGCAATCACAGTCAGTTCATCCTTGCCCATTTTCGCGTTGAGCACATCGGTTCCGAGCATGGCAAGCGCCACATGCCGATTATTCCAGACCGAGATAGACGGTATGACCTCTTTGCCCAGCCAATGAACGGACACGGAATCAAGCGGCTGGTCCGAAGTCAGGCGAACGAGAAACGGCTGTCCTTCGCCAACACGGGACGGCGCAGCAAGCACCAAAGCAGTACCGGAAGACTGCTTGGTCGCGGCTGCGGCTTCAGCCGCCTCGGCATCACCGGGCAGGACAAATCCGATGTCGTCGCCCTCTTCAAGCCCGAAACCCTGCGCCGGGACCGAGACCGGAACCATGGGCAAGGTCAGAGCCGTGACCAGAAATATCAACAACAAAAACCGTTTCATTCTCACTCCTGAGTGTCTGGGGAATCACTTTTCACGACGGCGGCGACCCGGCCGTTCTTCACTCTGATATCAAGAGCGTCGCCTGACGTCACCTCTTTCGGGTCACGGAGAAACGCGCCTGTTCGCTCAACCCGCACCAACGAGTACCCACGCTCAAGCGGAGCCTCGGGATCAAGGCCGCGCAACGCCGTTGATGCCAGTCCAAATTCATTATCCGCAGTTTCGACACACCGCGCCATGGCCCGTTCCATGCGAGCGGCCAGCGAAGCAGTCTCCCGCGTAGCACTATCCATCCGCTCCGGTCCAAACGCCCGGTCAAACCTTTGTGCATACCCTTGTGCATCGCGAAGCCGATCAAAAAAGTGATCCTGCCCAGCGTTATCGAGCCGAACGGCAAGGGAAGAAAAATGATCGGTCATCCGCTCCAATTTCCGCTCCGGAGACAGCCACGCAAGCCCCTTTCGCAAATGCTCGAACGCCGCCCCCTTGCCGTGCAGCCAGTTCGTATACGCCCGCCGCATCGCCATATCAACGACATCCAATCCCTGAGTAAGTGTCTCGCGCCGGGGCCACAGTTCCTGCGCGGCATGACTCGGCGTGGCAACCCGCTTGTCCGCCACGAAATCGGCGATGGACACGTCCGGTTCATGCCCGATGCCTGACACCACCGGCACCCGCGCCCGGTAAATCGCATCCGCCACAGGCTCGGTATTGAACGCCCACAAATCCTCAAGCGACCCGCCGCCGCGAATGAGTACGGCAACCTCAGCCCAGTCATCAGCGTCCACTACGTCGAGTGCCGCCGCGATCTGTTCCGGGGCCTGATCACCCTGCACCAATGACGGATAAATCCGAATCTCCGATCCGGTGCCGCGTGTTTTCGCAATGCGCAGAAAATCCCTGACCGCCGCGCCCGATGGCGAGGTAATCACCGCCACCCGTGCAGGGTCACGCGGCAGTGCGATCTTGCGGTCCTCGTCAAAATATCCCTTTTCCGCGAGCTTCTTCTTGAGCGCCTCGAACGCCACAGAGAGGTCGCCCACGCCCTGATCCTGCACCAGTTCGGCCACAAGCTGATACTGCCCGCGCGGCTCGAACACATTCAACCGTCCGGCGCACAGCACTTCCATGCCATCCTCAAGCGCCGCCCCGGTCAACGCAGTGCCGCCCGCCTCTTCTTCAACCTCGCCGGTCAGCGGATTGATCTTCTCGCCGCCCTGACTGACCGGTTTTGCCGAAGCCTGCGCACCACGAAACCAGACCACGGACAGCGCTGCATCGCCGTCTGTCAGCGTAAAATACAGGTGGCCGCTCGCAGGCCGTGCAAGGTTGGTGACCTGCCCACGAACCCATATGAACGGAAATTCCGCCTCAAGCAGGTTCTTGACCGAACGGGTGAGTTCCGAGACTGAAAAAATAGCGGACAAATGATGCCTCCGGCGGCTTAAGAACCTTTTGAAAAAGGTTCTTAAGAATCTCCTAAACTTTTTGGTGCGCTTCGCGAGTATGCGCGAACGCGGAAGTGACTACTCTTTTTTACTTAAACAACTTTTGCACCGACAGGTGCAGATGGGATTCTTAAGGCCCTCGGCCTTGCCTCAGCCGTTAGCGAGTCTTCGAGCTTTACGGATGTGGACAGCAGCGATAAGCCGCCTGAGGCGCAATCACCTGACTATCACCGCGAAGCGGCATCAAGTCCTGATTTTTCCCTACTCGGCCACAACGGCCATTCCGGCTCCGATCATGGCGGTGCCTGCAGTGCGACTACCTATTTTCCATGCCTTTTCCGAATGCATGAGACGTCGTCCCCGGGACGCGAACCACGCGTAGGTGAGCAGCACGGCGAGTACCGTGGACAGCATCATGGAAATGACCATGATGATATCCGTGCCCGACAGTTCGGGGATATTCACGAAACCGGGCAGGAAACCGCAGTAGAAGGCGATCACCTTGGGGTTGCCGAGGGAAACGCACAGACCGCCCAGATACGTGCGAGCCACGCTCTGCGGCTTCACCGTGACCGCATCCAATTCGGCAGGCGGCTTGGCAATCCAGTATTTCACGCCGAGATAGACGAGGTACACGGCCCCGGCCCACTTGAAAACCATGAACCATGGACCGATCTTCGGTGCGATCCACCCCATGCCCAGCAGCACCAGAAGCAGATACACGAAATCGCCACAGACCAGTCCCACCGCAAAACCGGCACCGGTCCGAAATCCCCGCGCCACAGCCTGAACAACCATAGCCGCGATCCCCGGTCCGGGAATCGAAGCAAATATGAAAGTGGCGACAATCAACGCGACAGCGCTTTCGACGGTCATGTCATTCTCCGGTCAGATAAAATTGTGAATCGCAGGCAACGTACCATTTCAGCCCCACGCCACACAACCGTAATTAACCGAAAAAGGCGCACCCTGCATCAAGCAAGGTGCGCCATATCATTTTGACTCTGTGAGGCTTTCGAGAGTGATTCAAGCGCTAGGCGGAAGGATTCGAGTTTCCCGCAGGCGTAGCCCAGCTACGTCGAGGACAGACTCATTCCTTCCAACGACGCGATTGATCCGCTATCGGAAGCCGTCTTATGCTTCCAGTCCCCACTTGGCCCAGATTTCGTTGCGCCATGCAGTGAAGGCTTCGGCAAAACCGTCGAGCGGCAGTTCGATCTTCTCGCCGGACTTGCGGTCCTTGGCTTCGACAATGCCGTTCTTGAGGCCCTTGCCGCCCAGCACGAGCTGCATGGGGTAACCGATGAGATCGGCTTCGGCGAACTTGACGCCGGGGCGTTCCTTGCGGTCGTCGTACGCGGCATCCACACCGAGAGCCATGATCTCGGAATACAGCTCCTCGGCCTTGTCGGCCACGGCCTGATCCTTGCCGCCGAGGGAAATGAGGCAGACCTCGAAAGGCGCGATGGACGGCGGGAAACAACAGCCGTTCTCGTCGTTGTTCTGCTCGATGGCGGAAGCAACTATGCGGGACACACCGATGCCGTAACAGCCCATGACCATGGGTTTGGCCTTGCCGTTTTCATCGAGGAACGTGGCTTCCATCTTCTCGGAATACTTCTGGCCCAGCTTGAAGACATGGCCGACCTCGATGCCCTTGGTGAACTCGATCTCGCCGCCGCACTCCGGACAGACGTCGGTCGGCTCGATGACACGCAGGTCAGCGAATGCCTCGACCTTGCAGTCACGGCCAAGGGAAAGATGGCGAACATGGGTGTCGCCCTTATTGGCTCCGGCAACCCAGTCGGTCGCGGCGAGCAATTCGTGATCGGCGTAGATGGGCACATCCTTGTCGAGTCCGGCGGGACCGGCAAATCCGACAGGCGCGTTGGTCAGCTTCTTGACCATCTCTTCGTCAGCCAATTCGATATCGTTACCGCCGACAATGTTGCGGAGCTTGACGTCGTTGATCTCACGATCACCGCGCACGAGCGCAGCCACAGGCTTTTCATCAACCACGAAGAGAAGCGTCTTCACCAGTTTGTCAGCGGAAATGCCGAGAAATTCGCAGACTTCTTCCACGGTGTGCGCGCCGGGGGTGGCGACTTCCTCAAGGGCAGGACAGTCGGCTCCGGTCATGTCGTCGCCGGTGGGCGCGGCTACCTTGGCCTTCTCGAGGTTCGCAGCGAAATCGCAGGATTTGCAAGACGCGATGGTGTCTTCACCGGTCTCGGCAAGCACCATGAACTCGTGGGAAAAATCACCGCCGATCTGGCCGGAGTCGGCCTGAACAGGCTTGAAGCGCAGGCCGATGCGGGAAAAGGTCGCCTTGTATGCTTCGAACATCTCGAAGTAGGACTTTTCTGCACCTTCCTCGTCCTTATCAAAGGAGTAGGCATCCTTCATGATGAACTCACGGCCGCGCATCAGGCCGAAGCGGGGACGGATTTCATCGCGGAATTTGGTCTGAATCTGGTACAGGTTGACCGGCAGCTGCTTGTAGGACTTGATCTCGCCGCGCACGAGGTCAGTGATGACTTCTTCGTGCGTGGGTCCGAGGCAGTAGTCGCGACCATTACGGTCGTTCAGGCGCAGAAGCTCCTTGCCGTAAAAATCCCAACGGCCGGTCTCGCGCCAGAGGTCGGCGGGCTGCACCATGGGCATAAGCACTTCCATGGCACCGGCACGGTCCATTTCCTCGCGTACGATCTTGGAGACCTTGTTGATGGAACGCAGGCCGAGCGGCAGGTAATTGTAGATGCCGCTGGTCAGCTTGCGGATCATGCCCGCACGCATCAGCAGTTTGTGGGAAACGACCTCGGCATCAGCCGGATCTTCCTTGAGAGTGGGAATGTAATAGCGTGAAAGACGCATGTATTATGATCTCCTTTCGCGTAAAAACGCTTCGATTTCCTTCATGAATTCGGGCAGCAGATTCTCGTCGCCCTTGACCTTGCGAACGACTTCGCCCTTCTTGAAAATTATGCCGAGACCGCGACCTCCGGCAATGCCGATGTCCGCCTCTTTCGCTTCGCCGGGGCCGTTGACCACACAGCCCATGACCGCGACAGTGAACACTTCCTCGACCCCCCGCAACGCTTCCTCGACCTTTTCGGCCAGTTCGATCAGCTTGATCTCGGTCCGTCCGCAGGTGGGGCAGGATATAATCTCGGGACCGCGTTCACGCAAGCCCAGAGAGCGCAGGATTTCGTAGGCCACCCCGATCTCGGCCACCGGATCGTGGGTGAGCGAGACACGCATGGTGTCGCCGATGCCCTCTGAAAGCAGGATGCCGAGACCGACCGCCGATTTGACCGCGCCGCGCACGAGCGTCCCGGCTTCGGTGATGCCGATATGCAGCGGGTAATCCACCTTCCCGGACATGAGCCGGTAAGCAGCCACCGTATTCAGGACCGATGACGTCTTGAGCGAAATCTTGATGTCGTGAAAGCCGCGCTTTTCGAGCATGGCCACGTGACGCAGGCCGGACTCGACCATGGCCTCGGGCGTGGGGCCGCCGAACTGACGCAGCAGATCTTTTTCCAGCGACCCGCCGTTGACGCCGATGCGGATGGGCGCACCATGTTCCATGGCGGCACGCACCACGGCGTCCACCTTGCTCTCGTCACCGATATTGCCGGGATTGATGCGCAACCCCTCGATTCCGGCCTCAAGAGCAGAGAGCGCCAGCCTGTGATCGAAATGGATGTCCGCGATAAGCGGAACCGGGGACTGTTCCCGAATTTCCTTCAGCTTCGCGGCAGCCGCATCATCAGGCACGGCAAGGCGCACAATCTCGCACCCGGCTTCCGCCAGAGAATTGATTTGTGTGACCGTGCTCAGGACATCGCGGGTATCGGTATTGCACATGGACTGGACGCGCACCGGATTGTCGCCACCGATGCCCACGCCGCCTACATCCACGGTTCGTGTATGTTTCCGTTGCATAAGAGGAGGACAATACCCAATTTCTTCCCACAAGCCAAGTGGCACACCACCCGCTTCGCCAGCAGAAAATATAATTCTGCAAGATACTCGATGCGCGTATGGTAAAAATTATCACTCACACCTGAAGTGATGCCAATCACCATGGAGGCCTTATGACTCTTTCCATACGGGCAAAAATGATTTCAGCAATTACAGGCTCACTGCTTCTGCTCTGTATAGCAATTCTCGCTGTAGGTCTCACAACGACATACAATGACTCCATCCGGGGAAGCACCTCGTCAGCTTCCGGGCAGTTGGAGCACATTGACGGCACCATCAGCATGTTCATTCAGGAAGCCCTGAACAACACTGCCATGATGGCCGAAGATCCGCGGGTACACCGTGTGGATGAAATCCTGACGTCGTTCATCGACAAGACCGGCGACAAAATCGATGTCACGCCCTGGCCTGAAGACATATTGGGCCAGGAAATCCGGGGCTTCTACCGCATGCTGCTGTCATCCCATCCCAGTTACAAGGACTGTTACATCGGCACCAGCAACGGCGCATTCATCATCGGCGGCAACGACCCGCTCCCCGGCGGATATGATCCCCGCGGCCGCCCATGGTACAAGGAAGCCGTGGCCGGCGGCGGCAAGCCGGTTCTGTCCAAGGCGTATGTCTCCACCACAGGCGAGGCCATGGTTTCCACGGCCAGCGCAGTCATCGACAGCGGCACGGTCTACGGCGTTGCAGCCATGGACATTTCTCTCGGTGCACTCACCAAAATCATCGACGACATCAAGCTCGGGAAAACCGGCTACGTCATGATGGTACAGGATGACGGCGTCATTATTGCCGACCCCAAATTCCAGGACAACAATTTCAAGATAATGAGCGAACTGCCGGACAAATCATACGCCGACATATTTGCGCTGAACTCGGGAGATCTGGAAGCGACCATCCAAGGCGTGGAATATATGGTGGTCGTGCGGACTTCACCTGCGCTCAAATGGAAGTTCATCGCGCTCATCGAGATGTCCGAGATCATGGCACCCGTGTATACCAACGGCGTCGGAGTGATATCCCTCTCGCTCGGAGCCCTGCTGGTCATCGCGACCTGCATCTGGTTCTTCATGAACCGTCAGATCAGTACGCCCCTGCTCGGTGTGGTCAACTACCTCAAGAAAACCGCCGAGGGTGATTACACGGAACGGGTCACGGTGGATCGGGAAGATGAAATCGGCGACATTCAGAAGGCCATGCGGACCATGTCCTCCAAACTGACCAGTGTCGTCACGGAGGTCATGGACGGCAGTGCGCGGGTGGCATCTGGCAGCGAAGAGCTTTCCGGAACCTCGCAGGCACTTTCACAGGGAGCCACGGAGCAGGCCGCTTCCCTTGAAGAGGTTTCTTCTTCCATGGAAGAGATGGCCGCCAACATCAGGGCCAATGCGGACAATGCCAACGAAACCGAATCCATCGCGTCCAAGGCAGCGGACAATGCCCGCACCGGCGGAGAAGCGGTTCAGGAAACAGTTGGTGCCATGCAGCAAATCGCTGAAAAGATATCCATCATTGAAGACATCGCACGGCAGACCAACCTGCTCGCGTTGAACGCTGCTATCGAAGCAGCACGCGCAGGTGAACACGGCAAGGGATTTGCCGTTGTCGCCGCCGAAGTCCGCCAGTTGGCAGAAAGGAGCGGAAACGCGGCCGCCGAAATCAGCGAACTCTCTTCCTCCAGTGTCGAGGTCGCAGTCAAGGCAGGCGACCTGCTCAAGGAAATGGTTCCCGACATCGAAAAGACAGCCGAGCTCATTCAGGAGATAACGGTAGCAAGCAACGAGCAGAACTCCGGTGCTGAACAGATCAACACGGCCCTTCAACAGCTCGACCACGTGGTACAGCAAAACGCTGCCGCGTCCGAAGAAATGGCGTCCACATCGAGCGATCTGGCAAATCAGGCTCACGGCCTCCAGCAAATCATCTCCTTCTTCCGAGTCAACACGGGACAGCGGCAAGCCGCGTACTCACAGGTGACTGTGGCCCGCACACAACCCGGACAATCCCTTCCGGCAGGCGCACCAACGCAGGCCGCCAGCACACAATCCGGCGTTGCACTTGATATGAATGAGGCCTCCGATGAAGGCTTTGAACGCTTCTAACCAGATCGTTATACAACTCATGGCGGCGACGCTGCTCCTGTTTTTTGCAAGGCAGGTCGCCGCCTTCGATTATTCCGCTCTCCCTTCTGCACCACCGGAAATGCATCAGTGCATGGAGGAAAAGCTTGCTACGAAGATGATGGGATATGTCTATAGCGGACAACGGCCAAAGGACAAACAGACAAGAAAAACCATCAAAAAAACATATGAAACATGTTTTACTGCCACGAACAAAAGTCGCGGCATTCCCACCTACGATGGTCCTCTTTTTGATGCCATGTCTCAAATAGATGAGACGGTCAACATGGATCAGGCCATCCGCAATGTCCGTGCCGCAGGCGTCACAAAACTCGCCCTCTTCGCGCGCAGCCGAAAGCGTCTTCACCAGAATGAACAGGCCGTGCTCAATCTCGCGGAACGCAACCCCGACCTCATCATTCTCGGTACACCCAAATACTTTCGTCTCTCGGACGACATCTCCAACGCCTACATTGAATCCACAGTCAAGGGCATCAGAAAACACGGCTATAAATTCATCGGAGAAATACTCTACACTCATGGCGACAAGAGCACCGGAAAGCAGTACGCACGCGGCGAACGCTACATAGATCCCTCGCGCCCCGGCACGGCTCGACTCATGGAGGCCCTTGCCCCCTTGAAAGTGCCGGTCATGGTCCACTGGGAACCCTATGCTCCGAAACGCGATTACCCTCGTTTCCATGCCCTGTACGCCGCATGGCCAAATCAAGTATTCATCCTTCCGCACATGGGCTTTGCCACCGCTGAAACCATCGATGACTTCATGTCCAGACACCCCAACCTCCATGCGCTCACATCAAAAAAAGAACGCCTCATGGACAATTTCTCCGATCCCGCGAAAAAAGCATTAATCGGCCCTTCCATGCTTGAAGACGGCGTCCTCCGCCCTGACTGGAAATCACTTTTGATCAAATATCAGGACCGCATCCTCTTCGGAACCGACCCGCACATGCAAAAACTATGGAATAAATATGGCAAAGTCGTAGCTGACCAACGCCGTATCCTCGGCCAACTCCCACACGAAGTGGCCGAAAAAATCGCCTACAAAAACGCAGAAAAACTCTATGGCGTTCGCTTGAATGAAACCACTCTAAACAATAATTGAAAAAACAATCTGGTTGGACGAGGCAATCTTCAACTGCTTGAGTCATTATAGTTTACCCATGCCTGTTGACGCCACTTCGTTATCCCGGCACCTTGGTAACAAGTGGAATGGTTTTCAAAATTTACAACGTTTCCCTAACCCCAAGCACCCGCAATGAAGCACCTACTGACTGCCTTGCGTATTCTTGTTCTGGTTTTGATATACGCGACCATTGCGTCCGCAGATGAAGTATGGGTGATAACTTCCCTCGACTGGCAGCCCTACTCCGACAGCAAATCCCTGCAGCAAGGCTTCTCCATCCACAAACTCCGCACACTGCTCAAACGCGAGAACATTGAATTGCGTGTTGAATTCTACCCTTGGTCACGAGCCCGCGAGACAGCCAGACAGGATGGGTATGTCGGCTATTTCCCGGCATGGCCGGAAGAAGTCGTTCAGGGATTCACCGCTTCACCGCCTGTGGACTGGTCCGATTTCGGAGTGATGACCTATCAGGGATCAGGAACGAAATGGACCTCCATTGAAGACGTCTTCGATGAACGCCTGGGACTTGTTACAAGCTATGTATACCCGGACGACATCACGAAGCTGGCCCGGACGAAACCTAACAATGTCGATCCGACTCCCAACGAACTGACACTGCTGCGAAAACTGTCCCAGGGACGCTTCAAGCGGGCCATCACAAGCCCTACCGTCATGCACTACCTTGCCAAAAAAGAAGGCATCACAAACATCAGGACGCTGAAGATTCTGGGGGAAAAACCGTTAGTGATCGCATTCAGGAACTCCCCCGAAAACATGAAAAGACTCCGGCTATTGAAAAAACTGCTTGAACAGCAACCCGCCTGCAATTGAAAAAGTCCAAAACAAAAGCCCCGACTCTCGCGAGCCGGGGCTTTATCTAACTTCACAGGGAAGTACTATTTCTTGTCTGCTTTCTTCTTGGGAGCTTTCTTTGCGGCGGGCTTTTCAGCCTCGGCAGGAGCGGCTTCCTTTTTGGCGGCAGCTTTTTTCTTGGGTTTGGGCGGGGTACCCTGCTCAACCCAGGCGGTTTTCTCAAGCAGCGGCTTGCGGTGCGTATCCTTCATGGTCAGGCACTTGGTCGGGCAATGATCCCGGCAGTAACCACAGGAGATGCATTCATGCAGGTCGCAGGTCCAGGTGCCTGCCTGCTTGTCGACAGTGATGCACTGGCACGGGCACTTACGTACGCACATACCGCAGAAGATGCAGCTATCAATGTCAATAACAAGTTCACCACGGAAGTTCGGGAACGGTTCGCGAACCTCGAAGGGGTACTTGCGCGTGGCAGGTTTCTTCAGCAGGTTCTTGACGACTGTGGGTGTAAACAGCATGTCAGATCCTCCTTAGCGTTCCGTGCAGCTGATGCACGGATCAATGGACAAAACGATGACGGGAACGTCCGCCAGCTCGCATTCCGGCAGCATGGCCAGAAGCGGCGGGATATTGGCAAAGGTAGGCGTACGAATACGCAGGCGGTCCAGATGCTTGGTGCCGTTACCCTTGATGTAGTACACGCATTCGCCGCGGGGCTGCTCGACACGGGCATAGACTTCTTTGCCTGCCGGGGGATTACCCTTGACCTTGACGGCAATCTCACCCTCGGGGAGCTTGCTGATGGCCTGACGGACGAGGTCGATGGACTGGAGGACTTCACGGAAACGAACCGTGGAACGTGCCCAGCAGTCACCGGAGGTCTCGATGATCGGTTCGAGATCGAGTTCTCCGTATGCGCCGTAACCGCTCATACGCATGTCCGAAGCAACACCGGAACCGCGCAGGGTCGGGCCTGCTGCGCCAAGCTCGTAAGCCTGATCGTAAGACAGGACGCCGACACCGCAGGTGCGGGTCTTGACGGTGTAGTCGTTCATGATGGTGTCCTGCATCTCCTTGATCTCTTTCTCGGCAACGTCCAGCTCGGAAAGAATCCAGCGGAGCTGATCGGGAGAGAGATCGGCACGAACGCCGCCGATAACGTTGACAGACACGATGACGCGGCTGCCTGCGGTGGCTTCGTTGATGTCCATGATGCGTTCACGGACTTTCCAGAACTGCATGAACAGGGACTCAAAGCCGAATGCATCGGCGAAGAGACCGAGCCAGAGCAGGTGGGAGTGCATGCGATGCAGTTCCGACCAGATGACGCGGAGCATCTTGGCGCGATCAGTGACTTCGACGCCCATGGCTTCCTCGATGCACTGCGAGTAGCAGGTGCCGTGGATCATGGAGCAGATGCCGCACACGCGTTCACAGACGGTAATCATCTGATGATAGTCACGGATGTCAGCAAGTTTTTCCAGACCGCGATGGACATAGCCCAGAGCGGGAACAGCCTCTTTGACGATCTCGTCTTCCACTTTGAGGGTCAGATGGACCGGCTCGGGAAGGACGGGATGCTGCGGGCCGAAGGGAATTACGGTAGTAGCCATTTCAGCCCCCTATTTTTTCGGCTCGATCTTGACGTTGGAAACCAGGGGAACCTGGGTGACCTCGGGATCAAGATAGAGCGTACGGTTGAAGTCAAGGACCAGACCGTCGAATTCGACGTCCCACTGGTCACGGATTTCGTTTTCCACCAACAGCGCGCCGAAGAAAACGCCGGAAACGCTGGGAATCGGCTTGTCCATATCAACGACGAGCCTGAGGTGAGTATCTTCCAAATCCTTATCGAAGTGGTACAGGATGCCGAGCTTGCCCTCCGCCTCTTGGTAGGTGGAGAACGTGACGAATCTCTGTCCATCGTTCTTCATATTCATGACCTCGCCGACAATATTGTCGATGGTCACTTCTATTACTTTACCTTTCATGTTTTACCTCGTGCGAAGCTACTCGGCTTCTTCCACTTTTTGAGCGAACTTGGCCAGACCGGCAACGACACCGTCGATGATGGCTTCGGGCTTGGCCGGACAGCCGGGAACGTAGACATCGACCGGGATGACCTTGTCCACGCCGCCGACGACGTTGTAGGCTTCGCGGAAGACACCGCCGGTGTTGCCGCATGCGCCGATGGCGATGACAGCCTTGGGCTCAGGCATCTGATCGTAGATGTTCTTGAGCACCTTCTTGTTCCGGTGGTTGACGGTGCCGGTAACCAGCAGCACGTCAGCGTGCTTGGGGTTGCCGACGTTGATGATGCCGAAGCGCTCCACGTCGTAGAGGGGCGTCAGGCAGGCCAGAACCTCAATATCGCAGCCGTTACAGCTACCGCAGTCAAAATGCATGATCCACGGAGACTTGGCGCGAGATTTCTTAATGAATGATCCGAACATGACTTACCCCGCGTACAGCCAGATGAGGTTAACGACGGACATACCCATGCCGAGCAGCCAGACGCGCTTAAGCATCCAACGCCAGGTCATGCGGGCCATGGTGTTGTCCACCAGGATTTCGAGCATATAAGTACAGATCAGCAGAACGGCCATCCACAGCACGTTGGTGCTCCAGAAGAGCGAACACAGACCGAGCACCAGAACGGTTTCGTACCAGTGAGCCACTTCAACCAGACCGAGGTACGGGCCGGAGTACTCGGTGAGCACGCCTTTAACCAGTTCCTGATGGCCGTGATGGGAGGTGGAGAAGTCGAAAGGCGACTTCCTCAGCTTGATGGTCAGGGCATAGCCCAAAGCCAGATAGAGCAGCGGCATCTTGGCGAGCAGCGGCTGATCCAGCTGCCAGACGGCTTCAACAGAGAAGCTGCCGGTAACCAGATAAAAACCGACGAACACCAGAATGAGGACCGGCTCGTAAGCCAGAATCTGCATCAGTTCGCGCTGAGCACCCACCTGAGAGTAGGGGGACTTGGCGGACATGGCACCCATAACGAGGAATACCGCGCCCACAGCCTGCACGAAGAAGATGAGCAGCAGGTCGCCCTGTGCGAAGAACAGCCCCACCGAGACGGCAGCGGCGATCATGTACACCCAGGCGCAGAGAATCTGCCACTGGTTGACGACCATTTTTTCCTTACCGAACAGCTTGGCGACATCGTAGAAGGCCTGCATGATCGGCGGACCCTGGCGAGACTGGAACCAAGCGGTGACGCGACGGTCGAGACCGGCGATGAGACCGCCGAGAATCGGACCGACCACAATGCCGATGATAACGAGAATAAGAGTATCCATTAGAGGGCCCCTCCCAGCATAAGCACGATCAGAGCGACCGCCAGAGCGTTGAAGACGGGTGTGAGTTTGCCTTCGGCGAAGAGTTCGCCAAGGTACATGTTACCGGCAGCGAACGGAACGTCTCCGTTCATGGGGCCAATGTAGGTACCATCGGTATCGCCTGAGATGTTGGCGCCACTGACGTACGGAGGCATGACCCGGGTCTTGCGGAAGCCGGAAGCGGCTTTGGCTGCGAACAGCACGCCCAGACCCAGAACGATGAACAGCGGCACAACGGCAAAGGAGCCGGTTGCAGCATCAAGAGAGCCGAAGCTCATGGTGAACGGAGCGGCATCGAACATGGGTGCCAGCATGGAATTGTAAATCCACGGAGCAGCCAGGGACAGAACCACGGCACCGGTACACAGTGTCACCAGCGGGAGACGGGTCAGCATGGCCTGAGACTCAGGAGCTGCGCCTTCCTTGCGGGTGGCCATCAGGGAACCGCCCCAGCGGGCCCAGTACACGACGGTCAGGGCAGAGCCCATGGCCAGCATGATGATGACATAGATGTTGGAAGCACCGGCTTCCATGGCCATCCACTTGCCCATGAGCACGCCGAAAGGCGGCAGCAGCATGGTCAGGATGCCGATGATGGTGAGCATCGCGGTGCGGGGGTACTTGGCGTACAGGCCGCGCATGTCCTCGATGTCACGGGATCCGATAGCCTGCTCGATGGTGCCGACGCACAGGAAGAGCAGAGACTTGGAGATGGCGTGGAAGATGATCAGCATGACTGCGGCCGTAATGGCGAGCGGGGTGTTGATGCCCGCGCAGCAGATGATGAGGCCCAGGTTGGAAACCGTGGAGTAGGCCAGAATCTTCTTACCGTTGGACTGGCCGATAGCCAGAGCGGCACACGCCACGAAGGTGAACGCACCACAGATGGCGACGCCATCGGAAAGGAGCGTACCCACGTAAGCGGGAGCGAACCGCAGCACAACGTACACACCGGCCTTGACCATGGTGGACGAGTGCAGCAGAGCGGAAACCGGAGTCGGTGCGACCATGGCGCCGAGCAGCCAGCTCTGGAACGGAACCTGTGCAGCCTTGGTGAAACCGGCGAGACAGATGAAACCGATACCGGTGACCATCAGCGCGCCCTGCGGGCCGGCGGCCAGGATGGCGGAGATGTCCAGAGTTTGGGTCTTTGCATACATCAGCATCATGCCGATAACGAAAGCCAAACCGCCCAGAGAGTTCATCCACAATGCGCGGACGGAATTCTTGGTGGCGATTTCAGTGGCATCGTGACCGATGAGCATGAAAGAGCACAGTGTTGTGACTTCAAAGAAGAAATAGAGCCAGAGAACGTTGTTGGCGAGAACCAGACCGTTCATGGCGCCGAGGAAGAGGAGCATGAAGAAGAAGAAACGCGGCTGGCGAGACTTGTTCAGATGCAGATGCTCTTCGTGTTCCTTCATATAAGGAATGGCAAAGATACAGATCAGGGAGCCGATAATGGAAATAATCAGCACCATGATGAGAGCGAGCTGATCGCCGACCAACGCGGGAACGTCCACGTGTTCGACAACAACCAATTCAAACCAAGCGAGTAACGCTGCCTGGGCCAAGGTGAAGCCCTGGATAAGCAGATTCTTGTGTTTGAGACCGTAGAAGAAAATGACACCCAGCAAAGCGAAATCCAGTACCGTAACCAGAAAATCGCTGCTGATGCCAAGAAATGACCCGACCGCAATCGGATCAAATGCCCCCTGCAAGAGCAATCCCAGCGACGCAGCCGCCAGAATGGCTCCCGTGGCGAGAACGGTCAGCGAACGAACGGCACTTGACCGAACGAAATAGCAGACCAGAGCTGCAGCCACAGGCAGGAGAATGAGAAGCAGAAGCAGATTCGACATGATGACCTCGTTTCAGAAGATTGAATACGAGTACAACTGACACCGGATCCCAGGTTCACCTCCAACCGGAAATCCGCGTGCGAATGCACCTTACCCTTAGCCTAGTAACCAAGGGCTATTAGGTGATGTCTGCCCTTAGGTCAAGACCCCCTACGATTAAACTTGCCACCAAATTGACACCATCTAACCGCCTCTACTTTTTTGTAAAAAAGACTTGCCATCCGGGAACCCCCGTAATTCCGGCACAAAAAAGGATAGAATTATGTGAAAAGATTCCCAACCGAAAAAACAGGTTGCGAACCTCAATTGAAAAAAAAATAATTTTCTGAAAATGGACTAAAAATATCCGAGACTGGTGAGCGATTCGAGCACACTTTCCTTGGACTGGTCACGGCCACTTCGCTCTCCGTTTCCGACTCCGGATTTGGAAGTGCACGGCACGCAGCCCAACGAACGGTATCCCTGATCGTAGAGTTCACAGTGAGGCAGGTTGAAACGGGCATGAAAGGCCCAGATATCGGTTTCGGTCCAGTCGAGGAGCGGATTGAGCAAAATATGCGGCGGATTATCGCGTTGTTCACGCACTTCCCTACCGGCTCTGTCCGGGTGCTCGTCACGCCGAATGCCGGTCAGCAGGTGGGTTGCCCCTGTCTGCCGGATGGCCGCCTTGAGCGGTTTCACCTTGAGATCGTGGCAACAGGTCATGACATCCTTTGCCACGGGATAGTCGGCCAGTACGACGCCGGGATGCGCCACGTGCAGGTCCACACCCCATTCCCGCTTCAGCCTGTTACGAAAGGCAAGCACCTCGGGAAACTTGCATCCCGTGTCCAGATTGATAGCCCGGACCGGTCCGAGGCCGTGATGGTCAAGCAAAGCCTTCCAGATAAACAGGACGACAGTGGAATCCTTTCCTCCGGTCCATGCCACTCGAACAGTATCCGGTGCCGCGGTATCCAGCAGTCCGGCCAGTTCGATTTCCGTGCAATGTATTTTTTCATCCAGAGAAGCCGACGGCATGACGCACCTATATACTGTTATAATTGAGGACGACGTAATTCTGAGCTAAGAAGTCTCATGAGCGAAAACAAATTGCAACTTATCGACGACCTCGTCCTTGGCAAGAATATCTGCGTTCTCGGCACATCCGACGGCAGAAATCCGCATGTCTCACTCATGGCATTTCTGGTGGATCATGCAACGATGAAATTTTATTTCCTGTCACGAAAAAATTCACACAAAAGCCAGAATATCAAAAAATGTCCGCATGTAAGCATCCTCATCGACACCCGCGAAGAGCACTTGCCTGACAATCGTGACAAGGCCATGGCCCTGACCATTCAGGGAGTATACGCGCCCATCAACAAGCCGCAGACCATCAAGGCGATCACCAAGCATTTCCTCGCCAAATACCCTGATATGGAGAAATTCGCGTCCCATCCCGACACGGAGCTCATTCGAATCAAGGCCAAAACCGGTCAACTCGTATGCGGATTGGAAGATGAATTTTCAACAAAATTTAAAAATTCATAAAAAAGTGCTTGACGGAAAACCGGCTTCGACATAGACACTCTTTCAACGCGCCCGTGGCTCAGCTGGATAGAGCATTCGGCTACGAACCGAAAGGTCGCACGTTCGAATCGTGCCGGGCGCACCATTAAGAAAGTACAGGGACTTGAAGTAAATTCAGGTCCCTTTTTCTTTGCCCTCAAAACATTCCTGACACCAAAATCATCATATCACTTGACGGGAAGGCTCGTTCCCTTTAAACACTCTTTCAACGCGCCCGTGGCTCAGCTGGATAGAGCATTCGGCTACGAACCGAAAGGTCGCACGTTCGAATCGTGCCGGGCGCACCATTAAGAAATACGGCCCATGCAAGCAATGCCTGCATGGGCCTTTTTCGTGTCCACAAAACATCCCCGTTTACTCTGACGTTCCAACAGGCCGCGCCCATCTGTCCCCGATCATACAGCTGCATCGCAGCAATGTTTTCCTGACCGCGAATCGATCTTCACGCAGGTTCCCATGGAACGAAATTCACTTCATGGCAACATGGCACCTCACAAAACAGACAACTGAGTCCCCTCTTCAAACAACAAAAAAATAACGCATCTTCATTATATATTGCATTTTCAGGCTACCCCCTCATCTTTTTTTTTGGTAACTTGTGTAATCATGAAATGTCCAAACTGTGGAAAAACAATCAAGGCGACACGGCATTCCTGCAAATACTGCGGAACGAAACTGGTTCGCAAAAGTGACAAGATGGCAAGCAAGATGACCATGAACGCCGGCGTGTCACTCGTTGCCGGCGGACTGCTGGCCTTTCTTGGGCTCATCATGCTCCTCTACGGCATGTACGTCATGGGCGGCATTTCATTCGGTCTCGGCGTGCTGTTGGTCCTCGTCGGCAAAAAAATGAGTTGATTGGCATGAACGGGCTCATGAACCGGACCCTGCTGAAAACAGCCGCAGCCGCCACTGTAACCGCCCTGCTCATCATGGCGTCATATCTTTTACTGGACCGCCCGTTATCAGAAGCAGCACTCACTCTGAAACCGACCATATGGCACGCGCTGGCAAAATACATGTCCCTGGCCGCCAACGGCATGTTCATCAAGTCTCTTGTCGTGACGGGACTCATAGTCAGTGCATGCGATGCCCTCAAGAACGGCCTGAGCCACCGCTCCAAATGCATTCTGTACATGTGCATCACCGTTGCCGTGACAATGACCGCTGGAGATGTCCTCAAGGAACTCTTCGGACGGGCCAGACCCGCGCTGCTGTTTGAAAAGGAAATATACGGCTTCTTTCCACTGGCCGGCGACTATCTTCACCATTCCTTTCCTTCAGGGCACACTCTCCGCATCTTTTCAACCATGACCGCCATCGGACTGGTTCTGCCACGCCTGCGCATTCCTGCGCTGACAATCGCCTTGATGGTCGGCATATCCCGCATCATCGCCCTCAAGCACTATCCCTCGGACGTGCTGTTCGGGGCGTTCATAGGCATCACCGTCGCGGTCTGGGGCTGGCGGATCGTCTATCCCTATGGCCGACGCTGACAGCTACTTAAACCCAAGCTTTTTCAAAACCGTGATCGCCGGACACCACCCCGTGATGGCAGACTGAAACAGGTTCAACCCGACAAACGCGGTGAACCACAGCCAGTTTTGTGAATGGAAATGCGCCAGTAACAGACTCACAAGGACGAAAAATCCTGCCATGCCTCGCAATATGCGTTCTATAGTCATGCTGCCTCCTTTCATTTTCACGACAAATGATAGCACACCCTATGGCAATAAAAAAAGGCGATGGGTTCACCCCATCGCCTTAAAAAACACAGCTTGTTGATGTCGTCTATTTCTCTGCCAGTCCTCCAGCAGAGAACGTCATGGACCCGATACCTGCGAAAGTGGTCGCCTGCCTCACGGTCAATTCAACAGGCTTGGCATAATTCACAGTAAAATGCTCACCCAGATCAAGCGGCTGGTTTCCGGCTGTAGCAACGAGTTTGCTGCCCGGACCGTTGCTCCATGCCGCCTCAAGCATGTATTCACCTTCAGGAAGCCGGTAATTGCCACCGGAAGTCCACGGAATAAGCAATGACTGTCCACGCTTGTCAGCCAGCCGCAGGGCAAGCACGGTGCGCGGTTCGATATCAACATAAAATTTGGCAGCAGGTGCCCCCGGCGTTTCCCGCACCACACGGAAGCGGGTGACTCCCGGACGCTTGGAAGGCATGCTGTACTTGCTCATGAAATTACCGGGATCAAGGATAATCTCCCACCCGAGATCCTGCCCGTTGTTGGCCCATGGTATGGCAACAAACCCCTTGAGGTTCACCACTTCCTGCCGATCACTTCCCCACATCCCCTCAAGGATGAGCTGATCGCCTTCCACTGCGCTAAGCGCTTCGCCATCCCGCACAAACACGGGGTTGCCGTTCAGCCAGCACACGAACACGGCTTTGTCATCACCGGGAGAAGCAGGCATCTTGCCGGACCAGTTCACACGGGCACGAGCCACGCGTTTTCCGTCGCTTCGCAGTTCAAGCGAAGAGAACGGCTCAAGCGCCATGCGCCGTGCCTGCATCAGATTGACGCCGGGACGGTCCGAGGCGAACAGTGCCAGTTCAGGTGCGAACTCACGGGGACCGGATGCAAGCGATTTGACCGACAGCGTCGTACCGGGGACGAGATTGATGGTGGAATTATTGTGCATGACACGCCCGTTCACGCTGATCTGCACGCCCTTGCGCGCATACGCCCGAACGTCCGCATCGCTGAAATCAGGTATTTCGACATGCACGCCGAACTGCTGCAAAAGCATGACAGTGGCGGCAAGCTGCTGCCGGACTTTCCAGTCGATCTGACGAATATCCTTGCTCACTTCGACAGCCATGGCGGGAATGCCATGTTCGGCCAGAGCATAGCATGTCAGTGACTTGCGCATTTCAGGATAATTGGTGCCCTTGTCAAACGTCTTGGTGTTGAACAGCTTGAACTGATAGTCACTTGAACCGATGCGACTGTTGATTTCGTTCAGCACCGTGTTGACGGTATGGGCAAGGTCAATCTTGTCATACACAAGGGTATCGACAATGATGGACTGACCATAGCGCTTGGGATTGCGCAGATTGTCCACATAGGTGGGATTATAGAAACCGCTTCCTTCATGCAAATGAATGAAGGCATCGCTTTGAGCGAGCAGAAACCGAATGACACGGGCCACGCGGTCTTCGTAAAAACGATTGTAGTCCTGATCGAACCGACGGTTCATGTCCACGTTGATCTGCCGTTTACGCAGATTGATGGAGGGAACGTTGGCCCGCGGAAGGACAATAAGATTGCCGCGGCTGACCTTGGCCTGCGTCAGAAGCTGTGCCGTAACGAAACCGGCAGTCTCATCACCCTGAATGCCGCCCTGAACCATGATGGTCGGGCCGGGCATGCTGCCTTCAATGTAAACAACGCGGAGCGGATACTGGGTTCCGGAAAAGAAGGAATGCTCCCACGTGGCGGCGCGGGCATGAGACACCGCGAGCATCATGAGAGTCAGACCGAGCAAACATGTTGTGGAAAAAATGCGTCTCAACACCATCGGCTCCTTCAGACTGCCCGTGACGGCATCCCGCTACTACGCAAGTATGTGATAAAATGGATACGTTTCTGCGAAAATGACATCCCCGCCCTTGCCCTTGATCTCAAGGCGCAGGCCGAACAGGTCTTTCTGTTCCAGCCCGTCGGGCAGGAGAAATGTCGTCTGGATACGTTTGAAGCGCTGAATCTGAAAGCTCAGGTCGCTCCTGTTGGTCTTGGCCGAAACCGACTCCCCGCCCTTCTTGACGAAGGAAAGGGCTGCCTGACCGACCACGGCTTTGGATGCCTGCAGATTATTCAGTTCAAAACTGACACTGACCTTCCGTCCGGCAATCCGGGCCTGAAGGTTTTCCACGCCGACCTGCTGCGTGTCCACGCGGGTGAAAATCTTGTTGAGATCGACAGTGATCTGCTCTTTTTCCTCTTCCAGTTCACTGGTGGCGGAGGAAAGCAGGGACTGGAGTTCGGCGGGATCATAGGATTGGAGAATCTTCTCCATGTTGCCAAGGCGTTCAAGACGAACTTCGGCATCGACAAGACGCTGTTCAAGCCCCTTGTTTTCAGACTGAAGGTCAGCGTTGACCTTGAAACCGCGCACGCCCATGTAGATGCCGCCTGCTGCACACAGAAAGAGAAACACCTGCGTGAAAATGAACATCTTGAGCCAGAACGGACTCACGCGATACCGGGTCACGTCCCGGTCATCCCGCATGAATAGCACGCTGTATTTGGAATCGTTCATCTACCCCGTCTCCACTGCTCGCTTTCAATCTTCCATGAACCGCCGTCGGGGGTCAGGATCATTGTCTTCAGGCCGGTATCAGAATAACCGCCTGCATCCTCAAACGTTTGCAAGAATGCGACCTGAAGTCCTCTCGGGTGAGACGAAACCTTCAGATCGTCAATGGTGACCTTAACAGGAGCCGTCTTTGCCCACAACGTCTTTTTGTAATCAGCTATGCGACTTGCGCCCCTGCGATTTCCCTGCACCGCACTGGCAGAATATAACCGACCATAAGCATCAATGTCCATGGCGAGCCATGCGTTTTTCCAGGCTTCAATGACAGTCTGCACTTCTGCCGATTTCGCGGCCAGATACTTACTGCCCAGATCTTCGGTGGCCGGAACATACTCCCGCCCAACGATACGCCAATTCCCTTCAGGGTCCTGTTTCCAATAAAACCGTTTGCCCGTATTCGAAACAATGCCGGGAGCCCGATAATACTGGTCAAACCACGTCACCCAGTAATCAGGGCCGGGAATGGCGCGAATATTGTCGACCATGACATGAATCCACGGCTTTGCCGCGAATATCCCTTTCTTGTGCCGGATAAAACTGTCGAAACTACGCCCCTCGGATAAGTTCATGAGGGCTTTATCGTAATGAGAGAAAAAGTCGTCACCGCGCTTTTCCCAGTCAGACGCCCATGCCTGCAACTCATCGGCAAGCAGTTTGGCAGTGGGATCGCTTTCTCCCGGCTCCTGCGTCCACGCAAGCTCACTGGCTATCACCACAGGCGTGCCGTAGGCGATCTCCTGAGCAACGTCACGCATGTCCGGGACCTTGAGAGCCACACATCCAAGCGTGTCGCGAGGCACGAATTCCTTGCCCCGGCCATGAATCCAGATACCGCCGCCGGTTTTTCCGTTGATACGGTCTATGGGATTGGGATAATTGAGTGAATAGGCGAGATTGCCGTAAAGGCCCCAGTCGAGCTTGCGCTTGATCTTCGGACCGACGAAATACACGCCTTCAGGGGTACGCAGATCACCTTCGACCAGTTTATCGCCCACGGACTGACCAGTGGTACAGGGGAAACGGCGGACTTCGTGCAGGGGACTCTTGCGCTCAAGCATGATGAGCGTCTGAGAGGACTTGTCTACCGCCACAATCCGCTCGGGACCGTAGGCGTGTGAAGACAACATGGGCTCCCAGCCACTGGCAAAGGCCGTGGCAGAGCAAATAAGGAATGTCAGAACAACGGCAAGTAAACGCATGAGGTCCTTCAACAACTCCTTGTCCTCGATTCCAACCCGAATTTCCCGCCGTCCCCCGGCGAGCTATTTCCTGCCTGCAGCCAGAAGCTCCTGACGGGTGAAAATGGAACTGAGTTCCAATCCCGCCTTTTTCAGGTTCTCCCGTCCGCCTTCTTCACGATCCAGAACAGCCAGAACACCGACGATTTCGAGGCCTGCGTCCCGCACGCGTTCAGCCGCCGTAATCAGCGTTCCACCGGTGGTGCAAACATCTTCCAGGAGCACGACCTTGTCGCCCTCGCTGAAATTCGCCAGTCCTTCAAGGTACTGGTTGGTGCCATGCCCCTTGGATTTCTTCCTGATGATGAAACCGGGCATGGGCCGTCCCTCCAAATGAGAGACGACAGTCGTGCTCGAAACCAGCGGATCTGCTCCAAGAGTCATTCCACCCACGCCTTTGGCATCGAAATCCTTAAGCATTTCGACAAACAGGCGGCCGATGAGATAGCTCCCTTCGGCGTGCAGGGCAGTCTGCTTGCAATCAAAGTAATACTCGCTCTTCTTGCCCGAGGTCAGGGTGAAGTCACCCTCACGGTAAGAGAGTTCGAGAAGCAGTTTAGCAAGTTTGATTTTCAATTCGTTCATTTATTTTCCCTCAAAGACGCGACCAAAAACAACGTCTTCATATCGTTTGTAATACGAGGGGTCGAAGGCTTCGTCAAGGTCGTTAGCCGCAAGATGTTTATTTACTTCTTCATCTTTGCGAATTTCGTCCTCGAACTGCACTCGCCCTTCCCAGCAGCGCATGGCTACTTTCTGTACCATTTCGTATGCAGCCTGCCTCTTGAGGCCGGTTGCAATCAGCTTGTTGAGTATCCGCTGTGAATAGAACAACCCGAAGGAACCCATCAGATTTCGCTGAATATTGTCTTCCTTGACCACGAGACGCTCAAGCACACCGGACATGCGGTGCAGCATGTAATCGATCAGCGCGGTGGTGTCGGGCATGATGACGCGTTCCACAGAGGAGTGGCTGATGTCACGCTCGTGCCAGAGGGCCTGATTTTCCATGGCGGCCAGAGAATTGGAGCGGATGACACGGGCAAGGCCGCAGAGATTTTCAGCGGAAATGGGGTTCTTCTTATGCGGCATGGCCGAGGAACCTTTCTGCCCCTTGGTGAAGCCTTCTTCCACTTCCAGCACTTCGGTGCGCTGCAGATGGCGAAGCTCCAGACCGAGACGTTCGATGCCGCCTGCCAGCATGGCAAGAGCAGTGAAGAACTGGGCATAGCGGTCACGCTGCACGATCTGGGTGGAATGCGGATCAGCCTTGAGGCCGAGAATGGCACAGGCACGTTCCTCAAGCTCAGGGCTGAGGTGTGCAAACGTCCCGACTGCGCCGGAGAGCTTGCCGACACGGATATTCTCGCGGGCAGCTTCAAAACGTTCCTTGTGGCGCATGAACTCGGCGTAAAAACCGGCGAACTTGAGGCCGTAGGTAGTGGGCTCGGCATGGATGCCATGAGTGCGGCCCATGCAGATCAACCCCTTATGGGTGAAAGCCTTGTCCTTGAGCACAGCAAGAATACGGTCGATGCCCTCGGCAACGATGGCACCTGCACGAGTGAGCAGGACGCCGTTTGCGGTATCCACGATGTCAGAGGAAGTACAGCCGAGGTGAATGTATCGGGAATTCGGTCCGACCTTCTCCTCTACGGCAGTAAGAAAAGCGATGACGTCATGTTTGGTGGTTTCTTCGATCTCAAGAATGCGGTCGAGCTCGAAGTCTGCCTTTTCATGGATTTCATCACAGGCTTCCCGGGGTACTTCACCCATTTCAGTCCAGCCCTTGGTAACGGCCAGTTCGACTTCCAACCAGACCCGAAATTTGTTTTCCAAGGTCCATAACTCTCTCATCTCTGGTCGGGAATATCTCTCAAGCATGTTCTCTCTCTCGGTAAAGATTGGATGTGTGAATCACTACCATAAAAAAAGGCAGCCGTGGCTGCCTTTTTCCGCTTCACTTAGGATGCGGAACCTGCGGACGTTGAGTCCGAAGATCCTGACTTTGCGGCAGGAGCCGCTTCCGTACTGCCTGATTCCGCTTTTGCGGGACAGACGCTTTCTGGCTTGGCGGGCGATGCAGCCTCACCCGGAGCGCTGCCGGATTTCTTTCCGCCGTACCCATCGGCATACCAGCCGCCCCCTTTCAGATGAAAGGAAGAATGAGAAATGAGTCGCTTGGAGTTGCCGCCGCATTCGGGGCATTCCATTTCGCGATCCTCAAACCCGGACTGCCAGTCTTCGAAAACGGTCTGACAATCCTGACATTGATACTCATAGATGGGCATAACGAAAATCTCTAAAAATGTTTTACTTTCCCCGCGCCCCGTTTTTTACAGAAAAAACGACACACGGTGCAGACAATTCAGAACACGCCAACCGCCGGCACGAAACGATTCAGCTTCAACGCGAATTCAAATACGCGAGAACCTGAACGCCTCAAGTCAACAATGCGGACAGCGTATAGGAACTATTTGCTGGCTTTGGCTTCCTTGATCGCGGCCTTGATGGCTTTTTTGCGACGATGACGTTTGCGATCGAGTTCTTTCTTGCGTTCGTGCTTCTTGTGACGTGCCATAATGGTCTCCTTGATATTTCGGCCCTGTGGGGCTTTTCTTTCTTGCGAGCCGCACTTCATATACCAACTCCATCGGCTTTGTCCAGCCCTGCGCCTGTGTATTTTTCACTTGACTCCCCTTCACAGGATGACCATATTCCCTGTCCAACGACAATCAAGAGAAAGGACAGTTATAATGATACGCAGCGTCAGCATCAAAAACGCGGTCAAGGATGCCCTTGAAATATTTCAATTCGACCAATGGCTCCGATTCTACTTCGTCGTCGAAAAAGATGACGGACTGATGATCGAGATCCCGGAAGATGTTCTGAACCAGATTCATGAGGATCACCCCGAGCTGCACAGGCTCGCCGATCTCGTGAACAATGCCGTGACCGATTACAAACGTTCACAGGAAAACGTCTGCGCCTACGTCGGCGCCCGCCTTGACGGCCAGAAATACGAATCCACTGTTTTGCCGCAGGTCTTTGACAACTCCACATTCAAGGTTGAAATGTACATCTTCAACGTCTGGCTCAAAATGCATGAACAGCATCTGGACGAGGAATACATGAATTTCAACGGATGGCTGGAAATGTACGACGGATGGAATTCCCTCGACGAAGTCAAGGAATACCGTGCCAAACTCGTTGAGAGCGGCACCGATCCGGGCTCCCCGGTCTGCAACACGCCCCAATAGTTCATATCACAAAAAAAGCCCCCGAAACTGCATGGTTTCGGGGGCCTTTTCGTATCTTGCAACTATTTCGTTTTTTTATCCTTCTTTTTTCTGCCGTCCGGCTGCTGAACCACTCCGGTCACCTTCCCGCCCTTGCCGCGGATGACCACCTTGCCGGACGAAGGCTTCTTTTTCGATTGCCCCCCCTGAGCCGAGGCAATCTGAATGAACCCACCGGATTCAGGAAAGAAGCCGGCCGATGCGGGGAGTACGCCTAAAGCGAATACAAGAAAAAAGACTAGTATCTTCACGATGAACCTCTGCCAGTCATGTAGCAAATGCCATGCCCGGTTGCAACGCACGCCATGCGGTCCCATATACCCGCTCCGCCTTTCACAGACGGACGAAATATGCACAGCCAACCCCGAATTTTCCCACTCCATCAAAAGGACCGCGCCAGAGAAACCCCTTTAGGTTCGCACTCCTGACGCAAACCGTAATCCAGATACAACGTAGCCACGGCCGCATCAATGGCTCGGACTGCGCCTGTGTCCCCCTGCGATGCAAGACCGGAGAACTTGAGCATGCCGGTACTGGTGTAGACAATGTAAACAACCGAAGTCACGGCTTCTCCGCCGCACATGGTCGAGTCCATTTCCAGACGCAGAAAGTTCCTTTGCGAATCAAAACGGGCACTACGCAAACGGGCACACCCTTCACGCCCTGCTTTCCGGGATGCCTTTTCCAGTTCCCGGACAACAAAACGATTGAAATTGGCAATACCCTGCTTGGAGATTACGCGCCCGTGCAATTCCGACACAAGCAGTTCCGCCTGCGTCTCTCCGGCCATCACGTACCCGGCTTCCCACCCTGTCATGTAGGCAGACACACCGTCTCGAAACCCGTCAAAACGTGAAAGGTCGGCATTCGGGACCTCAGTCCACCCCTCGGCAAGCCAGATAGTGTAGCCAAGATCGGCATTGTAATAGGGCAGAGCGGCCTGCGCGGGAAGAGCGCACAACACCATCAATAAAAATGAATACAGAAAACGACGCATGGGAATATACCTGCTTCAAGATCATGAAGCAGTCAGAGCAGAACCACCGTATACAGTGGACACGGAAGAATCTCAACTAAAAACCACAGAGCTTCAATTCCACCGAATGACCCAATTTTTTCGACATCCCCCTTTTCACATCGACTTTTTTTACGTATGGTTGAGTTAATAGTTGACATTCTTACTCATACGGAGGTGGCATATGAAGAGTTATACCTGTATTATCGAAGGGAAGGTCACCGGTGGCAAGTTCCAGTCATGGGTTCTGAGCACCGCCCAGCAACTCGGCCTGAAAGGCTGGGTCCGCAACATCGCCGATCAAAAAGCCGAAATCCTGATTCAGGGAAGTGTGGAAGCCTACAGCGCGTTCCGCGAAAAGCTGAAAACAGAATCCCCGGTTCCCGATCTCAAAAGCGTTAGCTGCAACGCCATGGACTACGACAAGGTACATGAACACTTCGAGGTCCGCGGCTAGCAGGCTCTCCGCCAAAACGACGAACAGGACCGCTTCCTGTCACGATTTACCATTGTGGCAGACAAGCGGTCTTTGCCGTTTACAACGAAAGAGGCTAAACAATACTCATGCCCTTGATCCGCAAACTGAATATCGCCGCCAAGCTGCTCATCTGGACAGGCATGCTCACAGCGATCTTCTTTGCCACGACAGCATACCTCTTCCATCAGGTTCAGCGCGACGCCGAAGTCTCAAACCGCATAGCCACGGTCAACCATGACATAGACTCGGCCATCCAGCGCATGCTGGAACGACTCTACAGCATTCAGGACAACATCCGCCGCTACCGCATCATGGGCAACGAAGAGGCCGTCACCTTCATTATCGAAGACCTGACCCGTTTCGGTGAAATTCTCAATGAAACACTGGAAAAGCATCCGGGGTACACGGAAGAGTGGGAAGAGCTGAACAGGGAATTCGAAATAACGCTCGACCCGGACAAAAGCGGAAGCGACCGCCTGAGTCCGGACCTGACCATTCTCGAATGGACCAACATCCTCGAACAAAGCCTGCTCGACAATCAGGCTGACATGGAAATCGATCTGACCGCGCTCCACAACGACGGACAGCGGGCGGCAGACATCGGTCTGTATGGTCTTATCGCCTGTCTTGCGCTCGGAATCGGCGGCAGCCTCACACTCGCCTTTCTGCTCAACCGATCACTGGGCGAAGTACGCCGCGGCATCCGCGAGCTCGGCACCGGCGCACCGCCTCGCGATGTACGCGTCCTGTCCGGGGACGAACTCGGGGAACTCGCCCTCGCCTTCAACGCCATGGCCGCACGACTACGAAGGGAAGAAGCCATGCGCTCCGACTTCGTGGCCATGCTCAGCCATGAAATCCGCACCCCTTTGACCAGCATCCGCGAAGCCGTGGACCTCATCGGTTCCGGCGCGTTCGGGGAAGTAAACGAAAAGCAGCAGCACTTTCTGTCCATTGCGGAAAAGGAAACCGTACGCCTGTCCGAACTGCTTTCCCGACTCATGACCGTTTCCCGCATGGATTCGGAGGAACTGCAACTGTCGCCACAGCAGATTGACGCCTCCACACTCGTTTCCGCGACCATGGAACGGTTGCAACCTGCTGCCGAAGCCAAACGGATAACCCTGCATTACAGACCGGCCCCGACTCCGCTGCCGCTGACCTGCGATCCGGGACATATTCAACAGGTGCTGCTGAATCTCATCGGCAATGCCATCAAGTTTTCTCCTGATGACACCACGGTCGAAGTGTCTGTCTCGGCCGATGAAACCGTTGTCACGTTTTGTGTTCACGACAACGGCCCCGGCATCCCCGAAGAAGAACACGACCGCATCTTTCACAAATACTACCGGGAACCCGGTGTGCGTGAAAGCGTGGACGGTGCCGGACTGGGTCTGTCCATTGCCCGACGCATCGTGGACTGCCATAATGGACGGCTGTGGATCGAGAGCACTCCGGACCACGGCTCAACTTTCTGCTTTTCCCTGCCCGCGAACAACGCTATGAGATGATAATGAGCAAGACGATATCCATCCCCACCGTCCTTGTCGTGGACGACGACGACAACATACTTCAGGTACTTGAAGCGCGGCTGCTTTCCTCCGGACTGAACCCGCTACTCGCAGACCGGGCGGAAACCGCGCTCGAAATGCTCGCGGACGAGGCCGTTGACTGCATTGTCTCGGACGTAAAAATGCCCGGTATGGGCGGACAGGGTTTGCTTCGGGAAGTACTCGAAAACTGGCCGCATATCCCGATCATCATGCTCACGGCCCACGGCACCATCCCTGACGCAGTCGATTCCATCCAGTCAGGCGCGGCAGGCTATCTGACCAAGCCCTTTGACGGCAAGGAACTGGTGCGACGCATCCGGACCGTTCTGGAGGCCTCCAAAGAACAACCGGCCATCACCCCGAAACCGACTTCCACAAAAGATGAAATATGGGGCGGCGAAGCCCCGGCCATGCGGACATTTCTGGACCGCCTTGAACGGGCGGCCCGCTCCTCGGCAGGCATCCTGCTGCTGGGCGAGTCCGGCACAGGCAAGGAAAAAGCCGCCCGCCTGCTGCACGACAACAGCCCGCGTGCCGATGGACCTTTCATGGTCGTGGACTGCGGTTCGACTCAGCCCACTTTGCTTGAAAGCGAACTTTTCGGCCATGTCAAAGGATCGTTCACCCACGCGGTGAAAGACAAGAAAGGCCTCATAGAGGAGGCTGACGGCGGCACCCTGTTTCTTGATGAAATAGGCAATGTTTCCGCAGAAATGCAGACCCGGCTGCTGCGGTTTCTACAGGAAGGCACCATCCGCCGGGTAGGCGACACCAAGGAACGCACCGTATCCTGCCGCGTGATAGCCGCCACCAACGCGAATCTGGCCGATAAGGTGCGTGACGGCCAGTTTCGGGAAGACCTGTATTACCGTCTCAAAATCGTGACCCTGACCATTCCGCCGCTGCGCAACCGGGTCGAGGATATCCCGCTCCTGGCCGAAAAATTCACCGCCCAGATGTGCCGGGAACAGGGACGAACCATCGCGTCGATCAGCCCGGAAGCCATGGCCCGGTTCACAGCACACCCGTGGCCCGGTAATGTCAGGGAACTGAAACACGCCATAGAGGCGGCGCTCGTCTTCTGCGACAACGACATCATCCGGGCAGAAGACCTGCAACTCGACCCGCCTTCAGCGGATTCGCCTGCCGCCACGGCCCTCCCGCTGTCGCTTGAGGAAAACGAAAAAAATACCATTATCGCCGCCCTCGCCCACTGCAACGGCATCAAGAAAGATGCGGCGGACGAACTCGGAATCAGCCGCAGAGCCATCCACTACAAAATCAAAAAATACGGTATCGGGGAAAACGAGAACTGATAGCCGTTATTATTTTCGCATTATACCCCTCATCAGGCTTGCAAGGGGCAAAGTCATTGGTATATATATAAAGATCGTGACTAGCCGCTGATTGACGAGAACCGTACTGGAGAGACTCCCCATGGAAACCAATATACTGCTGGAATCCGGCACCAACGAACTCGAAATCGTTGAATTCTATCTTGATGAAGACCGGGTAGACGCAGACTACAGAGGGTACTTCGGCATCAATGTCGCCAAGGTGCTCGAAATCATCCAGATGCCCGAACTGACGGACATGCCCGAGGCATCGCATCCGGCAGTGCTTGGCGCGTTCAACCTCCGGGACGAAATCATCCCGCTGGTCGATCTGGCCGGATGGCTCGGAAAAAACAGAAAAGAGAATGAAGTACCCAAGGTCATTGTAACGGAATTCAACCGCACAAAAAGCGCATTTCTCGTCTCAGGCGTCACACGCATCCACCGAATCAACTGGAGTGAAGTAGAGGCTCCCACCGGGTATGTCTCATCCCTCACGGTCAACTCCATCACAGGCGTGATCAAGTTCGCCAACCGCATTGTCTTTGTTCTGGACATGGAAAAAATCTGCCGGGATCTCAACCCGGATGAAGTTCCAGTTCAGGAAGCGCCGGAAGAAATCAAGCAGGAAATCAAGCAGCGTGAAGTCAAGGCGCTTGTAGCCGACGACTCCACCATGGCCCGCAAAATGATCACCGGGGTCCTGACCAAGGCGGGCATCAACGTCCACTCCGTCGACAATGGCGAGCAGGCGTGGATTCAACTCAAGAAACTCAGGCAACTATCATTGGAGCAGGACCGCCCCATCAGTGATTTTATCGATGTCATCATATCCGACATCGAAATGCCCATCATGGATGGACACACCCTGACCCGGCACATCAAGGAAGACCCGGTACTCAAATCGGTTCCCGTGGTGCTCTGTTCATCCATCATTACGGAAACCCTTCACCACAAGGGCATCGCGGTTGGAGCCGACGATCAGGTTTCCAAAGCCGAATTGAATGAACTTGTCCCCAGAGCCTTCAAGCTTGTTGACCAGAACATACCCGCCTAAGACAACACAGATATCGCATCCTCATGAAAATCAAGCTCACGTCCAGATACTTCGCTTACATGGGGAAACATTTCCCCGTCATGTGCTCCTCCGGAGCATTCCCGCTCCTGCCGCCAGTGGCCGACGCCGCAAACAGGCTGGACCGATTTGACGATCTGTCGAAAAAAGGTATTTCCCGCCATGTAGCCAAACTGACCAAGTTCAAGCGGGACTTCAACGCAGCCGAATCAAAAGCCAAGACCCCGGAAGATCGCGCCGTGGCCAACGCGCTCGCACTCAGCGCCAGCGGAGCCATAGCAGAACTCGACGGAATCAGGTCATGGCAGAAGAGTCCGGAGGTGTATCTTCAGGTAGCCTTTACCGGGCTTGTGCAAGCTTCTGAAATGCCGAGCAAGACAGAAAAGGAAAGAGAAAAGCGTTTCATCAAACGCCTCAAGGCTCTCCCTTCACTGCTTGCCATTGCTCCGCACAACATCGAGGCCATCAGCACGACCAGCCGCGGCATTGCACAAACCATGGTTCGCGACTGTGCCCGCTACCTTACCGAACTGGGTGAAAGCGACCTTGGAAAAAACGGCAAGGCCCCGCGTTTTCTACAGGAATGCCTGTCCGCACTCAGAGATTTCGACAAGTTCATCCTCGTCCGCCCGGAGTTGCCGGAAGACGAAGGACCGGCCTTTGAGGACATGCTTGTCAACGTTGCCGGGACACACCGGCCAGCCAATGAAATTTATGCCATCGCCGAAAAGGAATACCATTCCCGCCTTGAATCCCTGAGCTGGCTCGAATCCGAAATCGGTTCGAACTGGCGTGAGGCATTCACCCAGTATGCAGGATCGGCCGAAGAAGATATCGAGGCAATGGATCTCGTCATCAGGGAGATGCATCTGCTGCGCGCATTCATCTTCGATACCGCCCTCCCCGGCGTGTTCAATGACAGCCCGCTGCGCATCGAACCCCAGCCGCAGCACCTTGCATCGACACAGCGCCCCATCCACTATGAACCGGCACTGGGTGCCTGGGATGACGAACCGTCCCGCTGTCACATCAGCCCGCAGATTTTCACCGGCCGGGGATTCCGGGACGATCCGACCCATCTTGCGCGCATGCGAAGGGAATACGTTTTCATGGCTGCCCGCCAAAGTTATCCGGGACGGCATCTGCTTGATTCCCAGCGCCGTGCATTGAAGGATTCTCCCATGTCGCAGGTGACCAACCCGCTGTTCACGGCAGGATGGCTCTCGTTTGCGGAAAATCTGCTCGATGAACTCGGCTATCTGACCCGACCGCTTGACCGACTCGTACACCACCAACGCGGGCTGAGCCGTGCCGCCCTCGCCATGATCGACGCAGGACTGGCCGCAGGCACACTCGATCAGGACAAATGCCTCGAAATTCTTGATGGCGCAGGCTTCTCCAAAAAGGAATCCCTCACACGCGTCAGAGCCATCCGGCTGGCCCCCGCCAGTCGCGTCATGCCGGTGCTCGGCCTGCACGAACTGAAAAAGTTGCGCGCCGACTCCAATCTGGAAATATCAGAATTCTGCAAACGGATTTTCGCCCACGGCCAGATACCGCTCGGACGTCTGACCGGACTCATGCAGGGCTGATTCACCCGAATGTAAGAAAAACTACCTACAGATTGACGAAATTGCCGATCTCGGAAAGGTGGGTGATACGTGTAGATTTGACCCGCTCGGACAGGCTCTCGATCTTCTCGATATTCTCAAGAAAGAAATTGACCAGCCTTTCGTCCAGTTTGCCTTCCGCAGATTCCTTTTGCAGGATCTTCATGGCTTCACTGCGCGTGAATGCAGGTTTGTAATGACGTTCCTGTGTCACGGCGTCATAAATATCCACAATGGACATGAGTCGGCTCTGAATAAGAATTTCATCGCCTGAAAGATGGTCCGGATACCCTGAACCATCCATACGCTCATGATGCTGGCGGATAATGGTCAGCATGTCACCGTACCCTTCAGGCATCGGGATATGCTGGAGAATACGTTCGCTTTCCGCCGGATGGCGCTGAATCTCTTCACGCTCTTCCTGCGTCAGGTTGCCGTATTCAAGCAAAAGGACATCAAGCTCATCGTCGTACAGCAGAGGGAGGCGTTCTTCCCCGATGCCCCAGCTCATCTTGCCAAGGCTTCGTACATAGTCCAAATCTTCAGCAGCCGGGGACATGGCCTTGTTGATGGAGCGCAAGTGTTCATATGCCTCCACCCAATCAAATTCAGAAAGCTGTCCGTGAAGCTGCAAACGTGCCCGCACCACTTCCATACGGCGATCAGGAAGACGGGTATTCTTCGTCAGCACATCTTCCTTGATGCCGATCTTGCCGACATCGTGCAGCACACCCGCATAATAGATCTCGCGCAGTTCCTGATCGGAAAAGCTGAGGCCTTTGATCTCTGACGAATCGCCAAGAGCAAAGGCAAAGGCCACGGCAAGATGGGCCACCCGCTCGGAATGACCAGCAGTAAACGGATCCCGCGAATCAATGGCCTCGGCAAGAGCTTGCAGGATGGCATTCATGAGTCGCTGAATACTCTCGAAATTGAAAGCGTTGCTTACGGAAATACCTGCCACCGAAGCCAGTGTGGAAAGGCTTTTATGATGTGCCGCCTCGTAGAGGCCCGTGTTCTCGGAGGCGAGAAGAAGCATTCCCTCACATCGATTGGGCGAAACAATGGGAATCAGGGCCATGCAACCAAGACCGGGCAGTTCGTTCTGCCAACGCGAATCTTTTGAGAGATCGTTGACAATCTCCCCCTTGCAGCTTTCGACGACCTTGATGAAAAGGTCACTGTCCGCCACATTCTGCGCCTGAACGCCGAAAGGAAGACCGAACTGCACAGCAAGACGATAATGACTGCTCCCCGGTTCAGAAAGGAAAACCATGGCCATTTCACCGGGGTAATTTTCCCGGCGGCATTCATTGATCAGCGCACCGACGACATCCCGCAACCGCAAGGACATGTTGATGGCGGGAACCGACCTGTGCAGCAAGGCAAGCTCACGATATTTGGCAAGGGCTTCTTCGGCGATGGAACGTCGGGCACGCTCCATGTCGATCACTTCCTGAATGGAATACGTCGTAAAATTCAACTGGCGTTCATACTGTGCGCATTCGTCTTTCGTGGCATCCGCAGGCACCCGCATATGAATGCGCCCACCATGGATGTCGCTGAATACGAGCCTGGAACACAGTACGTTCGGCTTGTCGTCGTCAAACCCGCTCATGGAATCAGTTCCCTCAGCGAGAACGACCTCTCCCTCATAGCTGATGGCATACACGCATTTACCTGCGGAAAGCTCGAAAGCCTTACGCAAGAAATTGCGGAGCACACCTGGACGTATATATTTTTTGAGAGGGGTCATAAAAACGGGTTGTCCTGTCTACAGTTCCAAGAGTTCCTTGGACACTTTCAGAATCTCATCCGGATCAAAGGGCTTGGTCATGTACATCTTGGCACCGAGATCAAGTCCCTGCTTGCGATCGACTTCCTGCCCCTTGGCTGTCAGCAGAATAATCTTGGTATCGCACAGTTCCTTGTCTTCGTTGACGATACGGCAGACCTCATACCCATTCATCTTGGGCATCATGATATCAAGAAAAACAAGATCAGGACGCTCACTGCGAATGAATTCAAGACCTTCCTCACCGTCTGAGGCCGTGAACAGCTCCACATCGAACTCGTCTTCAAGCTCTTCAAGAGTCTGCTCAAGGAGCATTTTGATATGGACCTCGTCATCGACTATGAGGATTTTCTTGGGCATTATAAAACTCCTTCAAATACAAATATAAATCCGATTTCATGCAAACGCATGCATCTCTTGCCATACTATAGGCGGTCTCTGCAAACCGCACAACCCCGTTAGAATGGCTTTTCCCTGAACGAAGGTTCCGGCAGCACCACCACGGAAACGTTTCTGAGACTGGCCAGCACTTCCGGGTCGAGGACCTCGCTCAGCACCGCAGGAATGAACACGGTTCCCCTGAATCCCGACTCCATGTGCTGCCAGATATCCTCCGGCGAACAAAAAGTCACCTTTTCAGGATTGAAAATCATCATTTCACCAAACGGTTTGTCTTCCGCTTCGCCAAGCACCACGCAGGACCGCCGGAGATTCTTTTCCAGCAGCAGGGATCGCATCACTTCAAGCAGACGGACTTCATCCACCGGCTTAACCATCGTGACATCACTGCCGACACAGACATCATCCGTCAAGGCAGACAGGACCAGTATGGGAGTATGCCGTGTAAAAGGATTGCTGCGAAGACATCGAATGGCGGTCCTTCCGTCCATCCCCGGCATAAGGATATCCATGATGATCATGTTGGGCACGACTTCACTGGCAAGCTGCACCGCATCCTCGCCGTTCACGGCTACCCGCACACGGAACCCTTCAGCTTCGAGCACCTGCCTCAGATAATCACCAAGATTCGGGTCATCATCCACCACAAGCACAAGCGGACCGGCATCGGGGTCGTCCCCTTCAGGAACGAGCATGGCGGATTCTGGACTCGGCAAAATATCACGGCACTCATCAGTCGACTCCACGTCATCCACCTGCAGTTTCGCTATTGGCAGATTGAACAGGAATATCGCGCCCTCGCCGGCCTCACTCTCCACCCAGATCTGCCCACCGTGATGTTCCACGATCTGCTGGCATATGGGCAGTCCAAGTCCGGTGCCCTCCGGTTTTTCCGTCAGGGTATCACCAGCCTGCTTGAACTTGCCGAATATTTCGCCTTTCAGGTCGTCAGAAATACCCGGCCCCTGATCAGCCACTGAGACAAGTATGGAATCACCATCCATATGAGCACGGCAGATCACCGGGCTTTTCCGGGTAAATTTGACGGCATTGGAAATGAGATTGACCATCACCTGAACAAGTCGGGCATGGTCCCCCCGGACAGGCGGCAGGTTCTCCTGCACTTCGATCTGGACCTCGACACCCTTCTCCTTCCACAGCCCCCGAGTGGAATCAACCGACTGCTGCAGCACGTTCCCCATGTAAAGAAGCTGGTCATGCCACTGAACTTCGCCGGATTCCATCTTGGCAATATCCAGCACGTCATTAATGAGATCAGTCAGTCGCTCGGCCTCGTAGACGATAATATCCACGTTCTCGCGGACCTGCGATGTCGTTCGTCCGACTGCCTCGGATTCCCTTACGGCCGGAAGCACGACCTGCTCCAGTTTCTTGCGAATGATCTTGGCGAAGCCAAGCACCGATGTCATGGGCGTACGCAGTTCATGCGACACTGTGGATATGAAATCGACCTTAAGCTGATCAAGTTCCTTTTCCCGTGTGATGTCCCGGATCAGAAGAACACCGCCAAGAGACAGGCTGGCCTCGTCTTCCGTATGAACAGCCGTTCCCACTCCTTTGCCGATTCGGCTGCGAGACAGCGGCAGTTCTTCAACATGCACTCCCGCATTGTACTGGGACACCTCGGCCGCAAGATTGGCAACCTCCTCGGGAAAGACATCAGAGGCGGGCAACCCGACATAATCCTTGTCATCAAGATCAAAAAAATCACGCATGGCGGGGTTGATGACGGTAATCTCTCCCGCCGGACTGACCACAAGCAACCCGTCAGCCAGATTGTTGATGATCGAAGAAAGATACGTCATGTGCTCACGCAGGTTTCCTGCAACTTTGGCGACCTCTGATTCCATTTCGGAAAACAGAACGGCGAGTTCACCCCCCAGCGACTGCATGGCGCGCCCCAGCACTCCTATTTCATCACGGGAACTCACTTCGATTTCAGCAGCGAAATCATGCGCCGCGAGTCGTTGTGCATAATCTGTCAACTGGGTCAGAGGACGGGAAATATGCCGCGTGACAGCATACAACACCCCGACACACAAAAGCAGAGCGGCAAACATGAGAGCCTGCATCTCCATCACGGCACTCCAGAAGTAATCCATGATGAGTTCCTTATCCATGCCCACATGAACATATCCGGCTGCCCCTGCAAGGACAGGCACGCTGACATCGATAACCCGGCCATACTTCTCCACGGTCAGTTCCTCGACACGAACAGCTTTTCCGGAAATGGTCAGTTCGGTCAGACGATGCGGCATCTGCGGAACGAAAGTATGGGAGATCACGACTCTTTGTGCGTCCAGAACAAAGACATACGCGACTCCTTCAATATCCAGATACTGATCAATGGAGGCCTGCACCGTGGCTGCATCCCGGTTGAGAAGGATTTCCTGGCTGGAACTGGCCACGGCCTGGGCGATGGCAGTGCCCTTGCTGGTAAATTCGGCTGTCATGCGGGTATAGAGCGTATAGGCGGTCAGTGTTGTCGCCAACACGGAAATAACCCCGAACAGACACACGGCGAGCAACCCGGTCTTGGCAAAGATGGACATGCCTTTTATTTTCGCCATGATTCCCACTGCTCCTCGGTCATGGGAACGCTCTTTCCGTCCCGAACCGTTGTAAAATACACGCATTTGAGCCCCTGATGGTCATCACGGGCAAAACTCACAGGCGTACCGATACCGATGTCCACACCAGTCAGGGACTCGGCAGCTCCCATCAGACCAAGTGACGGTTCAGCCTCCAGCTTCCGCAGGATAGCGGTCATGACCTTGGCGTTGAGAAACCCTTCGAATCCAGCGAAACTATACCGCAGGGAGTGATAATCGCCGTCCAGCCCAAGCGGCAATGGCACCGGGATGGTATCCATCAAATGCCGATATTCGCGCACAGCGGGCAAATCCATATCCTCATAACTGGGTACCACCTGCGAGTTGACCAGATCGCGGGTGTAATCCTGCCCAAACTTTTTCCCTTCCCGCAACAGGAGAGAAATCATGTTCTCACTGCCTACGAATGAAACATTCGCAATGGGCACATCAAGATTCATGTTCCTGGCATCACGGATAAAGGCTGCACATGCGGCATAGGAACCGATGCAAACCACCGCGTCAGGCCTGGCACGCTGAAGAATGGCAACCTGTTCTTCCATGCAATCGTCAATTCCGGAATCGCGCCGGTATGTGGCCTCTCCGACCATGAAAAGACCATGCGCGGACAAAGCATTGCGTACGCCACTCCAACCGCTCCGCCCATATGCATCCGCCTGATAGAAAACCGCTACCCGCCTGAGGCCGAGTTCCACAAAATGATTGACCAATCCGGTCAATTCCTGCTGATAGGAAGCCCTGAGATTGAAAACATGACGTTTGTACGGCCCCTGACGCTGCGCCTCAGCACCGGTAAAAGGAAAAAACAGAATTTCCTTCTCGCCTTCGTAACCATTCAGCAATGGAAGTACACGCGTCACAGTGGGAGTGCCCACGTAATTGAACAGACATTTCACATCGGAACGATGCATGAAATTTATGGTATTCTGAATAGCCGGATCAGGATGATACTTATCATCCCGCGTAATGATGAGTACGGGCTTTCCGTTGATGCCATCATTCTGGTTGAGATGGGTAAAATAAGCCATGGAGCCACGATACAGCTCAACCCCAAGCCCACCGCTCGGCCCGGTAAAGGCAGCAGACATGCCGAGCTGAATTTTCCCGGCAGCCACGGCACTGCCCCCCATGAACAAGACAGCGAAGACCAATACGGAAAAGAATACCGCCAGTTCAGCCTCGAAAAGTTCGAAGAATATTTTAGCTCCGTTCCCCTTCATTCGTATCTCCATACGATAAATACGAATGAACGCTAACACCATCCTCGGTCAATGAGAAGTGTTTTAGCGGGTAAAAACAGGTAGCTACGCGTCAGGATATCGGAGGGACAGTTTCTACGGCTTCACTGGAGTCGTCAGGCAGCAAAAGCACCTGCACATTCGCGCTCCGGCTGATACGTGCCATATCAATGGAATCGACCAGAAACTCCGGAACCACGACGGTCCCCTTGAAGCCCTGCTCCAGCTGTTCCCACATTTCCGGCTCGGAACATCGTGTAACGGAATCATCCAGCGAAAAAGCGGCACTGGCGGAAGTGGAAATTGGCGCATCACCAAGTGCCAGCACAGAACAGGACTGTGCTTCGCCGCCAAGCAGCATATGAACAGCCTGTGCAAACGACTTGCCGTGAACCGGCTTGAGCAAAGTGGCATCACCGCCCGCAGTCCGGCAATCGGCTGCGACGGAAATGACCAGTACGGGAATGTCGGCATACGCATCATCTTCACGCAATATGCGAATGGCCTCACGTCCGCCCATACCCGGCATATTGAGATCCATCGTGATGAGTGAGGGGCGTTGCTGTGACATCATCTGAAGGGCCTGCTCACCGTCACATGCCGCCCGGACCCCATACCCTTCCCGCCTGAGGGCCAGGGTAAGATATTCACGAGCGGTAACATCATCGTCAACCACCAATATCTGCGGAATATCTCCAGCATTTGCTACCGGCAGCAGCACATGTATGGATGTCCCCTTCCCGAGCGTGGATTCAGCCCAGATCCTGCCCCCGTAATGCTCGACAATTTCCCGGCAGATGGCGAGGCCCAGCCCTGTTCCACCGGGCTTCTGCGTCAAGGTATCCCCTTGATAGGCCTGATGGAATTTATCAAAAATATGTCCAAGGAAACATTCCTTGATTCCAGGCCCCGAATCCTCCACACAGATGTGAACCTTGTCGTCCACATCGAGGTAGAGATCAACACCGACCTCACCTGAATCCGTAAATTTGGCGGCATTGCCGAGCAGATTGAAAAGCACCTGATGAATGCGGTCCGCATCACCAAGCACAGTCGGTACCATGTCGAACCGACGAACAGTCAACTCCACCCCGGGCTTGGCCGCAAACAATCCGCTCGCCGCGTTCACGGCCCGATTGACGGCAGCGGCCATATCCACTTCACGAATAACCCATTCTTCCTGTCCGGACTCAATACGGCTCAGGTCAAGCACATCGTTTATCAGCCGAGTCAGGCGCTCTCCTTCGCTGCCGATGATATCAAGGTTGTCCTGAATCCGTTTTCCCAGACGTTCTCGCTTGGCACTGTCAGCCAGACTGATAAAATTCTTATTGAAATCACGCTTGATGATTTTCGAAAAACCGAGAAGGGAAGTCAACGGGGTCCGCAACTCATGAGACACGGACGAAAGAAACGAAGATTTGAGTTCGTCCAGCTCCCGGAGCCGCTGGTTGGCCTGCTTGAGTTCGGAGGCTTTCTGCACCAACACCCGTGTCCGGTCCCGAACAAGCTCCTCCAGATCGGAATTCATGGACTTCATGTCCATGGCGCGCTTCTTGTCATCGGTTATGTCGCTCGAAATAATCACGACCTCACCGTTGCCGAAATGGTGCACCTGAAAAAGGAGCCAGCGCCCGTCACTCAAGAGTTCTTCCCTATGGGCTTTGGGAGAACGAAAATGGAGCACCCGCTCCTTCACCCAGTCGTCCTCGCGCCCGACGGCATTGGCAAAAAGTCCACTTGCGGCATTGTTGCGGGCAATACTCTCGAAAGTGAGTCCCGGCATGAACCATTCCGCGTTCTCTCCGGCCATTTCCCGGATATTCCGGTTTGCGAGGATCAACTGCTCCCTGCTGTCAAAAAGCAGAAACCCTTCGGTAACAGCGTCGATGGCCTCCAACAAGCGATCACTGGCCACAGATGCCTGCCCTTCAAGATCTCCGACGAGCGTTGTAATACGCTCCGCCATGGAATTGATCGATTTCGCAAGCTGCCCGAACTCATCCTCACTCTTGATGTCGGCACGGGCCTCAAGATTGCCCAGACTGAGTTCTCCGGCCGCATCACTAAGGCGGACCGCACTTTCCGCAACCGTGCGCTTCAGGACAAAGATGATACTGGCAGCCAGCAGCAATGCGAAAAAGACGGAAAGGACAAGCAAGACCTTGACCACTCCACTGGCCCGCGTAATCCCCTCATGGGCACTGCGGGCGGCATCGGTTGCAGATATGGCAAGCTGCCGGACAAGGGAGGTCAAACGCAGGTAGTCTCCATCAAGCTCACCGACAACCCGCTCAAACTTTTCACCGCTCATCCTTGAATGAGCCACCAAATCAATCAGTCGGCTGAAATTATGGGAATAACTTTCAAGGCTTTCCCTCAATTCGACGAGTTGCAACGTAGACTGGGACACTTCGGTCCCACTGGCATCGAACCGTTTCATGTCCTGCAGCCATGTGACATTGCGAACCGCCTCGCCCAAACGGCCTGCGAACTCCGTTGCGTAGACGGTTCTGGCATCCTCGACACCCGTCTCCTGTATGCGAAGCATGAAATCCCGTTCAGCCTGCCTCGCAAGCTGCAACCGGGAGTCAACTTCAAGAGCCAGACGCTGCATACGCATGGAGTCGGCCACGATGTCTTCGGCCTTGCCTTCCAACACATGCAGGGCAGAATACCCGGCTGCCGCAACAAAAAGGATGAGCGCAAGCATAGACCCGAGCGCTGCCGCAAATTTGCGGACAATGCCCATGGACCGCCATTGCCTACAGATGAATTCTAATGGGTTCATATATTTTTTCGCAAAAGGCACAAAGCGCACATCCTTTCGGGATCATACACTTTTTACACGAAACTCCCCTTATATGAATCGTTCCTGCACCGCGTTACAATTTGCAGAAACGCTACAGGGATTAAGCTATATATTATTATATGTCCAGTTCATGCCGCGAATCACCTGCAACAATACCGCATTCCTCCTACTCAAACACTTGCCAAGCCCTGCCATGTGCAGTAACCCCATAACCGCGTCCGGAGTTATACGGACGCTCGACAAAAACGACAAAAATACGCTCTGATTCACAGACGTTCAATTCACACCAGGAGTACACAGCCCCATGTGTGGTATCGCCAGTTTTCTCAGCAACCGTCACTGGTCCGGCATCCCCGACACCCAATGGCTCACCGACCTCGCCGCATCGTTTGATGCCGCAGTCGCCGGAAATGATCTCATGGACGCCTCAACGCCCCTTGACGATCTGGCCACCCATTTTTACGACCTCATGGCTTTTGGCATGCACATGCAGAGCATTGCCGACCCCGAAGTAAATGCACGGCTTTCCGCCATTCGGGACAGCATCAGAAACCTGCGCAACGCAGCTGCGGTCAAGCTGGAACAGGGACCGCGCACCGATGAACTCGAAGCGCTGCATGAAAAACTCGACGACTACCTCTGGCAGATTGATCAGGAAGTGTTGCAGAACATCGACCGCACCCTGGCAATCATGCCTTCTTCTCTGGCCTCGGACCCGAGCGCCCGAGACCGGCACTTTCTCGCATGGGGCACCGAGCAGGTACTTGAATCCATCGACAAACTGGAAGTGCGCGGACGCGACTCCGCAGGTGTGGCAGTAGCCTTTATCCTGCCCAAGGGAATGGACCCGGAACTCCGTCTTTCCGACGCGCAGAAAAAAGAATTCTGCACCCGCTGCTCCATTACCAACGCCGACACCAGACAGGTGCTCGTCCGCAAACTCGCCGACGGGCGCACCGCCTGCCGCTTCCTGTACAAGGTGGCACAGCTCGTGGGGCAACTCGGTGACAACGGCGCGGCCCTGCGCAATTTCATCGTGGAAGACGATCTGCTCTGGTCCATGGCAGAAGGACTGGAAACCCTGAATATCATAGCCCATACCCGATGGGCCTCCAACGGCATCATTTCCGTGCCCAACTGCCACCCGGTCGACGGTCTGGTCGAGGGCGACGTTTCCACCGGTCTTGAAAAAACCATGTTCGTACTCAACGGCGATGTAGACAACTACCGCACCCTCGTCGAGGAAACCGTGGTTTCCAAAGGCGCATACATCCCGCCCGTCATTTCCACGGATGCAAAAATCCTGCCGGTGCTGTTCCACCTTGACGCCCCGGAAAACGATTCCGCCGAAGAACGCTTCCGCGCCGTTCTCAAACGCTGCGAGGGTTCCCTTGCCGTGGTCATGCAGAACCTGAGCGATTTCGACAGCCAGTTCCTCGCCCAGAAAGGCAGCGGCCAGAGTTTTTACATCGGCAACACGCAGGACGGCTGGCTGGTTGCAAGCGAGGCCTACGGCATGGCTGCCCGCGCCCGCTCTTCCTACCCGATTGCGGTTCACCGTCAGGGCGGCGTTTCCGTCATCCTGCGCGATGACGACCCGGCAGGGACCGTTCCCGTGGCCCGTTATCTCGACAACGGCGAAGCCGTGGAACTGGCCGAAGAGAAAATCGAAATCTTTTCCCGCGATATTTTCCGGGGCGAATACAACCACTATATTGAAAAGGAAGTCCACGAGGCATCCAGTTCAGTGCGAAACACACTGCACGGAAAATATCTCAAGGACGGCGACAATGTGACGTTCCTGCCCGAAGGCTTCGGCAACGGCCCTGCCCTTGTGGAACGCATCAAGGGCGGAAAGACACCCATCTCCCGCATCATCTGCGTGGGACAGGGAACCGCCGCAGTGGCCGCCATGGCCGTGGCAACCCTGCTCCGCCGCACCCTCAAGGGAAGCAGCCTGTCCATCGAATCCTATACGGGGTCCGAATTGATCGGCTTCCTCGGTGACGAACGCATGGATGACGTATTCCTGATTCCGGTCTCACAGTCCGGCACGACCACCGACACCAACCGCGTGGTCGACCTCTGCCGCGACAGAGGCGCATGGGTCAACTGCATCGTCAACCGCCGCAATTCGCCGCTGGTCCAGAAGTCCGACTCTTACATCTACACATCCAACGGGCGTGACGTGGAAATGGCCGTGGCATCGACCAAGGCGTTCTACTCGCAGGTTGCAGCGGGCAAGCTGCTCTCCCTGTGGCTTGCGGATGTACTCGGAACCCTCGACAAGCAGGCCATTCTCGCGGACATCGAATCACTTGAGGCCCTGCCCGATCAAATCGACAAGGTACTCGCAGGCAAGGAAGCCATCGGTGAAGTTGCGAAAAAATACGCCCCGGTCCATCGCTACTGGGCACTTGTGGGCAACGGAGCCAACTGCATCGCCGCACAGGAAGTACGCATCAAGCTCTCGGAGCTGTGCTACAAATCCATCCCCTGCGACGTCACCGAAGACAAGAAACATATCGACCTTTCCACGGAGCCGCTGACTCTCGTCATGGCAAGTGAACTGCCGGAAATGGTCGTCATGGATACGGTCAAGGAAACGACCATTTTCAAGGCGCACAACGGTTCACCCATTGTCTTCTGCGCGGAGGATGAAGACCGGTTCGACGCGGTTGCCGAAGCGACCATCAAGGTGCCTCGCGTAGGCGGCGGACTCGACTTCGTACTCGAAACCGTGGCTGGCCACTGGTGGGGCATCAGCGCGGCCAAGGCCATCGACGCCCACGCCGAACCTTTCAGAAAAGCACGCATCATGCTCGGTGAAATGATCGAGGACACCGCCAAGTGGGACCGCAACAGTCTGCTCACCCAGCTGAACAAATGCGTGGACCGCATCGCATCCGGTGCCACCGATTCCGCCCTCCCGGCCCGCGTTGCTTCCGGCCTCGCCAACTACATGCTCTGGCTCGTCAACCAGTCCACCTCCATCTGTGCAAACGAAGCGCGACTCAGCGACATTCTCACGGTCCTCAACAAGGCCATCGAAGAAATGACCCGCCCCATCGACACCATCCGCCACCAAGCCAAAACCGTCACAGTCGGCATCTCAAGGCCTCAGGAATAAAGGTTTTGTGGGCGAGTAATAAAGTTGAAAGCTAGACAATAAAGTCGAAACTGAAGCCGCTTCTGGTATTCCTGAAAAGGGAAACAACCAGAAGCGGTTTTACTTATGATAAGCTGAAGAGAATTGCCCCCACGAAGAGGCTCCACTTTGTCGGACCATCGACGGCTTTCAGCTCACAACTGGTCTTAAAATAAGGAACTATATAATAGCATCCCTGCTGCGCCACGCTCCACCCCAAAGACAATTCGCCTTGGACATAAAAAACATTTGATAAAAAGACACTCAGGACCTACATACATAATACTGAGGAGGCCTTTGTGCAGACAGCTTCAAAAAACTTGGGCATTCAGGTCCGTCGTCGCCGCAATCTCAAACGCATGCGCCTTGCCGATCTGGCCGAAAAGGTCGGATGCTCGGAAAGCATGCTTTCGAAGATCGAAAACGGAAAGGCCAACCCTTCGCTCAATACGCTTTCGAAAATTGCAACGACACTCGAGGTCGATGTCAGAGATTTTTTTACCGCAAACGATGACAGGGTTATCATTTGCAAGAAAGGACAACATCCATCTCTGGACACATCAACCTACCCCATAGATCCGAGTATTGTATTCAAGGCGATCACACCACATACTCCGGATCAGTTGCTGCAAGTGGACATTCATGTCATTCCGCCCGACAAAGGAACTGTCGGCCCTTTGTCACACGAAGGCCAGGAAGCCGGGATGGTCCTTGAAGGCAGACTCGAACTGACTGTAAATAACGTTGTTTATAATTTATGTGCCGGAGATTCTTTTTGTTTCAATTCAAATCACCCTCACCGATACAGAAATCCCGGCAACTCAACCACTCAGGTTATCTGGATTAATTCCCCTCCATATCTCGATCCCTCTATCGACTGACAACCCTATTCAAGTCTCTTGAATATTATTTAACCCCCTTGACACATCTTTAAAACACCTATTTAATAGGACCTCTTCTTTATTTTTTATCAAATAAAGACAGAGAATTCTTTACACCGCTGATACGGGGAGGAGTTATGCAGGAGCGTAACGGAGATCAGAGGAAAAAAGGTGTTGATGGACTTGCCCCAACGGGAAAGGGGCGAAAAAAGCATGCCGCACACTTTGCGGGCAAGCAGAAAAAACAGGGAGTAACCAAGGTTGCGCCCAATCTGCCGGAGCAGGGAGCTTCGGCAGAGATAGATGCTGTCCAAGCAGACCTTCCTGACTCCACGGAAACTCTTGGATACGAAGTTTCACCCGATGCCGCTGCTTCTGAAAGCGATATAGCCTCACTCATCGACGAATACAAAGCTGCGGTTTCCGCCAAGAATGCCGCCAAGGTCGATTCTCTGGGCGTACGGCTCAAGGCCGCTCTCGGCATGCATCAATCCCAGAATCTGTCCTCGATCTTTTCCGCAGGCCCTTCCGGTCCCGCCAGCAAATCCTCCTCCGGCGGCACCGGCAGTTCGTCTGTTCTTCGAAACAATACATTTTCCTCTTCCCGGAATTCCAGCCCCCTCTCCTCCAGGCTGAATTCCGCCTTTGCGACGCCTTATCAGTATGTTCCGCGTCCGAATGTCATTGCGGTCAACACATACACCCCCGAAACTGTCATCCGTACCCCCCCCATGATGAGCGGTTCCGTGACCGACGGCCTGATCAGCGGCGCAACGGTCTTTCTCGATCTCGACGGCGACCGGGAACTCGATAAGAATGAAGTCTTTACAACCACCGACGCCCAAGGCAACTACACGCTTCCGTTCCAGAACGGCACCATCGTCGCCTTTGGCGGAACCGATATTGCCACGGGGCTGGCGAACAAAACCGTCTTCACCGCTCCGGCCGGCTATCAGCACATATCTCCCATTACCACTATTATGCAGGCCATGGTCGACTCCGGGAAATCGGTCTCCGAAGCCGAGGCCACCGTCAAGACACAGTACGGACTGGGTGATGTTGATCTGAAAAACACCGACCCCATCGGCGGGCTTGACGGAAGCAACTCCGAAAAATCACTGACGGTTCTGAACAAGGCCGTGCAGACGGCCAATACCGCCAACCAGATCGCAGCCATGATGCAGGGGGCAGCCCCGGCTCTTTCTTCCGCCGATGCACTCAATGCCGCCTATGCGGCACTTGGCGCTGCCCTTGACGCAGGCGGACGGTTTGACGACATCACCACCATCAAAACAGCCATCATCACTTGTGCCACAGGTTGCGGTATCGACGTTACCGGATTTGCAGACAAAGCCGCCAAGATCATGGCCGACTCGAACAACCTGCTCGACAACGCCACAGGCAACGGACAGGCCGCCATGGATGCGGCCACGGTTCTCGCCAAAGTTGCCAAGCTCGCACAGGAAACCATCAGTGCGGGCATGAAAACAGCAGTCGAGTCCGGTGACCCCCGCCAAATGGACACTCTGGAAACCGACTACACCAGCACAAACCTCGTCAACGCGGCGGACACCGTGACAGCGGGCGACATCGACGGCGACGGACAGGCCGAGTCCGGCGGCACCCTGAACAACGCCCCTATCCAGACTCTCAGAACCGGCACAGTGTGGGACGGCGTCGCACTTGATGCCGACAAATTCTTTTCCGTAAGAGACCCTGAAGGAAATGCCATTGACATCTCTTTCATGGACAAGACCAGCGGAGGCGGTTTTTTCACGCTGGATGGGACCAATCCCGAAGGCATAGTCAACCAATGGGACGGCGGGTATGCCGACGGTGTCGATTCCCTGATGTTTGCTGCCGGGACCGCAGGCGGTTCGGACACGGTCGCCTTCCAGTCGACAGACGATCTCGGCTGGCAATCAACCGTTGCAGAAACCACTGTTTACACGTCCACATCATCCGTTTCCGACGGCGCAGCCAATGCCCTGACCGGAATTGATGCGACCACGCTTTTCTCGGTAACGAACGCCTCCGCCAACGAACTGACTTACTGGGTCAGGGACGATGCAGGAAGCGGACACTTCACCAAGGATGGCACCACATACAACTCCGGCGGCTGGCAAAATATCGGCACATCCCTCGCCGGACTGACGTATATGGCGGGCAACCCGCTCGACGGCACCGACGAAGTGCAGTTCAAGGCGATGGACGCCTTTGGCAATGAGTCTGCCGTGCGCACCTCAACCATCACGGTGACCAACACCGCTCCGGTAGTCTCGGCCAATCAGGATTCCATTACGGTCAACGCCAACGGCACCGTGAATATTCAGAATCTGTTCTCCGTCAGCGATGCCGAAGGCGATGCTGTTCCGTATTTCTGGTTCAAGACCACTTCGGACGAAGGCTACTTCTCACGTACGACCACAAGCAATCAGGTCGACGCGGACAACTGGATGCGCCTGTATCCAATTTTCGACAACATGACCTACACCGCGTCCAATCCGACGGACGGCAAGGAAACCATCTCATTCCGCGTGATGGACTCCTTCGGCAACATGTCCAATGCGGTGGACGTCACGGTCAACGTGATCAATCAAGGTCCTGTAGGCTCCCTGAACGGAACGCTGACCGGTGCTTCCGCCCTTGATTCCTATGACATGTCCTCCTATTTCTCGGCAACCGACCCCGAAGGAGATGCCCTCACGTACTTTGTACGCGACACGTCCGCCGCAGGTTACTTCTACATTGAAGGCGGCGCGGAGTTTTCGGAGGACGGCTGGCATGAAGTAACCGGACATATGGCCAATCTGCGGTACATGACCGGCAACCCGGACAATGAAATCGACACGCTGCAATGGAAGGCGGTGGATTCCTTCGGCAACGAAGACATCACCACCATGAACGTGGCGCTGACCAACGACGCGCCAGTCATCGAAGGTCCGACGACTTTTTCAGCCAACCAGCATGAAGCCATCGAATCCGGCAGCCTTTTCATCGCTTCCGACCCGGAAGGAGACGCCCTGACCTATTGGGTGGCGGACAAGGCTCCGTTCCAGTACGGCGGAGGACATTTCGTCATCGACGGCGTTGCCATTGAAGACACCAACGGCTGGCTGGAGGTCGGCACCGACCCCAGCAAGATCGTATGGATGACAGGCCACCCTGCTGACGGCGACGAAGTATTCAAGATCATGGCAAAAGACAGCCATGGCAATTTGTCCAACATCATCGAAGTCACCAACGTGGTGAACCGGCCACCGACCATCAGCGCCTCGCAACTGACGCTGGAGGCCGACGCATACGGCACTATCGACATCTCAAGCATCTTTACCGCTTCCGACATCGACGGTGATGCCATCCAGCGCATCTGGGTCAAGACGTCTTCGGACGCGGCATACATATCGCGAAGCACGACCTCCCACCAGGTTGACGCGGACGACTGGGAGTCCATTCAGCCTCGATTCGACAACCTGACCTACACGGCGGGCAATCCTCCCGGAATCAAGAACGCGGACAACACATGGAGCAAAGGAACAGAAACCCTTTGGGTCCGTGTGACCGACATAAACGGTGCGACGTCCAACGAGATCGAATTGACCGTCACCGTCAATAACGACGCCCCTGTTTCCGACGGCCCGACAACGCTTTACATCAATGAAGGCGGGACCATCGACCTGCTTCCCATGTTTATGTCGAGCGACCCGGAAGGCGATAATTTTTCATATTGGATCGCAGACAATTCGACAGAAGCCAGCGGCAACGGCTATCTCACAATCAATGGTGTCTCCAAAGAAGCCGACAACGGCTGGATCAATGTCGGCGCGAACCCCACGGAGTTGACATGGCATGCCAACGGCGGAACTATCGGCACGGTTCAGGAGTTCACTTTCCGGGCTGTGGATGATCACGGAAACGAAGGCAATGCGCTGAACGTGGAAGTCACCGTCAGCGATAACGGTCCGACCATCACGGGACCCACTTCATTTTATGAAAACCAGAACACGCTGGTTTCGCTCGCAGGCAAATACACCGCCTTCGACCCGGAGGGGGATTCCTTCACGTATTATGTAGCGGAAAAGGCCCCGCAGCAATACGGCGGTGGTGATTTCGTCATCAACGGTGAAGTTGTCGTCGACCAGACCACATGGCTGGAAGTCGGGACAACCCTCGATAATGTCCAGTGGCAGACCGGTTCCACGGCTGACGGCGATGAGCTTTTCCTCATTCGCGCCAAGGACAGCAACGGCAACTGGGGCAACGCCGTTTATGTGGATATGAATATGAGCCGTACGCCGACGGCGGAAGCCCCGACAAGCCTTGAGGCATATTCGAAAACCGCAATTGACCTCATGCCTCTTTTCATCGGCACGGACCCGGACGGAGACGCCCTGTCATACTGGCTCTACGACAATTCCGATGGATACTACACTGTCGACGGTGTTTCCAAGGAAGCCGAAAGCGGGTGGTTCAACGCAGGCAGCGACATATCGAGCCTTACATGGACTACAGGCAATTCAGTCGATAACCATGAAGGCATAGCCTTCCGCGTGGAAGACACCTTCGGCAACAAATCCGACATTGCTTCCACAGACATAACCCTTACGAACAGGGCGCCCGTTCTGGACGGTCAGACGATATTGCAGGCCAACCAGAATACACTTGTCGACCTCAGTTCGATATTCTCGGCAGTGGACCCGGAGGGTGACGCTCTTGAATACTGGGTTTGCGATGCAGCGGCCTCACAATATGGCGGCGGTTATTTCGTCATCAATGGAGTACCACAGACTGACAAGTGGGACTGGTTCAAGGTCGGTCCCGACTTCAGCGACGTCAAATGGCACACTGGCACACCATCCGACGGAGATGAAACGTTCAAGGTGCGCGCTGTAGACAGTCGTGGCAACATTGGCAACACCTTTATCGTGGACATGAATGTGAACCGCCCGCCGGAAGTTTCAGTCAATACGGCCTCCATCACGGTGGACGCCCTGGGAACCGCTGACATTTCCACCATATTCAGCGTTCTGGATCTGGATCAGGACGAAATCAAGAAATTCTGGTTCAAGACATCTTCGGACGCAGGTTACATTTCCCGCTCTACCACGACGCGAGAAGTGGATTGCGACGACTGGGAATCCGTTTTTCCGACGTCTCGAAACCTGACGTATACGGCCGGACACTCGAAAGCCGGTGTTGAAACCGTCTACTTCAAGGCCGAGGACCAGTTCGGCAACATGAGTGATGTTGTGGAACTGACCGTCAACACCACTAACTACAGGCCAGTGATAACCGCACCGACGTATATCACGGTTGCCAAGGACACCACGTTTAGCCTTGCCGATTTCGTCTCGGCTGTGGACCCTGAGGGACAATCCCTCAAATGGGTCATTTGCGACACTTCGGAAACAACCGAAGCTGACGGTTACCTCGCACTCAACGGCACGACCCTGTCGCCTGGATGGAGACATGTTGGCAGCGACCTGAGCAGCGTGACCTGGACGACCAACAGCACTCCGGGCGGCAAGGACTGGATCAAGATCGTGGCGCAGGACGAATACAACAAGATCAGCTCGGAACATTGGCTCAAGATCAATGTTGTCGATGAAATGCCCAGCAATCTTGAAAGTCCTTCGGACATACTGAACGGCAACAATGCCGACGGGTCTGTTCTTGTGAGGAACATTGATTCCGTGGGAGACGTAGACTGGTTCGCAACCACAATGACGGCGGGCAAATCGTATATATTCCAAGCGGAAGGCATGTCGACTTTCGGCACAGGCCTGACAGATCCGACCATGTCCCTGTATTACGTCGACGGCTCCGGCAAATCCAGACTTGTCAAGCGAAATGACGACGGCGGACAGGGAACGAACTCATGGCTGTCCTACACTCCCAGATCTCAGGAACTCTCCACCGGCAACTTCTATATTGAAGTATCATCCGGCAACAGCGGAACCGGCAATTACATGGTTTCAGCCTCGACAGCCACGGGAAGTGCCGACCTCACGCTGGAAGGCAAAAATCTCAACATGTGGGGAAACGGAGCACCGGCAACGATTACCAAAGAGGCCTATCTCTTCAATTGCAACATTAAAAAAGAGGGAGACATCAGTTTCTCCTCCAAGCCTCTGGACTTCAGCGCAAAGCCCTATCTCGACTTCAGCGCAGCACTTGGTGCAGGCATCAAGATTGATTCCGGGACCATGGATTTCTCACAAGGCCTTGATATCGACTTCGACCTCTGCAAAGACATCACCGCCGGTACCGACCTTGTCATTGACACATCCGACTGGGATACGGACGGCCATCTGGGATTCAATACGACCTCCCCGAATTTTGCCATGTGGGCAGGGCTTGATCTGGCCTTTGCCGCCGGACTCAAGGATCTGCATATTGATTCGGTAGTGGATTACGACCAGCAACTCCTTTCCTTTGTCGACACGAAACTCAAACTCAGACCCTTTGACTTGGACCCGGATGGGAATCTGGAGTACGAATCCGATTTCAAAAATGTCCTCAAGGACATTCTCGACGTCAAGGCGACTGTCCCCCAATTCGGGAATACTGCAGTAACCTACCAACGCGACGGGAATAGCAATGACCTTGGTGCGACACGAGTTGAAGGAACGGGCAACAGCTTCGCAACTTTCGGGCTGGATATTGACGGGATTCTCTCGAAACTCACGCCTATCCCTGAATTGAGCGGCGGCGAAAAATTCGTCGACAAGGGGCCCGTGAAAGTGGAATGGAAATACGATTGGCTCGACGTCAAGGCGGAACTGGCAATCAAACCGGTTCAGGAACTGACGGCATGGCTGGCTCCGACCGACGACGATCTGGACCTGACCTTTACCACTTACAAAAGTCAGGCGGATAAGAACAGCAACAACGTTTACAAGACCTACACAGGAACCCTTGGAGACGTTTTCACGCTTGATACGCCGGATGATCAGGACGGCACCATGGTCGTTGACGTTGATTTCAATATCGGCGGAAATGTCTCCAACAAGTCCGGCCTCCAGTTTGAAGGCGGTGCGCACGTCTCCGCATTGAGTCTGGAATTCAAGGCGGCTATAGATTTCATGATTGCAGAAGCCAGCGTCGGATTCAAGGCAGGGCCGCTCCTCGACTACAACCCCATGTGGAACATCGGCAGCCCGCTGTACCTCTGGAACGAAACAACCCATTACGACTCACTGGTATCCGGCTCCTACAGCTATACAGTTGACTACCACGACCGAAGTGATATCTTCGACAACTTCGCAACGGCTTAATTGACCATTCACATTGTAACTGCACATTCGAGAGACACACATGACCAAAGACATATTCACCGACGGCATCGTCCACATGGGATTCGGCAACGGCGCAATCCGCCTCGATCTCGGACGCCTCAGCAATGCCCCCAAGGGGGGAGAACAACCGGAAATGGAAATCGTCAAACGCCTCGTAATGACCCCGGACGGCTTCGCCCAGACCGTTGCGGCCATGAATGCCATGGCCAAACAGCTCGCTGAAGCTGGCGTCCTCAAGATCAACGAAGGTGAGGAAGCTGCTCCCTCCCAGAAGGTCGACTCCATCAACTTCTCGTAAATGCCTGACGAGAACGAAAACGATTACAGGCCGAATACTGCCGCCGAATGTCTGGGCCTTCTGGCCCGACAATTCGGCGTTGCCTTTTCGCGTGAGCGATTCTTTGCCCAGTTCCCGCCCGAGGAAGAACCGGATAGCGAAACGTTCATGGACATGGCCCGGTTCATGGGCCTCAATGCCGAGCGGCTTGATGCTGACTGGGATACACTGGCTGACAGACAGACTCCACTCATCCTGCACCTGAAAAACGGCAACTCCGTCATCTATCTCGGCATGGATGAGGACCGCTCCACGAGCCGCATCCTTGATCCTCTCGGGGTTCCACCGCGCCCTTTTAACCTTGACCGGGAAAAACTGGAAAAGAGTTGGGACGGTGTCGCATTCCGCGTCTCTCCGACGCTGGCCTACCCGCGCATGCAGGCGTTCATCGCCATCGCCCGCCATCACGGGGTCGATCTCACGCTGGAAGGACTCAAACACGAACACGCCCTGGGTGAATCCGACCCGGAACCGCGCCAGTTTGTCCGAATCATGGAGTCCCACGGCTTCAAAGCGGACCTGAAAACCTTTTCGTGGAACGATATCCAGAATCTCGGCAAGGCATTCCCTGCCATCGCGCCTCTCAAGGAGGGGCGGACCTGCATCATCATCGGAGGGCTGCGCAACAAGGAGACAGGCAAGGAATTTTTGCAAATACTGGAAACCTCCCGCCATAACACAAAACCGACCCGCATAAGCCGGGAAGACTTTCTGGAAATCTGGGACGGCGAACTCTACCTGCTCAAGCGAAAACACAACCTGTCCGACGATGACCAGCCGTTTTCGCTCCGCTGGTTCATACCGGAGTTCATCCGCCAGCGTTCGGTGTTCACAGACATCGCCGTTGCCGCCGTGCTCATGCAGGTCCTTGCGCTGGCGACACCGCTCTATCTCCAAATCCTCATCGACAAGGTCATGGTGCATCACGGCATATCCACCCTGCACATGCTCGGTTTCGGCATGCTCGGAGTGCTGCTTTTCAGCGCCTCATTCACATGGCTGCGCGGCTACCTGATGCTCCATGCCACCAACAAGATCGACATCCGCGTGGCCATGAAGACATTCACCAAACTGGTGAACCTTCCCATGCATTTCTTTGACGGAGCCGCGTCCGGCACGCTCATCAAACATATGCAGCAGGCGGACAAGATCCGGCAATTCCTGTCCGGCAGGCTCTTCTTCTCCATACTGGACACGGTTTCCCTGTTTATTTTCCTGCCCATCCTCTTCTTCTACAGTATCAAGCTCGCCACGGTAGTCCTCCTGTTTGCCGGACTCATTGCCGGTGTCATGGCGGCCATCATTCCTCGATACCGTACGCGGCTGCAGGCATTATACAATGCGGAAGGCGAACGGCAGTCCTTCCTTGTGGAGGCCATTCAGGGCATGCAGACCGTAAAAAGTCTCGCTCTCGAATCCCAGCAGAAAAAAAGCTGGGAAGAGAAAGCCGCCCGCGCCGTGGAGATGAATTTCAATGTAGGCCGCATCTCGGTATCCGCCACGGCCCTGACCCAGTTCATGGAAAAACTGATGACCCTGACCATTCTCTGGTGGGGCGTCTATTCAGTCTTCAACGGTGAGATGTCCGTGGGCGAACTCATTGCTTTCAATATGCTCTCCGGCCGTGTTTCCGGACCGCTGGTCCAGCTCGTGTCTCTGGTCAACGACTATCAGGAGACCGCCCTATCCGTGAAAATGCTTGGCGAAATCATGAATCGTCCGGCAGAACGTCCGGCAGGCCAACGCGGCCTGACCCGCCCCATCCAAGGCGGCATCGCTTTCGAACAGGTCAATTTCAGCTACTCGCCGTCCGGCAACCCGCCCGCGCTCATCGACATCAATCTGGACCTCAAACCGGGCACCTGCGTCGGCATCGTCGGCCGCAGCGGGTCGGGCAAATCCACCATGTCCAAACTGCTGCAGGGATTGTACCCGGCCCGGTCCGGCGTGGTACGCATCGACGGACTCGATCTCCGCGAGATCGACCTGCCGCACCTGCGCCGCAACATCGGCGTGGTCCTGCAGGAAAACTTCCTGTTCCGGGGAAGCGTGCGCGACAACATTTCCATGACCCGCCCCAGTGCGACCTTCGAAGAAATCGTCCAGGCCGCGACACTCTCCGGTGCCGACGAGTTCATCGAACGGTTGCCGCAGGGATATGACACGCACCTTGAAGAAGGCGCAGCCAACCTGTCCGGCGGCCAGCGGCAACGATTGGCCATTGCCCGCGCCCTGCTCGTGGAACCGCCCATTCTCATTCTGGACGAAGCCACCAGCGCGCTTGATGCCGAAAGTGAAGCCATCATTCAGGACAACCTTGTCGGTATTACCCAGGGGCGCACCACGATCATCATCAGCCACAGGCTGTCCATGATTACACGGGCCGATACGATCCTCGTCATGGATCAGGGCCGCATTGTGGCCAATGCGCCACACCGGGAACTACTGCATGACAGCGAAATATACGCCAACCTCTGGAAACGGCAGCACAGGGATTAGCCATGGCCCATGAGAACGACCCCATAGCCAGCGACGCCATTGAATATCAGCCGGACGCCATCGCCATCGAGATGCAGCCCATTCCGGGTGGTGCGCGCTGGACTTTGCGCCTGCTCGCCCTGCTGCTCATCTTTGGAATCGGGTGGGCCTCCATTGCCACCGTCGACAAGGTCGTCACGGCACAAGGCAAACTCATATCCACAGGCAAGACCATTGTGGTCCAGCCTCTCTCCGAAGGCGTCATCACCCGTCTGCACGTTGAAGAAGGACAGGAGGTGCAGGAGGGACAGGTGCTGGTCACCCTCGACCCGACCTTTGCCGATGCCGATGTCGAAGGACTGCGGGAACGACTGGAAAGCCTCGAACAGGAAGCACGCCGACTGGAAACCGAAATGGGAGACGGCGGTTCAGTCATCGATCCTGACCGGAACGAGCTGCAGGAACGAATTCTGACAGCACGAAACCGCGAATACGAACAGCGTCTCAAGACGTATGAACAGAAGATCAAGGAACTGATAGCCAAGGCGGAAACCAAAAAGGACCAACACGCACAGGGCCGCAAGCAGCTGAGGCTCGCCCGCGACATGGAAAAGATGTTTCAGGATGCCATGGCAAAAGGCGTTGCCACGCGACTGGAACTTATCAAGGCCCAAAGCCAGCGCATGAAACAGGAAGAAGCTGTGGAGCGCATTACCAACGAGCTGCAGGAAATGCGTCAGGAGGCCGAACGCCTCATCGCCGAACGCGACGCCTTCGTCAACAACTGGACCAGTACATCTACGCAGGAACTCGTAAAAACCAACCGCGAGATCGAGTCCATCCGCTCCCAGCTTGAAAAGGCGGAACACATCAGCGATTTCGTTGAACTGCGTGCGCCGCGCCGCGCTGTAGTACTTCAACTCGCCACCCGGTCCGAGGGGTCCGTGGTCAGCAAGGCCGAGCCAGTTGTCACCCTTGTCCCTCTGGACGACCCGCTGGAGGCCGAGGTCAACATCCAGGCCCGCGACATCGGCTTTGTGCGGCAGGGCGACCACGCCCGCATCAAACTGGAGGCATTCCCCTTCCAGAAACATGGCGCACTGGAAGGCACGGTCAAGGTTATCAGTGAGGACACTTTCCAAAAAGACACGGCCATGGGGTCCGCAGTCACCTACCGCTCACGTATCGGACTGACCACAACAACACTTCGGGATGTCCCGACAGATTTCCGTCTCATACCGGGCATGACGCTTTCCGCCGAGATAAAAGTCGGTGAACGCCGTGTCATCAGCTACTTCCTGTACCCGATCATGCGATATCTGGACGAAAGCCTGCGGGAACCTTGATTCCGCTGAAGCGAAACTGGTACCTGTCTGAAATACAGATTTACCCCCCGTAAGCTTTCCCATCGAGACCGATCCGAATGGCTTTGTGGAATTTGCGATGATTCCTGCTTCCGGCAGGAGCGATGATCTGCCACACGATTGTTCCATCCGGGGCAATTTCAATAAGTTTGTTGCCAGCCGATCCAAGCGTGTTGCCATTGGGCAGACGATTGGCTTCGCGATTGGTTCGCAACTCCTTCTCACCACCGGGATGAGACCAGCTCCATACAATCTTTTGAGTCTCAAGATCGAATTCGATAAATCGATTGGGCTTGCGCAGTGCAACGAGCATATGCCCGTTGCCCAGAAGCTCCGGTTCGTGATTTCGCTCCCCCTTGATCCTTCCCGATGTCTGAACATTCGTTCGCTTATCCTTGCCCCTGAATGTCCAGTCCCGAACCACATTTCCATCAGGATCGACTTCCGCGATGGTATTGAAATTTCGTATACTGACCAGCGTATTACCGTTTTCAAGACGGGTAATGGAATTCACATGCATCCAACCTTCAGACTCAATACCTGCAAACGGTTCCCTATCATAAGAAAGCCCTTTCCATGACCATACAACTCTGCCGGACCGATCAACCTCTCGTACAACATCTTCACCTTTTTTACGCCAACCGAGATTATAGAGAGTGTTTCCATTGGGCAGACGATCAGCATCGTGGGAAGCTTCAGGATCCCTGTGCGCCCATACGACTTTTTTGCTTCGACTGATCTCATAAATTCCTGAGGGGTGGACAGTAATCAGTATGTTGCCATTATCCAGCATGGCAGCGTCCAGAATCGCACCACGCATATTGCGAGGCGGTCTGAACTCCCACAATATGTTGCCCTCAAAATCGATTTCGACCACCTTGGGGCTCTTGGGATTGGACATATCTGCCAACAGGGTTGTCCCAACAAAAACCTTGGACTTGTCCAAATGCGTGACAGTATAATCACCGGCAACGGCAGGCAGTGCCAGCAGCAAAAACCAAACAAAACCGATTAAACGAGTCATGATACAGTCTCCTCTGATTTCACGACTAAAGACACCGGCCGATCGAATCACTTAAATCAATCTGAACATAATAAAAATTATTCACGCAACTGAGCTGTTGTCGATTATTTCTTTAGCAACTATAGAACAAGAAAATGAATGACTTCAAAGTGCCCGGCGGGTAAGCACCCGATGTGCAGGCCTCACATAACTGCCTGCCAGATCAAACAGATGTCAGGGGACATCAAGTGAACAACCAGGCCTCCCCCAGACATAGCCACGACAGACAGTCCGCACGCAACTCCTCAACGCAGGCGGACCAAGACAGGAGAAACAATGCAAATTTCCGTCACCACTCCGGCCCTGCTGTTCCCGGCCATCTCCCTTTTCATGCTCGCATTCACCAACAGGTTTCTTTCTCTCGGCGGACGGGTGCGTAGCCTGCACGACCAGTATCGCCGCGAAAAACACGAAACCATCATACAGCAGATAGAAAACCTGCGAATCCGCATTCACCTGACGCGACGCATGCAGGGCTACGGAGTTCTCTCCATGCTCTCCTGCATTTTCTCAATGATCTGCATTTTTCAGGAATGGCACATGGCTGGCCGCATATTCTTCGGAGCGAGCTTGCTCTTTCTGATAGTCTCACTCATTCTCTCATTTCTGGAAATACGCATTTCAGTGCGTGCGCTCGACATTCTGCTCGCCGATATGGAAGATAAATAAAAAAAGCCCTCAACAGGGCTTCCAAGACTGTAAGATATATTTCAGGCTAAATATACAAACGGGCAACACCATTTTTCACTTCCGGGTGCTTCCTGTAATGGACCAGTTCCCGTGCCGCGCGCTTCATGTAGCGGACCATATATGGCACCAGATTCTTGCGAAGAATGTCCTTGTCCCAGCTTTTCACTTCGCAGCCATCACCCGCATCCAGCTTCAACCCCACAGTCAATTTCGTATTTTTATCCACCTGCACAGGCGCATACCTGTCAGCCATGTTCAACGTAAGCTGAACACGATCAAAGACAGTACGATTGACCATGGTCGCGTGGTTGATTTTTCGTATTTCACTGCGAGAAAGCCGCAAGTCATCAAGCTTGACCGCACCGCGGAACGAAACCATATCAGATAGCTGCGCTCCCCATACCGGACGAGTCGAGAAGAAACTCAGATCAACAACCCCTGTTGCAAAGGCTGTCGCTCCGATCCCCATAAAAAGAAATATGATAAAAACCACCAGTCTACCGGTGCGTTTCTGCTGCGCCATGTCAGATTTTCCGATAATAGCCTTACTCGCTTTCCCCACTAATAGAAAAAGCTGCAAAGCGTTCAATTATTGTCTCTACACAGGTTTGAACACACTGACAACACTCGGGAAATTCTCCCGATTCAAAAAAGGAAAATAAAAAAGCCCCGGACTTTCATCCGAGGCTTTCTCTTATTCAGGAAGTAAATTCTACGACGCGCTTAAATATAAAGGCACTTGAAATTCTGTTTCACGTCAGGGAATTTCTTGAATTGCTCATATTCCTTGGCAGCTTTATTCATGTACTGGACCATCTGCTGCACCAGTTCGGCACGGGGAATCTTGCGACTCCAGGAGCGCACTTCGCACTCGCCGTTGGTTTCGAGAACCATGGCCCAGATCAGAACGGTTTTCGGCTTGATATTCCGGGCATCCCCCTTGGCATCCAGAAAAAGATCGACCTTGGTGAATGTTCCCCTGTGCGCATCGACAACTCGATTGAGCTTGCCAACTTCTGCCCGAGTCAACTTCAGAGCTTCTTCCTTGACAGTTCCCTTGACGGAGACGATGCCAGACAGCCCGTCTGAGTCGGAACCGGCGGATTGCAAAACGCCAACCTTGAACGCAATCACACCGATCATGCAGCAAAGCAATATCGCAACGACACTCCCTTTGAGCATGCGCGAATCGTTTTTTCTTCCAACCATATAACCGCCCTTAAACATACAACTTTTTCAGATGAACACGCTGTAAATTCATTTACCCAAAGGCTCTGGTAACGCAATATCCTGATAAGCGCAACGAAGGAATCCGGTCTTTTTCACCTCTTTCCGCCCAACTCCTTGTCCTCTATACAAAAATTTTTTATTTTATCTCATTTCACTTTTTATTACAAGTCAAATGAACTTTCTCCCAATTTCATCATGAAAAAACATCACATTTTCGACTTCCCACCCCAAACGGATAATATTCGAGAGAATACACATTGAAAAGCACAAGAACGAAGTCTGAATCATTTATATTCTTTGGCATTTTTCTTGATTTCCTATGCAAAGAAGTAGTACCTTTTCGCAGCCATGAGCCATATGAGTAAAATATTATGAATTCCCGCGTACCCGAATACCGCATCCAGGTGAGCCAGCTCCGGCCCGGAGTTTTCATCCGACTGGAAAAAACCAGTTGGTTCGAGCACCCATTCCTTTTCAGTAGCTTCAAAATCAAGGACGACGAACAAATAGCCCTGCTTCACAAGCTCGGTGTCCGGGAAGTTATTTGTATTCCTGAAAAAAGTGACGTCCTGCCGCTTCGCCCCGACGAAAAACCGAAAACCGAGACAGAACCGGAGTCGGAACTCAGCCAGGAAGCCATCGACAATCTGTGGGAAGTCAAAAAGGAACGGACTCGCCGCCTGCGCGCAAAAAAACAGCACATTGCAGAATGCGAGGAACGCTTCACCCTCTGCATCAAGACATTCAACAACATCATAAAAAACATGCTGGGCGGCAATATCGCCTCGGTCGAGGACGCGCTCGCATTCGTGAATCAGATGTCCGGCCTTTTTCTGGAGGACCGCGAATCCACCCTGCACCTGATGAACGTCATGGCCCCCTCGGAAAATGCCTATTCGCATCCCATGAACGTGGCCATCCTGTCCATGATGGTCGGCAGGGAAGCCGGACTTTCAAAAGAGGAAATGACCGCCCTCGGCATGGGCGCACTTTTTCACGACATCGGCAAGGCCCAGATCCCCAAAAAACTCCTGAAAAAGCGGGGCACCCTGACCCGCCCCGAGCAGGAGATGCTGAACAGGCATGCTGAATTCGGCGCGGCCATCGTATCGCAGTTGAAAAATTTCCCCAAGGCCGCGACCCGTGTTGTGGCCCAGCACCATGAACGCATGGACGGTTCCGGATTCCCCCTTGGGCTCAAAGGTGATTCCATCAACCGCCTCGCTCACATCGTGGCCATTGCAGACACCTATGACAATCACTGCAACCAGCCGGTGCCGACGGATTCGCTGACCCCCTATCTCGCGCTCTCCCATATGTTCGGCCAGCAGAAACAGTTTTTCAACGTCGAGCTTCTGGCGCTGTTCATCCGCTGTCTCGGCGTATATCCCCCAGGCACGGTGGTGGAACTGTCCAACGGCTCCATCGGCATGGTGATGTCGGTAAACCCGAAAAACCAGCTCAATCCGAGTGTCGTGCTGTATGACGAGGATGTTCCCAAAAAGGAAGCGCTCATCGTGGATCTGGCAGACGAACCGGACCTGCGGGTAGAAAAGTCCATACGCCTCGGCCGCCTGCCGCAGGAAATTCTGGAATACCTCTCTCCAAGAGCCAAAATCACGTATTTCATCGAATAATGAAAAACAGAAACGGCCACTCATGAAGGGTGGCCTTTCTTCCAAAAGACGCAAACTCCCGTGAATCCACCAAAAGGCTGGATGCTTAACGCCCCCCAGTAATTCCCCGGTCTGTTGACGCCGGAAACTTCCCGGAATTTCAATCCACCGTCAGCCTTGCCAACCCGACTTACCGTTCCTATACTTGCCTTTCGGACGAAGAGTGCGTACTCAGTCCCTCTTCAATCACATTTCCCGGAGTATAATGACATGGCCCAGCTCGGACCCCATATTTCCATATCAGACGAACAGCTCATCACCCGCGCCCTCGGCGTGGTGGACATGGAGCGCTACCAGCACTGGCCAGAAGGCGTAAAGAAACTTGCGTCCAATCTGGCCGCCGAACTTTTCATGGTGCGCTACAACCCATTCATCGACCCGGAACTGGTCCGCAAATCCGTGGACCGGCGACTGAATATGTCCAAACCCCTTCTTTCCGAAGGGTTCGGAAAAATTCTGTCCACCGGCATAGAACTGTTCTGGGAACGCTTTGACGCGGACCAGAAGTTCCGCAACGAACTGATCAGCCGACTCGGCAACTTCATGTCCGCCGAGAACATCGGTGACGAACCGCACTGCCGCATCGAGTCGGCCACCGATGCCACAGACCTGCGCATGGAACTTCCCATGCTCGTCCTGTTCCCGGAGAACGAACATCAGATTCGCAGCATCGTGCGTCTTGCCAACGAACTGAAGTTCGCCATCATTCCGCGCGGCGGCGGCACCGGTCTGACAGGTGGAGCGATCCCGGCCATGGGACGCACCGTGATCCTGTCCCTTTCCCGGTTCAAGAAGATTCTGGACATCGACACCGATGCCCGCACCATCACCGTGGAATCCGGCGTCATCACCCTGAACGCCATTCAGGCTGCCGCAAAGAAAGATCTGCTTTTCACAGTCGATCCCGCTTCCAAGGCAGGGTCCAGCCTCGGCGGCAACCTCGCGGAAAACGCAGGTGGCCCGTTCGCCTTTGAATACGGCACTACCATCGACAACATTCTGTCGTACCGCATTGTCATGCCCGACGGGACGCTGGTGGAAGTACGCCGCAAGAATCACCCACGTCACAAAATCTACACGGATGAAGTGGCGACCTTCGAAATCTTCGATGAGTTCGGCACTCTCCTTGACACGGTCGACCTCGACGGCGGCGAAATCCGCGGCGAAGGGCTGGGCAAGGACGTATCCAACAAATATCTTGGCGGCCTGCCGGGAGTGCAGAAGGAAGGAACCGACGGCATCATCACCGTGGCAACCTTTGTCTGCTACCCCACACTGAAGCATTCCCGCACCCTGTGCCTGGAATTCTACGGCCGCTCCATGAAGAACGCCATGTTCGTCATCAAGGACGTAGTCAGTCTGCGTGACAACATTCGAGAGGAAGGCGACCTCGTCAAGATTTCCGCTCTTGAGGAATTCGGCCCCAAATACGTACAGGCCATCGAGTATCAGGCCAAGTCCACCCAGTACGAAGGCGACCCGATCTCCGTGTTGCTTCTCCAGCTGGACTCCGATGACGAGGAAGCGCTCGATGCGGCCTGCCAGACCATCGTGGCACTGGCCCAGCCCTATGAAGGCGTGGACATCTTCGCAGCTGGTGATGCCAAGGAAGCCGAACTGTTCTGGGAAGACCGCCACAAGCTGTCCGCCATCGCCAAGCGCACTTCGGGCTTCAAGATCAACGAAGACGTGGTCATCCCCATGGAGGTCATCCCGGAGTTCTCTGAATTTCTCGAAGACCTGAACCTCATCTATCTGGCGAAGATATACCGCAAGACCCTGCATAAAATCCGCGAGATGGAGACCGTCAATTACGAAGACCCTGACATCAGGACCGGTCTTGACCGCGCCCGGGGCATTCTTGATGGCGAATTGACATCCCGCGACCTGTCCGATCAGGAGCAGGAGGCCCAGTGCCGATTCCTGTTCGTGAAACTGCGCGACACCTATCCGAAACTCGATCGGGAAATCAACGCCATGTGGCATGAGATGCAGCAGAAACGCATCGTCATCGCCAACCACATGCACGCTGGTGACGGCAACTGCCATGTCAACCTGCCGGTCAACTCCAACGACGCTGAAATGCTCGCCTCGGCCCATGAAGCGGCTGAGGAAGTCATGACCAGAGTCCTTGAAATGGGCGGTGAAGTCTCGGGCGAACACGGCATCGGCATCACCAAGATCGCATTCCTCGGCGAGGAAAAGATCAAGGCTCTGGCAGCGTACAAGGAAGAGATGGACCCGAACGACGTGTTCAACCCCGGCAAACTCACGAAACGGGAACTGCCGAGCATACCGTTCACCTTCTCATTCAACAGGCTCATCAACGATCTCGACGAGACCGCACTCAAGGACAAGGAAGCCTTGATGAACCTGCTGAAAAACATCCAGACCTGCACCCGCTGCGGCAAATGCAAACAGGTCTGCCCCATGTACCACCCGGCCAAGGGAATGATGTACCACCCGCGCAACAAGAACATCTCGCTGGGCGCAATCATTGAAGGCATCTACTACTCGCAGATCCAGTCCGGTGAACCCGCTTCCGAGCTCATGGCCGAACTGCGCGACCTTATCGACCACTGCACGGCCTGCGGCAAGTGTCAGGCTGTCTGCCCGGTGAAAATCGACTCGGCAGGCGCGGCCCTGTCCATGCGCTCTTTCCTTGACTCCAAGGGAAAATCCGGCCATCCGCTCAAGCAGATCATTCTCAAGAATCTGGCGAAGAACCCGGCGAGCACCGTGCCTGTCACGGCCAAGCTGCTGTCCGTCGGCCAGACGCTTCAGGACAAGACGGTGGGCATGGTTCCGGCCCGATGGCTGTCGCGAATTGAATCGCCGATCATCAAGAACCGCAGCCCGCACATCGATTTCCGCAACCTCTCCGAGGAGCTGAAACTCGAATCCGGCTCCATATTCAAAAACCGTCTGGCAAAACCGGACGAGACAGTACTCTACTTCCCCGGTTGCGGCGGATCGCTCTTCTCGCGTTCCATCGGCATGGCCTCGGTGTACCTGCTGCTCAAGTCCGGCGTGAACGTGGTCCTGCCCGATCACCACATGTGCTGCGGATATCCGCTGCTGGCAAGTGGTTGCGAGGAAGCATACAAGACCAACCGTCACCGCAATGTTCAGGCCTTCCTCGACCTGCTGGTCAAGACCGGCAAGGCAGGCCTCAAGGCGACGACCCTGCTCACGGCCTGCGGAACCTGCCGCGAATCACTGGAGACCTACGACTTCTCCGGCGAGTTGGTGGACCCCATGAATCATCAGGACGTTGTCCAGTTCCTTCTGGGTCGACTGCCCGCAGTTCGTCAGACCGAAGATGTTCTCTACCACGCCGCATGCCACGCGGAATGGGTCGGCGCACCCAAGACCAAAGCGGCGGAAATGTACCGCTCCGGACTTGCCGAAACCACTGGTGCCGACATCTCCGTTTCTCCCGGCTGCTGCGGCGAATCGGGCCTCGGCGCACTGACCAGCCCGGCCATTTACAACGTGCTCCGTGCCAACAAACAGGAACAGCTCAAGGACGACCTTGGAAGCAACGACAGCAAGCCCGTCGTGGTCGGCTGCCCGTCCTGCAAGGTCGGCATCAAACGTTCCATGCTCCAAATGAAGCGGAGCAACCGTGTCATTCACACTGCTGAATATCTGGCTGAATGCATCGGCGGAGAAAAATGGCGCAAGGAACTCAAACAACTGCTGAAAACGGTCGAACGCAAAGGCCGTGCCTAGCGCGCCGCTTCGACAGTCCAACTGAATACAAAAAAACCCCGAAAGATCATTCTTTCGGGGTTTTTCTATATTGCTTATTCTTTATTTCATTCTGTCAAAAATTCTGGCAAGTTCTGACGAAACAGGAAGGACATCAAATGCCAGCCACCCTCACACAGGACACCTGCAAACCACGAAAACCGTGGCTCTCCCTGCTTCTCTCGCTCATTACCTCGGGCACCGGACATATCTACAACGGCAGCCTCAAAAAAGGTCTCATTCTCTGTACCGTCAGCATAATTCTCGGCCTGATTATTCCACTTTTCATCGGCACCTTCACCGGGCTTGCCATCGGAATAACCGCAGGTCTGATCTTTTGGCTCGGCGTCTGTATCGACGCATGGCGGGAAGCACGCAGACAACGGGACTATGAATTACAACGTTGGAACAAATGGTGGGTATACCTGCTCGTCATTTTGTTCAATATAGGCGCTGGAACCGCGCTTGAGTCAATCGTCACGGCATACAGTTACGAGGCGTTCAAAGCCCCATCAGGCTCCATGCTGCCCACATTGCAGATCGGAGATCATTTCATTGCAGAGATTCTCGGTGAAAACGAACCTGTTCATCGCGGTGACATCATCATCTTTTTCAACGAAGAAAACGACGTGAACTTCGTCAAACGGATCATCGGCCTGCCCGGAGAAACACTTTCCATCAAACAGCAAGTCGTATTCATTGATGGGCAACCACTCAAGGAGCCATACGCGAATCACACGAAGGCACACTTCTTCGTGCCGGTCCGCGACAATTTCGCTCCGGTGACGCTGGACACGGACGAATACTTCGTCATGGGCGACAACCGCGAAAATTCCTATGACTCGCGCTGGCTCGGGCCGGTCAAGCGACAGGACATCACGGCGCGGACCAAGTACATCTACTTCCCCGGCGATATGGAGTCAGAAGGATGGCTGGACAGATTCGGCGAAATAATCAGGTAAGTCCTACCAGAATTCGGGAGCAACGAGCAGGCCGTCAGCCTGATTGACGTTGAGTGTGGAGAATCGGCTGATACCGAGCGTCTTCATGGTACCCATGATCAGAATGAGGTTGGTGAGACGTGAACTGGCATATTCGCTCTTGAAATCCGCATTGGATTTGCCGGTCCATTTTTTCACTCCGGCCTCCACTTCCGCAAAGGTGTACTCGGATTTTTTCCCACCGAGCATTTCGGGAACGGCATAGGAGAACACGCCGCCGATACCCACGACACGCAGCTTGTTCTTTGCAACACGTTCGGCGAGCGATTGCCTGACCGTCATCTCCATATGGGATTCAACCAACTGAAGAGCCCGCTGAACGTCTTCCTCGGTCATGGGGTTGGGAGTGGACACGACATTGATATCCTGCCCCTTGATCTTCTCGATCACGACGTTCTTGAAGGATACGGAAGCAAGTTTATCGGTATGAAACGTCATGCCGCCGTCAAGATTGCGGGTTGTCATATGGGCGCTGCCGCCTCCGATGTCCCACACCAACAGGCTGTCGTCAGGCATTTTCAACCCCAAACGCACGGCATGATAGCTGAGCATGGCGGCCTGCTGTTCGGATGAGATGCGACAGGGAATACCGGTTTCGTCCTGAATAGTGACACAGTAGGCACGACCATTGCGGGCCTTCTGAAAAGCCGCCCCGCTCACGGCACTCCATTCGCGAACGCTTCTTTCCAGCGCGACGAGCTTGAACTTCCTGAGTGCTTCCAGCCCTTCCTTCATGATCTCCTTGCTGAAATTCCCGTCATATGAACGGGCCAGGTCTTCAGCGAAATCGACCTTCTGCGTCAGATCCTTCACCACCTTGACCACGCGCCCGGACACGATATCCACATCCGCTATGACACACTTGATCGCGGCGGAACCGATATCAAACGCTGCTCGGCGGACAATGATACTGTCCTGTGCAGACGCATGATAGCAAAACGCAACGGTGATGAAAAAACCGATCAGAACGAAAAGACGACTGAAACGAAACATATGTACTCTCCAACGCACTTCATGTCAGAACGTTGAATATACTATAAAAAATAAAGAAAAACCGCAAGGTCCTACTGCTTGGTAGAGCGGTAGGTCTTCTTGTTACGCCGCAGCTGATACTTTGCCACAGCTCGATTGTGTTCACTCAACGTGGAGCTGAAATAATGGGAGCCATCTCCCTTTGCGACAAAGTACAAGTAGTTATGCGGCTCAGGATTCACTGCGGCCATGAGAGCGTCAAGGCCGGGTGAACAAATGGGACCGGGCGGAAGCCCGCGACGGACGTACGTATTGTACGGATTTTCCCTGTCCCGCAGATGGCTTTTGCGAATATTGCCGTCAAATGACGGACCAAGTCCGTAAATGATGGTGGGGTCGGCCTGAATGAGCATCCGTTTCTTCAACCGGTTGTGAAACACGCCCGAAATACGCTGCCTTTCGCTCCGGTCACCGGTTTCTTTTTCCACCAGTGAGGCAATGATGACGTAACGGTTCAGGTCCTTCCACGGCGGCAGGCCACCGGGCCAGATCTTTTTCGCGTTCCTGAAGAATTCCCGGATCATGACCTCGGCCATGTACCGGGACTGATCCCCTTTCGGAGGTGTAAGCAGATAGGTTTCCGGGAACAGGTATCCCTCGGCGTCCCGCGCCTGAATACCAAAGGCTTCAAGCAGTTCGGGATCACGCACGGCCTTGGCGAACTCCTCGCGAGTGCCGAGTCCGGCATCCTGAATACGGTCAGCTGTCTGCCACCAGGTCAGCCCCTCGCGGATGGAGGCCTTTTTCATGATACCTGCGGAGGTCGTCAGTTCCCGCAACACCTCACCCGGCTTCCAGCCCGTGTTCAGGCGGAACTCTCCGGCCCTGACGGACACGGTGGTTCCAGTCCGCCGTGCGAGCATGAGAAACCGACGGGTGTCAGTGACAAGTCCAACGTTTTTCAGATTCCGGGCGATGGTCAGAAACGGCTGCCCCGGCTCAATCCGGAAAACGACGTCACGCCCCGGCGTTTCCGGCGGCACGGTCAGAAACTGCCGTTCCTTCCAGACCTCAAGCCCGAAATAGCCACCCACGCCAAGTCCGGCAGCGAGTACCAGTACGACCAGAGAAAGTATTATTGTCCGTTTTCGAGCCATGAGCGCAGAATGACGACGGCTGCCTGACTGTCCAGAGCCATCTTTCGCTTTTTGCCGTGAAGGCCAGCGGCGTTAAGTTCTTCTTCGGCCTGTGCCGAGGTGAGCCTTTCGTCCATCAGATGAATGGGGACATCAGTCCTGCGACCAAGGCTCTCGGCAAAATTCCGAGCCTGCCGGGTGGTCAGGGTATCTTCCCCGGCCAGTGACAAGGGGAGTCCGACCACAATGGTTTCAACCGCTTCCTTTTGAATGATTTCCAGCAATTCGTCAAAAAGCGCGTTCCGGGTGGTACGCTCGATGGTCTTGTATGGCGAGACAAGCGTGCCGGTACGATCGCTCACGGCCAACCCGACACGTTTGAGGCCGAAATCGATACCAAGAGCACGCATCACATCAGCCTCCCGACGCCATGCGTCAGTGGTGAAACAGGTATGTCCTTTTGCATCAGCATGTTCAGGGTAAAAGCATGTGCAGGAGCCGGGGTCAACAGAAAAGCGACAATTGCGCCGGGTTACATCGGATCAACGGGAATGGAAACCTGCACCCGCGCACCTCCATCCGGACCATTCCCGATGGTCATGCTGCCCTGATGCTCATTGACAATACGCTTGGCCCGCGTCAGTCCCATGCCCGCCCCCACCGGCTTGGTGGTATAAAACGGGTCAAAGGCCATTTCCAATCCTTCCGCAGTAAAACCGGGACCATTGTCCGCAATGGAAATAACCACGAAACCATCCTTGTCCTTTGCGCAAATCTTCACTGCCGGGCCGTCTCCTGCAAACTCGATACTGTTGAGCAGCAATTCGAACAGCGCGCGGGCCAGAAGATGACGGTCAGCCGTGACATTCATGTCAGGACACTCGGTATCCCATGTGATGGTGCGCCCTTTGACGGCCTCCTTGTCAGCCAACCTCCCCCTTGCCTCCTCAATGACCACCCATAAATTGACATGGGCAGGGTTCTCCAAGGCGATGGAACTGTATTCAGTCACGGCCCGGACCATGGTTTCCAGCTTTCTGGTCTCTTCACCGATGGCCTCCAGTGATTCGCGAGAGGCTTCATCCGCCCGACGATCAAGCAATCGGGTGAATCCGGCAATGGACATGATGGGATTCCTGATCTGATGCGCCACGGACTGGGCGAAAGCGATCAGGCTTTCGGCCCGCTCGGTGGCCAGACGATGGTTCTGCGCGAGCATGCGTTTTTCACGTTCATGCAGCCCATGCAGTTCCGTCAAGTCTTCGATAAGTACCACGATAGCCGAAATACGGCCGTCTTCACCCCGTTGGGTTGACGATATGACAGACAGGAACTTCTTCTCACCGTCCGGGAGGAAATACGGTGTGACCCGCTCAATCCGGGGTGTCACCTTCTGTATGGCATCAAAGACCACGTTGACGAATTCCGAATTTTCCTCATGGACAAAGAAGACGTCCCCCCAGTTGCTGCCGACAAACCCATCCGAAGGACAGCCGAGAATGTCGCACGACACGGGATTGGCATCGATGATATTGCCCCGAGGACCAATGACGAGTACTCCGATAGGCAGGTTGAGAAAGACGGTTTCGACAATCTTTTCCATAAAATCTCCTACCCTGATTTATGCCATGCCGGGAGATTGATGGCAATGATCGTTTCTACCTGAGCAGCTGAAACATCACGGGAATGCTCACGGCACTGAGTACGGTGGTGAAAAAGACCATGCGTGAAGCCAGCCCCGCATCACAGCCGTAACTGCGGGACAGGGCCACGGTCAGCAGGGCCGAAGGCATGGCCGCCTCAAGCACCAGCACATGGACCTCCCAGACGGGCAGCGTCATGGGCAGGGTCGGCAGCCAGATCATGACCGGCTTGAGGATCAACTTGTTGAGCGCAACAAGCACTCCGGCAAGAGCCACGGAGCCGATGCCGCTGAACTTGAGCAGCACGCCCACAAGCAGTGCGACCATGAGCGTGTTGGCCTCGCCAGCCACTTGCAGCCCCTGCATGATCGTTCCCATGACAGGCCCGGTGGAGGGCAGACCGAACACGGTCCAGAACAGTCCCGCCACGACGGAAATGAAAATCGGTGACCGAAAGAATTCAAGCGCCGCCCGGATACGTGCGTCCGGCCCTGCCTCTTCCTTTCCATAATAGATGGCTATCATGGTGCCGAGCGTAAACAGCGCTGGTCCCACTCCTATCTCCGACACTACCACGGCCTCGGTCATGGCCCCGGTGTTTCCGGGGAAAACCTGACTGATAAGTGCGTAGCCAAGCAATGACGAACTGCCGAAACCGGAGACAAGTATCATGGCCCCCTTTGCAGGGCGCTCCATCCGAAGCATGGTGGCGGCGACCCAGCCCAACCCGAGCGCCACCAGTTCGGCCCCAAGCATGATAAGGGCAAGCCACGCCTCACCCCACTCGATCGAAGTGGTGGCCAGCGATACGAAAATGAGTGCAGGAAGCGTCACCTGCGTAACGAGTCCAGCAAACACACCGCCATGCTCCTCCTTGAGAACACCCCTGTGACGCAGGAATGAAGCAAGACAGATGAGTCCGAGCAGGACCACGATGGACGCAATGAGACGGGTGGTGATGGGCATGGCGGATTCTCCTGTTTGGAGGAGAACCTAAGCCAGCCGAAGGACTTTGGTCAAACCGGCAGATTTTTCTGCTGAAAATGATCAGGCAGCCGGGATACAGTCCCTGCCGGTCACGTACCCCCGGTCGGACAGAAACTCGGCAATATCCTCGCGTGCGCCGCGACTGGCGACATACGGAATGCAGAACCCTGTTCCGGGCTTGGGGACATCGTTGCGGTCACGCACGCGCACGCCGTTGACCACATGGCCGATCTTGCGGGGGTCCACGTCGTAATACGCTGCGAACTCGACGCCGTGGTCAAGCAACAGATCGGCCCGTTTGCGGGTGGTGCGTCCCGAACCGAGGATGTGAACCACAGGATGATGCGGATTGTTCGCGGCAAGCCACCGGGCAAGGTACTCCGTCTTGATACGGTAAAAGGCACTCACGTCATAGCGGGGATGATTGCGGGAAAGGCGGGTGGGCGGATCATTCCAGACCAGCAGCTCCGCATCGACCTTTTCCATTTTTACGCCCGCTTCAAGCCAGCGCAGGAGCAGTTCATAGTCTTCAGGAAAATCGCCATCGCGATACGGCCCATGTTCGTCAAGACATTCCCGCCGAAACATGATGGACGGATTGGGTACGGGGAATTCAACAAACCGGTTCAGGCTGACGGCTTCGTGCGTCAACAGGGTATTGGTCCAGTCCACATAATGCGCGTACCCGGCACACGTCTCGCGGCAGCCGCCAAAACGGACACGGCATCCGACCAGCCCGGTTTCAGGATGCTCGTCCAGCAGCTTCGACTGCGCCGCAAGCCGTTCGGGCAAGGCCTCGTCGTCAGCGTCCATACGGGCGACATACCGCCCCCGTGCGCCCTCGATACCGGCGTTGGCAGCCGCGATAACGCCACCATGCTCAATGGAAAAGGTACGAATGCGGGAGTCCCGACGAGCATATTCCGCCAGAACTCCCGCAGTATCATCCGTACTTCCGTCGTCCACGGCCACCACTTCGAAATCCGCGCATGTCTGGGCCAGCAGACTCTCAAGAGCCCCGCCCACAGTATCCCCGCAGTTGTAGCAGGGCATGGTCACGGTAATTTTCGGTGCGGCCATGGAGACTTACTCCTTCAAAGCCGGATCGTTGGCCTTGGCTTTTGCCACGGCGGCCTTGATACGGCAGACGGAGCAGATGCCCGCGCTGGTCGGAGAACCGCACTCACTGCACGGATGCAGCGAAGCTCCGATTTCCTTTTCGATTGCCGCAAACGCGGGTTTTCCCCTCTTGAGGAACCCCTGATAAAACTGGAATTTCTGTCCGGGGCTGCGGTACTCCAGTTCACCCCACAATTCCTTGTGATTGGTAAAGCTGGCTCCAGAAGCATACGGGCAAGGATCGGAATGAATCTCAATGCCCTTCAGAAAGGCGTAGTTGGCAGTCTCGAACTCACTCAGACGAAACAACGGCTTGACCTTGCGGACAAAACCGTCAGCAGCAGGCAGAGTCGGCCCCTGATCGGACAGGAACGCGGTATCCCAGCGCATGGTATTGGCAAACAGGCGGGCCACCTCGTCATCCAGATTATGCCCCGTGGCAAGGGCGTCATATCCACCTTCGCGGGCAATCCGGTTGAAGTGATAACGCTTGAGCTTGCCGCACACGGAGCAGACGGGCCGGTTGACGTACTTTTTCACGTCCGGGATAGGCAGCCCTTCCTTTTCCATCTCCAGCACTTCGAGTTTCAGTTCATGCAGTCGGCAAAAATCCTCGACTTTCTTCCGCGCCTTTTCAGACGAATTCGGAATACCGAGATCGATATGCAGACCGGTGACGTCATACCCCTGCAACTTGAGTTCGAGCATCAGGGTCAGTGAATCTTTGCCGCCCGACAGGGCCACAAGAATCCGCTCGTCATGAGTGAACATCTTTTCGCGCCGGATGGCGGTCTCCACCTGTTTCGTGAAAAACAGCGGGAAGCAGTCCTTGCAGAAACCGGCGGTATGACTGGGCAACGCCACACAGGCGAGCTTTTTACAACGGGAACATTTCATGGCGCACCCCCTATCCGGCCGAGGTCACTTTACGGACCATGATGGTTTCACCGGGCCGAAGCTTGCGGTCGGAGGTAAGCAGTTCGCCGTCACGAACGACGATTGCCATGGTGGACCGGAGTTTGAGCTTGTTCAAAGCACCGAGCACACTTTTCGTTCTGTGCAGCTCGATTACCTCTCCGTCCGGTTCAAGATTGACAGTAATCATATGTTTTCTCCTTTCGTCAGCCGTTTTGAATGCCGACGAAGAGTGCGGACCCTACCTGTGATACGACGCGAATTCAAGAACGAAAGACCGTCAAAAGCTATCAAAACGTGTCAACCATGGGGTTTCCCGGCAACAGGTTAGATTTTTCCAAAAAACATCAAACCCGTATTGACCCAAAAGAGCGATATCTATTAGAGTGTAGTAAGGCCAATTTCCAAGGAGGACTCAATGAGCCAACCGACCATCCTCGTTGTCGACGACGAAAAACACATACGCATGCTCTACCGCGAAGAACTTGAAGCCGATGGATATACGGTCGCCACTTCAGACGGCGAAGAGGACATCCTCGACGTCATCTCCCGAGAAACGCCGACCATCGTGATACTGGACATCAAACTTGGTGTGAACCGTTCGGGACTTGATCTGCTTCAGGAGATCCGGGCGGAAGACCAACAGATTCCGGTCATCCTCTCCACGGCATACGATTCTTTCCAGCACGACCTCAAATCCATTGCAGCCGACTATTACGTCGTCAAATCCGTGGACCTCACGGAGCTCAAGGACAAGGTCAGAATGGCATTGAACAAGGCCGCCGTATAGGCAACTACCAAACGCCCTTTGACCGGCGTCTTCCCTTCCGGGGGAAGACGCCGCTTTCGTTCGATCATCATTTTTCACAACTCTTTCAAAAAGACTTTGTAATCGGCAGACATGTCAAGTATGCCTGACCTTCTCCATGCACCGCAAGGAATCGACTTGGACAAGGAAAGCATCGCCTGACGCAGGCCGAATACATGACAAAAGCAAGCTATATTTCCATCTCCCCCGGCATGCTGCGACCGGACACGAAAAGCCCGTTCGACACATTCCTGCGCCGGAACAGAAACTACGTTCTTTTCAACGCAGGCGGCGGCATCTTCACTGAAGCCAAACGGCAGGAACTGGTCAACAACAACATCGACAACCTGTATATCGATTCAGCGGCACTCAACGCCTATCGCGACTACCTTCAGGACAACATCGCAGATGTCCTCACGGACGAATGCATCCCGCTGGACGAGCGTGCCGAAGCATGGACAGGCACTGCACTGCACCTCGGCAAGGGAGTCTTTGAAAAAAACCTGCCCGGTCCGGCACTCAAGCAGCGCTTTCAGCGGTTCGAACGACTTCTCAAAAATTCCACTCAATTCCTCAAATCGCCCCGTGCGCTCAAGCAGCTCGCCCGATTCATCAGCAAGGGGTATGACGATTATCGCCACGGCATCAGCACCATGGTCTACACCGTCAGCCTGATGCAGGAATTCGATTACAATGACGGCAAGGTTCTGGCCTGCGGCATGGGCGCACTGCTGCACGACATCGGCAAAACCAGCCTGCCTGCGGAAATACTCGCCAAGGACCCGAACCTGCTTACCGATGAAGAACGGGACACCCTGCACCTGCACCCCATGGTCGGAGCGCGGATATGCTCGCACTTCAACGTTTCCTCAACCACATCCAACGCCATCCTTTTTCACCACGAACGCGAAGACGGCACAGGATACCCGACACGGGCGACAGGCGACCAGATTCCGACCCACGCCAAGATTCTCCGCCTGTGCGACGTATACGACAACCTCACCCGTCCGCAGCCATGGCGCAAGCAGTTCACGCCCTTCGAGGCACTCAAGAACATCATGGAAGATGAAGGACTGGTAAACAAGGATCTGCTCAAGAAATTCATTGAAATGCTCGCACGAGCCGAGATCGTATAACTGCAACCCGCCGCGCTTTCCCGGCGGAAACAGCTTGCCCCCCGGTGGCTGACATGGTAGCCGCACCTGATGTTTGATTTCTTTTCTCCCGAAAAACTTCAGCAGTACGCCATACTGGCCCCCGGCCTGCTCATGGCCCTCGTCTGCCATGAAGTCGCCCACGGCTATGTGGCCTACCTGCTCGGCGATCCGACCGCAAAGTCACAGGGACGCCTGACGCTCAACCCGATCAGGCACCTCGATCCCATCGGCACCCTCGCCTTCTTTTTCGTCCATTTCGGCTGGGCCAAGCCCGTGCCGGTCAATCCGGGGTACTTCAAGGACCCGCGAAAAGGAATGCTGCTCACCGCCCTTGCCGGACCGGGAGTCAATTTTCTGCTTGCCGCCCTCTTTGCCACGGTCATCCATATCCTCATTTCCATAGAATTCACCACCGGCGGCATGGCCGAAAAAATCATCGTGCCGCTTTACCTGATCTCGCAGGCGGCAGTCTTCGTGAATCTCATCCTCGGCGTGTTCAATCTCATCCCGATCCCGCCGCTGGACGGCAGCAACGTTCTGGCATATTTTCTCCCGCGGCAACTCGCCTACAAGTACATGTCTCTGAGCCGATATGGTTTCATCATCCTCATAGGCATCATCATCGCAGGCCAGTATACCGGCGTGAGTCTCGTCGGACGAATCATACTTCCCACGGTTCAGGCCATGACACGACTGCTCGGCCTCAACTGATAACCCTCAAAGCAAAGATTTTCATCATGAGCGACAAAAAACGCATTGTCTCCGGCATGCGGCCCACCGGCCCTCTCCATCTCGGTCACTACTACGGCGTCATCGCCAACTGGGTTAAACTCCAGGAAGAATACGACTGTTACTTTTTCGTGGCCGACTGGCACGCCCTGACCAGCGAATACGCCAATCCCACCAAGATCAAGGACTTCGTCCCCGGTCTGGTCAAGGACTGGGTCGCCGCCGGCCTGGACCCGGAAAAATGTGTCATTTTCCAGCAGTCCATGGTCAAGGAGCACGCTGAACTGCACCTGCTCCTCTCCATGACCACTCCGCTGGGCTGGCTGGAACGCTGCCCCACCTACAAGGAACAGAAGACCGAACTGGTTCAGAAAGAACTGAACACCTACGGTTTCCTCGGTTACCCGGTGCTCATGGCCACTGATATCCTCATGTACAAGCCGTGCGCCGTACCGGTCGGAAAGGACCAGCTCCCGCACCTTGAACTCACCCGCGAGATCGCCCGCCGTTTCAACCATCTCAACAAGACCGAGCTGCTCCCGGAACCCGCGGACATGCTCACCGAGGAATCCAAGCTCCTCGGCCTTGACGGTCGCAAGATGTCCAAGAGCTACGGTAACTCCATCATGCTGTCCGAGCCCATGGACGAGCTGATGCCCAAACTGCGCGGCATGAAGACCGACGAAAACCGCCTGCGCAAAAACGATCCGGGCGATCCCAAGGTCTGCAACCTCTACCCGTATCACAAGCTCATGACCGATCCGGCCAAGCTGCCCGAGATTCAGGAAGGCTGCCGCAACGCCACTTGGGGCTGCGTGGACTGCAAGAAGCTGCTCATGGAATCCATGGAAGAGTTCCTCACCCCGCTGCACGAACGCCGTGCCGCCTGCACTGACGAACGCGTTCAGGAAATCCTTGAAGCTGGCAACGAGAAAGCCCGCATCGCAGCACAGCAGACCATGGAAGAAATCCGCGAAGTCATGAACTTCAATTTCTAAATATTTCCGGGGGAAACTCACCAAAGAGTTTCCCCCGAATTTCCCGAAGCCGCCTCCGAAGGCATGCTTCCCCAAAATATTTTGTAATAAATCGCAATACGCGATACGAAACAAAACAACTAACGGCCTCACCCGCTGTCTCATATCGACAGCACATCCTTCCCACCCCGCCCCCCCGCGCGAATGCGCACCAAAACAGTTACGGGGAAAAGGATAGGGGGAT
>Ga0070729_10000155_pt1 | contig 164667 bp, 151 predicted proteins | sample tdDd472_FD_66725 | JGI IMG/M metagenome (GOLD analysis project Ga0070729, IMG submission 66725) | Marine sediment microbial communities from the Atlantic coast under amendment with organic carbon and nitrate - tdDd47.2 | ecosystem: Environmental > Aquatic > Marine > Coastal > Sediment...
CTCATTTCAACACGAGACTCATAATTCTGAATCTGGTCCTGAATGATTTTGCTGATTTCTTCTGCTTTGATCTGCATTGCCCTACTCACCCCTTTTAATATTTTCTTTCAAAATCTGCAGTTGAGCCTTGAGGCTGGCGTCCATTACTTTGTCGCCAACTTTAAGAACGATACCTCCAAGGATATCCTTGTCGGTAGCGAAAGCGAGTTCCAGCGTCTTGCCGGCCTGCTTCTCAAGATTTGCCTGGATTGCAGATTTTCTTTCCTCATTAAGCTCACTCACCGTGATGAGTTCGCCGGAGATGACACCGGACACGGCGTCCATCATAACCTTATAGTCAGCGGCGATGGCAGGAATCATCTCGACACGGCCCTTGTCAGCCAGAAGGTCGCAGAAGTTCTTTACCATCGGATCAACCGACATTTTCTCAACGAGCTGATTGAGGACCGCTTTCTTCTCTTCAGCAGAGAAAGAGGGATTCTTGAAGAATCCAATGGCCTCAGGAGCGCCCATAATGGAATCGCTGAGAGCAGCCAACTGCTCACCGTACGTTTTCTGATCTGCCTCGCCTTTGGCGGCGCCAATAGCGAACAGAGCCTTGGCGTAGCGGCGGGAAACTACGTTACCGGTCAATTGAGCACCACCTTTGTTAAATAGTCATCCACGAGCTTATCGTGATCCTCGGCGCTGAGCTTCTCAGCAACGATTTTCTCGGCAGCATCGATAACCAGATCGGCCATTTCAGCACGAATGGTCTTGATGGCAGCCTGAGCTTCGTTGGCAGCAGTGCGCTTGGCCTGCTCCTTGAGAGCTTCGGCATCCTTGTGAGCCTTCTCGACGATGGCGACCTTGAGAGCTTCGCCCTGCGCCTTGGCGCCGTCGAGGATTTCCTGCTTCTCCTGAGCCATGTTGGCGATGCTCGTCTCGACTTCCTTCAGCTTCTTTTCAGCCTCGACCTGACGGGTCTGGAGATCATCGAGGTCCTGCTTGATCTGGTCACGACGACCGACAAAGAACTCTTTGATCTTGGCACCGGCAAACTTGTACAGCAGACCGGCGAAGATGATGAAGTTGACGATACGAAGGCCGTAATCCTTCACGTTATCAGCCGTGAAGAGAGCATGACCTTCCGCAGCGCTGGCAAAAGCGACAGAGGAGATAGCCAGGGCGGTCAAAAGAACCGCAAAAAACACATACATCCGTTTCAAGATGAAACCCTCCTTACCTCGCCTAAGCGCCCAGGATCTTGCCCGTGGCGGCTTCCGCGAATTTGTCGACATCCTTGGTCAGCTGATCCATGGCACCCTTAACCTGCGTCTTGATTTCGGCGCGGGCAGCCTGGATGGTGCCGGAGGCTTCCTTGCCGGCCTCGGACAGCAGGGCCTGCTCTTCAGCAGTTCCTTCGTCCTTCTTGGCGGCGCGGAGTTCGTTGGCTTCCTTGCGTGCTGCAGCGAGTTGGGTCTCGTAGTCCTCGACCTTCTTCGCAGCACTGCCGTTGAAACCTTCGATCTTCTCCAGCTGGTCAGCCATCAAACCCTTGCGTTTCTTAATGATTTCGCGAATAGGTTTGATCAGGAGCACGTTCAACACGAAGATCGTGATGAGGAAGTTTGCTCCTTGGATAAAAATTGTTTTGTCAGGTAATACCATACCGTATGCCCCCCGAGAGGTTGTGAATTTTAGCGCAAAGTCACTGCCAATTACGCAATTTAACGGATTGTGTCAAAGCCTTTTTGGCTTTTGACACCCCGGAAATGCCATGCCGACACACCCTGCCGTGAACTGCTAGGAGCCCTCTTCAGACGCCGCTGCGGGTGCTTCGTCCAGACTGCCCATGAAGAGCTGTCCGTCAAGCACCGCGCCTTCCTCTACCACCAGAACAGGAGTTCTGATGTTCCCTTGTAAATTGGCCGTCTTATGCAGAACGACCTTGCTCTCCGCCTCGACCTCGCCCTGAATATTGCCGGAAAGGACGAGCTGACCAACCTTGATCTGCCCTTCCACAACGGCCTCCTGGCCGACTACCAGCGTTCCGTCGGACACAACCTCACCACGGAAATTACCGTCGATACGGACCGCACCCTGAAAGTGCAGTTTTCCCTGATAGTTGGTTCCGGCCCCCAAAAACGCATTGATTTCGTCTCTCGCCATGAAACGCGCTCCTACAATCCAGTTATGAGATAAGGACCGACACTGATGCTGCGTCAACTCTGTTTGAACAGAAATCGCCGCATTGAAACATTCAGCACAAGCCCTACGAGACAGAAGTTTACCAATGTAGCGCTACCCCCGTAGCTGATGAACGGCAAGGGGATGCCTACTACCGGCATAAGCCCGAGGACCATACCCGTATTTATAAGGATTTGCCAGAAGAAATAGAAGAACACGCCCGCCGCAAGGTAGCTGCCAAAAAGGCCCCGTGCATCGCGGGCAATGACGACTATCTGGTAAAGAAAAAAGCAGAATAGTGAAAGAAGTAACATAGTACCGACAAACCCCCATTCTTCTCCAAAAACGGCCACCGCAAAGTCGGTATGGCGTTCCGGAAGAAAGCGGAGCTGTGACTGGGTACCTTCGAGAAACCCCTTGCCCCAGAATCCGCCGGAGCCGATGGCGATCTCCGACTGAATAATGTGATAGCCCGCACCGAGCGGGTCTGTGGTCGGGTCAAGAAAGGTCATGATCCGCTGCTTCTGGTAATCATGCAAAAAGAACCATGACATCGGCAGCAGGGCAGGTATCGCGATAAGCGCGGTCTTGAACACGCGCGGAGTGACCCCCCGGAAAAGTATCATGCCTCCCAGTATCATTATAATGGAAAGGCCGGAGCCGAGGTCGGGCTGCTTGATGACGGGGCCCGCCAGAATAAGCCCCACACCGAGCACATATCCGAGCCGGATGAAGTCCAGCGGCTCCCGCTCCTTTGACAGGATGCGTGCGCCCACGATGAGGACAGCAATCTTGGCCAGTTCGGACGGCTGGAAATTCATAAAACCGAGATCAAGCCAGCGACGTGCTCCATAGATGGTCTTGCCCACGAAAAAAACCGCTATCAAGAGCGCGACCGTTGTCCAGAACAGAGGCCACGCCATGGTCTTGAGATGCCGGTAATCGAAAAACATGAACACGACCATGCCGCAGACGCCCATAAGACCCCAGACGAGCTGCTTCTGAAAATATGGGGCCACATTCATGCCGCCCTCAAGCCGATACCCGCTGGCGGAATAGAGATTGAGCGCACCAAACAGGAAAAGCATGACAGCCGCGCCGAGAAGGGTCCAGTTGATATAAAAGAGGAGCCGGCGATCAATGGGCATTGGAACTCCTTGTCGGATTCACCGTGATGAGACGCGCAGCCCTCGCCTTGGCCTTTCTCGCCTCGGGCTTGACGTGCACCTTGTTCAGGAAAAGATAGTCGATAACAGCCTTGACCACCGGTCCTGCACCGGAACCACCGTGCAGGCCATGCTCGACAAGAGCGGCGATGGCAAACCGTCTGCCGTCCTTTTCCGCGATGGCAGCCATCCACCCATGATCTCGATATTTATACGGAATATCGTCGTCCTTCAGATTCTTGAGTTCATCCGTGAGCCGCACAACCTGCGCCGTACCGGTCTTGCCACCCACGATGACCCCCTTGGTCCTGAGCCGCCGACAGGTGCCGCGATTGTTCCGAACGGTCTCGATGAGCGCGGTTTCCAGCAGGGTAAGCTGCTCCTGACTCAGAGGAATCTGCCCCTGCACTTCGGTTTTTTCGTCTTTCAGAAGCAGCGGCTTGAGCAGCTTGCCGCCGTTGATGACACCGGCAAAGAACCGCGCCACCTGCAACGGCGTGACCAGAGTATACCCCTGACCAATCGACATATTCAGGTTGTCGCCGCCCTGCCAGCCTTCGCCGAACCGCCTGCGCTTCCACTTCCTCGTGGGAATAATGCCTGATTTCTCGTGCGGCAGGCGAATTCCAGTCAACTTCCCGAAGCCGCAGGCCTTTGCAAAGTCACTCATTCGATCAACGCCGAGCTTCTTGCCCATCTTATAGAAATATACGTCACAGGACTGCACAAGCGCCTTTTCCAAATTGGTCTTGCCGTGCCCGCCCTTTCTCCAGCAACGAAAAACATGCCGTCCGAGCTTGACCTGGCCAAGGCAGTTCACGGTCTCCTTGGGATCAAGCATCCCGTAACTCAAACCGGCTCCGGCCACCACGTGCTTGAATACCGAACCGGGCGGATACACGGACTGAATAACACGATTCTGCATGGGCGAAAGCGGATCATCCCGCAATGCGGCCCATTGTTCCGGCGTCAGACCGGATGAAAAATCATTCGAATCATACGACGGAGCCGTTGCCAACGCCCATAGCTGACCGGTATCGGCATCCATGACCGCCACGCCGCCAGCCTCTTCCGACAGCCAGTCCATGGCGAGCTTCTGCAATCCGAGATCAATGGACAGGGAAATCTCATGTCCGGCACGGGGGTGTTTGAGAATGCGCTCTTTCAAACGGCGACCAGTGACATCCACCTCGTACTGAGCAAGCCCCTTGACCCCGCGCATCCGGTCTTCAAGCATGTACTCGATGCCCTGCTTGCCCACATAATCACCCAAGGCGAGCTCCGGACGCTTGCCCATTTCCTCTTCATTGGCCTCGGCAACATAACCAAGCACATGAGCGAGAAGCTTGCCGTACCGGTACTGTCTGCGCGGACGGACCTGCACTTCAAGACCGGGCCACCTCAGTCGGTTGGCATCAATAATGGCTACCTGGGAAAAAGAAAGATCCGGCACAAGGATGAGCGGCTCAAACGGTTTCACCCGCTTGCGGTTCTTTTTGTAGAGCTTTTTCAATTTGGAGAAATCCCCGCCGGTCCACATGGCCACCTGATGCAGGGTGGCATCAATATCCTTGCAGTCTTCCCGGACAAGACCGAGCGCATAGGCGGGTTCATTCACAGCCAGCAAGTCACCGTTACGATCACGAATAAGGCCGCGCGGTGAAAAAATGGCTTCCTGACGAAGCTGGTTTTCCTTTGCCTTGAGGGCAAAATCCTCACCCCTGTGAATCTGCAGGTACCACAGGCGTATGGCAAACAGACAAAACAGTCCGAGAATGAGCGACTGAAGCAATATCAGGCCTGACCGGGGAGGATGTTGGCTGCCGTTGTCAGAAAGGTGTGACATCCTGCCTCAGCTTTGTTGGGAATAACCAGTCCGCCACAGCCCATACCAGTGGAAACAGGAGGGCCTGCAAGGCGCCTTCAACAAGAACCGCAGGCTGCGGTGCGGCCAGATTGGCCAAGGCCGACAAACCATATGTGAGCAGCGGATGCAGGACACCGAGCCCGATACCGAGCAGGCACATGAACAAAAAGGAACGGGCCTCGAAAAGCCAGCGCCCCACAATGTAAAAGATGACAAGCAAGCCATACCAAGCAATTCCATAGCCGAAAGGCAGGTTGCCCATGCCTTCCTGCAACAGAATCCAGAGCACCGCCAGCCAGACCGTACGATACCCAGCCTCCTCCTGCATGGACAGCACGAGACCCGGAGCAAGAAAATCCACACCGGGAATCACCTTCTGCGCCCAGACGGCGACAACGGTATAGGCCGCCCACCAGAACAGGGCGAGAAAGTTACATGCCAGCGGCACGATCGACTCCCTCCCGAGGTGCAACTCGCCCAGCTTCGGCGGGCAGACGATTCAGCAGAAGCACCTCCTCAAGTCCAGCGATATCCACAAGCGGCTCGGCCAGTACTGTCAGAAACAAGGAAATATCAGAACGCTGAACCTTGAGGACTCGCGCCACGGGCAACCCTTTCGGATAAATACCGGACATCCCCGAAGTCAGCAGCAGTTCGCCGGGATCGATGATAGCATTGAGATTCACATAGCGAACAAGCAGCGGCTTGCCATACCCCTGACCGGCCAGCATGCCCGGAGAACGATTCTGTGCGCCCCTGACCGCGATACGGCTGTTGGGATCGTTCAGCAACAGGACGGAAGACGCGGCAGCACCGGTATCAAGAACCCGTCCGGCCACCCCCTTGAGGCTGACCACAGGCATATCGGATTCCACCCCGGAAGCGGTTCCCCGGTCAATGGTCAGCGTTGCCAGAGATGCAGCAGGCCCCATGCGATGGGCAATGACCTTGGCCCCGCTGAATCCCCAGAAATCGGGCGGCGTGAATCCGAGCAGCCTTTCCAACCGCTCGGCGGAACGGGCACGGGCGTAAGTAATCATGTTCTCACGCCTGAGTTCGGCATTTTCGTCCCTGAGAAGATCGTTTTCCTGCTTGAGTCCCACCAGATAGACGTAACGGCTCCAGAAGTCCCCGACCTGATCGGACACCCACAGACCGGGACGAATGATAACCCCGGAAACATCCAGACCGGTATAACTCGACAGCGCGTCAAGATGGCCGGTCCTGAGATTCCACGTGAAAATACTCAGGTAGATAAAAAGACCCGCCACGACGATCGCAGCGATTTTTTTGGGCGTATTCACGCGCAACCCCCCGGCAGATGTCGGGGGGAGCTTAAATAATGGGCCTTCTTCACATGTATACCCTTCGGAATTTCAGACCGGGTAAAAAATTAATCGGTCGTGATATCCTTGTAGAGATCGATGTTGTCCAGCGCCTTGCCGGAACCAAGCACAACTGCGGTAAGCGGATCTTCAACCACCGTAATAGGCAGTTGGGTCTCATGCTGCAGGAGCTGATCCAGCCCCTTGAGCAGCGCGCCGCCGCCAGTAAGGACGATGCCCCGGTCAACAATATCCGCAGCCAGTTCGGGCGGAGTCTGCTCCAGCGCGATACGCACGCCCTGAACAATCCCTTCCACCTGTTCGCTGATGGCCTCGCGGACCTCTTCAGCGGTGATGGGACGGTTCTGCGGAATACCGGTGACAAGATCACGGCCTTTGACTTCCATGATCGGCTCTTCGTCTCCCAGAGGGTAGGCGGAACCGATATTGATCTTGATCTGCTCAGCAGTGGATTCACCGATGAGCATGTTGTACTTGCGCTTGACGTGCTGCATGATTGCCTCGTCCATCTTGTCGCCGCCGATGCGAACGCTTCGAGCGTAGACGATACCGGACAGGGAGATGACAGCAATCTCGGTGGTACCGCCACCGATGTCAACGATCATGTTTGAGGTCGGTTCAGTAATCGGCAGGTTGGCGCCGATGGCTGCGGCCATGGGTTCCTCGACGAGATAGACCTCGCGGGCACCGGCAGACTGGGCCGATTCCTTGACCGCACGCTTTTCAACCTGCGTAATGCCGGTGGGCACGCAGATCATGATGCGGGGCCGAACCAGACGTCGGCTGTTGTGTACCTTGGAAATAAAATGACGAAGCATGGCTTCGGTAACCTCGAAGTCGGCGATGACGCCGTCCTTCATGGGCCGAATCGCCACGATGTTGCCGGGCGTACGACCGAGCATCTTCTTGGCTTCGGCTCCCACGGCCAGCACGGTTTTTCCACCGCGCGAATCCTTCTTGACCGCAACGACCGAGGGCTCGGAAAGCATGACACCCTTGCCCTTGACGTAGACAAGCGTGTTCGCCGTACCGAGGTCGATGGCGAGATCGTTGGAGAAAGATCCGATAATCTTGTTGAGCAGGCTACCCATTTAACCCCCGTTCCATACAAAAAACGTTCAAAATTCGTATCAGTAAAGGCGCTTCCAAATACCCCGGAAGTGCGCTAGCGTACATTTTCAATTGATGATTGGTATCAAATAGAACCGCCTCAGGCAATACGCCAGACCCGGTTTGAGCATATTTTCTCAACTTTTTCTAAAAAAATCATGCAACGCTTCCACGCCCTGTCAGTATACAACCGCCGACGCTACGGCAAGCGTGTGCAGAAAATACCACTCGATGCCGATTTTTCCTGCCCGAACCGGGATGGAACCATCTCGCGCAGGGGATGCATCTTCTGCAATCCGCTTGGGTCGGGATCGGGCTTCAGCGACAGAGGAATGGACCTCGGGGAACAGTGGAATTTCTGGCACGATCTCCACACGAAGAGGCACCGCCTCGCAGCCTTTACGGCGTATCTCCAATCGTATTCCAACACCTACGGGCCGATAGAAAAGCTCGCCTGCATCCTCGACCGGCTCGACGGACTGCCCGGTCTTCATTCCCTCAGCCTTGGCACACGCCCGGACTGCCTTGACGACAAAAAGCTCGACCTGCTCGCCGAACAGCGTAAAGCACTCGGCCTGAGCGACATTTTCCTCGAACTCGGCCTGCAATCGTCCAACGACGAGACGCTGAAACACATCAACAGGGGGCACGATTCCGCCGCCTTTGCCCGCGCCGTGGAAGCCGCTGCCAGCCGGGGGCTGAACGTGGTGGCGCATGTCATCGCGGGGCTGCCTTCGCCCCGTGGCCGGGAGACTCTGGAAGACCTGCTTTCCACCGTCGATTTCATCAACGATCTGCCCGTGAACGGCATCAAGTTTCACAACCTCTACGTCTGCCGGGGCACACCGCTGGCGCGGCTGCATGAAAACGGCGAGTATACCCCGCTCACGCAGGAAGAATATCTTTCCCATCTGTCCGAAGCCCTCATGCGCCTCAAACCGACCACCGTCATCCACCGCCTCAACGGCAACCCGACCAAAGGCGAACTCATCGCCCCGGACTGGGCCGCGAACATGCGCGGCCTGCACAACGAGGTGCGCGCCTACCTCAAAAAGTACGACGTATGGCAGGGAAAAAAGAACGGCGCGGAAACAGGAATACCGGACTGGTTCGCCGCCGAGGACTAGCCGTCAAACGTCCCAATCCGCGGCCCGGGGCTTCCAGTCCGCCTGTGAAGCCGAGGGGGATGTTCAGGGCAGGACCTTCAGTTTATCAACTCTATTTTTCAAGTATTTTTCGTAATTCTCTTTGAATTGTCGCAACTCTGTCGAGTCAAGATGCCGGACCTGTGTGAGTTTCGGCCAAAAGTCAGGAATCATACCGAGGCCTGAAACAAAAAAGTAATTTGAACTTCCACCTGTCCCGAATTCTTCGGTATAAACATTCAAGGCTACTTCGATCACTTCCCGCTTTGTCCCCAATACTTTTTTTACACTTCGACTGACAATGCTGTAATGCGCTTCCGTCTTTACCGGAGACGGACATTTGTCTACCGGGGTCCCCTCGGAACATCCCGCATGCAATATGGTTTGGCCGCTCCACTCCTTTTTTTTCAGATTGAGCATTTCTGACTCGGGAGTCCCTTTAAGGATGATCTTTTCATCTTGGACAAAAAAGCACTGTGTTAAATACCCCTTGAAAGGGGCTGTCTTCCCTTTTTCTTTTTCTATAAATTCTCTCACCTGCCAAGGAAGGTCCATTTCAGTTACGACCTTCAAAACCCCGTCATTCATTTCCAGACCAACCATTCTTATGTCACATCCGGGAGCAGCCGCATCTTTGAATACAAGCATTGTTCCCGGCTTCGGCCCAAGAAATTCCCTAGGGGAGCATTCTGCCTCAGCAGAGACGCTCCCCAAAATCAATAAGCAAAGAGCTATTCCTAAATATCTACAATAGCGAATCATAATCGGTGTTAAGTTTCGTAGCCGGTCCGCCTGCGAAGCCGAGGGGGATGTTCAGGGCCGGGTTGTCCGTCCACAGCGGCCTGCCGAACGGATCATACTGGATGGTCTGTATCACGTTACCGGTTTCGCCGACAACCGCTTTCAGGGTGCCGACCAGATAACCCCCGTCGTAAAAAAAGAACCCCGACAAAGTTGCCGAGGTTCAGTTTACTCGCTTGTTTTTACTACGCTAAGGCGTCGTTTCGATTGAACTTAGCTTGAAGTCAGTCATGCCGACAAAGCCTATTCCGGTCGCCAATGTCCATGTTTCTGTATGTACTCTCTCACCATCCAGACAGGCGTTGCACTCAACAGTGACAATGGTTCGCTCTTTCCCAAAGTAAGGCCCTGATTGCCAGGAAACTGCCTTGCACGTTTCTGTTTTCGGCATTCCGGGACTTGAAAAGATGGGCACAGTCCATGAACCTCCGGCAAGATCAAGCAGAGTAATCCCCCCGAAATGAGCCTCACTCACCAGTCTGGTGCCATTGACGGAGAGAGTATATTGCTCCTTGGTACTCCATGGTTCTTTGGGAGTCGGTAAGAGCTTATACCCCGGCATATTAATCTCAACGGGCGGGTCTTCTTTTGAGGCGGGTTGAAAGCAGCATATAACTTCCTCAATAAGCACTTTGTTCTTGTCCCGCTTTATGCAAAAAAAGCTTCTCTTCATGCCGCTGCTGTCGGCCAAGATGACGACTTTGCCCGCCTCGGCGGGCAAAAACATTTCGGGCAGAAGAGACTCTGCCCGCACCGTCCCGGCAACCAGCACCGACAACAAAGCAAAAACAAACAGAGGTCTAGGAACCCGGATATGGATCATGAAAGCCTCCTTTGGCAGTCCATGGATTCGTTGCATACAACTTGCCATCGGCTATCATTCCAGCCTCTTTCAATTGCTCGATATTCTCACGAAATCGAGGGGGATGTTCAGTAAACCGCGACAGGAGTTCCCTTCACCTCAATATTGACAAGGTGAAAGCCGATAAATTCGATCATCCCTATGCCGGATGCGTATTTACTAGGAGGACAGTAGTCGCCGCCGACCTCAATAACTGTTCGCGTTTTTCCAAACAGATGCTGTTGTGTTCGCGAAAGCACCCTGCATTGGCTTTTCATAAGAGGGCCGTCGCCTCTTCTAAACGGATTCCCCCAGACTTTTTTTTCAAAATCAAGCAGAGTACTGAAACCGCGCTCCCCATTCAGCGGAAAGCCTTTTTTCAAGAGACAGTTATTCGCAATGCTCAGGCCATAGAATCCGGTGAGCTGATTGACGCAGAGTGATTCGGGTTTGGGGACGATGGGGAATATATTGAGTTCTTCCAAGAGCAGTGTGCCGTCCTGCTCCCATGCCAATCCCCGCAGTTCCATTTTTCCACCGCCGGGGCCTTCGTAAAAATACCGCACTCCGGGCAGAGGACCGAGAAAATCTTTTGCCGAAACATCCGCTGCGGCGACTTGCGCCTGCATCATTGTCAAACAAACAAGAAGAAGCAGTGCAACAAGCCGCCGAGCAGCAGTTTTAATGCGTAGGAAGGACTCTTCCGCGTCTAGTGTCACCCCATACCCAAGGATTGCTCGACAAGTAATCCGAACTTTCCATCTCACGGTAAGCCGTTGAGTATTTATGCTCAACAAGTTTGTCTGTCTTTTCCTCAAGCTTTGTCCCCAGTATCTCTTTTCTCTCACCGCACAATTTAAAAGTTGTTCTTGTACGCTGTTTGCGGACAACTGTAATCCTCGTCCACAGTATTGGAATGCTGTTCAACGAAAAAGGGAAAACCACAGGGTCTGGATACTCATACGAAGAAGGCATCCGTTTATATTCCTTCCATTCCGTATATTCAGACCCGTAAAAGCATTCGACTAACTGACACTTGCAGTTCGGATGCGGTTTTTCCGGAGCATCACTTTCACTGTCAAAATACTTGCCGTCGAGTTCACTGCATTTTTCACAGGCTCCCGGACTTGCCTGCCACTGTACGCAGTTCGCCGAGTAAAGAGCTCCTTCATCCGGCTCCTTCGGTTTGCTGCCCATCAACCCCACAGGATCAATCATATTGACCGGGTCATCCAGACAATACCCGTACCAGTCGTCGTCTCCACCTGCGAAGTCGATGGGATCAAGGGAAATTCCGCATTACCCTACAGCAAATATGTTGACCGAATGAGGAGTTGTGCCTTTGGGGCTGTATTCAAATAGGTGTAGGGTTTTATTACCTCAATTTCCAATTCCAAGTCCGGGCAAAGCAACAGGTCTTTGGTTATATAGAAATTAAACAGACCAAGCCTTGTTTCACCATCTGATTTCCCTATCGTTTCATATAAGTCAGAGTTGCAAAAAGACAGTCTATCTGAATTATGGCAATATAATGTTACTCGAAGCAGCCCAGTCTGTTTTTTTAAAATATTCAACGGGATACTTTCAGGCATAACCACATCCAAAGAATACCTTCCATCATATTTTGGCGTCAAAGGGACTCTGATTCGCTTTCCTTTTTTGGAAAGGTCTAAAAATCCAGAAAATATTGGTTCATGAAAAGACGAGTCGTATGTGGAATAAAAAAGGGCGCGAACATCATAGCTCCATGATTGAAACCAGAGATATCCCACCAACCCCAAAATAAGACATATTATGAGTGTCTTGTGCCTCTTTTTCATTCAACCTTACTCCTCTGGACAAACAGGGGGAGGGAGAGAAAAAATTTTCTCTCCGCCCCCGTGAGGATGACTATCTGCCAAACCACTGCTTTCCTTTCTCAAGAGTCTGGTCGCGCCAAATCTCTTTATATTTTTTCTTGATCGCCGTTTCAGCGTCCTGACAATTCTTTTTGGGTCTGAACGGATTCGTGGGCAAATTGTAATCCTTTGCCTGAAAGGAACCTTTCACTTCTTCAACAGCCTGAAGCATCATTTCCTCGTCATAGCTATCCTTGTCGAACACGTAGTCTTTTCTTTCAGCTTCCTTTTCGTGGATATCAAGGCCTTTTGAGGTAAAACCTCTATCTCTCACTTCACCGGCTTTTGAGGTCCCCACTTTTGTCTGCGGCTTATCTCCCAAAAATAGATGGCGATGCTCGAATTTAATATTGTGGTCATCGTCAAACTGCTGTGCTGCACCCTCTAAGGCCTTACTGAAAAGGCCCGCAGTGGGCGAAGTTTTACCGAATGCTTTGTTCGCCAGACTGGCAACGCCCTCACCGAACAGGGATTTTGCCCCGTCAAGAGGACGGCTCGCCCATTTACCCTCAAGCCCCAACGGGTCCACCCCGTTGATCGGGTCGTCCAGACAATACCCGTACCAGTCGTCGTCTCCGCCCGCCGCGCCAATGGGATCGAGGGCGGTCCAACGACCGGTGTCCGGGTCGTAATCGCGCCACCCGAAGCGAACAAAGCCGGTGTCAGGATCCTCCAGTCCTCCTGCGAAGCCGAGGGGGATGTTCAGGGCCGGGTTGTCCGTCCACAGCGGTCTGCCGAACGGGTCATACTGGATGGCCTGTATCACGTTTCCGGTTTCGCCGACAACCGCTTTCAGGGTGCCGACCTGATCGTATTCAAGCGTCAGCGTCCGCCCGTTGACGCGTACCGAGTGCGGCAGGCGTCCGCCCTTTTCGTAGGTGAAGCGGAATTCATACTCACCGTCATGAAATGAGGCGAGACGGATAAAGTCTTTCCAAGTGTAACGGGCGGTTACGCGGCCATTGATTTTTTTGGTGACCGGCAGGCCGTCCTTGTTGTGTTCGTACTCGATCTCGCGACCATCCGGCAGGGTCACACCGAGCAGGCGGTAGTCCGGGGCATAGCGGTAATACGTGGTGCCGGAGGCATCTGTTTTGGCACTTCGGAAGCCGTTTTCATCGTGTTCGTACGTCGTGTCGCCCACGGACAGCAGGCGGTCGTTTTCATCGTAACGAAATGTGCGGGACAACGGCCTGCGCCCGATTTCGCTGTCGTGCTCGCGTTTGCCGTCCTCGTAAGCGTAATCCTGACACCATCCGGTGTTGCTGACACAGCCGGTCAGGCGGCCCGCCTCGTCGTAACGGAATTCCCACCGTTCGCGGCGTCCGTCGATGCGTTCGGTACGGGCAAGGATGCGCCCGTTGTCGTCAGTTTCCAAATCCATGAAGTAGGGCGCGTCACCGGCGGCGCGTTCGGCCTCGGACTTGCGGCCCCAATCGCGGGGTTTTTTTTCCTCGCCGAGATAGTGGTTCCATGAAAACCCGAAACCGTGCTCCCAAGGACGCCACTGCGCGGGTCGGGCTTCATGCCACCAATCATGGCGATGCGGTCCGGCCTTCCATTTCGACGAGAGGCTGCCGCCGTTGCGCACGGGTTCATACGTGCCGTCGGCGTAGCGTATCCACTGACGGTCATAGCCGCCTGCGGACGGGTTGTAGGTGAAGGTACAGTAACGATCAGTGTTTTCGTCGTCGCCTAAAATATACAGCATGATTTTCTCCGTTTTCCGACGATGGATTTGCCCCGATTGAAGGCTCGCCGGAATTTGGCGGAAAGTATAACCCCGGTTTTCGGGGCAGGATGAAAACGGGCAAAAAAGACCCCATAACGGGCGAAAAAGGCATAACTTGGAGGGTTGACAGGGTGTGAAACGAGGCCGAATTCGGAAGACCCCACAAATCCGCAGGACAGCGGATTTGGACGTCGGTTCTTTACCGACGCCGCGAAGCGGTGAGCCACAGGACGTGGCGAATCATAACGGGCGAAAAAGGCATAACTTGGAGGGTTGACAGGGTCTTGAGGAAGGCAGGAAAGGCAAAAGGCAAAAATTCAGTCGCTTTCGCTCCTTCCATGCCCTCCCGGCGGGGTTCTTTCTTGGCTGGGCCGCCCCAAGAAAGAACCAAAGAAGCTCGGCTTTCCCAACTTCACCGCCTTGTATCTTCAGAGCCAAGAATCTGATCAAAACGGGCCGCTCCCGAATCCAGTCGCCGGGGACGGCTCGGGATTCGAAGAGCCGCGGCTTCCGTTTTGTCAGCTTCTAGGCTTCGAAGTTAAGGGCTAAGTTAGGTCTTCGTATGAAAGTGAGAATAAAAGGCAAGCAGGAAAACATGAGTCGGGTTACAGTTACCGCACTTGCCTTCTCGCCAACCTTTCATCCGAAAAGCCCAATGAGCCAATCAGACCTCACCGGTCCTAGAAGCTGACCAAACAATGGCTGCGGCTTTTTCGAATCACGGAGCCGCTTCGGCGACCTGATTCGGGAGCAGCTTGTTTGGATCAGATTTTTGGGCCGGTAAGAGTCCGGCGGGTAAATCAAGGGAACGGGGGTTTCTTTGGTACTTTCTTGGGCCCCAGCCAAGAAAGTACCGCCGTCCGCGTAGGACATGGACGGAGCGTCAGCGACTGGATTTCTGCTTTTCCTCTGAAAAAAACAAAGACAGAGATTCGTCGCTGTCGCTTCTCCAAGCTGTAAGAGCCCTCCCGGCGGGGTCCTTTCTTTTTCCAAAGCAGAAAAGAAAGAACGAAAGAAACTGCTTTTGTTCTTAACTTCACCGCCTCGTATCTTCAGAGCCAAGAATCTGATCAAACCGGGCCGCTCCCGAATCAAGTCGCCGGGGACGGCTCCAGGATTCGAAAAGCCGCGGCTTCCGTTTTGTCAGCTTCTAAGCTCCGAAGATAAGGGCTGGGACGGGTCTTCGTATGGGAGAATGAATTAAAGGCAAGCGGGGAAACATGAGTCGGGTTACAGTTACCGCACTTGCCTTCTCGTCATCCTTTCATCCGAAAAGCCCAATAAGCCAATCAGACCTCACCGGTCCTAGAAGCTGACCAAACAATGGCTGCGGCTTTTTCGAATCACGAAGCCGCTTCGGCGACCTGATTCGGGAGCAGCTTGTTTGGATCAGATTCTTGGGCCGGTGAGAGTCCGGCGGGTAAATCAAGGGAACGGGGGTTTCTTTGGTACTTTCTTGGGCCCCAGCCACAAATCCTCAGGACAGCGGATTTGGACGTTGCGGTCCTCCGCAACGCCCCGAAGGGGTGAGGCCCAGGACGGGCCGAATCAAAAAGTACCGCCGTCCGCGTAGGACATGGAAGGAGTGTCAGCGACTGAATTTCTGCTTTTCCTCTGAAAAAAACAAAAGACTAGTTTTCGGAAACGCACTTGCCTTCCAACAGCTAGGCAGCCGAAGGCGAGGACGAGCCAATTAAACCTCACAACCTTAGAAACGGACTGAGAGGGGAAGGCGGCTTTAGTGGCTGGATATGATTGAATCAACATAACCCCGTACCGAACGGAATGGCAGAGACTACGCTTTTCATGATGTGGAGCCGCCCCGAACAGATCAGATTCTTAGGCTGTGAGGACTTGGCGTGTAAATCAAATGAAAGCCGGGTTTCTTTGGTTCTTTCTTGGGCCGGCTCAGCCAAGAAAGAACCGCCGTCCGCGCAGGACATGGAAGGAGCGTCAGCGATTGGCTTTCTGCCTTTCGTCTTTTCTTTAAACTCAAAAAATATTCCATTGATACCGCGCCCCCACCTCCCGACTTCATCTGCACATGCTTTTATTTGCCCTGCAACTCTGTTAGGGTGCGCGGATGAAAATACGAGGTGACATATGAAGACTTTCAGGCGTCTCGCCACGCTGCTGACAGTGGCCCTGATTCTCATGGCCTGCTCGGGTTCGGGCGAACCCCAGGCCGCATCCGACAACGGCGGCCCCGTAACGGCCAGCGGTTTCCCTGCCATGGGTGTAGCCGATCTTGAATCCTTCCTGACAAAAAATGCAGGCAAGCCGACTCTGGCTCTGATGTGGACCACATGGTGCCCGTCCTGCAAGCAGGAAATCCCGGAACTTGAGGCCCTGCAAGCCTCCCACGGCGACAAGGTCAACATCATGGCCATCTCTCTGGACGAGGATGCACAGGCCCTGAAAAAGTTTTTCTCCGGAAAAAAGCTTGACTTACCCGTCTATCACGGTGACGAAGCCCTTGGCCGAAAATTCGGTGTGGAGGCCATCCCCACCCTGCTCATTTTCGACACGACCGGGAAACTGGTCTTCAATCAACCCGGCGTATTCCCCCACGCCATGCTCGAACGCATGGTCAGCGGAATGCTGAAATAGAATTAAGACATGATCAGAAAAGCCCGCATCGAAGACGTCAAGATCATCCACAGGCTGCTCATCCATCAGGAAGAGCACGACGGACTGGTCCTGCCGCGTTCATACAGCCAGCTGTACTCGCACCTGCGCGACTTCTACGTGACAACGGACGAGAACGACAATGTAATCGGCTGTTGCGCCCTGAACATCATCTGGGAAAACCTGGCGGAAATCCGTTCGCTGGTGGTGCTTCCGGAACACCGGGGCAAGGGGCTCGGCCGCAAACTGGTCGACGCCTGCCTGAGCGAAGCCGTGACACTGGGTATCTTTAAAGTATATACCCTAACCGTGCAGACGGAATTCTTCGCCCATCTGGGCTTTGTGAACGAGGAGATGAACGCCCTGAACCAGAAGGTGTTCGCCGACTGCCTCAATTGCCCGCGCTTCCCGGACCTCTGTAACGAGGTCGCCATGGTGATGGCGCTGTAACCCTTCAAACAAACTATCAAGACATGGCACATAAACTGACACCCTTCATCACCGCCGAGCAGCTTGCCGAGCGCGTGAAAGAACTCGGAAAAGAGGTGGCTGCCAGCTACGAAGGCGACGAACCTCTGGTCTGCATCTGCGTACTCAAAGGCGCGTTCCTGTTCTTCTCCGATGTCATCCGCAAAATAGACCGTGACATCGAAGTCGATTTCGTTCGACTGGCAAGTTACGGCACCGCCACTTCCCGCGGCGAAGACATTGTCTTTTCCAAAGACCTCGAAATTTCCATCGAAGGAAAGGACGTGCTCGTCATCGAGGATATCGTGGATACTGGACACTCCATGGATTTTCTCCTGCATGTTCTGCGCAGAAGAAATCCGAAGAGTTTGAAAATCTGCGCGCTTATTGATAAGCATGAAAGGCGTGAGAAGAAAATCACAGTGGATTTCGCGGGCTTCAAGCTGAACGACGGCTTCATTGTCGGCTACGGCCTTGACTATGCCGAACGCTATCGCGAACTGGATGGAATTTACGAACTGTCCACAGAATAAGGACCGCTACCCGGAGAAAGCCATATGATCGTCACCTGCCCGAACTGCCAGACCAGGTACAATCTGCCCGACGACAAAATCCCGGAGGGCGGAGCCAAGGTCAAATGCTCCAAATGCGCCCACGTCTTCAAGGCCGAAGCGCCTCCTGCTTCGCCGGAGGACGAGGTCGAAAACCTGCTGGAAGAAGAATCCCAGGCCGCACCGGACACCCAGGCGGGCGATGATTTCGACGAAACCTTTGACGAAGTCGCAGCCGGTGGAGAAGAACCTGCCGACGAGACTCCCGAAGAAGAGGCCGCACCGGAAGAAGAATCACTCGTTTCCACCGCGCCGGACGAAGACATGCCGGGCATGGATGATCTCTTCGACGACACGGATGAAACTCCTGACCCCGAACCGGCACCCACACCTTCCGGTGAAGACGAAAACGCTTCCCGAGATGATGTCGACGCCCTTTTCGGAGACGACGAGGACTCCCTCTTCGACGATGCTGGAGACGACGACAAAGAAGATTCCGACACAGACGATCTTTTTGAGGAATCCGGCGACGACGACAGTGACCTCTTTGACGAAGAAGAGGACGAGACCGAAGACGAAGAATATGACGACGACTTCAGCCTCGATGACGATGAGGATGATGACGAGGAGCCCCGAAGCCGCAAATCGCTCGGCTGCCTTATCATCCTTCTGGTCGTAGCCCTGCTGATCGGTGCGGGAATCTACCTCAAGGCATGGACGTGGTTCGGCCTTGATATGGGTTCCTACTTCCAGAACGTGCCGTACATCGGCAAGATGTTCATGGAGGAAACCGGCGGCAGCGAAGAGGCTCCTCCGGGCGAATCCCCGGCGGACCGCGTACGCAAAATCGAACTGAAAAACGTCAAGCAGTACTATGTAGCCAATGAGAAGACCGGCAACCTGTTCGTTGTCGAAGGCAAGGCGGTCAACAAATTCGCCGCGCCCAAGGAACGCATCAAGGTAGAAGTCATTCTCTACGACAAAACAGGCAATGTGCTCACGTCGCAGGCTTTCATGTGCGGCAATGTTCTGTCCCAGTTCCAGCTTCAGGTTCAGACAGAAGGTGAAATAAAGGATGGGTTGGCCAGTGAGGTCGGGATTCTTTCCAACAACACCTTCATCAGACCGGGAGCCTCCACGCCATTCATGGCCGTATTCTTCCAGCCGCCGACAGGGGTCAAGGAATTCCTGGTCAAAGTGGTTGATGTGGGCGACCCCAAATAAGCCCGCATGCAAACGAATTCAAGGGAGGCGAATACGTCTCCCTTTTTCCGGGCGACGCCTATTCATATTACTCTAAGTTCCGATTATAACGGGATTTAAACAAGAGCTGGACACGAATAAAACTTTTGGAAAAAAGGAGTTGTTTTCAGGAAAAACGCATTGACGGGAAAAGGCGCGGTGTGCTACTCATCCACAACTTGTGAATGATTGCACGAATAGCTTTTTAAGCTGAAAGGCCTTCCGGGCGTGTCGTGAAAACAACATCACAGGGTGCGAACATGTTCTTTAAAGACGGCAAATGGACGAGTATCGTACAGGTCGGGGGCACCGCCAGTACGATGGGACTACACATCGTGTCCGCCACTGTCGTCGGGCTGACTTTCGGGTACTTTCTCGATGATTACTTCGGGACCAAGCCATGGCTGTTGATGATCTTCTTTATTTTGGGGATCTTGGCCGGGTTCAAAATGATGTTCGAAGATTTCAGGAAGCTCCAAAAACGAGAAGAAGCCAAGAAGCAACACGGTTCTTTGAAACAGGACGGAGATGAGAGTGCTGAACAGGATCAATCAGACGGTTGAGCGAATGCTCGTCAAGAGCGGGTTCGCGTTGACCGACGTCCGGATTCTCGTTCGCAATCAGATTTACGTGTCGCTGGGGACCTCTCTAGTGATCGGGCTGGTAACACTTTTTTCCCGGTGGTCTCTCGCTTACGCGGCCGGAGCAATTATTGCTCTTGCCAACTTCTGGACTCTTGCTCGCATTGTCCAGCATTTGGCTCACAGGCCGGGAGGCGGACCATTTGTACTGTTTGTCATATTCATGGTGAAGATGACTCTGAGCGGGCTCGCCTTTTACTGGCTGATCGGAGTCGAACGTGTTCCCCATTGGGGGCTGATATCGGGACTCGGGACAGTCGTCGTGAACGTCACGGTGACAGGACTGATCCAGATGGGGAACAAAAGGCCCAGTTAATTTTTTAGGAGGCTGGATATGGGTTTCGCAGGCGGATTACCGCATCCTCTGTTGTACGCGGATATGATCAAAAGCATCGGCCACTGGGGCGCGGGCCTTGAGCACGCACTCGGTGTCGAATCCATCAACCACGTGCTGTACATGTGGTTCGCGATGGCAATTCTTTTTACCCTCGGCCTGATTGTTCGCGGCCGTTTGCAGCTGGTTCCCGGCGGACTTCAGAATGTCATGGAGACCATCTTCGGTGGTCTGGAAGACTTCGTAGTCGCCAACCTCGGCCAGGAAGGCCGCCAGTTCATGCCGCTGCTCGGCACCATCTTCATCTTCATCCTTACCATGAACCTGATGGGTCTCATCCCCGGTTGCGACGCCGCCACCGCCAACATCAACACACCTGCCGCCATGGCAATCATCGTGTTCGTGTTCTATCAGTTCGTCGGTATGAAGAAATGGGGCTTCGGCTACATCAAACACTTCATGGGCCCGGTCGGATTCCTGGCTCCCCTGATGCTCATCCTTGAGCCGATTTCTCACTGTGCACGTCCGCTCAGCCTGACACTTCGTCTCTTCGGTAACATTCGCGGTGAGGAAATCGTCCTGATTCTGATGTTCTTCCTTGCTCCGATCCTCGGCTCCCTGCCGATGTACTTCCTGTTCATCCTTGCTAAGACCATTCAGGCATTCATTTTCTTCATGCTGACAATGCTCTACCTGCAGGGTGCTATCGAGCACGCTCATTAAAAAACGCGCTCAATCCAATTTTGGGGAAATGGTCCTTGGACCAAAACTATATTAAATGATTCCATTTGGAGGATTCAAAATGAAAATCGCTAAGATTCTGCTCACCACTCTGGCTATGGTCCTGGTTGCTTCCGCTGCTTTCGCTGCTGGCGATCCGGCTGTCATGTCCGCTAAAGCATACGCCACTGCCATCGGCATGGGCATCGCTGCTGGTCTCTGCGGTATCGGTCAGGGCATGGGCGTCAAGGGTGCTGCTGAAGGTATCGCTCGCAACCCCGAAGCTGCCGGTCAGATTTCCACCACTCTGATCCTCGGCCTCGCATTCATCGAGTCCCTGGCTATTTACGCCCTGGTTGTTAACCTGATCCTGCTCTTCGTCGTCTAGTTCAGACTTACGAAAATGCTACTCAAAGGGAGGCTTCGGCCTCCCTTTTTGCTCCCCTTTTATGTTACAAATTTCACATACTGGAAGGGGAACACAAGTTCCAAGAGACGAAATGCTATGAAAAGTGAACATATCCCCAAAGCGACCATCGGCCGCCTCGCCGTTTACATTCAGGTTCTTGAGAACCTGCTCCGCGACGGCAACGATGTTATATCATCTGAAAAACTTGCACGCGCTTGTTCGGTGAATTCGTCGCAGATACGTAAAGACCTCGCCTACTTCGGTGAATTCGGTGTCAGGGGTGTCGGATATTACGTTCAAGAGCTTATTACTTCCATCAAGCAGTCACTCGGCATTGACCGAATCTGGAAATGCGCCCTCATCGGCGTTGGAAATATGGGCACTGCCCTGCTCCGCCACCATGACTTTGGACGACGTGGCTTCCATATCGCAGCAGCCTTTGACTGCGACCCTGACAAAATCGGTCGTGAATTCGAAGATATGGAAATTGTCTGCCCCACCCACCTAAAGGAGCAGGCACCCGAACTCGGTCTTGAAATCGGTATCATCACCACACCGCCGGACCGCGCCCAGCGCGCCGCCAACCATCTGGTCGATGCCAACATCAGGGGAATCATCAACTTCGCGCCAGCACGTATTAACGTGCCGCCACACATCCCTGTTGAATACGTTGATTTCTTTGACCATCTGTACGCAGTAGCCTTCCAGATCACTCTCGGTAACGATTAGTCCAGAACAGAATTCCCCAAGGCTCATTTAAAGGGACATCTGTCCCCCGCTTAGTCATGTCCTGCGATGCGTTCTCTACGGCCTATAGAACACTTTTCACGAGTCCACCTGTTGGTTATTGCCCTATCGCAATAACTAACAGGTGGTGCCGTGTTGCCACGCATCCGGCTTTCTTGTTGATAATAAGCATTCATTGGCATGTTTATTATTGACTTTGATTTTCATTTTCACTTAGTGTCCTCCTACAGACTCAAATACACATGGAGAGACGCATGTCCAAATCTCTGATTGTCTACGGTTCCACCACCGGTAACACCGAATACGTGGCCGAAACTATCGGGAAATTTCTCGAAAAAAATGATGTTAATGTAGATGTCCAGGACTCAGCTGATGTCTCGGCTGAAGGCCTTGGAAATGGATATGATCTCGTTCTACTCGGTTGCTCGACATGGGGCGACGATGAAATCGAGTTGCAGGATGATTTCATTCCACTCTTTGATGAACTCGAACAATCCAGCCTCAAAGGCAAAAAGGTCGCTGTCTTCGGTTGTGGAGATTCTTCATATGAATATTTCTGCGGAGCCGTGGACGCCATTCAGGAAAAAACCGAGCAGATCGGAGCTGACCTTATCGTGGACTCGCTGAAAATTGACGGCGATCCCGAAGCCGACGAGGTCAATGAGTGGAGCCAACAGATTCTTGCAAAAATCTAGTCAACTAGGGTGAACTGAACGTCTGACGCACCGACGTGGGCACCGGCATTGGGTCGGTGCCCCACCCTTACAACTCTCCGCATTACTCTACAATTAAAACAATTCTTTCATAGCCCCACACAGTCGCGAAGCGCACCAAAAAGCTTTGGAGATTCCTAAGAACCTTTCTCGAAAGGTTCTTAGGCCGTCGGAGACACCCGCCGACAAGGCCTCCTTCCTCGAAATACGCGCATTTACTGCCGCCGCGATTTATGAGAAAGTCCGCGAAACCGCGCAGGGAGAGAAACGCGATGGAAAAAATCATTCTGGTACACGTGACCGGCGGAGACCGGCCCGGACTGACTTCTGAACTGACCAATGTTCTGGCCGGATTTGAGGTGGATATCCTTGATATCGGTCAGGTCGTCATTCATAATTTTCTCACGCTCGGCATCCTGATCCGGCTGCCTTCGGATTCGCAGCCCGTGCTCAAGGACCTGCTTTTCCGGGCCCACGAACTCGGCGTCACCATGAAGCTTCACCCGCTTGCCGAAGAAGACTACGGCTCCTGGGTCAAGGAAGCGGACAAACAGCGCCACATCATCACTCTGCTCGCACGGTCCATCTCTGCCCAGCAGATCGCAGCCATCACCAATGTAGTCAGCGAATCAGGGCTGAACATCGACACCATTCACCGCCTTTCGGGCCGTGAACCGCTCGATTGCAACGACTACGAATGCGCCCGCGGCTGCGTCGAATTCACTGTGCGCGGCACACCGGACGACATCGGTGCCATCCGTTCCAAATTCCTCGATATTTCTGCTGAGATGATGGCAGACATCGCCTTTCAGGAAGACAACATCTTCCGCCGCAACCGCCGCCTTGTCGCATTCGACATGGACTCCACCCTCATTCAGGCCGAAGTCATCGACGAACTGGCCAAGGAAGCGGGTGTGGGCGATCAGGTTGCCGCCATCACCGAGGCCGCCATGCGTGGCGAGCTCGACTTCAAACAAAGCCTGCGCAAACGCCTTTCGCTTCTCGAAGGACTGGATGAGTCTGTGCTCCAGAAAGTCGCAGACCGCCTGCCCCTGTCCGAAGGGGCCGAACGCCTCATCTCCACGCTGAAAAACGTGGGCTACACCATTGCCATCCTGTCCGGTGGATTCACCTACTTCGGCAACATCCTCAAGGAAAGGCTCGGCATCGACTATGTGTATGCCAATGAACTGGAAATCAAGGACGGGAAACTGACCGGCAACGCCGTGGGCTACATCGTGGACGCCGAAAAAAAGGCCGAACTGCTCCAGAAAATCGCGGACAAGGAATCCATTTCCCTGCAACAGGTCATCGCTGTGGGCGACGGAGCCAACGACCTGCCCATGCTCAATCTCGCGGGGCTGGGCATCGCCTTCCACGCCAAGCCCAAGGTCAAGAAAGGTGCCAGACAGGCCATCTCCACCCTCGGACTCGATTCGATCCTGTACCTGATCGGCCTCAGCGACCGCGATCTGGACAGCCAGAAAAAATAGGGAAATGAAGGAAGCGCCTTTGGCGCGTTGTCGGGTGACTTCGCCTATCGCTGCTGTCTACATCCGTAAAGCTCGAAGACTCGCTAACGGCTGAAGCCCGGCGGCTTAAGGCCGAAGGCCTTAAGAATCCCATCTCGCCTTCGGCGAAATATGAAATTTAAAAAAGCAGGCTCGGTAGTGCGACTACCGAGCCTGCTTTTTTATGAACTTTCAAAATCTTTTTCAAATCCAAAATCATGATGCCGGACGGAATATTCGCGTAATCGAACGCGGAACAAATCCCGCTGCCCGCCGTTGCCAGTACATGAGAAGGCATGCCCCGAACATGAAAATATCTCGGATCATGGTCGGCCACAATCCACCCGACTCATCTCCGACAGAAGTTTCCGGGCCGAAACACCCGCAATCCACATCCAGTCCCATATGGATGGCATAGGAAAGCACTCCCATGAACATCAACAACTGTGCGACAATCAACGCCAAAGCACCTTTGATGTCGATAATCAGTCCGATTCCGGTGGCGACCTCAATCACGGGCAACACGTGCGCAAGCACCTTTGCCATGCGCCACGACACCATTCCGTATCCGTCAATGGAAACGGCAAAAGCCGTGGGGTCTGCCAGCTTCAGGATACCGGCATAAACAAACAGGCCACCGATAACCAGCCTGAGGACAAGGTACAACCACTTGGAATACAGGATTTTCAACATTATTTTCTCTGCCGTCAGAGGGTGTCTCTGACCGGACTCTGTTTGCATAATATGGTTTTTCTGCACTCGAACAAAGAGGCAAACCCTACTTCACTATTAAATATATCGAATTTCTCATGTTCCGTCATGCATAGTCCTAAAGTCTAGAAAAAATCAAGAATTTCGGGGAACAACGGATGTTGTAGATAAAAAATACCATTAATTTAAATGGATAAGAATTATTTTTCCTTGAGATAAGCGAAAAACTCTTGTACTCCAATGAAGAACAACAAAGTGTGACTACGAGGGGGAATCTCATGACCGGCAAGAAAGTGCTTTCCGTGGCCGAAATAGCCAGAGAACTGGAACTGCCCGAATCCACGGTTCATTACTGGAAAAACAGATTCGCTCAGCACCTGCCGAGCGTGGGCCGGGGACGCCAGAAACGGTTCAGGCCCGAGGCAGTGGAAGTCTTTGGTACCATTTCGAGACTGCTCAAGGAAGGCCATACCGCCCGCGACGTCATGGACCAGCTCTCACATGAATACCCCCTACAGGCCGATACCGTGCCTGAAAGCGGTTATGTCCCGGCCCCGGTCAACGGTGCCGCCATGGAACCCGCCATGAAAATGGCCGCTTCCATCGGTCTGGAAATAGCCAAGTCCGTAGGAGAAGGCATCCGCTCGGTGCTCGCCAACACTTCCGAAGGCGGATCGGACGTTTCCGAAGTCAAGCTGGGTCTGGAAGAGGCCGCGCTCCGCATCTCCACACAGGTGGAAGAAACGGAAACACTCAAGGCCGAGAACGAAATTCTCAAGGAAAAACTCAAGGTCATGGAAGCCGAGATGATCCGCCTGCGCAAGGATCGCCGGGAAATGGAAAAGTACCTCCTTGACAAGATCAAATCAGTATCTACTTAACCCGCGTGCGCGGGAATAATCCCCCCACTTTCGATTACACACGTCCCGCCGGATGAACTGCATGGTTCATCCGGCGGGCATTCATATCATTTGATTTTTTTTGGAGGAAACATCATGGGCAAAAAGACCACCCACAAATTCAAGGCCGAAGTCAGCCAGCTTCTCGATATCCTGGTGCACTCTCTTTACACCAACAAGGAAATATTCCTGCGAGAACTCGTATCCAACGCTTCGGACGCGCTGGAAAAGGTCCGCTTCAAGACCACTGCCGAAGCAGGCGACGACGACACTTCGCTTGAGATCCACATCACTTCGGACAAGGACGCAGGCACCATCACCGTCACTGACACCGGCGTTGGCATGACCCGCGACGAGCTCATGCAGAACATCGGCACCATCGCCCATTCCGGCACGGCCGAACTCGCCCGTCAGGCCGAAGAAGGCAAGGAATCCCTCGACGCGCTCATCGGCCGTTTCGGCGTCGGTTTCTATTCCGTTTACATGATCGCCGACGAAGTCACTGTCACCACCCGCTCCATCGAGCCCGACTCCAAGCCCATTGCATGGACCTCGGACGGCCGGACCGACTACAAGCTTCAGGAGCTTGACGAAGACCTGCCGCGCGGCACCCGTATCGAGGTCAAGATCAAGGAAGACCTTGCCGCCCAGTTCACCAACAACGCGCATATCAAGCACGTCATCAACAAGCACTCCAACTTCGTCAACTTCCCGATTTTCATCGAAGACGAACGCGTCAACACCGTTTCCGCCCTCTGGCGCGAACCCAAATTCCAGATCAGCGACGAGCAGTACGCCGAATTCTACAAGTTCCTCACCTTTGATACCGAGGACCCGTTCGACACCCTGCACACTTCGGTTGATGCGCCGGTCCAGTTCAACGCACTCATGTTCACCCCCAAATCCGACAACGACCCGTTCGGAATGGGACGCGACAACCGCGGACTGGACCTCTATGTCCGCCGCGTACTCATCGAAAAGCAGAACAAGGACCTGCTCCCGGAATACCTCGGCTTCGTCAAGGGCGTGGTCGATACCGAAGACCTGCCGCTCAACATCTCCCGCGAGACGTTGCAGGACAACATCCTCATGCGCAAGATCAGCTCCACGCTGGTCAAGCAGGTGCTCGGCAACCTCGAAAAGATGGCCAAGGACAACGCCGAACGCTACGATGAATTCTGGAACATCCACGGCAACCTCTTCAAGGCCGGTTACATGGACTTCCTGAACAAGGACAAGTTCGGCAACCTCGTACGCTTCAACTCCTCTGCCAGCGACGATGCCAAGGGACTGACCTCCTTTGCCGACTACATCTCCCGCGCCAAGGAAGACCAGAAGGAAATCTACTACGCATACGGCCCGAGCCGCGAAGCCCTCGCCATTTCCCCGCACCTCGAAGTGTTCCGCAAGAAAGGCATTGAGGTTCTCTACCTCTACGAACCCATTGATGAATTCGTGATGGACGCCCTGCGTGATTTCGACGGCTGCACCCTCGTCTCCGCCGAACATGCCGAAATGGAAAAGCTCGACAAGTTCGAAACCCTTGAGAAAGAGGAAAAGGCCGAAGCGCTCTCCGACGACCAGAAGTCCACACTTGACGCGCTCATCACCAAAATCAAGGACGTGCTCGGCGACGCCGTCACCGAGGTCAAGGCATCCCAGCGTCTTTCCGATTCCCCGGTCTGCCTCGCCAACCCCGACGGCAACGTGACGTCCTCCATGGACAAGATCATGCGCGTCATGTCCAAGGATTCCTCGATCCCCAAAAAGGTGCTTGAGATCAACCCGGACCACGCGCTTGTGCGCAACATGCTCACCATCTTCGAAAAGAACAGTGACGACCCGTTCATCGAGCAGGCCGCGAACCAGCTCTTTGAATCCGCGCTGCTCCTCGAAGGCTACCTCACCGATCCCCACGCCCTCGTTGGCCGTGTGCAGGACCTGCTCACCAAGTCGAGCGGCTGGTACGTGGACTCCAAGAAATAGGCGAAAATCGCTCTGAAAGAACAAGCCGCCCCCGACATCTGTCGGAGGCGGCTTTTTTTTCAAAAATTCGAAACTAGTCTATCACGAGGTTCCCATCCTCCTTGAACTGCCAGAAATCAGCATAGGCGACTTCCCACAAATATCCGTCAGGATCGGAGAAGTAACCGCTGTAGCCACCCCAGAACGTATCATGCGGTTTTTTGGCGATGGCTCCGCCGTTTTCCACGGCAAGGGCCAGCACTTCATCCACTTCTTCCTTGGTCTTTGTGCAATGGGCGAGGGTGATTCCGGTAAACCCGCTGCGGGCGGACGGAAGCTCGGGGTCCACATCTTCCGCCAATCCGTCCAGCGGATACAAGGCCAGACAGGTCCCGCCCGTCTGGAAAAAGATGATCCCGTCCTCCGGTTTTTTGGTTGTCGGGAATCCCATTCCCTCCTTGTAAAAGCGGTATGACCGTTCCAGATCGGCCACACCAAGGGTGATGATGCTAATTCGTGATTCCATCAATATGTTCCTTATAAAAAGAGTAACAGTGACAGCGCCATCACTCCCATCCCGGCAATAAGGCCGTAAATGGAAAGGTGATGTTCGCCGAATTCCTCGGCAGCGGGCAGCAGTTCATCAAGCGAGATGAACACCATGATTCCCGCGACCGAAGCGAACAGAATGCCGAAAATCGTGGGAGTGAAAAACGGCATGAGAATCAGGTAACCGACAAGCGCCCCCACGGGTTCGGACAGGCCGGAAAGAAAAGAGTAGAGAAAAGCCTTTTTCCGGTCCCCGGTGGCATAATACAGCGGAATGGACACGGCAATGCCTTCGGGAATGTTGTGGATGGCGATGGCCACGGCAATGGCCGTTCCGAGCGCCGGGTCAGTCAGGGCCGCGGTAAAGGTGGCCAGCCCTTCCGGAAAATTGTGGATGGCGATGGCAATGGCTGCGAACACGCCGGTACGCTTGAGCTTGTCAAAATCATGGGCTTCGTTTTTCGGCAAGTTTTCCATTCCCGCATCCATCTCCTCGATGGAATGCATCTCGTGCGGATTTTCATAGCTGGGGACCAGTTTGTCGATCAGCGCGATAAAGGCGATGCCCCCGAAAAAAGACAGTGCGGTCACCCAACTGGCCGTGACTTCACCGAGTTCGCCGGTCAGGGCGTCACGCGCCTTGACCATGATCTCCACGAAAGAGACGTAAATCATGACGCCTGCGGAAAACCCGAGTGCAAGGGAAAGCATTTTTGTATTGGTGCGCCGAGCAAAAAAAGCAAGGGCGGAACCAATGCCGGTGGAAAGTCCGGCAAAGAGTGTCAGGCCGAAGGCGAAAAGGACTGTTTGGGTATCCATGCATGTCCGTATACGACAAATTCGTACTTCATGCCAACAGAATGGAAGACTTGTTCAGGTTCTGACTACAGACTGTACAACACGAAATTCACCAGAAAATGCGTCACTGCGGCAGGCCAGATCGAGCCGGTCGCAAGGGTAGCGGGCACAAAGACAAGGCCGTAGACAAAGGCATCCGTCAACGTATGCGCGGACAGCGACCAGTGCATGAGCGAAAAGAGCAGAGCGGAGACCAGATACACGACCGGGGTGGGAATCTTTCCCTTCAAAGTGGAAAGAGTCAGCCCGCGGCAGACGATTTCCTCGCTGAAACCGACCAGAACAAGACCGAAGGTGACATCCAGGAGGAACAAGGGGGAATCCATGTCGATCGGTACACCGCCGAGCGCGCCCTTGGGGAAATACGGGGCAAGGACAAATTCCGAGAGGTAGAGATACGCCATGGAGACCGCAACGGTGCCGACGGTCCACAGCACAAAACGCCGGATCGGCACAGAGACGAGTCCAAGGTCCGCCTTGGTGAGTTCGCCTCGGGCAAACATGAAAAAGAGAAAACCGAGAATCAGAAAACGCTGTCCATAATCGACCGCGAGCCACGCCGGATACCCCGTGACGAAGATATTGGCGAAGTCATTCAGGTAGTAAGGCAGATACGCAATCGCAAGAATAGTCGTTTTCCGCATATTCTTCCTCCTTTCAGCACCGCGTCCGATCACACCCTATTCCGGTATCATTCAAATTTCCTGTACACCGCCTCGTAATCACGGACCATGCGTTCCACGGTGAAACGGCGCTGTCCCGAGGCAAAAGCGGTGCGGCTCATGTCGTTGAGGACAGTGGAGGATTTGAGCAGGCTGACAGCGGTTTCAACGAAGGCGGCCATGTCATCTGCCGGAACCAGCGCGCCGGTATGATGGTCCAGAATCTGTTCGGGAACCCCGCCGACATCGAAACTCACCACGGGCAGGCCATGAGCCATGGCTTCAAGAATGACAAGCGAATGATTGTCCGCACGGGTCGGATACAGCAGCAGGTCCGCAGCCGCCATAAGCAGCCCGAGCCGATCCCGCTCCACATACGGCCAGATCACGAGATCCCCTTCCCGTCCTTCGGCATCGCCCCCCACGGCAAAACCAAGGGTTTCCGGCACGTTGCGCTTCACTTCCTTCCAGATATCCACCCATCGCTCACCGGACTTGTAGGCTGCGTCTGTTCCGCCGTGAGCCGCGAAAAGCACGACACGGACAGCCGGATGGATGCCGAGCGCGGCACGGGCCTCCCGTTTGGAGGGCGCGCGGTCCGGCCACGGAATGCCGTTGGGAATGACTGTGACACTTCGAAAAAGGTGGCTTTTCGCCAGTCGGGCAAGCCAACGGGACGGTGCGACAAGCACCGGGGAAAGACGGTCAAGCATCTGATGCTTGAGCTTGCGGATTTCCGCGGACTGGGAAAATCTTCTGGGGCAGGGGTTGGCGCAATCCTCGTCCAGTGTCGGGCAATGCAAAGGGTACGGACAGCCGCCGGTAAACAGTTCGCAGTCATGCAGCGTAATGACGAGTTCCTGCCTTTCCGGCATGGAAGCCAGCAGTTCAGCCCAGTTGCCGGTACAATGAACATGCGGAAGAAATCCATTGGCCAGCGAATCCCCGAAAGCACCGGGAAGCGTCGGGATGGAACCGTCCCGTTCGGCATGCTCGAAGCTCAGACGCGCATCAGCGCCCAGTTCCGCGAGGCCGTCCAGAAGCAGCCGCGCCACGCGGGTGGCCCCTCCGCTGCATTCAAGCCCGGTATGATGAAGAATGGTCCGTTGCGCCATGGCTACTCTTCAACGTTCTCCATATCGAGCACCATTTCCACGAGATCCTCATCGTGCGGATCAGGAGAGACCACGAAACCGAACTTCTTGGACAGCCCCTGCATGGCCTTGTTCTCGATCATGGTCTGACCGACAAGCTTTGAGGTTCCGCGATCACGGGTATAGCGAATTCCCTTGTGAAAGAGCATCGACCCGAGCCCGCCGCCTTTCTGGTCTGAACGGACAACAATGGCGAACTCCGCCTCGGTGTTGTCGGGCCGGGTATTGGTACGCATGACACCCAGCGTCTCCGGGTTGCCGCTCTCATCAGGGGCCGTGGCGATAAACGCCATCTCGCGGTCATAGTCGATCTGCGTGAAGCGGGCGATGTCCTTGTGGTCGAAGTTGCGCTGCACCACGCCGAAAAACCGCAGGCGCAGGTCTTCGTCGGAAAGGCTGGAAAGGAAATCGCGGTGCGTTCCCTCATCTTCCGGCCGGATGGGCCGGAGCGTGACATGGCGTCCGGTCTTGAGGGTGACGCACTCTTCCAGTTCGCGGGGATAGGGCCGAATGGCGAGACGGCTCTCTCCTTCGCCGTCATACGGGGCAATGGTTATCTTGCCGCCGAGCGCGAGAACGCCTTCCGGGTCGGCATACAGCGGATTGATGTCAATGGATGTTATCTGGGGCACATCCACGATAAGCTGGGAAATCTGAATAAGCGTCAGACAGATATCGTCAATATCGGCAGGAACATGCGACGGTGTTCCCTTGAGCAGGGTCGCGATGCGGGTACGCCCCACCAACTCCTTGGCAAGGCTCATGGAAAGCGGCGGAAGGGTCAGGGCGGTATCCTGAATCATGTCCTTTGCCATGCCGCCATGACCGAATGAAAGCACCGGGCCGAAAACCGGGTCCACCTCGGCCGAGACGCAGAGTTCATGCGCGCCGGGGCGACGTCCCATCTTCTGTACGGTAAAGCCCTCGATATAGGCGTCCGGACGCTCACGGGTGCAGCGGGCCAGAATGGATGCCGCGCCTTCCCAGACGCGTTCCGGGGTTTCCAGATCAAGCAGTACGCCGCCCACGTCGAACGGCTGGGGAATCTGCGGACTGCGCAGTTTAAGGGCCACGGGATAGCCGAGCGCGTCTGCCGCAATGACCGCGTCACGGGCGGAAATCGCGATACGTGTCTCCACCACCGGAATGCCGTAGGCCGCCAGAATATCTTTGGCTTCCGGCTCTGTCAGTTCGTCGCGCCCGTCCGAAAGGGCTTTCACCACGATGTCGCGGGCACCGGACGTATCAGGAAAGAAATCCGACGGAAGCGAGTCCGGCGTCTCGATGAGCATTTCCTGGTTTTGCAGGTATTCGGCCATGTACAAAAAGGCACGCACCGCATGAGTGGGGGTGTCATATGTGGGAATGCCGCTTTCCTGAAAAATATCGCGGGACCGCGCCGATGCTCCCGAACCGAGCCACGCGGTCAGCACCATGCGCTTGACCCGTTTGAGCGCGGCGCACAGGGCCTCGGCAATTTCGACATCCGGCTGAGAAGTCCACGGCACATGCATGACAAGGACGCCGTTGGAACCCTTATCCTTTATAAGCAGCTTGAGCACATCAGAATACGCCTTGCCGTCGGCATTGAACGGAATGTCCACGGGGTTGGAACGCGACCAATTTTCCGCACCGAGCACGGCGTCGATGGCCTCGATGGTCGAGTCGGACAGTTCAGCCAGTTCCCCGCCGCCGGTCAGCAGGCGGTCAGCGGCCAGTATGCCCGCACTGGTCCCGTTGGTGAGGATGGCAAGCTTCTTCCCGTACACGGGGCGAGGCGTGCCGAGCGTCTGGGCAGCGTCAAAGAGACCGTCGATGTTCTCCACGCGCAGCATTCCGGCACGGCGAAAGGCCACGTCATACACGGCATCCGCAAGGTGATGATCCCCGGTTTCCTGCAACTTGAGATCACCAAGCACGGTGTCGAGCGCCTGACCGGGACGAATGACGAGCACGGGCTTGTTGCGGGAGGCGGCACGGGCCGCGGACATGAACTCGCGGGCATCCTTGATGGACTCGACATACAGCATGATGGACCGGGTCAACGGGTCCGAACCGAGATAATCGAGAATATCGGCAAAGCTGACATCAATACGACTACCAAGGGCGATCATGTGGGAAAAGCCGACGCCCTTGGCCAGCGCCCAGTCAAGGACCGTGGCAAAAAGTGAATCAGACTGGGATAGAAACGCCACCTTGCCGGGGGCGACGTTGGCATGCGCCAACGAGGCATTCAAATTCAGGGAGGGCACCATGAAACCGAGTGATTTCGGACCGATAAGCCGTATATCCGGGGCATTGGCGACCTTCAGGATCGTGGACTTGATGTCCATTCTTTCTTCTGGAGACATGGAAGCGAACCCCGACCCCATGAGCACCGCGCCGCGTGTACCGCGTTTCCGCAGGGAATAGATTATCTCCGGCACTTCATCCAGCGGGGAACAGACCACGGCCAGATCCGGCGTCTTGGGCAGATTCTTGACCGAAGTATGCGTCAGCACACCCGAGATGGCTTCGGCGGTGTCGCTCACCGGCATGACCGGTCCCTTGAAACCGCCCGCCATGATATTTCGCATGACGATGTTTCCGGCATTCTGCGGGTCGTTGGTCGCGCCGATAACGGCAACCGACTTGGGGTTGAACAAATATTCGAGATTGGTGACGCTCATAATGGTCCTCATACGGCTTGAGTGCGATTGCGTAGTCGTGCGAGATTACCTTTTTTTTCCTGTAACGCGCAACAATGATATGCAATCGGACAAAAATATCCCGGCATGCCCATGAATCGAATTCACCGAAACCATTCCGCCAATACCAATTCATTCTTATTCGTTTATGAAGCCTAAAGTTTTCCCGCCATCTGCCGATACGACTCAAGTAGTCGTTTGATTCAAACAGGAGCCTGCATCATGGTTATCGAATCCAGCCTTGCACAGCAAACATCACAATTCGCCGAAGGTCTGCGCATCAAAAACCCGGCAACGGAAAAAACGCCGGAAGAACAGACCCATACCATGAAAGCGCCCGACCAGCAGCACGGCGACACCATTTCCATTTCACAGGAAGCTCGCGCTCTTGCCGCTCCCGAAAAGCAGGATAAATCCCTGACAATCGGGAAAAATGAAGAAGAGCAGGAAGAGAATCCGGTCATCAAGATGCTCAAAAAGCAGATTGAAAAGCTTGAAAAGGAAATAGAGGAATTACAGGAAGATCCAACCCTGTCCGAAAAAGAAAAGAACCAGAAAATTCTGGAAAAACAATCCCAACTTGCCGATCTCCGCGACCAGCTCTCCAAGGCGCAGGAAGAAGAGCTCAAGGCACAGGGCATGGCATCCGGCGGCGGTACCCGTGCCAACGGCTTCGGCAACTCCGTGGGAACTTTCTAGAACAAACCGAATTTCAATTTTTCAAACGCGGCAGATTTCGATCTGCCGCGTTTTTTTATATGCCGTCCCCCAATTCCCGGCTTCTTCTGATGCCGAGGGAAAACACAATCCATACTTCAACACACTGGTTTTGTTCCCCCTCTTGACGCAGAGTGATTTTTCCGTTTACTAACACGGTGTTACCAAATATATTTTAGTAGCAAAAACCCGGTCTATCTTATTAATAGTTATACGGAAAAAGGTGTGCAAATGAAATTTCTTACTCCTTTCAAGGCCCTTTTACTGATACTCGTCTTCGCTTTCTCAACCACTGCCCATGCCCGCTCCGTCACGGACAGTGCCCAGCGGACGGTTGAAATCCCCGAAAAGGTCAGCCGCGTGATCTGCTCCGGCCCCGGAGCCCTGCGGCTGCTGACATACCTTGAAGCGGAATCCATGGCCGTCGCAGTGGACGATATCGAATCCAAAAGGCGCGCATATGAGGCCAGACCGTATGCACTTGCCCATCCCGGGTTTCAGGAAAAGCCCATATTCGGCGCATTCCGTGGGCACGACAATCCGGAGCTGATCCTGTCTCTTGAACCGCAACCGCAGGTCGTTCTGAAGACATATCCCACCATGGGGCATGATCCCGTCGAGTTGCAGCAGAAAACAGGCATTCCCGTGATCACGCTCGAATACGGCAACCTCGGCAAGAAACGCCCGCAGTTGTATCGTTCCCTGCGGATTATGGGCGAAGTCATAGGCAAACAGCAGCGCGCCGAGGAAGTCATCGCTTTCATCGACGCCAAGATCGCCGACCTCGAAAAACGCACTGCAGGCATCCCGGCACAGGACCGACCCACCGTATTTGTCGGCGGCGTGGCATTCAAGGGCCCGCATGGCTATCAGTCAACGGAACCGGCCTACCCACCATTTACCTTTGTCCATGCGAACAATCTGGCCTATGATTCCGGACTCACCGGCAAGGACCTTCAGCACTCGGACATTGCCAAGGAAAAGATCGTGGAGTGGAATCCCGACTTCCTGTTCCTCGACCTGTCCACGCTCCGCATGGGTGACGACGCAAGCGGCCTGCACGAGCTCCAGACCGATCCGGCCTACCGCACCCTCGACGCGGTCAAGGCGGGCAAGGTGTATGGACTGCTGCCCTACAACTGGTACACCCAGAACTACGGCTCCGTCCTTGCCAATGCCTATTACATCGGCAAACTGCTCTATCCCGACAACTTCACGGATGTGGACACGGCAGCCATGGCGGACGAAATCTACACCTTCCTCGTGGGCAAACCCGTGTTCGGAAAAATGAACTCCATTTTCCAGAACCTCGCCTACAAGCCCGTACCGGTGAACTAGCGTGCATTTCGCCGACGGACAGATACCCGCCGAATACCGGCGCTACATCGGCTGGAAACTGACGCTCGTCATGATTTCCGCAGGATTGCTCATAGCGGCCCTGATCGTGGCCATCTCTCTTGGCGCGGCCCATATTCCCCTGAAGGATGTGGCCCGAAGCCTGACAGGAGGAGATGTCTCCATACGCTTCGACATGATCGTCTGGAATATCCGGCTACCGCAGGCATTGGCCGCCATCGTGGCCGGAGCCGGACTGGCTGTGGCAGGAACCGCCATGCAATCCATCCTGCGAAACCCGCTCGGGTCGCCGTTCACGCTGGGCATATCCCATGCGGCGGCCTTTGGTGCGGCATTTTCCGTCATGGTACTGGACGGCGGATTCATGACCTCGGCCAATGCCGACGCCATTACCATAACCAATCCATACATGACTACGGGCATCGCCTTCTTCTTCAGCCTCACGGCTGCCGGAGTGATTGTCGGGGTATCCCGGCTGCGCGGAGCCACACCGGAAATCATGGTGCTGACAGGCGTGGCGCTTGGTGCGCTCTTCACCGCCGGGACCATGTTTCTCCAGTTCTTTGCCGACGACGTACAGCTCGCGGCAATGGTCTTCTGGACCTTTGGGGACACGGCCCGCGCCTCATGGTCGGAGCTTGGCGTCATCTCGATCATAACCGTTCTGACTTCCATCTACTTCCTGGCAAACGGCTGGAACTACAACGCCATTGACGCCGGAGACGAAACCGCCAAGGGGCTGGGGGTGCGCGTGGAACGGGTCCGCATGGTCGGCATGCTCCTCGCATCCATGCTCACGGCCGTGATCATCGCCTTTCTCGGCATCATCGGCTTTGTCGGATTGGTGGTGCCGCACATGGCGCGCCGGATCATCGGCTCGGACCACCGGTTCCTGCTGCCCGCATCCATCATCATGGGCGGCCTGCTGCTGCTTGTCTCGGACACGGCGGCCCGACTGGTCCTTGCCCCGCATATCCTGCCGGTCTCGGTCCTGACGGCCTTCATGGGGGCACCGGTATTCATCTACCTTATTATCAGGGGGCAAAGACGATGAGACTGACCGTTTCCGACGTCGATTTCACCTACGGCGAACACGACGTCCTTTCAAACGTGAACTTCGATCTCGCCCCGGGCGAACTGCTTGCCATCCTCGGCCCGAACGGCGTGGGCAAGACGACCCTGCTCAAATGCATCAACGCCATCCACCGCCCCTCTTCAGGGACGGTCACGGTCGAAGGAAGGGACGTACTCACCATGCGTCCCCACGAAATAGCCACGGACATCGGGTATGTGGCTCAGAAAAGCGAAGCGGCCCGACTCACCGTGTTCGACGCCGTGCTCATGGGACGCAAGCCGCACATAGTCTGGCGCGTGAGTGAACACGACCTCAAGATCGTGGATTCCGCCATCCATCATCTCGGCATGGGGAAGATGTCCCTGCGCTACATTGACCAGCTCAGCGGCGGGGAACTCCAGAAAGTCGCCATCGCCCGAGCCATGGTGCAGGAACCGAAACTCCTGCTGCTGGACGAACCCACCAGTTCCCTTGATCTCAAGAGCCAGGTCGATATTCTGTCCATGCTCCGCCACGTGGTGATTGAGCACGGCATCGGCGCGGTCATGACCATGCACGACCTCAACACCGCCCTGCGCTTCGCCGACAAGGTCCTGTTTCTCAAGGACGGGCGCATCCATTCCACCGGCCCCACCTGTGACGTCACGTCCGAAGTGGTCGAGGAAGTCTATGGCCTGCCCGTCCACATCCACACCGTGCAGGGACATCCCATGATCGTCCCGGCAATTTAAAGAAGGAAAACTCCATGTCCTGTACTTTCCCCACCCACATCATTGAAGACACCATCGCATTCCACGGGCACAGCTGCCCCGGACTCGCCATCGGCATCCGCGCATCCGAGCTTGCCTTCCGGGAACTCGGCACACCCGAAGAGACCAACATGGTCGCCATAGCCGAAACCGACATGTGCGGCGTGGACGCCATCCAGTTCCTCACGGACTGCACGCTGGGCAAAGGCAATTTCATGCACCGGGATTTCGGCAAGATGGCCTTCTCGTTCTTTGACCGGAACACGGGCAAGGGATTCCGCGCCCTGCTCAACCCCGAAAACCGCACCGACCTCGACGTGGAACTTGGCGTGCTCATGGGCAGGGAAAGCGAGGGAAGCGCCACGGCAGCCGAACTCAAGCGCATCCCGGAGGTCAAGGAGATACTCAAGGAACGGCTCATGGCAATGGACCTCGACGACATGTTCAATGTCACTTGGACACAGAACGGCCCGCCACGCCCCGCACGCGTCTTGGCAAGCCTGACCTGTGAAAAATGCGGTGAACCGACCATGGAGTCCCGCACCCGCCGGTTCGCAGGAAAGACCCTGTGCTCCCAGTGCTTTGAAGCCATGGAACAGAAAATCTAGGCAAGATAGCCCCCAAAACAGGCGAAAAAGACCCCATATCGGGCGACTTGGCAATCAAGTCGCCCGTTTTTTTGTGTCCCCAAACACACCGCCCTCGCTTTACTAACTGATTTTACAAGAAAAACACAACTTTCCCTCTTCCTGAAAGAACCCCTGTCAAGCGTCCAAGTTATGCTTTTATCGCCTGTTTTGGGGGCTTTTCCGCCCGTTTTCATCCTGCCCTGAAAACCGGGGTTAGCCTGTTCTCGTGTCCGGGGCGGTCCCGGACTCGTGCTCCTAAGGAATACGAGTGCTCTCCATTACGGGCGGACTCCGGTCCGCCCACTCCTTTCCGAAACAGTGAGAAAATACCATGCTTTTTCCCGATCATCACAAAGACCGCTACTGCCAGTTTTCCTACAATCCCGAAACAGACAGCTTTGAACGGGGGTGGGTCCGTTACGCTGACGGCACCTATGAACCGGAACGCAACGGCCAGAACCTTGATGCCAAATGGCGCGGGACCGAAGCGCACTGGCGGCACGAACGCAAGCCAGCCGACTGGATGCCGTGGGAGCACGGGTTCGACTTTGCATGGAACCATACGCAGGGAGAAGAAAACAAACCCGCGGACTGGGGTCACAAGTCGGCAGCCGAACTGGACGCCGGAAACGGACCGTATTTCATGGAACTGAAAACCGACGATCACGGACGCATCCTGTCCCGCACCGAGCGCATCGACGGACGCCGCGAAACATGGACCTTCAAATACGATGGGGACGGACGCCTGATTGCCTGTATCGGGGCAAACGGCTGGTCACAGAATTTCGAATACGACAACAAGGGACGCCGCAATGCGGATTATGCAATCGGGCGCACCCCATTCCTGCGCGTACTCACGTACGATGACAACGGGCGGCTGCTTTCAACCGGCGATGTCACATACACACACGATGACAACGGGTTCCGCTCGATCCGGGCCGAAGACAAAATGACCACTCGCTATAACTATGCGCGAGACGGTCGCCTACTCGGCGTCGAGCTGCCGGATGGCGTCAAAATCTCATATGAATATGATGAGGACGGCCTGCGCTCCCTGAAAAAGGTCAATGGCGATCCGGTCACGGCGTATGACTGGCTCGACGCGACCAGACTGTCCGGATTCTTTGACGGGAAAAAGGAATTCACCTTTAAATACGCACAAGGGGCGCACCTGCCTCATGCCGTGCATACGGGCAACGCGGCCTATGATCTGAAATACGATCAGGCCGGATCGCCCAAGATCATTACTACCAAGGCAGGGGACACCGTGAAGGCCATTCAATACGCCCCCTTCGGGACGGTCATGTGGGATTCCAACCCGGACTTCCAATTCCCCATCGGGTTTGCAGGCGGGCTTGCCGACCACGACACCGGTCTGGTGCGCTTCGGTAACCGAGATTACGATCCTGAAACAGGCCGATGGACATCACCCGGCGCAGACAGGCAGATCAGAAAGCTCTGCCTTGTTGACCCGATAAACGCCTGACCTTCAGGTAACCAATTGCAATAATGGAAATTCTCTCCTCGCATTACTCGGCACGGCCGACCTGCAAAACCATGCGGGTCGGCCCTTTCTTTCTTCACAGTTCGCACTGCTTCAGAGATTCCGCTTGACACGGACCGCATCTTTTCTGTAGCCATATATCAATATATCTTTATATGCAGATTCATTGATACAGCAAACAAAGCATGAGGTTGTGACGATGCGTATTCCCGATTTGATTGATTCTCTGGACAGGCCGTTTGTTTCCATCGAACTGCTGCCCCCCCGACGCGATGCCGAACAATCCGGATTCTGGCAGACCGTCGAACGGCTGCGGGCCATGAAACCGCTCTTCACCGCAGTCACATGCGGAGCGGGCGGCAAAGGATCGGTCGGAACCCTTGCCACCTCACGGAACCTTGCGGAGAAGCACGGTTTCACGGTCATGCCGCATGTGACGTGCGTGCACACCAAGGAATCCGACCTGAAATCCCAGCTTGATGAAATCCAGTCGTGCGGTATCCGCAACGTGCTTGCCGTACGCGGGGATTTTCCGGCGGGCATGGAGTCCGCACCCAAGGGATTGCGGTACGCATCCGATCTGGTGAAACGCATCTGCGAACTCGCACCGAAACTGGCCGTAGGTGTGGCCGCCTACCCGGACGGGCATCCCGAGTCCCGCTCCATCCTCGAAGACATCGGCTTTCTCAAGCACAAGCTCGACGCAGGCGCGGCCTTTGGTGTGACCCAGCTGTTTTTCGACAACCGCCGCTATTTCGACATGGTGGACCGGCTCGCGGCCATGGGGTGTGACAAACCGATCATCCCAAGCGTGCTGCCCATCCGCACTCTCGGCCAGATAAAGCGGGTCATGGAACTGTGCGACGCCCCGATTCCCGGCACCATCCTCAGTCAGATAGAAAAGGCACATGAAAAAGGCGGCGACGGAGCTGTCGGTGAATACGGCGCGCGCCTTGCCGCAACCCAGCTTTCCGACCTGCTCGCAGGTGGCGCTCCCGGCGTCCACCTCTATCCGTTCAATCAGGCCGAACTCTGCCTGAAAGTCGTGCAACGCGCCGGACTGTTGCCCTGAACCGTGGATGCGTATAGGATTCGCCCATGTCCCGCATCGCCATTCTTTCCGACGTTCACGGCAACCTTGAAGCACTGACACAGGTCCTCAGGGATCTCGACACGCTTGGTTATGACACTGCTGTCTGCCTGGGCGACATCATTGGCTACGGCCCGCAGCCGCAGGAGTGCTGCGACCTGCTGCGCGAAAGGGAAATGCATGTTGTCATGGGCAACCACGAGCAGGGACTCATCAACATCCATTATCTTACGGCTTTCAACCAGCCTGCACGCGACGCCCTGCGCAAAACCCGCGAGATGATCACCGAAGACACATACCAGTGGCTCGTCTCGCACCCCAAGTCACTCGTGCTGCACGACTGCCGGTTTGTTCACGGCACACCGCCGGACAGCGCAAGCGACTACATCTGGAAACACGAGAACCACATGGACGCGGTCTTTGCCCTGTTCCGCGAACCTATCTGCTTTGTGGGGCACACCCACGACCTCGTGCGCTTCACCTTTGAAAAAAACACCGCTAAGAAACTGCCACTGCCCCAAGGCGAAACCACACTCGACCCGGCCTTGCGCCATCTGGTCAACATCGGGGCCGTGGGACAGCCTCGCGACGGCGACAACCGGGCCAAGTACGCCCTCTACGACACCGAATCACACGTCCTGACCGTTAGGTATATTCCCTATGATGTGGAAAAAACCGCCAAACTCATTACGGCTCACGGTTTTCATCGCGGCTTTGCGGATAGATTGAGATAACAGTGCGGCGAACGCCTACACGACAGACGCGAGCATATTGCCCGGTGGCGGGAGTATTTCTTCAGTGCTTCTGGCATAGGCAGCCATGGCGGTTCTGACCCGCTGGAAGGATGGTTTTCTTTCGGATTCGGCAGACGATGCGCCCACCTGTTGACTGCGGAAATCAGCGCCTTCACGACCGATTTTGGCGCGCAGGGATTCCACTTCTGATTCAGTCTTGAACGCATCGGCCTGACGGTTCTTTTCGCGAACGTCACGGGAGAGGGACGGGTCGATCACCGTCTTGCGGGACTCAAAATCGACACCAAACTTGCCCAGCCGGAAGCCGAATGACGTGGTGGTCATCCGGGCCTGCGCCTGCGTGGACTTTTTCTCACACGGCTTTTCAGCCAGCGTGGATTGGCGGCGGTATTCCTGTGAGGCGTGGGACTGTATCCGCACGACTCCCTCCCTTGTGCATGCCGACGGATATCAACATGCCTACGACATCTCGCCCTACCCTTTTTTCCCCATAAAAAAAGGGCCAAGGCGCGTTACATCGCAGCCCGGCCATCCCTGCAACTTTCGTTGCGCTCCATCCAGAGGGACCCGTGGTTTTCCGCTTCCCGTCCGTGGGAATTGGCAGATCAAATCAGATCAATCGAAATCATATAATAAACAGTTCGAAGATTTTTGACAACCCCCGCCGCGACAGGCTACTACCAGAGGCCCCGTTCCGTACATTTTTTCTACAGCTCGCGGGGCGATACGCACTTCACTTCATACGCTTGGAAGGTTTTCAATGGGCTATAAAATTCTGCAGAAAAAAGAACTGATTCCGGGTCAGACCACCATGATGGTCATTGACGCTCCACAGATCGCAAAAAAGGCCGAACCCGGAAACTTCGTCATTCTACGCATCGCCGAACACGGAGAGCGCGTTCCCCTGACCATCGCGGACTGCGACAAGGAAAACGGCACCATCACTATCGTCTATCTTGTTGTGGGGAAAACCACGGCAGAGTTGAACACCATCCCTGAAGGCGCTGAAATCCTTGATGTCTGCGGCCCGCTCGGCAAGCCGACCCATATCGAGAAATCCGGAACCGTCATCTGCGTGGGCGGCGGCACCGGTATCGCAGCCATGCACCACATCGCCAAAGGGCATGTGGCAGCAGGGAACCACGTCATCGCCATCGTGGGTGCCCGCAGCAAGGACCTGCTCCTGTTCTGCACTGAACTTTCCTCCTTCTGTCCCGAGCTTCGCATCGCCACCGATGACGGCTCCGAGGGCCACAAGGGATTTGTCACCGAAGTCCTCAAGGATGCCCTCGACAACGAGGATGACATCGCGGAAGTCGTTGCCATCGGTCCGGTTCCGATGATGGAGGCCGTGGCCAAGGTCACCGAGCCATACGGCGTCAAGACAACGGTTTCCCTCAACTCCATCATGGTGGACGGCATCGGCATGTGCGGCGCCTGCCGCTGCTCCGTGGGCGGCGAAACAAAATTCGCCTGCGTGGACGGCCCGGAATTCGACGGCCACAAAGTCGATTTCGGCGAACTCAAATCCCGGCTCTGGCAGTTCAGGAATGAGGAACAGGAATCCATGGAAAAATTCACAAAGAGGTGCAAGTGTCATGGCTGATGTGAAAAAGACGAAAAAAGTCCTGCCTCGCACACCGATGCCGCATCAGGACCCTGTAAAACGCGGCAAGAATTTCAACGAAGTAGCCCTCGGTTACACCCATGAACAGGCGCTTGTCGAAGCCAGTCGCTGCCTGCAATGCAAGAAACCGCTCTGTCAGGATGGCTGCCCGGTCAACATCGACATCAAGGGTTTCATCAAGGCCGTGTCTGATAACGACCTGCATGGGGCTTACGATACCATCCGTAAAACCAATTCCCTGCCCGCGGTATGCGGTCGCGTCTGTCCGCAGGAATCACAGTGCGAAGGGAAATGTATTCTCGGCAAAAAGTATGAACCAGTAGCCATCGGCCGACTTGAGCGGTACGTGGCTGATACCTATATGGCCGAAACCGCCTGTGAGGACATCACCGATCTTCCCGCCTGTTCGCTGGAACGCGAGGACCTGAAGGTCGCCTGCATCGGTGCCGGACCGTCTTCCCTGACCGTTGCCGGATATCTGGCCGGACGCGGCATCAAGGTGGATGTCTTCGAAGCGCTGCACGAACCGGGCGGCGTACTCATCTACGGCATCCCTGAATTCCGTCTGCCCAAGACCGTTGTCGGGCGGGAACTTGCCGGACTCCGGGAACTCGGCGTCACCTTTCACACCAACTGGGTCGGCGGCAAGACCATCACCATTCAGGACCTTCTCGACGAAGGCTACAACGCCATATTCATCGGCGTGGGCGCAGGGTTGCCCCGATTCCTGAACATCCCCGGTGAAAATCTGGTGGGTGTCTTCTCGGCCAACGAATACCTCACCCGCGTGAACCTTGGCCGAGCCTATGACTTCCCCAATTACGACACCCCGGCCTATCACGCCAAACGCGTGGCAGTGATCGGCGCGGGCAACGTGGCCATGGACGCCGCACGCACCGCCCTGCGCATGGGGGCCGAAGAAGTCTCCATCGTCTACCGCCGAAGCGAAGACGAGATGCCCGCCCGCCGTGAGGAAATCGAACATGCCATTGAAGAAGGCATCAAGATCCGCTGCCTGTGCGGCCCCATGTCCCTGTGCGGGGACGACAAGGGATGCCTCGAATCCATGACCGTGCAGAAAATGAAACTCGGCGATCCTGACGAATCCGGACGCCGCAGCCCGGTCTGCATTGAAGGGGAAACCGAACAGGTCGCCTGCGACATGGCAATCATTGCCGTGGGCACACGGCCCAACCCCATCCTGCTCGAAGCCACCCCGGATCTCGGCCTCAACAAGTGGGGGTACATCGAAGCCGACCCGGAAACCGGTGAAACGTCCATCCCGAACGTCTTTGCAGGCGGCGACATTGTCACCGGCGCAGCCACAGTCATCTCGGCCATGGGCGCCGGACGCAAGGCCGCACGCGAAATAGCGAAACGATTGTTGTAGTCAGGGGAAAATCAGAATCAGAAGGGGATGCCGCTTCGCGGCGAAGTCGGGTGATTTGATTCGCCACGTCCTGTGGCTCACCGCTTCGCGGCGTCGGCAGGAACCGACGTCCAAATCCACTGTCCTGTGGATTTGTCGCCTCCGGCGGCCAGAGGGTGAAACCCTCTGGACTCCCTTTCTCGCCTTCGGCGAACTTGTAATAATTAAAAGGCCCGTCCTTCTTTAAAGAAGGACGGGCCTTATCGTTTTATACCAATTGTTCACGCCTCGCCCCGCGAAGCGCACCAAAAAGCTTGGGAGATTCTCAAGAACCCTTCTCGAAGGGTTCTTGAGCCGCCGGAGGCATTCTTCCCTTCTTCTCCCTACGGCAACCGCTTGGCGCTTGCCCAGCGCCTGTCGAAGTCGATGACAGCGGCGGGTTCGGCGTTCGGATCACCGTCCGGGAAATCGAGCCGGTAGGTCAGGTCATCGAGCTGCGTGAACCAGCTTCTCTTGAAGGTGTAGAAATTCCGAGAGGACGGAGAATACAACCCCAACGCCCTGTGCGCTCCGCGCACCATGGCGTCCCGCACGCTGCGCGGGTCCGGTTTCTTGCTTTTTTTAACGCCGGCAACCTTGAACATCATGGACTCGATCCAGTTCGGCTGCCACGGCTGCCATTTCAGCAAAATCGGCTGTCTGGCTTCAAAGACCGGGGTCAACACGGCATGGTCCTTTTCAACCTGAATCAGTGCGTTCCCGGCGGGAATCTTCTTGGCCGAAAAGGCAATGAACACCACGAGCAGGATCATGAGCACCCCCTTGGCAAAGCGGGGATAGTTCTTCATGGCATCATACAGGGCTATGGTGAGAATGAGCAGGCCGAACGGGGCTACCATGCACCAATAGCGCCGGGAAAGATCCTGCGCAAGGCGGATGGGGTCGAACCCGGACACCATGTAGGAAAACATGAAAATGAAAATGAGATAGAACAGCGCCAGCGACTTCTTTTCCCGGGACCGGGAACGCAGAAGGGCAATGCAGGCAAAGACTATGATGATATACACAGGCATCAGCCCGCGCAGCCGGGTCAGCTTGAACCCGTTCAGGAGATAATCGACGAGCGGCGTGCCGTCGATTGCCAGCGTGGCGGTCTTGATGATTCCGATACGTCCGAAGATGTTCCCGGTGTCCTGCCAGAAATACAGCCACTCGCAGCCGAGAAAAACGCCAACGGCAAGACAAAAAATGACCGCGCCCCTGTAATCCCTGCGGGGAAGCCAGACCATGAGAAGCAGCCCCGGGAAATAGTAAAGCGCGGTCAGGCGTGCGCCCCATGCAAAGACAAACGTCAGCGCGGCCAGAACAAGAAGCCACTCCTTCTTTTCTTCATGGCGCTTGAGTATCGCCCAGATGGAAACAGCTATGTAGGTAAATTGGAAAACGCTCGGCCAGTTCTGGCTGCCGGTCTGCGGCATCTGCGGCAGAAAAATAACGAGAAAAGCGGCAACGATACCGCATTCCACGCTGTGCAGACGTTTGCCTATGAGGAAAATCAGGGTCGCCCCCAACGAGGCAAAAAAGATGGGGGAAACGTAATAGGTAGCAGGGCCGGTGCCGAAAATTTTCATGGAAAGCCAGAGAGGAGCCATGACCGACCAGCGCATGTTGTGGTGTGTCCATTCCGGAAATCCGCTCCCCTGAATGACATCAAGCGCACTGGTCCAGCGCCACGCGTTATCGCCGCCGATATCCACATACTCTGCGGTGACTATACGGACACAGACGCTGAACAGAAAGACAAGGCAGACTGTCAGTGCAGGATTTCTTTTCATCCATGACGTTACCATGTTTCGAATACCCCTATGCGGTTGGAGACTCCGATTCAACGGAGTCCGACAGGCTTAGACCTGCCCTTTCTCGATGATGGACGAATACAGTTCCATGTGCCGTTTGACCGCAACATCCCATGACAGATGCTGGCAGACCGTTTCATAGGCTTTCTCACCCATTTTCACAGCCAGCGCCTCATTCTTCCACAGCGTGAGAATGGAACGTTCGACCTGTGCGTCGATGTCGCCTTTCTCCGGGAGCAGAAGCACGTTCTCGCCATGCCGCAGCACACCCTCGCCATAGATGTCGGGAGTAAACGGACCGAAGACCGGTTTTTTCATCAGCATGGCTTCGATATTCGCGTTCCCCACGGAATGATAACCTTCGTCGACATGGTCGAACCACATGGAGTGGGCGTCACACAGTTCGAAGAATGCGGGCATCAGCTCCCTTGGCTGCGTCCCGGTGAAAACAACCTGTTCCGAGATGCCGAGTTCCCGGACAAGCTCTTCGGCCGGGTCGAAATTTCGTGCTCCGACGATCAGCAGTCGGGCATCCGGATAGCTTTTCAACGAAGCGGCAAATCCCCGAATAAGAGCCAGCCTGTTCCGCAGGTGGTGCAGGTGCCCGACAGACAGCAGAACTTTCTTCCCTTCCAGACCGTACTGTTTCTTCAATGCGGCGACATCGTCGGGAGAAGCGGGCTCGGGAAATCCGGTGGGCAAAGGTATCAACGTCCCTTCATCTACCCCGAAACGGGCCTTCCTGTATCGGGTGCAGGCCGTATCGAGATCGATAAGGTGCGTGGCCCGCTGGACCATGCACCAACGCAGGAACGTCGCGTCAATGGAACTCAGGACGGCATTGGCTACCGGATTCGCATGAGTAATATATGAATGGATACTGAGCACCAAAGGGATCTTCAGCATCTTCTTGAGGACAACACCGTTCAATGCCATATCGAACATGTGGTTGTGCACATGCATAAGCTCAACGCCGCGTTCCCGCATGATATCCCGCATACGAATAATATTGGACGGTGTCATGCTCACGCTCAGCCACGGGAAGTTCACCGCGATGGGCAGCTTGGGCAGACGCAGGCAGGGCAGACGGAAAACTTCCACCCCGTTGAGAAATTCGTGTTCAGGAGCACTCTTGTCCACACGGGGAGTGAAAGCGACGACAGAGACACCCTGCTCGACCAGCTTGGCAGCCAGAGTGCTGCAATGGACGGACGACCCCGTGGTCAGAGGAGGATACAAATTGCTCAGTATGGCTATTGATTTCATGATATTATCAAGCCTTCTTCATATGGTCAGAAGTTGTTCAATTACGCCCTTTGGATAGCAGGAAGGCACGGAAAATTCTGCTGCAGGTACAAAGAGTTCAAATGAAAGTCCATCAGGACCGTTGCTCTCCGAAAAAAAAGCCGAAACAGTCCGAGACTGTCGCAGCCCTTTACAAAGATGCTTCTGTATAAAGGATGTCGGCAGCATTATCAATGGCTGTACACACAGGTGCAGGGACGACGGCATTTATGCCTGTTCACAGAAAAACCAGAGTCTTTTCTGGCAGCCGCCACCCGTCAGCATGTTTCTGTCCAATGCTAAAATGACAACTCGATTGTCTACTTGACAAGCCGCTTGTCATGTGTTTGGATGACTTCAACACAGACACTTCACCAAGGAGGAAGTCATGAAATACGTAGCATCTGCCGACATGATGGAAGAAAACTCTCCCAACATCAGAATAATGCCGCCGCTTATTTTCTTCGGCTGCTTATTTATTGGAACTGGCGTGGAACTGATTGTCCCCTGGAATTTTTCCCTACTCTCCACCCTGACAGGACTGGCTGTCGGCGCCCTCATCAGCCTCGCCGGATTTATTTTCATGATGAGGGGACACAATCTCTTCAAATCGCTTGGCGTCACGGTTCGTCCTGTCAAACGCGCGTCCAGACTGGTGGCGGAAGGGACCTTCCGATACAGCCGCAATCCCATGTACGTGGGAATGATTGCGATAGTCGCCGGAGCCGCCATTGCACTGGACAGCATCTGGATGGGAATGGCAACCGCCATTCTGGCCTTGTATCTGGCCCTGTATGTCATCCCGAAGGAAGAAGCGTACCTTGAACGGGAGTTTGGTGAAGAATACCGGGCCTATTGCCGGTCCGTGAGAAGGTGGCTGTAGCATGACCAGATCCAGCCGCTTTGCCGATGGCGAGGCCCTCCACCAACTGTTCAAGGAAATCTTCACCATGCAGAACGCGCTGACCGAGATCATGGACAGCATCCATGACGCGGCCGGTCTTTCCACGCCGCAGGTCAGACTGGCAACACTGCTTCACAATTCCGGTCCGGACACCGTGCCGCACCTCGCCACCGCATTCAACGTCTCGCGCCAGTTCATCCAGACGGTATGCAACGACCTTGACACAGCAGGCCTTGTCGAGTTCTGCGACAACCCGCACCACAAGCGTTCAAAACTCGTGGCCCTGACCGACCGGGGCAGGGAAGTGTATGCCGCGACCAAGGAAAAGGAAGCAGCCATTGTCAAAAACAACCTGCCAGACATTGATGCCGATCAGGTCGCGCAGGCGTCAGCCCTGCTTGCCGATATCCGGCAACGCATTGAAGGTGCTGCCGATACCGGAATTCTTCTGAAATAGACTCCTACCTGGGGAAAGGATACAGCATGTGTCCTTTCCCCGTTTTGTTCCCGTCTTCATTATCAGATCTACACTCTGACCGTTTACGGTCTCAGAGAGCTCTCAAAATTCACTCCGGCAGGTTGTTGAGAAAGGTTCGAGTGCTAGGCGCGAAAAAAAGGCAAGGCCGACGCGTACTTTCCGTACGCGAGGGTTTGCCTTTTTTGAAGCAACGACGCAATCGGACCTTTGCCAACAACCTGTGACCGTTTACGGATTCTCTCAACCACTCACCGGCGAACAGAGGCTACTCCTGCACTGCCAAACCGTTCACCGGGCGGATTCTTGCCGTTCACCTAAAAAACATCCCGGTTGCGCAGAACTTTCTATAAATGTTACAACACCGGCGCGGGCTTTCGGTTCGCGAGTTTACAGAGAAAAGGTTGAAACCCAACCTCAGTTTCGAGAGACAACGAGTCAGGAGTTCCACATGAGCGAAGAAAAGAAAATCGAGAGTTTGCAGAAAGACGGGCAGATATTCCAGCCCGACAGCGCCATGCAGGGCCAAGCGTGGATCAAGAGCATGGAAGATTACGAAGCGGAAAACGAACGTGCGCTAAACGACCCTGAAGGGTATTGGGGAGAACGGGCCACGGATCTGCTTTCATGGTTCTCGAAATTCGACAAGGTACTTGAAGCGGATTACGACAAACCCGAGTTCAAGTGGTTTGCAGGCGGCACGACCAATGTCTCCTACAACTGCCTTGACCGCCATCTGACCAACGGACGCCGCAACAAAGCCGCACTCATCTGGCAGGGAGAACCCGAAGAAGACGTCAAGGTCTACACCTACCAGATGCTTCACACCGAAGTCTGCCGCTTTGCCAACGTGCTCAAGAAGAAGGGCGTCAAACGCGGGGACCGGGTCGCACTCTACATGCCCATGATCCCGGAACTGTCCATCGCCATGCTCGCATGCACCCGACTCGGCGCACTGCACTCCATCGTTTTCGCCGGATTTTCCTCCGTGGCGCTCCAGTCCCGCATCGATGACTGCGAAGCCAAGGTGCTCGTCACCGCCGACGCCGTTCTGCGTGCCGGGAAAACCATTCCGCTCAAGCCCAATGCCGACGAGGCGCTTAAGGACTGCCCCACCGTGGAACAGGTCATCGTGGCCCAGCGCGGCGGCAATGAAGTCAACATGGTCGAAGGCCGTGACTCCTGGTGGCATGACGAAATCTCCGCTGACGACATCACCAGCGAATGCGCTTGCGAGGAAATGGACGCGGAAGACCCGCTGTTCATCCTGTACACCTCCGGCTCCACCGGCAAGCCCAAGGGCGTGCTGCACACCACGGGCGGCTACCTGACCTATGCCGCACACACCACCCAGTACGTGTTCGACGTCAAGGACGACGATGTCTACTGGTGCACCGCAGACATCGGCTGGATCACCGGCCATTCCTATATTGTCTATGGTCCTCTGGCTCTCGGCGCGACCTCGGTCATGTTCGAAGGCGTGCCGAGCTATCCGAAACCGGACCGCTTCTGGCAGATCGTGGACAAGTTCAAGGTCAATATTTTCTACACCGCTCCCACGGTTATCCGCGCTCTCATGCGTGAAGGCGAGGAATGGACCAAGAATTACGATCTCAGTTCATTGCGCCTGCTCGGATCAGTGGGTGAGCCCATCAACCCGGAAGCGTGGATGTGGTATCACAACAACGTCGGCGGCGGAGAACTGCCCATCGTGGACACATGGTGGCAGACCGAGACCGGCGGCATCATGATCTCTGCCATGCCGTACGCGACTCCGCTCAAGCCGGGTTCCGCCACCCGCGCCCTGCCCGGCATCTCGGCCAAGATCGTCCGCCGCGACGGTTCCCCGGCCGACCCCAACGAGGGCGGGCATCTCATCATCGACAAGCCATGGCCCGGCATGCTCCGCAGCGTCTGGAAAAACCCGGAACGCTACAAGTCCACCTACTTCGCCGGATTCCCCGGAGCCTACGAGGCCGGTGACGGCGCACGCATGGACGATGACCAGTACTTCTGGATCATGGGCCGACTGGACGATGTCATCAACGTTTCCGGACACCGCATGGGTACGGCGGAAATTGAATCCGCACTCGTGGCTCACGAAGCCGTGGCCGAAGCCGCAGTCGTCGGCATGCCCCACGACATCAAGGGTGAAACCATTTACGCCTACGTGACGCTCAAGTCCGGTCTGGAACCTGACGACGACCTCATGAAAGAACTCAAAATCTGGGTGCGCAAGGAAATCGGCCCCATCGCCACCCCGGAATTCATCCAGTTCGCGGACGGACTGCCAAAGACCCGTTCAGGCAAGATCATGCGCCGCGTCCTGCGCAAAATCGTCGAAGGATCTGACGAATTCGGCGACACCTCGACTCTGGCCGATCCCGGTGTGGTCACCGATCTGGTCGAGGGCAACAAAGACCTTATCAGCTAGCCCGAAGCCTGCTGTTTGGGAGAGAGAAAGAGAGCCTCGCACCGTTGACGGTGCGAGGCCTCTTGTCTTTTTGGGGGAGGGAAGGAAAGGCAAATACAGGAAAGGCAAAATCCAGTCGCTGAGGCTCCTTCCATGCCCTCCCGGCGGGGTTCTTTCTTTTTCCAAAGCAGAAAAGAAAGAACGAAAGAAACTGCTTTTGTTCTGAGCTTTACCGCCTTGTATCTTCGGAGCCAAGAATCTGATCAAAACGGGCCGCTCCCGAATCCAGTCGCCGGGGACGGCTCCAGGATTCGAAGAGCCGCGGCCTGCGTTTTGTCAGCTTCTAGGCTTCGAAGATAAGGGCTAGGGCGGGTCTTCGTGTGAAACAAACATAAAAGACAGGCGGGGAAGCAATAAGTGGATTTTCGGGACCGCACTTGCCTTTCGCTCCCTTAACAACCGAAGTGCCCCGACTAGCCAATTAAACCTCACAAGCCTTAGAAGCTGACTGAGAGGGGACGGCGGCTTTGGTGGCGGAACCCGTATTAATCGGCATAGTCCCGTACCGAACGGAATGGCAAAAACTACGCTTTTCATGATGTGGAGCCGCCCCGATCAGATCAGATTCTTGGCGGTGAGAACTTGGCGGGTAAATCAAGGGAACGGGGGTTTCTTTGGTACTTTCTTGGGCCCCAGCCAAGAAAGTACCGCCGTCCGCGCAGGACACGGAAGGAGCGAAAGCGACTGGCCTTTTGCCTTTTGCCTTTTGCCTTTTGCCTTTCCTTGAAAAACAAACGTCATAAAAGGCAAGTGCGGCAACGAAAGAAAACTCTCGTTGCCGCACTTGCCTTTCAAAAAAACTGTCCCCACTATTTCATGGCGTATCGCTCAATCTTTCCCTTGTAGGCAACCACGCCATCCACGATGCCTCGGGCGAGGTATTGCAAATAAGCGTCCGACTTGAGACGCTTGGCCTCAGTGTAATTGGTCAGATAGCCGAGTTCGACAAGCACCGAAGGCATTTTCGCGCCCATAAGTACGTAAAACGGTGCTTCGCGTGTGCCGTGATTGTTGAGACGCCATCTTCGACGCACACGGCTGATGGTGCTGCCCTGTACATCCTTGGCGAGATCGCGGCTTTCCTTGATCTTGGAATTGACCATCAGGTCGGTGAGGATGAACTGAAGATCAGAAATGGAACGAGGGTCTACAGCGTTTTCACGGGCTGCGATACGCACGGCGTCCTTACTCTTGGCAAGGTTGAGGCTGTAAGTTTCCAACCCGTTGACCTTCTTGCTGCGGCTGGCATTGCAATGAATCGACAGGAACAGATCGGCCTTCTTGACGTTGGCCATGGCAGTCCGCTGCTCAAGAGGAATAAAGATATCCTTGAGACGGGTATACTGAACCTTGAATCCCTTTTCCTTGAGCATCTTGCCGACGATCTTGGCAAAGCGGAGATTGACGTCTTTTTCGCGCAGACCGTTGGCAACCGCGCCGGGGTCCTTACCACCATGACCAGGATCAAGCATGATGGTCCGTACGGTAAGGCCGAGCTGCTCAAGCAGGTCTCCGGCCATCTTCTTGCTGCCTCTTGGCGGACGATATTTGCTGTTGGCGGTTGTTTTCTTGGCAGGCTGTTTGGCCTTGGCGACCGGCACACTGCCATCAGGCGCGTACACGTCAATGACGATACGGTACGGATTTTCCAACGGAAAGACTTTGTATTCCTGCATGGCAAGGAAATCGAGAACCACGCGGGTGGTGTCCTTGCTGTACTGGCCGGTGCGAATGGAGCGCAAAATGCCGTCGGAAACCGTGGTTGCCGACTCGACGTCATGCCCGAGCCGGGAACCGGTCAGATCGATATAAAGACGATGAGGACGACTCACGGCAGGATTGGGATCAAGCACCTGATAGCGGTATTTGACACGGCCATCCAGTTCGAGAACCACACGGGTGTAGTCGTCGCTGGACTTGTAACGGACCATGTCGAGATGCGCCAGACCGGAGGGATCCTTGTGCACGCCGTTGCCATTGGTCTTTTTCGCGGAAGATTTGGGTTTTGAAGACTTGGCCTTGACCGCAGCGGCTTTGGCTGCGGAATCAAGAGACGAACGCTTGGGTTTTTTCCCTGAAACCGCGGCAATGGAACTGTTGTACTTGCCCAGCTTCCTGAGATACGCCTTGGCCTTTGCGTGCATGTCCGAACGGGGATATTCGACGATGATCTTTGCCAAATCCCGACGGGCAGCAGAGATTTCCTTGAGCCGACGGGCATATACATTAGCTCGACGATACAGGCAGTCATCAGCCCAGCCATGCCGGGGATACCGACTGACCACACGCCCAAAGTAATCCACGGCGCGCCGGAAATCGGATTTCAAACCACTCTGGATACCGAGCTCTTCATGCACACGGCCTATGTAATACAGAGCCTTGGGAGCATACGAACCGTCCGGGTCCGCCTTGAGACAACGGGAAAAACTTTTCTCGACCTTCTGCCAATTAGAACGGAATTTTGCCTTCTTGCGATTCTTGAGAAGCGCATGGAAGTCGGAATGCCCGACAATAAAATACGATTTTGCGGAAGCAGCAGGCGCGGACGAAGGACACAGAAAAAGCGCGGCCAGCGCCAAGAGCGCCAGTGTCGGGAGGATGCGGTTCACGGTCTTGTGAAACGATTTCATACGGTACATTTGTCGGGCTTTTATCGGTTTTCCCCAGTTACGCAAAAAACGCACAAGGGCCCACGTGTGAAGCCTAGAGTTTGGATGCATTTTTCAGAAAAATCTAAAAAAAGTCCAGAAAAGAATGCGGACGGTGTGGAAAAAATTCGTTTTTTTACCCAAAAAAAGCGTCCGAATCAGGCCATTCCGCTCGTGAGCCATTCGGCCCAGTCATCACGACCATTATCCGCAGCCATGCGCGAAGCCGCTTCCCAGTCATATTCAACTGATACGAATTCCGCCTCCCATGTACCGCCGGAACGCGTGAGCGCCGCGTATCTGGCGTGAGGGGACCCGCTCGCCATAACGTGTGGCGGAGAATCGTCATCATAGGCTGGCAACCCGACACTGCCGGGATTGACAACCATGATCTCGCCACATTGCGCCACTCCCGGATAATGGCTGTGCCCAGCAAGCACCAGTGAACAGCCCTCTGCCGTCTGAAGCAGGTCACGTTCTATGTCACGGCAGTCCCTCATGGCCGGCCGACCAGAGGACACATCTTCAAGCAGGTAGGCGGAGTCGTTGTCAGGCGTACCGTGACAGAGCAGGACATCCCCGTCCACCCGACAGGACGCCGGAAGAGAACGCAACCAAACCATTCCTTCACTGCCGAGGGCGTCCACTGCCGCCTTGTATGCGGGCATCTTTTCCCACTGCGGCCCGCCCTCCAGAAGCAGCCTGTCCTGATTGCCGAGTACGGTGGGGATATCCAGCTCCCGGAGTATGCGCCATGTCCCAACGGGATCAAGCGGACCGTAAAACGTGTCGCCGAGATTGACGAACCGCGTCAGCCCCCGCGCCCGGGCATCGGCAAGGACCGCCTCAAGGGCGAAGGCGTTGCCATGAATATCGGCCAATACGGCCAGTGAAGCTGTGGTTGTATGCATGCAACAACCCTTCTCTAAAACCTGACATTTTGCAAGAATCGGCCATATCCCAACTTCGCCCTGTTTTTATGCGTATTCCCTGTAAAGTCTTTTGTGGAACCGACGATAAGACTTGCATGATAATCTCCGGAAGCCATCTGAATTACGGATTCATGCAGCAGTTGCAGGCGCAGAAAAATCAGGGTGCCAACCTTGGTTCTGCGGCGTCTTTGTTGCAGGATTCCGTTGGGATGCGCCTCGGAAAGGGACTCAACGTCAGCAAGGCGGAAACCGAACTGCCCGACGTGGCCCCGCAGGAAGTCCATGCCCAGCAGGGACGGCTTCCCGAAAAAGCGCCGGAAACGCTCGGCCAGACCGTTGCCAACGAAATCGTACGGCGCATGGACGTCGCCACAGACGAAAACGGCCAGCCCAAGGACGTTTCCGGACTGCGCCATTCCATCGGCTCCACTGTCGACTGGATTCGCGATCGTTTCGGCGACGAAACCGCTGCCGCCGCATCCGGCATGATTCTCGGTTCATCCGGCTCCAAGGTCACGGAAGACTCGCTCGGCGACGGATTCCTGAACGCGCTGAAGTTCATCGACCGCAATCACGGGTATGCCGCAGGCGACGAGACCATCAGCCGCTTCAACAACGGCGTCAATGCAGAACTCAACTCCTATTTCGACAACGGCAAGTCCGAACTCTTCCATGTCGCTGCCGCGCCCTCCGTGGATCAGCCGTCCGCAACGCAGGACATCTCCATGCGCCTGTTCACGCGGGCAACGCAACCAACCGAGAATTCCAAAGACACGAAATCCGCCAGTCAGGAACTGCTCGATTCCCTTAAAAAGGAACTCGACCAGACCGCCGAACTCCAGAACCTCGCCTCACAGCTCGAGGCCGAGTTCAACCCGCAGGCCAACGCCTCCAACGCCATGGCCGCCTACCAAGCCCACGGCACCACCCCCGACCCCCAATTCACCAACCTGTCCGTTTAGGGAAGGGAAGAATGCCTCCGGCGGTTTAAGAACCCTTCGAGAAGGGTTCTTAAAAATCTCCTAAGCTTTTTGGTGCGCCTTCGGCGAAATTTTTCGTTTATGGAGATCCATCTCTGGAACTCATAACGACACGCCACCATGTAGTCTTTTCAAGCTACGCCGCAGGTCCGTGTGGCGTAGGCACTGTTTCGAAGAAATCGCGTCGGCCAGTTTCTTGCTTTCATCCAAACTGGCCGACGCGATTTCTTCGAAACGCAGTCTCCCGCCTTACCCTCAAACCTCACATCCAACGCCCCCCCCCGCCGCAAGCGCACCGGGATTCTTAAGGCCCTCGGCCTTAAGCCCGCCGGGAGGCAACCTCACCCGACAACGCCGCGCAGTGGCATCCCCTTCTCTTCTCTTCCCTGTTTACCCCACCTTCACGCCCACGCGGACGGAAGCGTCGATGCGGTTGAGGAGGATTTTGGCGTTGGTTTTTTCGAGGTACTCGTCCACGGCTTTTCGCGCACCCTGATAGTAGCCGTAGTCATCGATGATGAGCACACCGCCGATAGCAAGGCGCGGATACAGGGTTTCGAGTTCATGGGCAGTGGATCGGTAGAGGTCGGTATCAAGCCGCAGCAGGGCTATTTGTTCGGGCGCGGCATCGGGCAGGGTGTCCTCGACCAGTCCTTTGACGAAGAGGAAATTCTCTTCGGGATACCCGGTCTGCAACACGTTTTTACGAACATCTTCCAGCGGGCCGCCGTAGCCCCACTTGGTTCCGCGCTGCTGATGCTGGCTCCAGACGGGATGCGAGCTGGTGCCGTTCCAATCCATATCCACAGGATCGGGTTCGGGAACACCGTCAAAGGTGTCGAAGAGGTGAAGCTTTCGCGAGGTATCGCCGAAATGGGCAAGGGCCATGGCCGCGAGCATGACCGATCCGCCGCGCCAGACGCCGCATTCGGCGATATCGCCGGGAATATTGCTGGTCACAACGTATTCAACACCCTTGTACAGACCGTAGAACGGTTCGATGCCACGCTGTATGGTCAGCGAATATTCGGCACACCGTGCGGCAATGGCCGCGAAATCGCGATCATTGATATCCTTGTATTCGACGTCACTGGAAATCCGGACTTTCATGCGCACCTCGGAGGTTTCCAAGGATATACGCAGGATTCATCATGGTTTCAAGGCGGCACCGAAATTTACTGCGTCGCGACCTTTTCTTCCTTGCGGAATCCCCAATGCCCGTCAGGAATTTCCAGATACATGGACTCGACGCTGGAACCCTGCACCTGAATCATCATGCCGAGCCGGTTGCTCTCCTCATGCCAGAAAAGTTGCTGCACAAGACTTTCGCGAAGCATGTCATAGGGCAGGCCGTAGCTGATGCACAGACCTCGCAACTGACGCCCGATGGAAATCTGGACGTCCCGGCTGATCCAGACATCGGTGATGGTGACCGAATAGGTCTTTTCCGGGTTCCAGCCCAGAGCCTTGACGTGTTGAGTCTGCTCACTGGTCAAAATCATGACAACCTCCATTCGCCAGTGTCAGCAGCTCGGAAGGTCGGGGAAGGCGTGATAATCAGAAAGGATACAGGCGGGAGCGTTTGCCTGTGGAAGCATGTGGCGCGGTGGCGGTGACCGTCCGGTGCCAGACGTTTTTTCCCTTGCAGGAACAGTTGCGGAAACCGTGCCAATTGGGGGCAGTTCGCCTTGTTTCAGCCAGCCGGAAGCCCCCAGAGCCTGACAGGGTGCGTCTTACCCTTGAGTTCCAGTTCCCCGAAATCCTTCCAGCCGGAAAAAGACGTCGCCTTTTCCAGATCATGCTTCACGGCTTCGGAGATCAGCACGGAAGCGTCGAGCCGCCGGGTCATGCCCTCAATCCGCGAGGCCGTGTTGACCACGTCCCCGATCACAGTGAATTCAAGCCGTTCGGGCGAACCGAGAATTCCGGCCAGCACCTCTCCCTTGTGGATGCCGATGCCTATGTCGATCGGAGCGGAGAGAGTCGGATTGAGACGTTCCAGCCGGACAAGCATTTCACGAGCGCAAGCCACGGCCTTTTCACATGCGGACATGTCACCGTCGAGGCCGAAGACCGCAAGGATGCCGTCCCCGATAAACTTGTCCACCACGCCGTCATGGTCACAGATGGCCTCCACCGCCTCGGTGAACCACGCGTTCAGGTCCGTGATGACCATTTCCGGCGGGCTGGATTCCGTGCGGGCTGTAAAATTCCGGATATCCGAAAAAAGGATCACCAGCGGCTGCATGGAACCGCCGAGCGAAATACCGTCCTCGGCCTGTTGCATGAGACGTGCGGCAATGGTCGGGCTGACGGCCTTGCCGAAAACGTGCTTGATGCGGTCGCGTTCCTCCAGCCCCTCAATCATGGAGTTGGTATGGTCCGCGATTTCACCGAATTCGTCACGGGTCAGGATCGGCACCCGGCTTGACAGGTCGCCGTCACGAACCTTTCTGAGCACCTCGGTTTCCCTGCCGAAAAAGAGTCGGATGTTGCGGGTGTAGGAATAGATGATGAGCAGGGTATAGCCGCACAGCAGAATGAGAATGAAGCCGACCTCCGCAAGAATGGCGAGATGCGTCAGGGATTCGTGCAGCTTGTCCGCATTGTGCTTCATCCAATAGACGTCCTTGGCCACGGCAAGGATCAGCACACCACCGGTCAGGGCCACGGTGGCCAGCGCGAAAAAGGAGAACTTGCGGGTCAGTGAGGTATATCGGCCAGCCTCCGGCGGCGGGACATCCTGCCGCATGACTGCCTCGCCATAATTGCGCACCCGGGCCAGAGCGAGATCCAGACCGATGAAAAAACCGAATGTCATGAAGCCGAGGATGACCTTGACCCCGCTTTCCAGCGTGGGAAAACCGAGGATCGCGTGATCGAATACGGACAAGCCGACACCAAAGGCGGTGAATAGCCCCAACTCCAGATAGAAGGTGCGGACGGACTGCTCCAGCAGCGGCGCGCACTCCACCAATCGCGGCACGAGCACGGCCCGCGACATGACAAGAAGAATGAACGCACCCGAGACAATGGTTCCCCAATGCGCAAGGGTCAACGTATCGATCAGCGGACAAACCTGCCCGCCGTAAATGGTCAAAAGCCCGAGGGCGACGACATAATGCAACGCTGTACGCATGAGAACCTCCTGAGTCCGCAAAGGACGTCCGGCCTATTCCCCGATGATCTTGACGAGAACGCGCTTTCTGCGCCGCCCGTCAGATTCCCCGTAAAAGATGCGCTCCCACGTACCGAAATCCAGTTGACCGTCCGTGATCGCGACCACGACTTCACGGCCCATGACCTGCCGCTTCATGTGCGCATCGGCATTGTCTTCGTATCCGTTGTGCCGATACTGGTCGACAGGCGCATGTGGCGCGAGCTTTTCGAGCCAGACCTCGTAATCATGGTGCAGCCCGGACTCATCGTCATTAATGAATACCGAAGCCGTAATGTGCATGGCATTCACCAGACACAGCCCTTCACGGATGTCGGATTCACGCAGGCACGCCTCCACGTCGTCGGTGATGTTGATGAATGCCCGACGGGTCGGGACTTCGTAAAACAGTTCCTTGCGATATGACTTCATGGCTTATCCTTATGATGTTTTTTCCCAGTCCCGCACCCCGCCTTCGACAAGCTGGAAAAGGGGATGCGGCTCGGGAACGGAATTTTCAAATTTCCGGTGAAGCTCCGGGGCACGCTCGGCCAGCTTGCGCAGGAGATGCTGCCACTCGTATTGGAGTTGACCGTCCATTTCTTCAATCTTCGCGGCCTGTGCGTTCTCGTCTATCTTCGAGGCGTCAAACCGATAGCCGCGTCGCCGTGACTCCCTGAGGACCTCGGCAAGATAGGCGTCGATAGCGGCCAGAGGGTCGGGTTGTTCCCGAAAACGGAAAAGCTGCGGATGGTTGCGATACCCCTTGGTCTTTCCATGCAGAACGGCCCGCGCCAGCAGCCCTTCGCGCCACAGGGCGACAAGCCCCTTTGCGTCAAGATATCCGGGATGAACGGTCCACAGTCGCATGGCATTCCCCGCCTTTAAAATCAGTTGTCGGCTACAGGGAAATATCGGTTCATGATGGCCTCATATTCCTTCGTTCCCTTGAGGCGGTCCAGAATCGCCTGCCATTTTCGCACGACCTTGACCGGAACTTCTCTTGAAAAAGCCACATGTGTTTCGGACCGATACCACATCGGACCGGCCTTTTCGAACATATCCAAGTCCAATCCTTGGACCCTGCCCATGAAATTTCTTATGCTTTTTTCGCCCATGGGAACAAGAGCCACACGCCCTTCAAGAAGTTTCCTGAAGTCATGTTCCTGTTTGGAACTGACATCCAAATTGATGAACCCTTTCTCTTCGAGAAGCTGGTGGTACAGATCATTCCGCGTAACGCCGATGGACGTAACTTTTCTGGCATCATCAATAGAGGTCAGCGTGAGGGGTGAATTCCTTTTTTTATAAAAATAGACCGCATCACTGAAGACCGGACCGACAAACCTGAAAAGCGTTTCACGTCCGGGGGTACGCCCCATGGGAAACAATACGTCGCCGGAACCGTCCTGCAATTTCATGTATGCCCTGGCCCACGGATAAAAATGAATCGCGGTTTTCCCTTGTCCGGCTTCGTCCAATATCAACCGGACCACTTCCGAGACAAAGCCAGCGGCCTGCCCGTTCTCCGGGAAACTGTACGGGGGGTAGTCTTCCGCCATGACATACAATTCCCCTGCCCGTCCCGAGACAGGGAACAGGCAGAGACTCACCAAGAGACAGAAACTGAAAAATCGTGCGGTCATGGTGAAGTGTGATTAGCGTGTTTCAGCCAAATAGCCGAGTTCTCTTGAAAAGTCCGTGCTTTCTGCGGGTTGCCCGTGCAGCAGATGTCCCAGCCGCATCATCCATCCGGCAGGGAAGTCCTTTGTCCAATGCTCATGGTAACCGGAGAATCCGTACATCCAGAGCAGTTCTGAGCCTTGAGTGAACACCTGCTCCGCCATGGTCTCCCATTGCGTCAGGAAATCGATTCGCCAGACCGGATATTCCTGTCCGCCGACTTCCCGCTTGCCCTTGAATTCAACGGTCACAGCCAGTTCGCCACCGGGATGCGGAACGATCTTCCAGAAATAGATCCACCCTTCGCCGCCCCATTCAAATTCGAAATGGCGCGGCTCGTCATCGGATTCGGGGAGGGCTTCCAGCCCATGCAGGTCGCACAGGCAGCGGGAAAGATCCTTGAGAGGTTCGGAGAAAGTACACTGGGTGCTTATTTCATAATGAAAGCCGTTCAAAACGACGCGGGACTCAAGCCAGCCCGCCTTGACTTCGGTGAAATATAATTCGAACGGCTCTCCGGACATGAACACCTCGCAGTTTTGGGTCCTCGTCATCAACTCCTACATGATGAACTCTGCTTTCAGAGAATACAACACTATTCGCTGCCGGGGAAAAAGCCAAGAAAAAGTCACGGTTCAACAACATGTAGCCTCGGGATACAGAGAAAAGCATTTCATTCAAAAACAAAAAAATGTACGGTATTTTTCTGTTTCTGCAACCCTCAAGCCACGAAATACGGTTCAAGCCCCCCATAAAAGAATGAATTCGGCAAAACTCATCGCACTGGAAAAAATCGGTCTGCTGGCCCGTGGGAAAGACTGCGGCGGGGACATGAAAAACGGCAACCCCGGCAAGGGGCCGCACACCATTTACTCCCATCATCCGGTGTGGGCATATGAATCGCCGCGCTGCCAGCGTCCCTACTCCGGGTCAGACGAGACTGTCTTTGATTTCCTGCCCGACGACTGCACTCTTGAGCAGGCCTGGGAAAAAACGCGTCTGACCGTGTTTCTCGGTGCGGACGACAGTCCGGAGTTTCACAAGGCTCTGGCCCGGGAGGATACGATCCTCCTTCTTTTCGAACCGGACGAGAGCCGCCTCGCCGCATTGCTGGATGTTTTGCCGCCAACCATATTGAAGCGGCAGGGACTCTTTTTCCTTTCCGGGCACGCCCGCACGTTCAGCCCGCCGTTGCAGGAAATTCTTCTCGAAGAAATATTCAACATGGGGTTTCCGGTCTTTTTCGCATCCGACCGAATACGCGACGAACATGCAGCATGGGCAAACGACCTGATCGAATATCTGGAGATACTCTTCTTCCGCCACAGGCTGTACCCGCTTTCCGGCCAGACCAACGTACGTTCGCTCCCGCTCAGGGACATTTATCGCGGGCTGATTTACGATCAGCAACTGCACCTTTACGAAAACCTCTGCGACTACCTGACATGTCCTGATCTGAGCAGCCTTCAAAACACCCTTGCGGGCGAAACCGCCATTCTGGTCGCCGCCGGTCCCGAACTCAGCAGGAATATCGACTACATCGCGGACAATCTGGACAAGGCCGTGGTCATCTGCGTGAACAACGCGCTCAAACCGCTGCGCGAGGCCGGGATAGAGCCGCATTTCGTCATCATCAACGACGCATCACAGCACTCGGGACAGGTCTTCGACCTTATCGAACCGTGTGAAAACGCCATCCTTGTCGGACACGCCTTTTCCGCCCTCGGAGGCGGTAAATTCCGGCAGAAGATCATTTTCGGCAGCGAACTGAAAGCACCGTTTCAAGAACGGGGCCGCCTGCGCATGCACGGGTCAGTGATATCCGCGGCCTTTTCCCTCGCCCGTACTCTGGGATGCACGCGATGCATCTCAGTCGGCGCACAACTGAGTTCTCTTGATCCATGGAGCCTGCGCTATGCTTCGGGGACAGTCCACGAAGACGAATCCGACATCTCGAAAAAGCCGCTGACACACCGATATCCGCAGCTTTTCCCGGTGAAAACCCCCATGGGAGACACGGTCTATACCTCGCTGAATTTCCGTGACGCCGCCATCTGGCTCACCGAGGAAATCCGCATTTCGGGCATGGAGTTCATCAACACTTCGCGCCACAGCCTGCTGTTCGGTCCCGACATCCGTTTTGAGGAGCGTCCGAAACTGAATGGAGCGCTGGACAGGAACCGACTGGCAAGCCTGCACCGACTGTCCGGTCATGAGGAATCCGAAAGTGACATACTGGATTATGCGACACAGGAGATATCCCGCTGGGAAGCCGTCAGGGACAATGCCGAAGCCCTGCTGAACCATGCCGGAGGCGTACCCGTGGAACCGGGCATGACGCTTTTGGAAAAGTTCGACAAAGTCAATGTCAGCTACCTTGTCGAACGGTTTGACGATTTCGACAGTGAAGATTTTCACCGCAAGGTCTTTGAATCCGATGATCCTGCCCAGCACAAATTCGGGCTGACAGACTACTTTTCCAAGGTCGTGGAGATGAGCAATCAGTTTCTCGCCGAACTGGAAAAACAGCAACGCAGGATGGCGGCATTCAAATAGCCGCCATTGGGTCAGGGCTTTTACAGAGCGCTGACGGCGACTTCCAGCCGTCCGATTTCCTTTTTCAACTGCACCGAACGTTCTCGGCAGAGACCTGCGTTTTCCCTGCGCGCGGCATTTTCAAGGCGAACCGCAGCACGTCGTGCGGCTTCGGCACCGATGGAGGCGGTCACGCTCTTGAGGGTGTGGGTCTGGATCGCCACCTCACGCAGCGTGCCGGTCTGCACGGCTTTTTCCGTCAGGTCGAGCTTGAGCCGGATCTCACTCATGGCATTGGGCACCAGATGGCGTATTTCTGCCTGCGAAACTCCCAGATTCGACGCGGCATTCACCAGATCAAGGACCGGGGCTTCATCCAGAGTATCTTTCTTTGAAACCGGCAGATGCTGCCAGTCGCCGCCAAGAATCCGGCGCATGGCCGAGCCGAGATCACCGAAACTCGCGGGTTTGGTAACGAACCCGTTCATGCCTTCATTTTCGCATTTGACCCGCACATCGGCCAAGGCATGTGCCGTGACCGCCAGCACCGGAATATCCGGCTGCCGAACCGGGCTGCCGACACCCTCGCCGTTGCGGATGCGCCGGGTTGTTTCGTGACCGTCCATACCAGGCATTTCCAAGTCCATGAGGACAAGATCAAAATCCTCTTCAGCCAGCAGCATAAGTGCCTCGGTGCCGCTTTCAGCCGTGGTGACATCCATGCCCATGCGGTCAAGGTGCAGCTTTTCCACCTTGACGTTGAGCGGGTTGTCGTCCACCAGCAGCACACGGGACGGCTTGACCGGCAGCGGTACATTCCATGATGCAGACATGACGTCGGCCTCGGTGGCACGTTTGCCGTCCCCTTCGCCGAACCGCGCGGTAAATATGAACTCACTCCCCTTACCCGGTCTCGACTCCACGCGAATGGCCCCTCCCATGGCCTCAACCAGATTCCGGCAAATGGAAAGCCCGAGCCCCGAGCCGCCGTAGCTGCGAGAGGAAGAACCGTCTGCCTGCGAAAAGGCCTGAAAAATGGACCGGAGCTTTTTCTTCGGTATGCCGGTGCCGGTATCCTTGACGGAAAAACGTATGCCCACAGGCCGCCCCTGTTCAGCATGTTTTGGCCTCCATGGACCGGCCGTGATGCGGATGGTCCCCGAATCCGTGAATTTCAGGGCATTGTTGAGCAGGTTGATGAAAATCTGGCGCAACCTGCCCGGATCGCCCTTGAGAAAGCGGGGCGTGCCGGACATGATATCGACGACCAGTTCCACACCTTTCTGCTCGGCCTGAAGCCGTATGGTCGTGGAAGCCGAATGCATCACGGCGGGCAGGTCGAAATGGACCGGAATGAGCCGGATGCCGCGAGCCTCGATACGGGAAAAATCAAGTATGTCGTTGATGATGTCGAGCAGGTTCAGTGCAGCCTCGCGGGCAGCCCCAATGTAGTCACGCTGTTCCGAGGAAAGCGGCGTGTGCAGCGTGATCTCCGTCATGCCGAGAATGGCGTTCATGGGCGTGCGGATTTCATGACTGACCGTGGCAAGAAATTCACTTTTGGCCTCACTCGCCTTTTCCGCCACGGCACGAGCGTTTTCAAGCTGGATATTCTTTTGCTCGATAACCCGCTTGTTCATGAACGCCTTGAAGCTGCTGATGTAGGAAGTCTGCGCGATGACCAACGCCACGGCGGACAAAATGGACACGTTGAGAATCTGATGCCCGATCGGGACCGTCTCCGGAACAAACAAATGCAGCCACCCGGCAATGGCGATAATGCCTGTCACGAACAGGGTGGAGGCCTGCCGAAAACTCATGGCAAAAAACACCGACGGGCCAAGCAGAAAAATATATACGGGTGCCAGACTCATCTTGAGCGGGAATGTGTAGCAGGTGACCATGGCAGTATACACCAGCGCGAAGAGAATGAAGACCTTCCACAGCCAGTAATGCATGGCGCTGACGTCTTCATTGTTCCGCAAAGGACCGAGCAGCCACAGGAACATGCCGCAGACGGCTAAGGCGAATGAGCGCATGCCAAGGAGAATCAGCCACATGTCGGCAACCACGAGCGTTCCGGCACGCCTGATGGTGATGAAGTCGACAACCAGATACGTGAGCACGACAAGAATCATCAGCCACGAAACGACCTTGACCCTACGGCAGTTGGACAGGGTGATCTCGAAAAGGAAATCGTCACGCAGTTCCGGCGGGACCTTCGGGTCCCTGAAGAATTTCGGAAAGATGTCATTAATACGTCCCACAGGCAACTCCAGAACCGAACCTAGCACAAGCTAAGAGGGTTCGGAAAGAGGGACGTCAAAAAGGGAAATCAGGCGATAGTCACATCAATGGAGAAAAGAAATTCCGTTCCCACACCCGGTTCAGAAAAAATGGCGATGGACCCACCCATGGCGGAGATGAATTCCTGAACAAGTGAGAGTCCGATACCAGTGCCGCCATGCCTGCGGGTACGGGAACCGTCGGCCTGCCGAAACGGCTCGAAAATATGATTCAACTGGTCTTCCGGAATGCCTATGCCGGTATCCGAAACCAGAAGGATCAACCGCCCCACCTCATTCTCCGGATGCTTGAGGAAGGCAGCTTCAAGAGAGACCTTTCCCCTGTCCGTAAACTTGACGGCATTTCCGACCAGATGGAAAATGATCTGTCGCAACCGGCGGGAATCCCCCCGAATAAGTTCAGGAATGGACGAATCAAGGAGACACTCCAACTCAAGCCCCTTGCTTTCAGCTTCGAACCTGTAGGGACGTGCGACCAGTTCAACAACCTCCGGAAGATTGAAATCCTGTTCATCCAGTTCCCATGCACGGGCTTCTACCACCGAAAAATCGAGAATGTCATTGAGCAGGCCAAGCAGACTGAGAGCCGCCCCGGTAGCGTGCTCTGTCATTTCATTCATGTCCTCGCCGAGATCCTCGTCCTGAAAAAGCTGAAGCATACCAAGCAGAACATTGAGCGGAGTCCGGATTTCATGACTGATGTTGGCAAGAAAATCGCTCTTGGCCCGAGATGTGTCTTCTGCCGCCTCCTTGGCCTCCACAAGGACGCTGACATCCATGACCGCATGCACCTCAAACTGCCCGCTCGACTCATGCAGGGAACGAATTCCCTGCCGCTCCCCGCTCAACGTGTGCAGCAGACACGGCTCTCCGCGCAGCCCGGAAAGTTCTTTGGCAAGCCCGTCCGCCCGGACAATGAACCGGTCTTCGGGCTGATTGAGCGCATCCTTTCCAAACATGCGCAAAGCCTCGGGGTTGAGATATCGGATGATACGCCCCTCGTCCGTCCGTTCCACCTTGAGAATCGAAATGGGTGAATAATCAATGAGCATCTTGAGATCATGCTCGGTCTGCTTGCGGCGGGTGATGTCTTCTCGAATGATGATGCCGCCGATGACTTCCTCACCGACCACCAGCGGAGAACAGCGAATGTTCTGCCAGATCTCCTCCCGGTCCCCGAACGGGGGGAACCGGATATCTTCCAGCGAAACCAACTGTCCCTGAAGCACGGGCCTGAGCTTTTCACCGACCCCGGCACGGACCAACGCGGGAAGCTCGAACACCTTTTTCCCGATGTAAAATTCCGGCCTCTGAAGTCCCCGGTCGAACATCTTCATATGCCAATCGTTGACGAACTGAACAACGCCGTTCTGATCAAAGGCCATAATCGAAACCGGCGTACTGAGCGCCAGCGCTTCATACTTTTCCCGAGTTTCCCTGAGGTACCGTTCGACCAGCTCACGCCGGGAATTATCCACTGCGATCATCAGGCTGGCCTGCACCTCTCCCACGGAATTCCTGAGCGGATAAAAACTGACAAGGGCCGGAAACTCATCCCCGGAACTCCGCCGCAGCAGCATGCGGTTTTCCGCGATCGGTTCCGTCGGGAATTCGCCCGGAACGTCTTTGGCCGGATGCAGCATGTCAGGCTGCTTTCCCATGATTTCGGACTTTGGATAGCCGAAAATATGCTCAGCCCCGGCGCTGAACTCGACGATCTTGCCGGTATCGCACCGGGTGATTACAAAGGCCACGTCCGTAACCGCTTCCAGAATGGCGTCCAGCCGGGTCCCGGTTTCGTTGAGGGTCTGGCTGGTCTGTGACATGTCGTCAACCAATGTGACCAACGCCCCCTGCATGGATGTTTCCCGAGCATCAAGAGCATCATGATATTTACAGAGATCATCAAAGACGGCGCGATATTCCTCAGGCACGCCAGAGGAATCACTGCCCAGTTCATCCAACGCCTTTCGCACGGATTCCCGGATATCCTGAAGCGAGCGAGTGTCGTCGGAAAGATGTTCCCTGTCTGCCATTTTTCCTGCCTGAAGGTTACGGTTTATCTTCGGTCTTACATCACAGTATAGTAAAGCTGTCTGCGTGGAGAAAGTGGATTATAATTTACCAGAATCATACGGCTTCGGCAGACGTTTCGTTCTTCCGGTGCCATGCCTCGTATGACTTTCCCCACCGGCACAGGGAGTCCACCACCGGCATGACGCTTTTTCCCATCTCGGTCAGTGAATATTCCACCTTGGGCGGCACCTGCGGATACACCTTGCGGTGCACCACACCGTCAGACTCCATCTCCCTCAACTGCTGGGTGAGCATCTTCTGCGTAATATTCGGGATACTCCGTTTTATCTCGCTGAACCGCAGCACGCCTTCTTCCGCCAGACGGTAAATAATGATCGGCTTCCACTTGCCGCCTATAACCTGAAGGGTCAGTTCCACATTGCAGTAATACTGCTTGCTCCCACATGTTTTCAACCCGCATTCCCTGCTCATGACGACTCCCGGACACTCCCCCGTGCTTTGCATGACGCACGGTTTCCTTTTGGTAACTATGGCACATTCAAGTGCGTACTTGATCTTTTCCTACTGTTATCAGAAAAGGGAATGACCGTAAACGAACACTCTAGCCGTCAGGAGATGCGACATGGAACTGATGGAAGCCATCCGTACACGCAGAAGTATCCGCAAATTTGAAGACAGGGACATTCCCAAAGAAATGATCCGCGAAATTCTGGACGCCGCCATGATGGCCCCCAGCGCAGGGAATTCCCAGCCGTGGCAGTTCGTGGTCGTCAATGACCGCGAGACTCTCGATGCCACCAAGGACATCCACCCCCATCTCAAGATGGTCACACAGGCCAAGGTCGGCATCCTGCTGTGCGCGGACCTGTCGCTTGAGAAGTTCCCCGGCTACTGGACACAGGACTGCTCCGCAGCCATGCAGAACATGCTGCTCGCCATCCACGGCCTCGGCCTCGGCGCAGTCTGGACCGGCGTCTACCCCATGGAAGACCGGGTAAAGGCATTCACCACGATGTTCAACCTGCCCGAGAAGGTCATCCCCCTCGGTTTCGTACCCATCGGCTGGCCCGCACAGACCATCAAGTCCGAAAGCCGGTACAAGGAAGAACGCGTCCACTATAATACATACTAACCGCGCCCAAATTTGGTCACAAAAACCATCTGAAACCATTGGATGGTCGGGTAAGCCCTCTCATTGTGAGAGGGCTTTTTCGTGTCTGGCTATTTATTTGGCTGGCCGAGCATGAAGATGCCGAAGGTGGCGAACAGGTTGGGGAGCAGGGTGATGACGCGCCCCTTGGTGTCGTGATGATGGGTGGAGATAGCTGTTTCCTGCACAATGGGGACGCTCATCCCCCGGCAGAAACGGCGGAAGTCGGCAATGGGAATGACGCGGATGTTCGGAGTGTCATGCCATGCGTACGGCAGTTCCTTGGACACGGGCGCGCATCCGGTAAAGAACATCTGGAACCGGTTCTTTATGTGCGTGAAATTGGGGAAGGAGACAATGCACCGCCGCCCCACGCGGAGCATCTCCCGAATGAGCATCGCGGGATCATAGACCTGTTGGAGGGTCTGGGAAAGGATGACGTAATCAAAGGCGTTATCCGGATAATCCTCGATTTCTTCGTAGATATCGCCGTGAATGACGGACAGCCCCTTGGCTATGGCCTGTCCGGCGGCGTCCTCGTCGATCTCCACGCCGGTGCCGCGAATGCCTTTCTGCTCCGTCAGATGCATGAGCAGCGAGCCGGTGCGGCAGCCGAGGTCGAGCACCTTGGATTCCGGTTCGATCCATGAGGCGATGACTTGCAGGTCAAATCTCATCGGGCACCTCCTGTGGTTCCGGCCTCGACATCAGCGGCGACACGACCGAGAAAACCGGAAATCAGTGCTTCGAACCGCTCATTGGGAAGCAGAAATGCGTCATGCCCCCATGGGGCCTCTATCTCGCAAAAACTGACATCAAGGCCGTTCTTTTTCATGGCCTTGACCATGGCCCGCGACTGATAGGTGGGATAGAGCCAATCCGAAGTGAACGAGACCACAAGGTATCGGCAGGCAGCCCGGGAGAACGCGGCCACGAGCGACCCCTGACCATGCTGATTTTCCAGATTGAAGTAATCCGCGGCCTTGGTGAGATACAGAAAGCTGTTGGCGTCGAAACGGTCCACGAACTTGTTGCCCTGATAACGAAGATAACTCTCCACCTGAAAATCGGCCTCGAAATCAAAAGACAGTTCACACCGATCCTGCAACTTGCGGTCGAACTTGTGCCGCATGGATTCGTCCGAAAGATACGTGATGTGCCCGACCATGCGGGCCACAGCCAGTCCGTGCTCGGGACGGCCTGTTTCATGATAGTCGCCGTTGTTCCATGCGGGGTCGGCCATAATGGCCTGTCGTGCGACTTCGTTGAAGGCGATGGCCTGCGCCGAATGTTTGGTGGTGGTGGCCAGCGGCACCGCGGCGCGGACGCGGTCGGGATACCGCACGGACCATTCGAGCACCTGCATGCCGCCCACGGAACCGCCCACAACCGCGAGCAACGTGTCGATGCCGAGGTGATCGACCAGACGGCGCTGGCAGCGGACCATGTCGCCGATGGTGACCACGGGAAATTCCGTGCCGTAGGTTTTTCCGGTAGCCGGATTCTCGGAAACCGGCCCGGTGGACCCCATGCAGCCGCCGATGACATTGGAACAGATCACAAAATACTTGTCGGTATCGATGGGTTTGCCCGGCCCGACCATGATGTCCCACCACCCCGGCTTGGGGTCCTCGGGATGGTAGTAGCCCGCCACATGCGAATCCCCGGTCAGGGCATGGCAGATGAGAATGGCGTTGGACTTGTCTTCGTTCAGGGTGCCGCACGTTTCATAGGCAAGGGAAACGGATTCAAGCTCGCGCCCGCCGTCCAGTGCAAACGGCCCGTCCGGCCCTCCAAACGTGAACGTCTGTTTCTCCACCTGCCCGACAGAAGCGCCGGTGGCGTCGTGATCTATGTATTCGCTCATGGTCAAGAAGGATAAGTCCGCGGCGCGGCGCGGTCAATGGGCAACGTCGGAGACATACCCCGCCTCAAGACCCCGAAGCAGTCTCGCCGCCGAAAAGTTTCCACGCCGCCATACCCCATGTCAGGTTGAGCACGTGGGTGTATCCACCCTGCTGGAGCTGGCTGACGACCGGCGGTGAACGATGGCCGGTCATGCAGACCACGGCGATAGGACGCGTAGGATCAGGCGCGACAGAGGCCAATTCCGCCAGAGTGGCAGGATACGGCACGTTGACCGCACCGGGGATGTGAAAAGAGTCGAATTCACCGGGCGTGCGTACGTCGATGATCTGCGGTGCACGGTTCTCATTGACCATCTGCTTGAGTTCCCACGGACTGAGCGGAGAAACCCCGAAACCGAACCACCATCCCACGTCCCACAGGACAAGGATACCCAGCATCACCAGAAGAATCGTCAGAAAGCGCATAGCCTACCCCAGTTCGAAAGATGTGACTCCGTAAACCTTTTCCGTATCCATGACCGGTTCGCCGTCAGTGTACATGCGGACCGTGACAAACACCTTTTCAAGGCCGTGACGCCGAGCCAACTCTCCCGCCGCCGCGTTGGATTCCATGACGTCGAGATAAAATTTCCGCCCCGGCACCAGAGCGATCAATGCCTGAAACAACGTCTCGGCAATTTCCGGCGTGTCGGCAAAAAGCGGCCCGATCTTGCTGCCCATGGCGCAGGGCCTGATAACGCCGAATCCGGTCAGCCTGTCACCGTCCATAACACCGTAGCCGGTAACGCCGTCCGCAGTGAGCCATGTCCGCATGAACTGCTCCCGCGAACTGGGAAAACACTGGCGGTCGTATTCGGCAACCTTGGCAAAATCCACTTCTTCCAGCCGGATCACGTCGTCAGGACATTTGCCTCCCCCGGTTCCCTCGAAACGGGTCGAATGATAGGCTGTGCCGAAGCCTGACTTCATGTAGGTCTTTTCCTGCTCAGTGACAGCATCCAGCCCGATATTGCACCCCTCAAGGTGCTGCATGGCATGATTCCACAGTGCCGTGCCGTACCCCTTGCCGCGTGAGCCCGGAGCAATGATGTACAGCCCGACGAACCCGAACCCATCGTCATAACGAACAGCGGAAATCGTTCCCACGGGTTCACCGTTCTTTTCCGCGATGAAAAAACCTTCGGGATCGGCAGCGTAAAAGCATTCAGCGTCAGACAGCCCGGGATTCCATCCCTCCTTGGCCGCCAGCCTGATGGCAATGTCCACGTCATCCCGGCTCATGGTTCGAATTTTCGGACCGTCACTCATCCTTGTCACTCCTGCTGATATTGACAGAAAGCTGTGAATCCGGCTTGAGCAGCACGTCCCGCTGCGGGAACGGGAACTCAATGCCGTTTTCATGGAACAACCGCCAGATATTGAGCATAACCTCGCTGCGAACATTGGTCACGCCCTGTGGTGAATCGGCAATCCAGACACGCAACTGCAAATCCACGGAATTGTCGCCAAACCCTACCAGCCGGGCAGCCGGACCGGGATCCCCAAGCACACGGCTCACCTTTTTCGCGGCCTCCACCAACAGCTCCATGGCCTTTTCCACATCGGAATCATACGCGATGCCCACGGGAATCTTGAGCCGCACATTGGAATCGGAATACGTCCAGTTGACCACCTCGCCGGTAATGAGCACTTCGTTGGGGATCAGGTGTTCCTTGCCGTTACGCGTCAGGATTGAGGCGTAACGGCTGTGCATCTCATGAACCACGCCGAACACTCCGCCCACTTCAATGGTGTCGCCCGGCTTGATGGAGTTATCCACCAGCAGGAGCACGCCTGAAATATAATTGGAAAAGATCGTCTTCAGCCCGAAACCGATACCGACGCCGAGTGCGCTGGAGAATATGGCGAGGCTTGTCAGGTCAATGCCGACGCTCGACATGGCAAACAGCAGGGCCGCAGTGAACAGGCAGACCTTGACCGCCTTGCTCAGAAGCACCTGAAGCGACGGGGACAGGTCCTTGATGCTCTCAATGCGCCTGACGGCAAACCGGGCGGCTATGGATGCTGCTTGCAAAAGCACTGCTGCCAGCAGCAGCCCCTTGATGACGCCCAGCGCGGTGACCGACGATCCGCCCGTGGAAAAACTGAGATTCTCCAGAAAATCCGTCACCGGCGTCAGCAGGCCGAATACATGCAGCGCCGCCACGGTCCAGACCGTATTCGCCGCGCCACGCGCCAAGGCCTGATTCGGCATCAGCCCGGTCACAAGCCGGATGAGAATCCACGCCACGGCCAGATCGCTTGCCGCAATGAGCACCCGCGGCTGGACCAGTTCGTCCCAGAACGTCCCTGCACATATCTGCGCCAAAAGAATGAACACGAATGAACGGCCGACCCGGACAAAGGTATTGATGACCGTCCGCGCCAAATCACCTTTGATGCTCTCGTCCATCCACCGGACTATCAGCTTTCGCAACACGCCCCAAATGACAAAGGCAAGACAAAAGGCGGCAGCAACGCAGGCCCACTGCAAGGCAGTATCCCACGTCAGAACATTCTGGTTCAGCCATTCCCGGATGAACGCGACAACACTTTCAATTTTCTGTTCCATAAAAGTACCTGTTTTACATGCTTTATCAGTCTGACACGTTCTGGTCAAAGAACGTGCCGGGAAATATGATCACACCCTGTCCGATATTGACACACGACTACGCAGGCGGTAGCCGAAAGGAAACCCATTCAAGGAGCTTTTTTGATCAAAACAATGGATCTTGTTCTCCCGGCTGCCGACACGGATTGCCGCCGGTAGACACCCCGCACGGCCAGACTTCAGGCCGCGCATTCCGGTCTCTCTGACCGCGTTTCGTCTTCATCGGCCCGAATCCCGTACGGATTCGAATCTCTATCTGTGCCCATCCGTCCGCAGCCGTTCTCCGACATGCCGACAGTGTCCACCCGAGCGTTTCGCTGATTGCGTTCGGGTATCGAGATATACGCGTCTTCCCCGCGACGGCGCAACCAAGGAATAGAACAATGAAAGTAAGAAACGAAACAATACAGGACCATGCAGCCATCTCCACGATCCACCGGGAGGCATTCAAAAACGACCCGCACCGCGAACCGGGCACCGGTCCCACGGAACACCTCATCGTCGAGGAACTGCGGGCGGACCATGCCCTCACCCTCTCGCTCGTGGCAGAAACAAAAGAAGGCGTGGTCGGTCACATAGCCATGTCGCCGACCACCATCGGCACAACCTCAAAGGACTGGTTCATCCTCGGTCCGGTGGGGGTGCTGCCCGACCATCAGGGACAGGGCATCGGCTCGGCCCTCGTCCGGGAAGCACTTGCCAGCATGCGTGCAAACGGTGCACACGGCATCGTGCTCGTCGGCGATCCGTCGTTCTATGAACGCTTCGGATTCCGCAGCCTCGACCGGATCACCTATCCCGGCGTGCCGCAGCAATTCGTTCTCGCCCTGCCATGGACGGATGACATCCCCACGGGAGACATAGTCCACAACAAGGCGTTCTTCGCAGGCCGCTAAAAAGACACGGCCCCGAAAGCACTGCTTCCGGGGCCATTTTCATGCAGTCAGAATAAAGAGGCTTGTATCAGGAACGCATGCCCATCAACGTCTGTGCGAGAATGAAATCATGCTCCTCGTCAATGTCGATGGATTCCAGCGGAGGTGTCGGGAACATCAGCGGTTTCACGCCGATCCGGTTGCCGTCGTTTGCTGCGAAGGAGCGTTTGCTGAACACGAACAGCAATGAATTTTCCTCGAACAGAGGAGGAAGGTCCTGCGTCCGCAGCAATTCACGCGGATCATGGTTCACAGGCTCGCCCGACTCCCAGTACAACCGGCCCTGAAGACGGGTCACAGTGAACAGGGAATCGTGCTGCTCCAGGCTCTTGAAATAGGCGGACACGGCCTTTTCAACGGTATCCACCGAAAGCAGGGGATTGGTGGAATGGGTCTGAAGATAATGCTCACCGCCATCGCGGTTCAGGTCATCCTCGATAATCCTGTTCATGGAGACCATGTCCCCCTGAATCGCCTCTGGCCGCCAATGAACTTCTACTTTTGAAAAAATCGACTCCGCTTTTTCCGCTATCTGTTCACTGTCCGTATTGATGATGATCCTGTCTACAGCAGGACAGTCCTGCAGGGTTGCGGCAACATGAAAAAAAAGCGGTTTCCCGCACATCTCACGCAAATTCTTGTTGGGCACCCGTTCGGAGTGCCCTTTCATGGGTAGCAGAGCCGTAACCGTCATGAATCTCTCCGTCCGCCGATCCACGCCTCTTCCAGTGCGGACCGACTCAATATCGTTGTAGTAACAGTGCCTTCGGGAAACGGGGAATGGCCATTGTCACGAACCCCGAGAAAGGCCATGCCGCATTTTCTCGCGGCCTCATAATCCGTCATGGCGTCGCCGATAAACAGGCACCGGTCCAGTCGGAGGTCATGGGACTTCGCCACTTCACGCGCGATTTCGGCCTTGGTGCGCGGCGAACCATGCACCTCTGAAAAATAGTGTGTCAATTCCCGTCCCTGAACAATCCGCTCCAACTCGTCCTGAGGCGTTCCCGAGGCCACGAAAGCGGGAATACCGGAATCTCTCAGAAGCTGGAGAGTCTCCAAGGCTCCTTCGATAAAGGGGGCTTCCAGCACCTTGTGCAGGGTAAGGTCACTGAACTGGTCGCAAAGTCGCGCCATGCAGGCCTCGTCCATCGGAAGGCCCAACAGCGTTTCGTAATAGTAACGAAACTTCTCGAAACGGGACACCCCGCCATTATTCAGATGATACTCCACCACCGCCTGACGCACGGATTCACCATGCTCCGCAAACATGTCGCCAAACGCCTCGGTCTTGACGTTGACGGAATCCAGTACAACCCCGTCAAAATCGAAAAAGACCGCATCCAAGTCAGTCATCATAGCCCGTTCTCGACTTTCTCGCTGTGGAGTTCATTGATGCATTCCAGCATGCCCTGACCGAAATCGACATACGGATTGGACACCAGCTTCCGCCCCAGCTTGGGAGCGAAACTGTAGGGGGTCATCCTGTAATGCGCCTTGCGTTCGGAAGGAAGCACCTTGAGTTCGACACTGCCGCCGAAAATCTCCTGTATCATTTCAAGCAGATCAAGATACCGCATCTTTTCCACGCCGGTCAGGATGACATTCTGGTTCGCATACTCGGGAGCAAGGGCCTCGACGCTGCTCTTGGCGGCATCGTACACATGGATGAATTCCCGCTGTTCCTCTCCGCTGCCCTTGTACACGATCTCACCCTTGTCCACAGCCTGTTTCAGCAGGGAATGAATGCTGTTCTTGTCCGTGGCACGGGGACCGTACAGCGAACCATATCTCAGACAGGTATAGTCCAGACCGTAACAGGTGGCGAAGTCATCTATGAAGGACTCGCAGGCCCGCTTGCTCGTGCGGTAAAAGGAACCGGACTCGCTGAAAACATATGCGGAACTGGCAAAAAGGAAACGGCCGACCCCGGCGTTGACGCAGCTTTGCAGCAACTGGACGGTTCCAAGCACATTGACCTGAACAGTCTTGACGGGTTCGTCGGCGCAGTCCTCGATGTCGGCCACCCCGGCGAAATGGTAAACGGCATCAGCGCCTGCCAGACTCTTGTCGATCAGTTCCGAATCAAGCAGGTCACCCACGACCATGGTCTGATCGTCCCGAAGATACGGGGACTCGACAACGTCATAGATCACGACCTCATGACCGGCTTCACTCAGGGCATCGGCCACATGGCTTCCCAGAAAACCCGAACCACCGGTAAGAAACACTTTCATAACGCCTCCGTTTTTAGGCAAGCGACGTCAGCAGGTTTTCAACAGCCTGCACTTCTTGCATGATGCGTCCTTCCCGGGCGTACGATCCGATGTGCCCGGTCAGCACGACGTTCGAAAAATTTCGCAATGGGCCGGAATACGGCTCCTCCTCAAAGGAATCAAGGGCGGCCCCGGCCAGACGTCCGTCTTCCAGTGCGGCAGCCAGCGCCTCTTCATCCACCAGACCGCCTCTGGAATAGTTCACCAGATAGGACCCGGCCTTCATGGCCGCAAGGGCGGAAGCATCCATGACGTGGTGCGTCTCCCCGGAGTAGGGAAGGTGGAGGCTCAGGACATCGGATTGTGAAATCAGGTCGTCAAAGGAAACCGTCTTCACCCCCGGACAATTTTCGACAAAGGGATCATACCCGAGAATGGTACAGCCAAAGGGAGCAAGCATTTCAGCCAGCCGCCTTCCGATGCGTCCAAGCCCCAGAAGTCCTACGACTTGATGGGACAGGAGCGACCCCATGGGACGTACCCAGCGGCCTGCGACGATCTCGCCATGGGAATGGTGTATGCCGCGAAGCATGGACAGAATCGCACCAAGCGTTATTTCCGCCACGGCCTGAGTAGGGGCGTCGGGCGTATTGGTCAGTGCAAGCCCCAGCTCTGCGACGGCCTCGGCATCCACACTGTCCATGCCGATACCGCACCGGGCAATGGCCTTGAGGGAATCACCCTGTGACATCACATTCCTCGTCAAAGGCTCGACCCCGGCCAGAATGCCCACCGGGTCATGTTCCTTTACCAGGCCCAGCACCTCGTCTTCAGTCAACTTCCGCTTGTACGGGTTGAGCACCGCCGTGTACCCGGCCTCCGACAGCATGGTCAGTGGAGCATCATCCATGGCTCCGAAGGAGGAAGTGGTTATCAGGACCGTACTCATTTCAAATCCCCTATCAGTTTTGCAGATTCCTGAACGGCGTTTCGGGCACCCAGTCCCAGAAACAGGCTGTCCAGCCCGTAGGCAAGCAGCCGGTAGCCGTTTTCAAGTTTGTCATTCAAAGTCTCGGGCTCGGGCTGAACCACATGGAAGCCACCGGCCACATCAGACTTATCGGCAACTCGCTGGATTTCATTCAGGGCAGCCTTCACATCGGGATTGTCGAACTCGCCGGGAACTCCAAGAGAACCGGACAGGTCATACGGCCCGACAATGAATCCGTCCACGCCGGGAACGCTCAGGATGGCCTCCAGATTGTTGACGGCGTCGATGTGCTCGATCTGGACGACCACCACGCTGTTGTCTCGATTCCAGTCCTGATATTCGCTGAATCCGAATCCGTACTGCTGCGCCCGTGCGAGACCGACACCGCGAAAACCCTGCGGCGGATATTTGACCGAAGCCACGGCCTGTTCCGCCTCGGCAACGGAATTGACCATCGGAACGATAACGCCCGTGCTCCCCGCATCCATGACCCGCTTGATCAGATTGGGCTGGTTGTGCCCCACCCGAACCAACGGCGTCACGCCATGCAGGTCCACGATACGGATCATCTCCTGAGCCGTGGCCAGTTCGATAACACTGTGTTCCATATCGATGGCCAGCCAATCAAAGCCTGACTGGGCCATGATTTCAGCGGTCGTGCCGCTGCCGATGGTCAGCCATGAGCCTATAAGCGTCTCCCCGCCTTTCATGCGGGATCGAAAACTCTGTTTCATCCAGTCAACTCCCATTGGATTCTCTTCTTCACCGCACCGTGCCGAAACATTCCGGACAATGGCAGAAATTCATTCTTCCCAGCTGTCAGCCAACACTCACGCCATCGATTCAGGACCCCTCTTCCTCGACCTGCGGCTGCATGCCGTAAACATCAGGCAGTATCTTGGGCAGGCCCGACAGGAACCGGGTAGCCTCTTCGCCTCTATGCAGTGCGAAAAAGCATTTGGAACTATGATCGGCAAAATCTCCACGGAAAAAAGTAACCTGCAAACCGAAGTGTTCGGCAAGGGCCCGCATGCTTTGCCATGTCCAGGCAACGACATGCGTCAAATGCTTCCAGTAGGTTTTGAACTGGCTCGGGTGGTCCGCCAGTATTCCCCCATGCCAGAAATCGGTACTGCCGATGATCATTCCGGAATCTGCAAGATGGTCCACAAGCACCGCGACGTCCTTGCGGGGATCGGTAAAGTGCTCAAAGACTTCAAAGGCTGAAATAATGGGAAAACGACGATCAGGCAATTCATCCCTGTGATAAAAACTCTCCGGCCCGAATTCCTCCCGGCGCTGTTCCACAAGAGGACGCCAGAGATCACACCCTACGGCATCAAAGCCGTCACTGCGCAACGCTTCCGGGACCATGCTCCAGCCGACACCGTAGTTCAGTATCGCATCAGCACCGAAGCCCTCTGCAAAACGGCGGCAGAACGTGTATTCCCTTCTGTGGACCAATGCCCCCGCAGGCTGCTTGGCACCACCGGCCTCGCCGTTATCAAGCATCTTGGCAAGACCGTGGTCCAGCTCCACAGTCAGCAACGCACAGGTCGGGCAAAGATGCCAGAGCCTGTCATACACCACTTCGTGCTCGACCATTGCGTCGCCGCACAATGGGCACTCACGCCCAGCCGCGCCCTTGCCCGGACGAGGGCCGACACTGGCAACGGGGACGTCTTCGCTATCGCCAAGCGTTTCATCTCTCAACAATTCCGCTTCCGGCGGCAAAAAACCGTATTCCAGCAAAGCCCCGTCAAGCAGGGCGCGGGCTTCAAGCATCTCGCCGCTGTTCATCAGACAGCTCGCCTGCTCGATCAATTGTTTTCCGGATTCCGGATACGTATTCATACACACCTCTGAAAATTGTTGCAGTGACGCCAAACTCGCTTTCCGACAATGCGACTCGGAAGCCTGCCGGTCGCAGTCCAAAAAAGCCGATCAATAGGACATGAAAAAAACGTGCCAATCCAACAGGGAATTGTTTGCCGGATAACGTCTTCATGCCCGGATCATTCCAACCGCACACGGGCCGGGATGAAAATCCCTATTTTTGACCGGTCTCGTCAGGCATGCTCTTCACATATCTTTTACAACCGCCTTGACTGAATATCACCGCAGACGGTTTCTCCTTCCGGAACCGCATCAGAAACTACTGTCTCAAGCAAACCATAGCAACCGGAAACCGCACAACCTCCCAAAGCGCCCCGGGGATGCGGCTTTACAACTGTCCCGCGACCATTTACCTAAATACATGGTGACGGTCTTGTCACTACCACACTCAACCGACAACCAGACATCATGCCGCGAATCTCCATAATCATCCCCACATACAACTATGCCCACTTTCTGGACGCAGCCATAGACAGCGCTCAGGCACAGGCTGCACAGGACGTTGCCGTGGAAATCATCGTGGTTGACGACGGCTCGACCGACGACACCCCGCACGTACTTGAAAAATACCAAAACGCCATTACCGTCATTACACAAGACAACATGGGGCTGAGTGCGGCTCGCAACACGGGAATTGCGCAGGCAAAGGGAAATTTTCTCTGTTTTCTGGATGCGGACGACATTCTGGGACCCGGAACCCTGACGGCACAACTGAATGTCCTTGCCCATGAACCGGATGCGCATGTCGCCGTATGCCGCAACAGGCTCTTTGCCGAAACCGATCACACTGGCAATCCCATCCCCATCGGGGAGTGGAGCCTGTTTGCCCGACAGCTGGAAACACACCTGCACCATTACAACATCGCTCCTCCGCATGCGTTCCTTGTCCGTCGCTCCGCTCTGGCAGGCACCCGGTTCGACCCCACACTCCCGGCCTGCGAGGATCACTGGTTTTGGCTGTCGCTCGCAGCGCAGGGCAGACGATTCGTCAGCAACCGGCAAGGGACCGTATATTACCGACGCCACGCGCAAAGCATGTCGCACAAGAAAGAGCAACAATTACAAGCAGACGCCGCGGTACACCAACGCACATTTCAATTGCTGCAACGCCTTGCCACCCCTTCGGCCGAGCACGCACCGCTGTATGCCGCCTGCATGGCCGCCTGCCTGACCACAGGCGAGCGCCTGCGCGACATTGCCCCTGAACAGACCAAGACTCTGCACCAAACCGCCGAGACCTGTTGCTCAATCCTGCAGACACTCCCTCCGGCGGAGACTGCCGAATATCACTGGTTTCTGCTGCGCGCCCTGCTCGCTCTGCTGCAGGCACCGGAAAACAAGGCGCGGTTCACCGCTCTTTTCCCAAAAGAATGGCTTGCACTCGACCTGCGGGAAGCGGAAGAAAAGGCCCTGCGCATGCAACGCCGATTGGAACTGTCCTGACCAACAATCCGGGACACACTAAAAAAATACGTGACCACAGCCGATCCGGCGACTTGCCAGCTGCCACCTGTATCGCATTCAACACGTCCGTCAAAGTTTCGACACCCTGTCCATGCTTCCTTTGCACATCTTTTGCACTCCTGTTTCATGGAAAAAACTGCCGCTTCGGGTCCTTCATGGAAATCATGCAGAGACGCGGAGTTGATCTGAACATGGTGTTGCGGCACTCTCTGTACAGGAACACACCCCGGCAGAACGAAGGGCAAGGCCATCATGATTGCCGACCAAGCGGGATAATGCTGGCATTGATAAAGGATTCGGTTATATATAAACAGCAACAGTTTTCCCGGCAGCAAGGGCAAACCGATCAACCCGAAATTTGCCGCAAGCAGACAGAACACTCAAAACAGCATACGACACCATGAACAATACCCGGTTCCCGCTTATTTCCGTCATCGTCCCTACGTACAATCAGGCAGCGTACCTTCCCATCTGTCTGGATTCCGTCATGTTTCAGGAATATCCACGAATAGAGATCGTCGTGGTCAACGACTGTTCGCCCGACAACACCACCGAAGTGATGAAACAGTATCTCACCGCATACAAGGAAGAGACCGTCTCTTATGCCTGCAACTACGACCAGGCGAGCGAGACAGTGGAGCGATGCGAACACTTCCGCTTCCCTCAGGAAGGCAGGACGCTCAAGCTTATTGAGCACAGGCAGAACAGGGGACTTTCACACGCACTGAACACGGGGATGGAACAGGCAACCGGGGAACTGGTCACCTTTATCGCCTCCGACGACCTGCTGCTGCCGAGCATGCTTACGGAACTGGCGCAGGCCATTGTCGAAAATGAAGCTGATTTCGCATACGCAGATATGCATATCGTGGATGATGCGGGAAGGATTCTACGGCGCTTTTCGCTGCCGGATTACTCGTTCGAGAACAGCTTCTGCCATTGGTATCTGCTGGGTATCTGCAAGCTGTACAAAAAACAGTTGCACGCGGTGTCCGGCTGGTATGATCCCGACATCCTGCCGCAGGATCACGACATGTACCAGCGTTTCGCGGAAGACGGCGCACGCATGGTTCACGTTCCCAAGGTACTGGCCAATGCCCGGATTCACGACAAGGACAGGCAGGTGCACAACCATTCCCCGGCAGCATGGTCCAAGCTGTACCAGCAAAGCGCCGAGCTTGTTCTCAGGGCCCGCGCCCATGCACAGGGCATGGAAAAAGACACTGCTAAATAGATTTCCTTCGACGCAGGAAGCTGCTTCCCGCCTGAGAACTCTGTTCGAATTTTACCGGTTCAGGGCTTCACTGCACCGGCATCAAGGCATGGCTCGACGCACGGAGTCCGCCCGGATACGGGGAAGTCAGCCTTCCCCGCACCCGCGACGACGCCGTTCAATCTCAGGAAGCAGGCTTCCCTTCATAAAAAGTCATCTTGAGACGCGGTGCCGCCTGTCTTTCATGCATCTCGGCTTTGGTCTTGATATCGTCATACACGCCTTCCATCCAGCCGCGCTCTGACATGGGGTACGACTGAAACGATTCCGCAGAAAGACTTCCCGGAGTTTTCCGAATGACGATCACGATGTTTCGTACCGCATCCGTGGGGTCCTGTGAAATTTCGCAGATTTCAAACTCGGCTCCTTCCAATGCGGCATCCAGCTTTTCCGCAGTGATCCTGGCTCCGACCTGCCCCTTGCCCACTTCTTCGGTCCTGTTGCCTTCGAACTGGAACAGGAAAAGCCCGCCCGGTTTGAGGACACGCAGCGCTTCCCGTGCATATGACGCAATCGCGTCAAAATCAGTGATGTGCTGAAACACTCCAGCGCTGACGCAGTATTCAAAACTTTCGTCATCAACCTGACTCAGGGTCTTCCCGTCCGAATGCTGCAACACGATGTTGGGCATGCATGAGCAGTACTCCATGGCGCTTTTCAGCATCTCCTCGGAAATATCCACACCGCAGGCCAGCCGGAACCGGCAGGCAAGCGGTTTCAGAAAACGCCCGACACCGCAGCCTATCTCCAGCACGCTCGCCTGATTCGGCTTCACTTCGCCATAGTCGGCAATCCTTTCGATCATCCGGTCCACGAAACGGATTCCGGTCAGATGAAATTCCGCCCTGTCCCATTCCGCCCCGGCCTGGAGATGGGATATATAGTTGAATTCACCTTCTTTATTCAAAGAGTTCCAAAGCTTGCGAAGTTCTTCCATCGTACACATCTCCTCATTTATTCATGTACACGCCTGTCGGCAGTCACTCTTGTACTAAAATCCATATCCACAGCCGGAAAAAACGACCATTCCGACGGAGCGGACCCAACGCGCCATACCTATTTCCGAAGACAACTGCACATCGCGTCGCGCCATGTGCATTTCGGAACCGGACGCCCTATTTTTTCCATTTGGAAACGCCCAGCGGAAAATACTCCGGGTTCCATTTTCCCCACGGCATGCCGTTGTTGCCGGATGTGAAATAGAACGGAGCCAGATACTCCTTGAGTCCGTCTCCCTGCTTGACTTCCGCAAAGATCGCCTCTGCGTCGACATAATTGGATTGCGTATTCTTCAAATCGAAATGCTTGATAATGCTCGATTCGGAGTAACACCATCCATTGGAAGGCTCATGAAACCAGTCGCCCCGGTCAGACCCGCTAATCGTGATATGCATCCCGCCCCCGGGCTTGAGAACGCGGTTCATTTCGGCAAGACAGGCTTCCATGCCTTCGGGCGAATTATGTTCCAGGGCGGAAACAGACACCATGGCATCAACGCAACCGTCCGGCAAAGGATTCAGATCAGTGAGATCCGCGCGCCAGTAAACCAGATTCACGGATTCATCTTCCAAGACCTCCAGAGGAGACGGAGTCTCTCCTTCCGTGCCGACGTTCCCTTCCTTTTCGTCAAGCCCCCACGACTTGGACATGTGGGTGATGTAATCATTGGAAAAAGAACGCCCTTCCAGAACGCGAATGTTCGCACCGCTCTCGTAACTTTTCAGCGGGCGGCGCGGTGAAAAATCAACGGAAATAACCCTGTGGCCTCTGGCGACCAGCAGCATTTGCATCAAACCGTTTCCGGCACCGGCATCCAGGATGATACTTCCTTGCGGCAGATCCTCGACACACTCGAGAAGCCACACCAAATCGAGCAAATAGTGCCATCCGATCGGAGCATTGAAACGGTCGATGGCATCCAGAACTTCCTGTTTCAGGTCACTCCGCTGTTCCAACAGTTCCAAAGGGAACACATGTATCTTATCCTGTCCTGACTGTGCGGTCATTTCACCATACTCCTCATGGTTTGATGCATCATGATTATCAACAATATCCGGGAAGCCAATGCAATTCTCATGCTAGCTGCGGCACGAACACCAAAAAAATGGTCACGGCCCCTGAATCTTCAATCTGTCGCCAGTTGGCCCCGATTTTGCTTAACAACTAGGTCGGCTCTCTGTTTTTGTCCAAGAAAAATTCTTCACGGACAACTTCCGAGACAAATGGATACATCGAGTAAAGGCAAGACAGCCACTGAAACTGTCCGCTTGAATTCTGGACGAAATCCATGAACTATGCTTTGCTGTTACGGCTGTTCCAATCCAAAAACGAAATTGTTCGAACAGTTAATGATCAATGGCAGACAAACACCGCAAAGCAATTACCAACACTGAAAGCACCTACAGGAACTGCCATGAATGAATCAAGCAGCAAAACCGCTCCGCCTCCCAAAATTTCCGTGGTTATCTGCACATCCGGGGTTCGCTCCACACTGGAAAGGACCATGCTCTCCCTCATGGAGCAGACCCTTCCCATGGAAGACTACGAGCTCGTGCTTGTTGTCAATGCTCCCGAAGAAAGCACCTGTCTGGAAGTAAAAAATTCATTGAGCCATCTGGACGCCGAAAGCAAGTCCAGGCTTCGTTACGTGCATGAACCGCAACCCGGTTTATCCCTCGCCAGAAACGCGGGCATTCACGCCTCCGAGGGAACATATATCGCTTTTATTGACGATGACGGCCTTGCCGAACCGGAATGGCTTGAACAAATAGTTCAACGTTTTGACGCCAACGACAAAATTGCCAGTGTCGGCGGCAACATTTTCCCGGTATTCGAAGAAACGCCCCCTTCCTGGGTCACACCTCAACTGTACCCCTACTTTTCCTGCTTCATATTCAGCAAGGAAGAGACATTTCTGGAGCCGGGACGCTATTTCTTCGGTACGAACATGGCTTTTCGAAAGGACGTCCTCCTCGCAAGCGGCGGCTTTGACGCACGTCTCGGACGCAAGGGCAACTCTCTGCTCTCAAATGAGGAATGGACCGTATTCCATTATATTGACCAACAAAATTTGCTGAAGCTCTCCTCTCCGCAGGTCAATGTCCACCATATCATCCCTCCCTCCCGGCTTATCCGCCGATTCTTCATTCGCAGACTGTGGTGGCAGGGAGTCTCGGACACCGTTTTTCAACTCCAGCTGGACCGGCGAGACAAATGGTGGGTCATCAAGAACGCCTTGAACAAGTTTGGCGACTATTACGGCTCGCTTCTGGAGAAGCTCCGTACCGGAGTCTCGACCAAACACCTTGCGTTTTTCAATCTTTTCAGATGGGGCGGTATCATCTACGCGCTCTGCACCGTTCCGGCGGCAGAACAATGCAAACCCAACAACAAAGGTACTTTTCATGACTAGAATTTCCGTTCTCATAACCAACTACAACTATGAAAAGTTCATTGAAGAGGCCGTTGAGTCGGTTCTGGCCCAGACAGTCCCGGTCCATGAAATCATTCTGGTGGATGACGGCTCCACGGACTCGTCGCGTGAGGTAATCGAAGGCATCGCCCGCCGCCACCCCGACGTGCTCAAGCCTGTTTTCACGGAAAATCAGGGGCAGGCCGGCGCGCTCAACACTGCCTTTGCAAACTGCACCGGCGACGTCGTCTTCCTGCTGGACAGTGACGACACGTGGTTTCCGGAAAAAATCGCCACCATGCTGCCGCATCTTGATGAAGCGGGATTCGTTCAGCACAATCTGGACATGGACGGAGAAGAATACCGTTCATTTCTGGTACAGAAGGATCATCTTCGCTACATGCAGAATTTCGGATACATGGACTTTTTCTCTCCCACCTCGGCTCTGGGATTCCGCCGGGAAGTGCTGGAAAAGATATTCCCCCTGCCCTACACGGAAGAACTCCGCATATGCGCGGATGCGGTCATCACCCGAATGGCCCTGTTTTTCAGCGAACTGCGAACCGTGGACGTCAAGCTCGGAACATACCGGCTCCATGGCAACAACGGCTGGTACTCGCAGCGGTTCCGGGGAAAACAGCTTACGATACAGCTCTTTGCCACATTGAATAAATGTCTGGAAGAGCGCGATCTGCCCCGAATTCCCATGGAAAGGAACTGCCAGCATCCGAGACCGCTGGGCGAATGCGTGCAGGATGTGGACGCATCGCTTGCCACGCTCCGGGAAATGCAGAAGGAACCGGAGCACGAAGTCCCGTGCCTCGTGCTTGAAGGCCAGCTTCTCCTGAATCAGGAGCGGTTCGAGGAAGCACTGGCAACCTTTTCCCGTGCCGCCGCCAAAAGCAGCGACCTGCCTGAAGACGTCAACATGATCCTGCAACTGGAGGGACTGCTTCCCGAGAGCGGATTGTCTGACGAACGGCAGCCGGTCTCGCCCGATGTCGCAGCGAACGCTTTTTTCGAAATGGCCGTGTGCCTGGTGCGACTGCAACGGTATGAGGAGGCGCTTGCCGCGTTTGCTTCCGTCCTGCACCACGCTCCCCAACGGCTTGAAATTCATCTGAACCGCAGCGACAGCTTCCGCTATCTGGGCCGATTCGAAGAGGCATTGAAGGAAGTGGACATGGTGGAAAAAATCAACCCGGCCTTTCCGGGAGTCGCCGAGACCAGAAAGAAGGTCCATCTTGCCATGAAGGAGGCAGGACTGGATGCGCCGGAAGACACGGGCGAACACGTCGAAAAAAAGATGAACATCCAGATCCAGACCACCTCCGTGTGCAACGGCAAATGCATCATGTGCCCCTATCTCGACAGTTGGCACAAGGAAAATCCCGGCGTAATGACCGACGAGACCTTCGACATCATCGTCAACCAGCTCAAGGGTCTCGATATCGGGAAAATCTGCATGTATCTCGAAAACGAACCGTTGGTGGACCCTCGGTTGATCCCCCGGATGGAAACCGTCATCAATGAAGTTCCGTTCCAGCTCATGGAGGTTTCCACCAATGCGGCCCTTTTGTCGAAGGAACGGGCCGACCAGTTCGTGCGCACCATTTCACGCGTCCCGCACCAGATATGGATCAGTTTCCACGGCAAGGACAAACGCACCTATGAAGGCATCATGGGGCTGGACTTCGAAAAAACCCTGGAACGGGTCATCTATCTCCTGAAACTTGCGGAAAACACTCCACTGAACATTACGGTCAGAGGGTCGGGAGAGCCGATGCGGGAAGTCCTGCGTCACGAATATTCCTTCACGGAAGCCGAATATCGCGCATTCTGGGCGGAACAGTTCGCCAAGCACGGACTCACCACGCCTCCGGCAATCAACTACTTCCGATACCATGACCGATGCGGCACCATTCAACGCAACAACATCCGTTTGCAGGAAAACGTCCGCAACAGTCTCAAGGGTTTCTATTGCCCCCGCGTGGATACGTGGCTGCATTTCCTTTACACGGGAGAACTCTGCATCTGCTGCATGGATTACCACCGGGAACAGATATTCGGGGACATCACGGCCAACACCATTGAGGAAATCCGAAAGAGTGAAGCCTTCACGACCATGCGCGACATGGCTTTCGGATTGAAAGAATCTCCGAACGACTTTATCTGCAAACGATGCATCAGCCCGAACGGCTAGACAGAAACTCGACCGGATTGCCCTGATATGACTGTACCTGACAAACAACCCCTGATGGACCAGGCCGCTGAAGCGGTCCGGCATGCTGACTGGGAAACCGCGCTGTCGCACTATGGCATGCTGCTAAAACATTACCCGGAACACTGCGACGCCTATCTGGGGTACGGCAACTGCCTGCTGCATCTGGAACGGGATTTCGATGAAGCCGAACGGGTTTTCCGGGATGCGCAGCACCGATTCCCCGACAACCGGCAGGCTGCCGAGCGCGTGGCCCACGTCACCCGGCGCAAAGGCCGTCTGAACAAGGCCCTGCAACTGTACGACGCCCTGCGGAAACGGTTTCCGGAATACCCGACAGCAACCATCGGGTATGCGGATATCCTGACCGCGACCGGCAAGGCGGATGAAGCGGAATCCGTCCTGAAGGAATTCATCCAGAAACACCCCGATTTCTACGCCCCTTACGGCACGCTCATGAATATCGTGTCGAGTCAGAACCGGAATGAGGAGTTTCTGGCTCTGGCCCGCGAAGCGAAAAGCCGGTTTCCCGACATCCCGTCAATGCACAACGCGGAAGCACGCGCATTGATATCTTTCAGAAGATACACGGAAGCAAGTGAGGTTTACCGAGACGTGAACGCCCTGACTCCCACCTCTTCGGTGGGATTGGTCGGGCTGTTGTGGGTCGCGACCCTGCAAGAGGATCTGACTGAAGCCGAAAAGCACTATGCGGCTGTACGCAGGCAGTTTCCAGACAACCTGCAAGGCCCCATGTTCTATGCCAGAATGTTCTACAATCTCCAGTTTCTCAAACAGGCCGACGCCATCCTTGAAGAATTGATAGCAGCATTTCCGAACCAGATCGCACCGCTCTTGCTCTCCGCGCAGGTGGCGGAAAAATCAGATGCCGACCAGCTCGTCCTTGAGCGCTATCAATTGGCGGCACAGCGATTTCCGCAGAATTATCAGGCTCAATCAGGGTACGGCAAGGCGCTCCTTCGGCAAGGGCAGGAACAGCAGGCCAAGCAGCATTATCAGGACTTGATGCACCGTTTCCCGATGCGCCCCGGCCCCTGCCTGCACTTCGCCCGTCTGGAAATACTGGCCGGAAACGACGATGCGGCATACGAATGCATGAAGAATCTCGATACACGATTTTCGGACGGATATCCGGGGCGTCTGGTGTCCGGCATCCTCGCTCCCAGCCGTGGCGATTTCGACCACGAGGAGACACTTTTCAGCGCTTGGGCGGAACGTTTTCCCCAACGCATCGACCTGCATCTCGGTTTCGTACGAATGATGGCCTGAGACTCCTGTCCGGCTCAGCCAAAAAATCGGGATTTTCGCGCAAAAACGCCGCCCCCGCACGGGCAAGAAACGAAGCGCCCTCGGTCCATAGCCATCCGCCGTTCATTCCCTTCAAGCCACTGGCGTACCACTCGATCTGTTTCTTGAACCGGGCTTGCAATTCGGCATCCTCGGGGGCTTCATCCCACTGTCCCGACAGCCTGTCGTCCATTTCCAGACACGCCTGCAAGACCTCTTCGCCGGAGTTCGGCCTGTAATTGATGCCAAGCTGTTCCAAACCGTATGCAGGAGGGCGCAAACGGCAATACTCCGCAAGCGGCATGTGATCGCCGGTTTTCGCACGGTAGAGGTGGGGGGGGAGAAAAATGATATTGTCCATCCAGTGATGGGCCAAAGCCATGAAGTAAAAGTCGGTAAACACGATCGGCCGACGGCAAATCGACGCGACACTGCTGACCCCGCTGGCAGGTGTCACAAAGAACCGGCATGTGGCACCGAGATAGATATCCATGAATTCGGAACGATGTTTCGAGGCATAATCGATGATCGCCGGGTGGCTGTCTTCCAGTTTTCGATCGACCGCCGCTCCCATTCTGAGCACGTAATATCCACGCTCGGCCAGAGCTTCTGCCGCCAATGCATACTGGTCGAAATCAGAATCGCGGGAGGCGAGATGCTGCATCCACTTGTCATCCGCGTAAACCTGTTTGCGATATGAGGCGCTCCGCTCTCCCATGCAGACATACTCGGCACCTGCGGGAACGCCCATGCGCTCCAGTTCCATCCGTGCCCTGTCGTGCTCGGCGTCGGTCAAGGTCAAATGGACTTTGGAACGGTGCCATGTCTGGTGCGCGTCATTGCCGTTATGATTGAACAGGGAGCGAACGGAGGCGTGCGGACTCTCCCGGGGCAGGTAGGCAGAAAGAAACGTCGCTCCCTGTGAAGTGGTCAGCAGCGCATCCCACTTCTCCTTGAGGTACTGGTTGGAAACCATCTGCTCATGGCAAAAAACGTCAAATGTATCCGAGGGGGTTACCCCCACTTCGCGTTCACACAGATAATCTTCGACGTTGATGGTCAAATGCCCGAAGAAGGCGCTTTGCACCGCACCGAAACGCACATGGAGCCACGGCTTCAACGCGGCAGTCATATGCATCACCAGCGACAGCTCATTCTGGTCCTCGACACCGACCTCAACGTCCTCAAGGTAAGCGAATAGTATGGAATGGCAATCGAAGTTGAAAATCGTCCCCTTCCTGACATGCGAAAATTCCGGCCAGGGCCCCAGCCGCTCTTCAAGACGATCCATGGACGCCATGACCAGATCACGCCCCAAACGCTTCACATCATCACAATCAGGATTCAGGGAAGCGTTGCAATGGTGGCACGGGACCGTCTCTCCCGGAGAAAGGCCGACCAACTCGATAGCGGTTTTTCTTCCGCACAGGGGACAATCACCTTCAAGAACCAGCGACAGTCGGGCGTGGTCATAATCCATTTCCGGCACCATGGCCTGCGGTCGAAAAGTTTCTCCCGCCGTCACCGTCCCGCGTTTTTCACAGTCAGCCATTCGTCGCTCCATCAACAAGAATCAGATAGAAATATTTCATTAGATGGCCCATAATTCGAACATCTTCCGGTCTTCCTGCAAAACAAGATTCCATGACCGATACACAAGGCAGGTCGGGCACTTCAATGCATCGACCACTTTGAAATGCTGTCCAAAGCCAGCCGGTTCACCATTCACAGGCACGATGCACAGATCGTATCTCCCAGACAGTTCATCCGGATCATGCCGATCGAAGAAATCTTCCGCAGTGAACGGCACAGGCTTGATACGAAGTCTGGAAGCAAACGGCAGACCGTCTCCAAGCGTGCATCCATCCTGAACAACCAGATCGGCACAGACATCCGGCCACACCTGAAACAAATGGTCGAACAGATCTTCACTCGGAAATAGCGGAGCCGACCGGAATACCAGTACCCGTTCAGGCTTCGGCATCTCCGAAAGCACTCTTTTTGCCGGCGACTTCGCCACAGTTTCCAAGGACCGTTCGATGCTCAACGGGGGAGTGCAAAGGCGAACGTGATTGGCAAGGGCCTCGGCGTCACGCACGGCATACGAATCGAACAGGTGTTCTCGGATGTCACCCCGGTTTTCGAAATCCGGAATTCCCGCAAACATCTTTCGTGCGGCTTCCTCTTTTCCCTGAGCCAGAAGTGTCAAACCGAAAAGAGCCTGATTCGCAGCCTGAAGAGTGGAAGCCCGCCTATTGAGACTTTCTCTGAGCGCCCGGTTCAGCCGGTCGCACTCCTGCGTATAGTCCCATTGGGCATTCCACAGTGCCCCGGCGATCTCCATGGCCTTATCCAAGGTAAGTTCAGGCAAATCAGCGCTGTTGTCTTCCGGCGCGGAGACTTTGAACAACTCACCGGTTTGTCGTCCCAGATACTCCTGAGCTATCCGGGCATTGGAATCGGAAAAACGATCAAGGAATTCCTTCGCACCAGTCGTCGGAACCGTGTATGCCGAAGTGCGGGGGATGTTGTCATGAACAATTCTTCCAAGACGCTCGAAAGCCTTGTTGTATTTGCCGTCAATGGACTCGGGAACATGCCGGAGAATCCGGCGAAGAAATTCCATCTGGAAACGGTCCATGGAAACATTCGCATTCTCGAACGGATTCATTTTTGCCGCATCACATCCGATCAGCGACACAAAATCCCGAACAACATCACCATCAGTCAACTGTTCCCGCTCAAACGGCCTGACCGAGACATTCTCCACTCCGAAGACTTCGGCCCATGGCTGAAGCATCCGCTCATAATCAAACAAATCCAGATTCGACCCGGTCTCCCCGAAACCGAACAAACCTTCAACGGAATCATATGAAAAACGGTAATCCGTTTTGTCATCCAGACGCCCCTGAAAGAGCAATTCCCCGTAAAGACTGGCCCACAAGGCGTCCTGCCGACGCAAATACACGATGATTTCAATTTCATCACACACAGCCTTCAACATGTCAGCCAGACGCTGCACGTCTTCGGTCTCCGGAAAAAATACAGGAAAGCCTTCCCACGACAGAACGCACACATCTTCCCGGATTTTCCCGAACGCACGCAGCAAATCGTCTTTCGCCTCTTCCAAAGAGGGAATGGTCACATCCTGCGGAAGATGCGCACCCGTCTGCCTGTGATATTCCACAACACGCGGATTTCCGGCGGCATGACAGAACAGCCGCGGAGTCACCCTCTCTCCGAGCAGGGTCGGCAGGGCTACCCCTTGGCGGGACAGCGGATGAAGATTCTCAAGCAGGGTCCGCTGCAAAGTCGTCGAACCGGTCTTCATTGTCCCAATATGCAGATACAGCTTCATCGCCTTTTTTTCCTCCGAACAACCAGTACCGGTTCACAGAGCCAGCCAGCTCTAGACTTCCACACTCTCGAAAACCTTTTCCGCTGCCGGGACCATACTGTTCCATGAATTGAACACCAGACAGGAGGGAGACTCTATCTCCTTGGCCACGCCCAGAAATTCTCCGTATCCTTCCAAAGCGCCATTGATCGGCACAATGACCAGATCGTACCTGTGCCGCAACTGCTCCGTGTCAAACCGTGCGAATATGGCATCCTTCGTCAATCGAGGCCCATCAATCTGTAATCTGGAGGCAAACGAATACGACTCCAGTGCCGCAGGACTGCCGTTGAAAACAATATCTATCGGAACGTCAGGCCAGATATCAAACAATGTGGTGAACAGGTCGTTACACACAAGCAATGGTGCACACCGAAAGGTCAACACCCGCCGGGGACGGGGTATATCCCCCAATCGAACGGCAGAAGAAGCGTCAAAGCCAGCCTGAATTGAGCGATCGACACGCAAAGCTTCCGGACAGAAATCAGAATAGAAACCAAGCGTTTCGTCATCGCGGACGGCATATGTCTGAAAGAGGTTCTCCTGAACATCGGTACGCCGCTCGATGTTCGGAACGCTTTTCAAGACCACAGCTGCGGCGTCTTGCTCGCCTGAAGCCGAAAGAGCCATGGAATACAAGGCCTTGTTGCAATCCTGAAGCAACCCTATCCTCGTTTGGATGCCAGCCCTTTCCTCTTTGTGTTTCGCATTGACCGCCTGCGTGTCTTCCCACTGGGCATTCCATGCGTCCCCCGTAATCTCAATGGCTTTCGCAACATCGAAATCAGGCAGGGCCATGCTGTTGTCTTCCGGCGGGGAGTCCATGAACAACTCACCATTCTCGCGGCCAAGGTACTCTCGGGCAACCCGGGCGTTGGATTCCTCAAACCGCTTAAAGAACGGACGGGCTCCGGCTGTCGTGTTCTTGATAGAGGTCGTTCGCGGCAGTTTTTCCTGAAGGACGTGCCCCAAACGGTGAAATGCGGGATTATGCCTGCCGTTGACGAAACCGGGGACGTGCCGGAGGCTGTGACGCAGGTATTCGACCTGGAGATAATCAATGGATTGATTGGTCCTTTCCATCGGGGCACAACCGACCTTACTGCAACCAAGCTGTGAAAGAAAGTCGGCAATGACGTCCCCATCAACGAGCTGGCCTCTCTCAAATGGCCGAACCGTTATGTTCTCTTTCCCGAACCCTTCGGCCCAGTGATCCAGAAGACGGGCATAATCGAACCAATAAAGCAGGGTTCCGGGAATACCCATACTGAAGACCTGATCGACATCTTCAAACGAAAACGGCCTATCCGGATCCGTAAAGACCCGGCCATTGTACAGATTCTGGGCGTAAAAACTGGTGTGGAACGCGTCCTGCCGCCGCAGATAGGCCACGACCTCCACTTCGTCGAACACGGAGAGCAAAAATACGGCAAGACGGGACATGTCTTCCCGTTCCATGAAAAAATACGGGATGGCTTCCCACGAAATAACCGTCGCTTCTTCAGGCCGCCCGCCCAGCAGCTTCTTCAGTTCAACCGCAAGATGTTCCGGGTCAGGCGGGGTATCCGGAAAGTGAGGATTGTCGGCGTAAAGCGACAGCACATGCGGATTGCCAACAGCAGCCGCAATCGTCCCGGGACTCATGGGGCTGCCCACAGAAGGATAGATGGCTACCCCCTGACGAGACAACGGATATGCATTCTTCTGCAAAAAATGCTGAATACTCGTTGAGCCTGTTTTTGGTATTCCGATATGGAGATAAAGCTTCATACGGGTCAGAGCCTCCGGTTGCAGCATTCCCTTCACGGAAACGTTTACATGAACCAGCTTGAATCAGATCGAGAGAGAACCTACCGAACGTCCAGATAATTGACTCTTTCAAAAACATTCAGTTTTCCGCCGACACCGGCATTGTAAATGCGGCGACCATTGCCCTCAATGAAGCGGCGGGATTCGATGTACGCCTTTTCGACCAGATCAAGTCTGGGATGGTGCCAACGCTTGCCGGGACCGAAATAATCAGGGTGAAAATGGTTCTGATCCGCCTCGCGGGAGGTAATGTCAGGGCCGTCCGCATAGTCCGGCACGACGTAATCGAAATCCACACCAATGAGATAAATGGGATCACACCCCATGTAATAGGCAAGCTGCATCGCCAAATAGGTGACAGTGGACCCCCAGTAGACGACCTCCTCGGCATCGGCAGAGAATTTCGGAAATCCATCATACCTTCGCAGAAAGTCCACCCAGCAGACATTCTCGTCTTCCTTGAGGCAGTAATCCAAATCCTTGGGCAGGAATTTACCATATTTCAAAGCGTTTATCTCGTCCGGAGTGTCCTCGGCAACAAAGACATCTTCAACCGTGTAGTACTTCGGAGTAAACCCCATTTCTTCCACGCCGAGGTAAATCCGGTTCATGCAAAAATTGACCTTGTCATTCAGGAAGGTCAGGTCCATTTCATTCAGGCTTGGCCCGTTTCCAACGATCCAACCGGCCTCACCCTCATGAATTCCTTTAAAATCGATCATTTTCAGCATTAAATCATCACTCCTGACAACTGCATCTCTGTTTATGGAACAATCGCGCACATCCGCAAACTCAATCTCCGGACGCACGGATGCGGCAAATAACCGGCACTCCGGCCACATTTTGCAAAAGCCATACCACCACGCCCCTGCAAAACAGACCCTCAATTAGACTTCGGGGAAATCCACCACGTCGTGGTGAACAAGAAAACCGTCCTCGGAACTCACTGCCAATCTGAACCCCTCTTCCGTTCGCTGCACACCGAATGTCCTTGGAGCGAGCGGCCATGCCCCGACAACCTCCGGAGCATAAATCGAATGAAGCAGACGGCGGTGTGCCAGATCATACACCAGCACCAAGGGGGAGTAGGCAATGAAAAGGAGATCATCCACCAAATGCAAACCCATTGCATACGAATGGCTTACCGGAAGCTGGACTTGTTCCCAACTCTCCTCCGAAAGGGAATACAGATTCAGGACAGCCCCCTTGCTGGACCAGAACAGCAGATTACCACGCCACCATTCCCAATACTCAAAGGGATACACGTTGCCGTCCAGATGAAACAACAACCGAGCCTTGTGTCCATTGGAAGGAACCTTGTACACGGCAGCTGTAGAATCCTCCTGCATGTACAGCAGGTACATCTCCCCATCCACCACCTGAAAATCAGTCAGGACACCAAAATCGTTGACGGGGATTGCCAAAGGCTCGAAGTGCTTTTCTTCAAGCACGTCACCGGCGTGTGAAAGCAGAAACAGGGTTTGCGCGTCAGTATCCAACAACCATGCCCCTCTGGAGTCGGCACGGACCTTGCCGATTGAATTCCAGGGACCGGACACCTTTACGTGAGAAGCGGAAAAACTGTCAGCCATCCACAAGGTATTCGTTTCCGGTTCGCTGAGAAAGTACCCCCCATCACGCCCTGTCGGGACATAATCGCCTATGCCGCCATAGGGGCCCTGCTGCGATCCTGCACAGGCGCGAAGCACCTTCCTTTCGCCAAACTCCAAGGCAGGGAGACGCTGAAAACGGATCTCGCGCAGCACTGCCCACGCCTTTTCGGTTTCGCTCAGGAAAATGGACATGGCATCGCATGGCACCATCACATCCTGAGGCGTCCTCACACGAAGAAGCTGGCGCACGAGTGTCTGCCTGTCAATTGACCGCGGGAGCAGACGGTTTTCCGCTGCAACCAATCTGGCCCGAAGCTCGGTCACGTCTTCGCGTGACACTGATTCTCCCCGCTCAAACGCCGCAACCTCTCCCTCGAAATCACGCACGAACTGGACCAGGGAAACAGGCATGTCGGCCGCTTTCCGGGATTTCATGTACTCACGCAGCACCGCATACATCTCTGCCGGATTCTCGGGAGATGTGACGAGACCGTGCTCAACATACACATCGGGATATGCCTGACGGCCATAATATTTCTCTGCGTCTGCCGGTCCCAAGGCATCACAACCGAGCTGGCGTTGATTCTTTTCAAGAAGGGCGAGCGGTGTTGAAAACATGCTGCTCACACAGCCGGAACAGGACTCCCTCAGCAATACGGCAAACAGATATCCGTCGCTGCACGGCAGCGTGGAGCCGATGGAAACACCGGAGGACGCATCAGGTCCAACCGGGTAAAAAACGGGTTCACACTCGGCGGCGTGCTCCGATGGGATATGATATAATACGAGAACTCCGGGCATATCGACCGGATCGACCTGCAGAAACATGTCACCGCACCCGGAGGATTCGCTTCTTCTGAACTGAATGAAGGCATCTCCGGCTTTCTCAAATGCGGGGACAGCCCACAACGAGTCCCGCACCGATGCGCCACCATCGGAAGGCATCATCTTGCGACAGGCTGTCTCGGCAGTAGGAGCCGTGTAGGTCATCGGGAAAACGTCACTGGGCAAATCCGGTTGTGCCGGATAATCGGACGTGACCGCATACGCAGCAACCCCCTGAGCAATTCCCTTTCCGAAACAAAAGTCCCCTGCACCGGGAGTACGCAAGGCATATGCCCCCCATCGGTGAGGGAACGGTCTTGATATCTCCGAACCTTCCGGCATCAGCGCAAACAGACCGGCATGCGTGACAACATACCCTGCCTTCATGCTCATCGGATGCGGAAGAGTCCATGAGTTGCGCTCCAACGGAATCAAATCCTCAGGCGTCAATGTTTTCACTTCGTTTTTCATGTCAGTGATACCCGATCAGAGACCAAGATCATAAAGGTCATTTTCAAGAACATAGCGGGCAAGCTCGAAGTCGGATTCCGTGTCGATATCAACACGCTCGGCAGGATCGTTCACCGGATGGAGGTACGTGCCCCAGGAATTCGGTTTTCCGGCAAGCCAGTATCCTTTGAACAATCCGAGGCAGAATATCCCATGCTGAACCGGACACGCCCAGGTATCCACCGAACACTGACCTTCCTGTTCCGCCTTGGTGTGGAATCGGATATCACTCAGGGGATAGTCGCTGACAGCGCACACCGACTGGTAGCCCTCTTCAAGTTTGGACAAGAAAAAACGCAACATCCGGGGCGTCCTGAAGGGACTGGTCGGAAACAATTCCGCACAAACATGGAATGTCTCCCCTTCTGCCTTGAGGACCTCCTGCATATGGGCCAGAGCCTGAGAGAGCGGCGCCTTGTCTCCAGAAAACTCCGCAGGGCGCAAACAGGGGACATAAGCGCCATATTCGCGACTTAATTCAGCAACTTCCTCATCATCAGTAGACACCACAACCCGATCAAACCCCCCGCAAGCCAGAGCGGCCTTGATGGTGTAGGCGATAAGCGGCTGACCGCAGAGATCCCTGACGTTCTTCCTGAAAACGCCCTTCGAACCACCACGAGCCGGAATAAAGGCCATCCGCTTTACCTGAGGCTTCAACGCAGGTATCGGGATATCGCTAAAAGCGTCGCTCATTCAAAACATACCTTGGACATAATTTCCTTCAAGTCTGGACAGATGCCCTCCGCAGCCATCCAAGACGTTTTTCACAAGGGGAGACATACAGGCAGCCAATTTCATTCCATCCACTATCTCAAAAAAACTACAGCAGGAATCACCTGCTAGCTACTACACTTTGAAATCATTGTTAAGCAATCCCGCCGCTTCCCCTCAACCCGGACCGACTGTCCCTTTACTGCAATAGCGCTGGACAGCAATAGTTCAAGCCTCATTCCCGACGACGATACCAAACATCCTGGACCGTTCACCACCTATGCATATCGCTGCGCCTAACCAGCCATGATATCGAAGAGAGTGCCGAAAAACAGGACCACGGAAATCACGCCGTTCATGGTGAAGAACGCCACGTTCACGCGGCTCATGTCGTCCGCCTTGACCAACAGGTGTTCCGCCATCAGGACGGCGCAGAGTACGGTGGTCACGAGAAAGTATATCCATCCGAGGCCTGCGGCCCAGCCTGCCAGCAGAAAGAACGCCGCAGTGGTCACATGGCTCAGTGTGGAAATGCCCAGTGCGGCAGGGATGCCCAGCCGTGCGGGGATCGACCACAGGCCGCGCTCCCTGTCGAAGTCCGCGTCCTGACAGGCGTAGAGCAGATCGAAACCAGCCACCCACATGGTCACGCCGCAGAACAGCAGCACCGACGGCAGCGAGATGCTCGGCTCCACGCAGATCCAGCCCGCCACCGGAGCCAGCCCAAGTACCGCGCCCAGAACGAAATGGCACCAGTAGGTGAATCGTTTGCAGAAGCTGTAAAATGCCGACAGCGCCAACGCGAACGGGGACAGCTTCAGGCACAGCGGGTTCATCATTGCGCACGCGCCCACGAAGACGACGGCCGTGCCGAGAATGAACATCAGGGTGAACCGCGTGGACAACTCCCCGGTCACCAGCGGACGGTCCTGTGTCCTCGGGTTCTCCTTGTCGATCTCCAGATCGGCGTACCGGTTGAACGCCATGGCAAACGAACGGACCGCCACCATCGCTACGGTCAGCACGAGCAGATTGTACAGCCCCGGCCAGCCGTCGGCGGCCAGAAACGCACCCATGTAGGCAAACGGCAGGGCGAACACCGAGTGCTCAATCTTAATCATCCGACAAATTACACCAAGATCTTTCAGCATGTATGCCTCCGGCGGCCAGAGGAAGGGGGGAAGTGAGCACCCTCTTTGATATCTGGTACTTGCTTTCCCTCTTCCTCTGGACTCCATCCCCCCATCCCTCTCCCCGTAACTTTTTTGAATGCGCAAGGTGCGCGTGGGGTAAGGTAATGAATGAAGGTCTGTGTCGTTGAATGTTATGGCTTACGGGCAAAGTAAACCGATAAAAAAACATAAGACTGTCCCTACAGGACCGTCTTCTATCGCTAATACTTATTGACGAGCACGGCCCCGACCACGATCAGCGCCACGCCGAAGACACGAGGCCACGAAATCGGGTGCACGTCATAGGCAATCAGTCCGTAATGGTCGACGAGAAGTGCAGCAAGGAACTGTCCGGAGAGCAGCCACGCCATTGAAGTGGCGGCACCGAGATTGGCCGCAAGCACAATGGCGGCAAACACAAAGAATGCACCGAACACACCACCGGTCCATGCCCACCAAGGGGTTCCGGCAACCATCGTCCCTGTCGGGAACGGAACCCGCGCACCGAGAACATAGGCGGCAAGAACCACTGTTCCCACGAAAAAGGAGACAAGCGCGGCGAACACGGGGTCGCCGACAGCGGCCCGCAACCGAAGATTGATTCCGGCCTGAATGGGCAGAACGGACCCGGCCGCAAGGGCGAGAAGGACATATATCCACTTCATTCCGGCAGGATATCCGGGTTTGCAGGATTCGTCTACGTGGTAAAACGGTGAAAAAAACGGAATTGTCCACGCAATGTAACAGAAGCGCCATTCATGTCCGGGGCGAAACGCTTACATGTCCTGAAACAATCAAACGCACTTTTGGGAGGAAGAACATGACCGATACACAACGTCGCGAAATCCAAGGCCACCTGATGAACGGTTTGAACAGTCTCGACATGCAGCACACCACCGAACCGTTTGCGGTTGAAAACTGCCCGGACGATACGGACTTTGCATCGCAACTCGCCCAACAGGGAGTGAACATGGCCGTGCAGCAACGCAAGATCGCCCGCATGCACGAGCTTGAAACAGCCCTGAAACGCCTCGGTGAGACGGATTACGGAATCTGCGAGGAATGCGGCGAAGAAATAGGCACGGCACGACTGAAAGCCAACCCGTCCGCGCGACTGTGCATACTCTGTCAGGCAGAGCACGAAGAAAAACTGCCCCGCAGCGCATAATCACGAACGGTCAATCCTGTTCACCGAGGCATCAAAACGAGCCGCGGCTCCCATTTTACCAGCTTCTAGGCTTCGAAGATGAGGGCTAGTGTTGTCCTTCGTGCGGGAGAAAAGTGAAAGGCAAGCAATGAAATGGAATGACAGACTTTGGTTACCGCACTTGCCTTCTCATCACCTTGTCATCCGATAACCCCAGTGAGCCAATTAAACCTCACAAGCCTTAGAAGCTGACTGATCGGGGAAGGCGGCTTTGGTGACGGGATATGTATGAATCGACATAGTCCCGTACTGACCGGAATGGCAGGGACTATGCTTTTCATGATGTGGAGCCGCCCCGATCAGATCAGATTCTTGGCGGTGAGGGTTTGGCGGATAAATCAAGCGAACGGGGTTTCTTTGGTACTTTCTTGGGCCCTAGCCAAGAAAGTACCGCCGTCCGCGCAGGACATGGAAGGAGCGTCAGCGACTGGATTTCCGCCTTTTGCCTTTTGTCTTATGCCTTTCTCAAAAAAAACACCCCCAACTACAACCGCCGCGCCGACTCCGATTTCAACGCACGCGCGCCGTCGAGAGCAGCATCGAGTTCGGCTAGGGCGGCCTGCTTTCCCGAAGGAAGCCGGACCTTGATCGGAAGGTAGTTGGAAGCATGGTTGGCGAGAAAAAGGCCGCGTGTCAGGTTCAGTCCGGCAAGCATCTCCCGGATTTCAGCAAGCATGCCCTGTGCATCGGGCAAAACGAATTCACCCCGTTCCCACAGATCATGCAGCGGGGTTCCGGGAACAAGCATGAGACTGAGCGCACCGATCTGATCCGGGTCCATTTTTGAAAGGGCACGGGCGGTTTCACGGGCATGGCGCATGGAATGTTCCACACCGCCAAGACCGTTGATGACCGTGACGTTGAGCTTGAACCCGGCACGCCGGGCGCGACGCCCCTGTTCGATGATATCGGCGCTGTCGCCATTCTTGTTCATGGACTTCAGGATGGCGTCATCACCGGATTCCAGCCCCATATAGACAATGCCGATGCCCGCATCGCGAAGCTGGCGCAACTCGTCGTCGGACTTCATGCGCAAACTCTTGGCGCTGGCATACGTGCCGACACGGGTGACCCACGGCAATTCACGCCGGATATCTTCAAGAATTTCGAGCAGGCGCGGCAGAGGCAGGATCATGGCGTCTCCGTCACACAGGAAAACCCGACGCTGGCTACGGCAGTGGGCCGCGGCAAAACGAATGTCCCGGGCCACGATTCCACGGTCCTTTATTCCGAAACGCTTGTCCTGATACGCACCGCAAAAGGCGCACTTTCCGTGCGAACATCCGAGGGTCACCTGCAAAAGGATGCTTCCGGCCTCACTGGGCGGACGTATGATCATTCCCTGATGGTCCATGCCGCTCAGTACCATTCCCCGTCCTGATTTGAAACCATGAAGCGCACACGAAAAAACACCAACAAGACCATACTCTTCCCGTTTTCCGACAATTCAATTGACCTATTCCCGCCGGTTTCATACAGTTCGTATACGGTGGGAATCATTCTTGAAGTGAAAAAGGTTCAACGGAAACATCATGTCCCTGAATAAAAAACCTGCACGGCCTACAACATACGTGTCGCTCGACGCAACCTCGCGCGCACTTCTCGAAGCCTCTGTGGAATCCGCCTTTGTCATGGATGTGAGCGGTTACGTGCTGGCAGCCAACGACGCCGCAGCAAAGCAGTTCGGCATGAAGCAGGCAACCGAACTGGAGCAGGCCAATATCTATGAATTGCTTCCGGAAAACACCGCCGACATCCGCCGCTCCAAAATCGAAGAGGTTATCCGCGACGTAAAACCCGTCAAATTCGAAGAGGAAGTCAAGGGGCGGTCACTGGTCCATTCCATCGTACCGATCACGAACCCGTGGGGAGATGTGGCCCGACTCGCCGTCAACACGCTTGATCTTACAGACCTCAGACGAACCGACGAAGGGTTGCGCCGGGAACAGCAACGACAGATATTTTTCATGGAATCCCTGCCCGGTATTGTCTACCACCTCTATCCCGACAGAACCATCCGCTACGCCAACCGGTACTTCCGTAAATATTTCGGCAGCCCCAAGGGCAAGGACTGCAAAGCAGCACTTCAATGCTCCGATGACGCCTGCGAAGGCTGCCCGCCCATGCTCGCCATGGAAAAGGACCGCGCCGTGGAATGGGACTGGACCGATTCGCAGGGACGCACCTTTCACCTGCAATGCAGTCCCATGACCGATTCTGCGGGCGAACGCATGATCATGGTGCTCGGAATCGACATCACGGCCAGAAAACAGGCCGAAGACGCATTGCAGCACGCACACGACAAACTGGAAGACCGTGTCAGGCAGCGCACCGAAGACCTTGAAAGAGCCAATGCCGAGCTGACCAACAAATCCATACGCCTGATCACCGCCATGAAAAAAGCCGATGCCGCCACCCGCGCAAAATCCGCCTTTCTCGCCAACATGAGCCATGAAATCCGCACTCCGCTCAATGCGGTGCTCGGCATGGCGGAACTGGCTCACCGTGTCCGGGACAGCAGTAAAAAAAACGATTACCTCAAACGGGTCATGGAGGCGGGCAACTCGCTTTTGAGCGTCATCAACGACATTCTTGATTTCTCCAAAATCGAAGCACGAAAACTGACGCTGGAGAAAATTGATTTTGACGTCAGAAAACTTCTGGACTCATCACTGGACATTCACCGGGTCCAGACTGCAGAAAAAAGCCTGATGCTCACCTCCCATATTGATGAAGACGTGCCAGAAGCGTTGGTGGGCGATCCGTCACGCCTCAAGCAGGTGCTCATCAACCTCGTATCCAATGCCGTGAAATTCACCGAACACGGCGGTGTCGACATCCGTGTCACCATGGCCATGAACCCGGTCAAGAAAAATGGCAGGGAAGAAGTCGTTCTGGAATTTTCCGTTACCGATACAGGCATCGGCATCCCCCCGGACAAACAAAAGGCCATCTTCGAATCCTTTCTCCAGGCAGACGATTCCGTCACGCGCAAACACGGTGGAACGGGCCTCGGCCTCGCCATCTGCAAACTGCTGGTCGAACTCATGGACGGCCGCCTCCACATCAAGAGCGCGGAAGGCAAAGGCAGCACCTTCTCCTTTACCGGACGCTTCGAAATCGGTGACCCTGCCTTCATTCCCAAAGACGTCAGTGAAGATATCGAGGAAAACATTACCTCGCTGCCGAAACTCAAGGTGCTGCTCGCCGACGACAACTTGCTCAACCAGGAACTCGCCATGACCCTGCTGAGCGAACACGGGCACAGCGTCACCACGGTGGACAACGGAGCCCTTGCCCTTGAGGCAGTCAAACAGGACACTTTTGATGTCGTGCTCATGGATGTGCAGATGCCTGTGATGGATGGCGTCACAGCCACCCGCGCCATCCGCGATCCCAATTCAGGCGCACTTGACCCGTCCATTCCCATCGTGGCCCTGACAGCCCACGCGCTCAAGGGCGACAAGGAACGTTTTCTTGAAGCGGGCATGAACGACTACATTGCCAAACCCATCAAGATGACGGAATTCTACAAGACCATTGCCGCCGCCGTCGAAGGACGCCCCACGCAGCTGGAAAATGCCCCTACAGAATCCGTGGCCCCTCCCGCTGCCGAGGAAGCGTTCGACCGCAAGACCGCACTCGACATGCTGGGCGGCAGAAAGGACCTGCTGACCCGCATGGACGAAATTTTCCTGCGTGACGTCCCCTCTGAACTGGAAGAATTGAGTACATATATCAGCAACAAGGACTGGGAAAACGCCAAGCGGCTCGCCCACTCCATCAAAGGCTCCTCACGGACCGTAGGAGCGCAGCGTGCCGGTTCCCAGGCCGAGCAGCTTGAATTCTTCTGCAAGCAAAAAGACGAACCTTCGGCAGAAAAAGAATTCGAATCCCTTGAATCCGAAGTGAAATTCGCGTTAGACTTCATTCGGAAGGACATCCATCCTTCCCAGTAAAAAAGCTACCCAAGGAGCGGGATAATGAAAACCATACTTGTCGTTGACGATGCCCCCATGATCCGTGAACTCATCAAATCCGTACTTGAAGCCGAAGGCTTTGAAGTTGTCGAAGCCGCCGATGGAGAAGAAGCCATCCGCATGTGCAAGGACAGGGATATCGACCTCAGCATCATTGATATTTTCCTGCCCAAGAAAGGGGGCCTGCAGGTCATGGGCGAACTCATCAAGTCCGACCAGTCCCACAAGTTCATTGCCATATCCGGCGGCGAAGCCTTCAATCCCGAAGCCATTGTCGAACTCGCCAAAGTCTTTGATGTCGTGGAGACCTTTACCAAGCCCATCGACACCCGCAAGCTCGTCGAGACAGTCAAGACCGCACTCGACGTGGCGTAAGAATTTTTCGCATAGCCATCACATGTGGCTCTCGCACGCTGCAGGTCCTAAGGAATGGTTATGCATTTATCGCAAAGACTCTTTTCTTAACAATTCTTAAAACTCACACCAACACAGATAAAGCAATGAGTGAAAAAAGCCTCGCACTCACCGAGTCCAATATTGAAAGACAAAATATTCTGAATAACCCTTTTGCAATGAGAAAATTGCAAGAGGACTTAGGGTTTACCGGTTTTCAATGGAAAGGAAGCCCCGTTTTCCTCAAACAACAAGTTGCAGAGATTCTGGACATCGATACCCGCACGGTTGAGCGATACCTCTCCGCACACGACAAGGAACTTGAACAAAATGGCTACACTCTGCTTAAAGGAAAAAATTTAAAAGATTTCAAAGCATTATCAAAGCTGACCGACATCAATGTCGGTCAGTCAACTCAAGCACTTGGAATCTTTAGCTTTAAATCCGTCTTAAATCTTGCGATGCTCCTCACAGAAAGCGAGAAAGCGAAAACCATCAGAGCAAGAATTCTCGATATTGTCATAGATACAATCGCGATGAAAACAGGAGGAAAAACAAAATATATCAACCAACGCGACGCGGATTACCTCACCGCAGCGTTTCAAGAAGAAAACTACCGGAAACAGTTCACTGACGCAGTCAATAAATTCATTGGAACATCCGGAGGTTGGAAATACGGGAAATACACAAACCTAGTCTATAAAAGTATTTTCAAAGAAAAAGCCAAGGAATACAGGAAAATACTCAACTTGGCAGCGAATGAAAAAGTAAGAGAGACCCTGTACTCTGAAGTCCTTGACTTAATTGCCGCTTTTGAATCAGGACTCGCACATGAACTAAAAAGAAGGGCTGACCAACTCAACAGGCCATTAACTGTCTCCGAAGCAGATTCATTTTTTGAAGAATTCGCAAATCACCCAACATTTCGTCCTCTGATAATTAAGGCTAGGACTAAAATGGCTAGCAGGGACTTATGCTTTCGGGATGCACTACACAACAAGCTTGAAGCATATATTCAAAGTGTTCCAGAAGGGGACTTTGAACGATTCCTAGGAGAAAAAAGCAAGGATCTCCAAAAAAGAATTGATGAAAATCTGGATGTCTTCAAACGTCTCAAAGACAAATAAAATATGTCTACCATTTATTTTGACGTTCCACATGCTGTTCAGGAACACGATAGAATAATCGAAATTTCCGGAGGGACTCCCGGCATGCTTGATCAGGGAAGATTGGAAAGTGTTTTGAGCCATGTGCAAAACGACGATTACTATCCAGAATTCTTAGATAAAATAACACACCTCTGTTTTTCAATTAACAAAAATCATGCTTTCAACGATGGGAACAAACGAACGAGCATAGCCCTGAGTGCCTTTTTTTTGATAGTCAATGGATATGACTATTGCGTTTCCAATTTCATTAGGGAAATGGAAAACATAGCTGTGTGGGTGGCTGATAACCTCGTTGATAAAGCACTTCTCAAAAACATAATTTTTGATATTCTTATGGAAGAATCCAGAGAAAGTACAAAAGTCGAATTAATTCAAGCGGCTTCGCAGCATGCTACTTTGTCTAAAGAAGACTTGGATTAATAAAGAGCACCCCCATTTCAGATTCTATTTCCAAAGTCAGAACACGTTCCCCATCGTCTAAAAACCTTTTCCTCTTCCTTCCCTCAAGACTCTCTCCCATTCCAAAACCATTGGCTTTGGGGTATCACAATCACATGAAAATCGGACGTTACACGATACGCGGCCTGCTCGGCCGGGGCGGCATGGGCGCGGTATACAAGGCTGAAATGCCGGTGACCGGACGGATTGTGGCGCTGAAGGTGCTGCGCCCTGCCGAGATCATGGAAGACCTCATGGGGATCGAGAAACTGACGGAAATGTTTCTCAAGGAAGCCGCCATGATGGCGAGCATCAGCCATGGAAACATCGCGTCGATTCTGGACGTTCATGACGGCGCAGGCGGCGTGCCCGTCCATTTCACCATGGAGTATTTCTGCGGCAACCTCGGCGTGCTCATGGGCGAGACCTACGAAGTGGAAAAACCGTCCCGCAGACTGGGAATCGAGACCTCGATACATATCGCACGAGAGATGCTGCACGGCCTGGACCGGCTGCATTACGAAGGAATCGTGCACCGGGATGTGAAGCCCTTCAACGTGATGCTGGCCGAAGACGAAGGCGGACCGGGCATGGTCAAGCTCATTGACTTCGGCCTGAGCAAGCTGCGCGGCGAGCGCACACAGGGACACAAGGGCATGGTCGTCGGGTCACCCTATTACACCGCACCGGAACAGGAAGCAGCCCCGGAATCGGCTGATGCCCGATCAGATATTTTTTCCGTGGGCGTCACGCTGTACCGCATGCTGACGGGCTCTCTTCCGCCGGAAGACCCGGCCGAAAGTCCTTCAATATGCGAGAGGCACCCGGACCTCGGCTGCGAATGGGACGAACTGTTCCAAAAAGCCCTTTCGCGCGATCCCGCGCAACGCTTTGACGATGCCATGGAAATGGTCGCCGCACTCGACGATCTGGAGGCCGCATGGAATGACCGGAAGGACGCGGAATGCTCCGGCGCGGACCTGCTGTTCGAACCGGTACGGCATGCCGCAGACTGGTCACCGCGCAGCGCCCCCATCAAGGCAGACACCAAAAGGGCACGGAAAACATTCGGACTGGACGAACTGTGGCGGCCCACGGAATACGGGGCAGGCTCCTTTACGGACTCCGGCGACGGCACCGTGTCGTATGACGCCAACGGTCTGACGTGGGAAAAATTCGGATCACGGTATCCGTTGACATGGGATCGGGCACATGCCCATGTGGCCCGACTCAACCGGAACAGATACGGCGGACGCACGGACTGGAGACTGCCGACCATAGATGAATTGACCACACTGTTCACGGGTCGGACCGAGCCGGGGGATTTTTGTCAACAGCCGGTATTCGACCCGCGCAAGGCCCGTCTCTGGAGCTGCGACACCAAGGCCTTTACCGCAGCGTGGTACGCTGATGCGGAGCTGGGATTTGTCTGGTGGCAGGACCGGACATGCCGATTCTTCGCACGGGCCGTATGCGGCTGATGGGCTCAAGGGTGTCGTCACGAAGCCCGCGATGACAATCCCGTGCTCCCTCTAAAGGCCGTCAGGATAATTCATCCTGAAATACCGACGGATGGCATCCTTTGCGCTTTGGGCGAGGACACCTTCGGCCATGGCCGGTTTTTCACGGACAAGTACGGCATAGGCCAGCTCACTCAGGCTGGCTGAATCAGCGGCAACACCGTTGAGTTCGCTGTCGGAAATCATCTTTCCGCTGAAACGGTCCCAGAGGATGTACTTGAAAAGCGTCGCCCTGTCGGCAACGGGATTCTGCTTCTGTTTGAGCTTGTAGGCGCTCAGTATCTGCATGGCGGTATCGGTGGGCATGCCGAAGTGATACCGTGAGCCGTATTCCTTTGACAAGCGGTTTGGAGAAGAGGAGAATGTCGGCATGAAGACGTTTTCGCAAATAGTGTCCGAAGACCGCATAAAAAGGGCCATCAAGGAAGGCAAGTTCGATAATCTCGAAGGAGCGGGCAAGCCGCTGCCGCCGGACGAAGCCGCGAACCTGCCGCCTGAACTGCGTATGGCCTATCGAATGCTCAAAAATTCAGGCTATGTCCCGGCTGAAATAGCCGAAGAAAAAGAAATCACCCGCACTATCGACCTGCTCGCGCACATGAAGGACGAAGGCGAGCGCTACCGCCAGATGCAGAAACTCAATGTCATGATAATGCAGATGAATGAACGGCGGGGCCGTCCGGTCAATCTTGACGACTCGGATGAATACTATCGGCGGATAGTCGAAAAGGTACGCCTTGCCGAAAAGGAGTTCGGACAGGAAACAAAACAAGACTAACCGTGTTGCAGGATGTCGAAAAACATCTGGTCCAGCGCGTCAGTATCAAGCGGTTTTGACAGGTAACCGTCCATCCCCGCCGCCAGAAAGGTTTCCCGGTCCCCTTTCATTGCGTGGGCAGTGAGTGCAATGATGGGAATACGGCTCTTTCCGTCGTCCTCCTCGGACTCGCGAATCACTCTGGTCGCTTCCATTCCATTCATACCCGGCATCTGGATATCCATAAGAATGCAGTCATACTCGTTGTTCCTGAAAGCCTGCACCGCCTCAAGGCCGTTTTCCACCGTGTCCACCATATGACCCCGCTTCTCAAGAAGCCGTGACGCGGCCAGCCTGTTGATGCGATCATCTTCGGCCAGCAACAGGTATAATCCGGCAACAGGCATCGGAGCGGCAACAGGTACGTCATCTTCCCTGACGGCCTCCCGCACCCGCTCGACCTTGACGGTGAAGGCGATGGTCGTTCCCACGCCCTTCAGGCTGTCCACCGTGATGGTGCCGCCCATCAAATCCACAAACCGCTTCACAATGCCGAGTCCCAGCCCTGTGCCCTGATAGCCTCGGGTATATGAACCGTCCACCTGCTCAAAGGCCTTGAACACGGAGTCAACCTTGTCTTCTGGTATGCCGATGCCGGTATCCGTCACCATGAACAGCAGCAGTTCCTGTCCCTGACCGGTTGAAGCAAGGGATGAACAAGTGACGGAAATTTTCCCGACATGCGTAAATTTTATGGAATTGCCCACGAGATTGAACAGTATCTGGCGAATACGTCCCTGATCGCCGAGGTATTCGTTGCCCACCGAATCATCAATGTCCCATGATATCGCAAGCCCCTTGCTTCCGGCCTGCACAGTGAAAAGCAGAGCCACGGAATCAAACAGGGAACGGGGCGCGAAGACCTTTCTCTCCAGCTCGATCTTGCCCGCCTCGACCTTGGAAAGATCAAGCACGTCATTGATGACCTGAAGCAGATTCCTGCCGGAGACCTTGGCCGTTTCAATGCATTCGGACTGGTCTTGCGTAAGGGGGGTGTCGCCTACCAGCTCAAGCATGCCGAAAATTCCGTTCAGCGGGGTACGGAGTTCATGGCTGACATTGGCGAGAAACTCACTCTTGGACCGGCTGGCGGCTTCGGCGGTCTCCTTGGCGATGATGAGGGTCTCTTCCGCCCGCTTGCGGTAAATGCCCAAGGCGAAAAGGCTTGCCAGCGTTTCCAAAAGTTCCAGATCATCGTCCGTAAAATCACGACCGGGGTTGGCAACGGCAATCTGCCCGACAAGCTGGTCTTCATAGTGACACGGGGCAGACAAAAACTGCTTCACTTCCACATGGCCTTCAGGAACCCCCTCAGACAGCGGATGGTTGCCGACATCATTGGTGTAGAACGGCCTTCCCATATTGAGGCTGTACCCCCACAAGGAGGGAAACTGGCCATTCCGCTTTTCAAAGACAATACTCTCTGGCGAGTCTATCCTGCACCCGGCTTCCATCATGGCGTCCATCTTGTACGTCGTCATGGAATTCCCGGATTCATCAAGTGAGCCGATATACGCATATTGGCTGCCGATAATACTCATGGCCCAGTCATAAACGACACTGGCGATTTTCTGGATGGTTGCGTCCGGAGCGGTCAGGGCGCGAACGATCTCCACCTGTGCAAGATTGATCCGGGATTCACGCCGTATCTGGCGATCCCTTTCCTCGCGGGCAGAAATATCGCGAGCCATCCCGAGAATGACGTTTTCACTGCCCAGCCGGATTTTTCCGCCCTTCACTTCCACCGGAAAAAGAGAACCGTCCTTGCGCCTGTGCAGGGATTCAAACATGATCGAAGGCTGAGTCCACAAGGTTTCCGGATCATTGCGCTCCGTGAACATGGGATCGACGTCCGCAACTTTGAGCTGCATCAATTCATCACGGGAATAGCCAAGGCTGTCACACGCAGCGTCATTGACGAACTGAAACGAACCGTCCTCGTAAGCCACAAAGATGGCGTCGCCCGCCCGCTCCAGAAGCCCCCTGAACAGCTCCTCACTTTTTCTGAGCGCTTCATGTGCGCCTCTGATATCCGTCTGGTCCTTGCAAAAAGCGATAATAGTGCCGTCATCAAGCGAGACACAGTCGACAAGCATATGCAGCATATCACCGTTTTTTCGCAGCATCCTGCGCTCGCCGCTGAAAAAACCGATCGTCGACATTTGCTGAAAATCCGTTCTTGCCGTTTGCCTGAGATCCGACGGAGTCAGGTTTTCAATGACATGAAGGCCCGCAAGTTCCCCCTGATCGTATCCGGTGAGACGGACCCCAGCCTCATTGGCGTGAAGCACATATCCCCGGGCATCCAGCAGAAAAACGGCATCGGCTGCGGTTTCAAGAAACTTCAGATAGCGTTTTTCGTTCTCCCGCATCCGCCTTGCCATCGCAGCCCGGTCCCGGTACGAGCGCACCAAAAACGACGCGGTCAGAATAACAAAAAAGGAAGCCACTCCTCCCAACAGAATACACGTCTGATTTTCGGCAACAAACGGCGGCAGCGAAGAGCCCCGCGAAATCGAGGGAGTCAGAAGAAAAAAGGGAAAAAGAATTGCAGGGAGAAACCGCATCGACACACCTCAACCCTGTTCTGAACAACACCGAAAAAATATCCAAAATCATTGATCTGCACCATTATTAATAGAAATAATCAGGTTCATCTGCCGTTTTTCGGCAAGGGGTGATGATTTGGAGTTGTCTTTTTCGAAAAACGCCTATAGGCGTTGATCACCGCGGGGACGTTCCCGCGGCAAACGGATTTTCAACGGGTCGTTCGGCCCCATGCACAAGGCGAAGTCATGCACAAGTTCGGAATGGTGGCCCTGATCGGTCCGCCCAATGCGGGAAAAAGCACGCTCATGAACCAGTATCTGGGACAGAAGGTGGCCATCGTGTCACCCCGTCCGCAGACCACGCGCAACCGTATCAGCGGAATTCTCACCAATGACGATGCCCAGATCGTCTTTCTCGACACCCCCGGCATCCATCAGCTCAGGGGCAAGATGAACCGCTTTCTGCTGGAATCCGCATGGAACGCACTGGCAGGCTCCGATGTCGTGGTCGTATTGCTCGACGCCGCACTTTACGCTGCCAAGCCGCACCTGATGGACAAGGAACTCAAGCCGCTGGTAAAACCGGTCAACGAGTCTGGCAGGCCCGTGCTCATAGCCGTGAACAAGGTGGACCGCGTCAAGGACAAGCCCACCATGCTTCCGGTCATGGCCCGTGCTTCCGAGCTTTGGCCCGAGGCCGAGTTCGTCCCCATCTCCGCCCTGCGCGGACAGGGCACGGACGAATTGCTGTCCCGCGTGCTTGAAAAAGTTCCCGAAGGCCCGCCCATGTTTCCGGAGGATCAGATTTCCACCGCGCCGGTACGCTTCATGGCCGCAGAAATCATCCGCGAAAAGCTGTTCTACTCCCTGCGTCAGGAGCTGCCGTATACCACGGCTGTGGAAATCGAAGTGTGGGATGAAGAATCCAGAGACGATATGGTCCTTGTCAACGCGGTGATCTACACGGCACAGAAAAACCACAAGGGCATGATCATCGGAAAACAGGGAAGCAACCTGAAAAAGATCGGCACCGAAGCCCGCAAGGAAATCGCCGAATTGCTCGACTGCAAGGTGCATCTCGAACTCTGGGTCAAGGTCCGCTCCGGCTGGACCGAAGACCCCGGCTTCCTCCGCGCCATGGGGTTGGGAGAATAAATTCCTGAAAACAAAAAAGCCGCAGTCAAATTGACTGCGGCTTTTTTGTTGAAATACTTTTACCCGTCGATAAATCCCGTCATGACCTTGAGCATCTTTTCCAGCGATTCCTGCTGATCGTCCCCGCCCTCAAGGGCTTCGGCGTGACAGCGCAGCATGTACCGCTGCAGGATGACCTTGCTGGCCGACTGAAGCGCGGAACGGACCGCCCGGACCTGAACAAGAATATCCTCGCATTCCTTGCCTTCCTCGATCATGCGCTGGATACCCCGCACCTGGCCCTCGATTCGCTTCATGCGCGAAAGCACCTTTTTTTTCATCTCCTGCTGTTCCAGCTCGTCGAGTGTCATGTCGTTCTCTTTTTCTTTTTTCATGCGGCATCTTATCTTCATCGTTGCCGAGTCGTCAATTTTCCCTTATTCTCCCGAACTATCGCCAACTGTGGAGAACCGGAGAATACGCTCATGTCCGAATTCGCCATTTCCGATACCAGCGAACGAATCTTCCTCCTCAACACCATCGAATTCGCCGCCGCCATTTTTCGAGGCCCGGACCGCGACGGCTGGGAGGGTATTATCTCCGTCGGTCTGCCACAGCTTATTGCATCTTCGAACAGGCAATCCCCTGTCGTCACCGGCATCCTGAAAAAAATGCAGGCCGCCCTTTCCAATGATATACCGAATCAGCTTGCGCTGCTCCTGACTGAATATGAACGCCTTTTCACAGACATCGGCACTCCCGCAGTCGTCCCTCTCTACGAAGCCGGACACCTCGAAGAAAGATCGCGCATCAGGAATGAATCCGCGCTCTCAATGTGTTCCCGCCTCATCAATGCAGGACTTGATATCCCCCTGAACTCCAGCGAACCGCCCGACCATCTTTCCATAGAACTTGAGTATCTTTACCACCGCCTCGCAACGAGCTGGTCCGAAGCCAACCCGGAAATTGAATCCCGGGCCCGAGAGTTCGCCCGCTGCACCATGCTCCCGTGGCTGCGCCGTTTACGCCGAAACCTCGCGCTCGTCAGTCCGCACCCTGTCTATCTGGGCATTGCCGACCTGACTGTCGCAATCCTCGAAACAATACGCTGACCGCCCCTTCTTACAGATGTATTGATATACCCCATACAGACAGCACAACACACCATATTCAATAACTTTTTATTCAACAATCACAACATACTCCACATAAATTGGCGAAAACCCCTTGCCAAACCCCTGTTCAATGAGCATTATCCGACTCTACCAATTGATAAGGATTTTCAATTATGCAGACAATACAGGCTCAAATCAAAGGCATGCACTGCGCTGCCTGTTCCGGACGAATCGAACGGGTGGTCGGCGGAATGGACGGCGTGGAATCCGCCAATGTCAACCTTGCAGCGGAAACGCTCGATCTCACCTATGACGAAAATGTCCTGACCACCGAAGCCGTGGGCGAACGCATCAAGGACCTCGGCTTCGAGGCCGTCTTCCCCGCAGCCGGGGGATTGGAAGAACTCAATCTCGCCATCGGAGGCATGCACTGCGCCGCCTGTTCCGGACGAATCGAACGCATCACCGGCAACATGGACGGAATGGATTCCGCCACCGTGAACCTTGCCGCCAATACCGGCAGCTTCACCTTCGACCCGGCCGTCACTTCCCGGCGCGACATCCGGCAGGCCATTACAGATGCCGGGTTCACCACGGAAGTCCAGTCCGAAACCGCCAATCTGTTCGAATCACGCCGCCGTGAAGCCGAAGAAAAGCTCGCGGCCCAGAAAAGAGCGCTCATCCCCGCCTTCCTGTTCGCACTGCCCCTGCTCATCCTTTCCATGGGCCACATGTGGGGCATGCCGCTGCCCGAATGGCTTGACCCCATGCACTCACCGCTGACCTTCGCCCTGGCACAGCTCGCACTGACACTACCGGTAATCTGGTCCGGCAGAAACTTTTACACTCAAGGGATTCCGGCACTGCTTCGCGGCGGCCCGACCATGGACTCCCTCGTGGCCATGGGCACAGGCGCGGCCTTCATCTATTCCTTATGGAATACGGTGCTCATCGGCTCAGGCGATCATGCGCACCTTGCAATGGACCTGTACTACGAATCCGCCGCCGTCCTCATCGCCATGATCTCGCTGGGCAAATATTTCGAAGCCCGCAGCAAGCTCAAGACCTCGGACGCGATCCGTGCGCTCATGCAGCTGACTCCGGACACCGCAACCCTCATCCGGGAAGGCGAGCAGGTCGAAATCCCGGTCGGCGATGTAGAGCCAGGAGATATCCTGCTCATCAAGCCGGGTGAACGAATTCCCGTGGACGGCATCGTGAAGGACGGTCGCTCCAGTGTGGATGAATCCATGCTCACCGGCGAACCCATGCCCGTCGGCAAGGATGTAGACGATACTGTCGCAGGCGGCACGCTCAACACCCACGGGGCATTGACCATCACAGCCGAGCGCGTTGGCGGCGACACCATGCTCGCCCGCATCATCCGCCTCGTGCAGGACGCACAGGGCTCCAAAGCCCCCATCGCCAACCTCGCTGACCGCATCAGCTATTATTTCGTCCCCGCCGTCATGGGCATCGCCCTCCTGTCCGGGCTGGCATGGTACTTCATCGGCGGAGCGGACTTCCCGTTCAGCCTGCGCATCTTCGTGGCCGTCATGGTCATTGCCTGTCCATGCGCCATGGGACTGGCAACGCCGGTTTCCATCATGGTCGGCACCGGCCGCGGCGCACAATTGGGCGTTCTCATCAAGTCCGGCCGGGCATTGCAGGAAGCAGGCGACCTCGACACCGTGGTCTTCGACAAGACCGGCACCCTGACCCATGGCCGCCCCGAAGTGGGTGCCGTCACCATGGTTCGGGGCACCATGGCCCAGACTGAAGCAATATACCTCGCCGCGGCCGCCGAATCCCAAAGCGAACATCCTCTGGCAAAGGCCTTTGTCCGCCATGCCAAGGAACTCAACCTCGATTTCCCTGAACCCACTTCCTTTGAAGTCATCCCCGGAAAAGGCATCAAGGCAACTATCGGCTACCGTAAAATAGTCATGGGCAACTGGGCCTTCATGGAGGAACACGGCTACGGATTCGGAGAAGACGGTTTTGCCGAGGAAGCTGTCGGCCACTACGAAAAACAGGGCGCGACCGTGGTATACTTCGCCAGCGAGGACAAACTCAACGCCCTGTTCGCCATTGCCGACGAAGTCCGGGACGAAGCCGCCGAAGTCGTAGCGGAACTGAAACAGGCCGGACTGACCCCGGTCATGCTCACCGGCGACATCGAAGCCACGGCCAATGTCGTGGCCGAACAGGTCGGCATCGACACGGTCATCGCGTCCGTCATGCCCGACCGCAAGGCCGAGGAAGTGGAAAAACTCCAGAAGGAAGGCAAGCGTGTCGCCATGATCGGCGACGGCATCAACGATGCACCGGCCCTTGCCACCGCCGACATCGGCATCGCCATGGGCAGCGGAATCGACGTGGCTGTCGAGTCCGGGGACGTGGTGCTCATGAAAAGCGACCTGCGCGCACTCATGACCGCACTGAACCTTTCCAAGTCCGTCATGAAAAACATCAAGGAAAACCTGTTCTGGGCATTCGCGTTCAATACCATCGGCATCCCGGTGGCTGCGGGCCTGCTGCACATTTTCGACGGCCCCACGCTCAACCCCATGATCGCGGGAACAGCCATGGCCACCAGCTCGGTAACTGTGGTATCCAACGCCCTCAGGCTACGTTTTTTCAAAGGGTAACAATTCAAAACGAGGAAGGAATATATGCCCACCGTCAAAGTCAAAGGCATGAGTTGCCAGCACTGCGCCAAGTCCGTCACCGAAGCTCTAGAAGGGCTTGGTGCGAAAAACGTAAAGGTCGACCTGCTTTCCGGCAATGTGGAGTATGAGGAGAGCACTCCGATCACACGGGATGCCGTCACGGAAGCAATCACGAAGATCGGATTTGAAGTGGTGTCCTGAACGTCCCGCTAGTATTTATGCCGAACTGGCTTCAAAACTCCTCAATAAATTGATCCAGAATACTTGAAGCTCTGAACGGCCACCCGAAATTGGTTATCACCATTTTTACGGTCAAAACATCATAGATTTGACCAATTTCGGACTGCGTGCATTTCCAAAATAGAATATTGCATCACTCTTGAATGACATCCCATTGAAACAATGAACTAAACAAATTTCAGAAAACCCCTGTTACCAAAGCCTTCCTGCTTTTGTTACTACTGCTTCAAGTCAAACCTCTGGAAAGCCTTGAGAGCTTTAGTTAAAGACTCTTGAGAGGAGGAAGACATGGGAAGACTTCGCAACTCGGCATCAAAAAGTCCTGTGTTGGGCCAATTTTTCAAGAAACGCTTTCCAATGCTCTGAATTGTTTTATGAACAAACAGACGGAATTTGACCCGTTTTGAACGATCTGTCTTCCTTAATTTCATATAATATTGGAGGCGAAGATAATTCAGCGTCCTGAACGAGCTTTTGTTAATTATGCTCATCCAAGTCGAGTGAAACAGGATGAGCACATTTTCCAATTCTCCTTCCTCGAATTGGTCTTTGATGTCGTATGACGGGGAATTTAAATCCTCTGTATCGAAAAGAGACTCATTGCTGTTGAAATACTTTTTTGCAACCTGCCGATTGCATTCTTCGTATCGCTCCAAAAAAGCTCTGCGCTCCGGAAGAGTAAACAGAAATTTGTTGTTTGTACGACCAACAACTGCATTGATATTAAGAATGCAGTTGTTAAAAAGAGCACTTTCAACATCAGTCAGCTTGTTCGATTGACAATAAGAAGCCATTTTTCTGGACAATTCCACATAACGTCCATCCGGGTTTAAGTTTATGCTTCTTTTTGGAATTTTATAATGATCATCCCATCCTATGCCGAGACTAGAAACAAAATCCGTAAAGAGAGAACCTCCTTCAAATGTTCCTTTCTCGTAAAGCCTCACTTCAAGCCGATCCTGCCGTCTAAGCTGATTCTGAATATTGTCCAGCCAGTTTATATAATCGTATATTTGTACCGTTGTTCCATCAGCATGAATCAAATGATCAAGCTCAGGATTTGGGTTGAACTTCCGACAGTCATTATGTCCCTTTACATTCTGACAATAAAAGGATTCGTAATGCAAATCCTGCCTACGAAGATACACAATTATCCGTATTGGATTCTTGGGAAGAAAATTGATTATATCAGTTACAAAATCAGGCTGTTCTTCAATTGTATTGCTAAACCCCTCATAGCTATAAATAACGCTCGTGTGGGCAAGCTGTTTTTTTATCGGCTTCCAGAGTTCTTCGATAGGGGTTATTTCATCCTTACTATAACGCCCTATATGCCAAGACTTATGCAACAACAGATCACTTTCCACATAGGAGAGGGACTGTTGTTGCAATTTTTCTTTATTAATAGATAAAAATTCCTGTATTGCTGTTGTCCCTGTTTTATGGAGACCAACATGAAGAAAAAGATGCTTTTCTGACATTATATTCACTTTTGTTTTATACAATTTAAGGTATTAAAATAGCACAGCAACTCATCACTGTCTACAAAACGGGGAAAGCCACAAAATCAGATGCCATCCCCCCCAAAAAAACGCTCTGGGCTTTGCCGCTCGCCTTTGACTATCCCGCCCCAACCATTTAAAGGAGGCTTGGCGGCCGGACTTTCCATGGCCGCATTCAAGAGGAGATATTTTGGCTCGCGATCCAAAACTGCACTATCTGGGTAACCGGCACCTGCTCAAACGAAGTATCGGTTATTTTTCGCCATACAAGCTGCGTGTGACCATCGCGGTTATCGCCATGCTGTTTTACGCCCCCATTGCCCCGGCGCTGGGCTGGCTGACCAAGTTCGTTACAGACGACGTACTCATGAACAAAAACATGGAAATGCTCAAGCTCTGTATCGCCGGCCTGGTGGTACTCATCGTGCTCAAGGGCATATTCCAGTTTCTCCAGGTCTACGTCATGAACTCCACCGGCATTCTCGTACTCAGGGACATGCGCCGTGATCTCTATGACAAGATAATCCGACTCCCCATGCCCTTCTTTGCAGAAAGTGAGATCGGCATGCTCATGAGCCGTATCGTCAACGACGTGGTGGCCGTACGCCAGAGCCTACCCAGCATCATCATGTTCGTGCGCCAGATATTCACCTTGATAGGCCTGATCGGAACGGTCATATACCTTGACGCCTATCTTGCCTTCTGGAGTCTCGTGGTCATGCCTATTGCTCTTTATCCGATCGTTTTCTTCGGGAAAAAGGTCCGCAAGTACGGACGCAAAATGCAGAACGAGCTGTCCGGGGTCAACGTCGCATTGGAAGAAAGCTTCTCCGGCGTCAAAGTCATCAAGACCTTTGGCACGGAAGTTCGTGAAGCCCTGAAGTTCAAAGTTGAAAATGAAGGAATGACCAAGGTCATCATCCGCCAGATTTTCTACAGCGAAAGCTCCTCACGCGTAATGGATCTGGTTTCTGCCGGGGCCGGGGCGACAGTGCTGTGGGTCGGCGGTTCCCGCGTCATCGAAGGCATCATGACTCCCGGTGAACTGACCGCCTTTCTGGTCTGCCTTATACAGCTCTACGAACCCATCAAGAAAATCAACATGTCCAACCACCAGATTCAGTCCGGACTGGCCGGAGCAGAGCGTGTTTTCGATATCTTCGATTCTCCCGAAATCCAGATAGAAGAAGAGGGAACAAAGGTATATGATGGATCATTCAAGGAACTGACATTTGAAAACGTCCACTTTCAATACCCTGCCGCACCGAAACCGGCTCTGGACGGCATTTCACTGACCATTCGCGAAGGCCAGCGCGTGGCAGTTGTTGGTCCCAGCGGTGGTGGAAAGACCACTCTGGTCAACATGATTCCCCGCTTTTACGATGCTCAGGCAGGGACAATCCGACTCAACGGAACCCCTCTTGAGGACTACACCCTCGGCAGCCTGCGCCTGGGACTGGGACTCGTCTCACAGGACACCTTCCTGTTCAATGAATCGGTGCGTGAAAACATCGCCTATTCCCGCACGGAGTTTGAACAAAGTGAAGTCGAAGAAGCTGCACACGGCGCCTTTGCCCATGAATTCATCATGGAAATGCCGCATGGTTACGACACCGTAGTCGGCGAAGGCGGCGTCAAGATTTCCGGCGGCCAGAAACAGCGGCTGACCATTGCCCGCGCCATCATGAAGGATCCGTCCCTGCTCATTCTGGACGAGGCCACCAGTGCCTTGGACACCGAGTCCGAGCGTGTGGTCCAGAAGGCGCTTGAAAACCTGATGCAGGGCCGTACTTCCATTGTCATCGCGCACAGACTGTCCACCATTCTTTCGGCCGACGTCATCGTGGTCATGGAGAAAGGCCGCATCCTGTCCACGGGCACGCACAGGGAACTGCTCGCATCCTGCCCCCTGTATCAGCGCCTGTACAAAATGCAGTTCGACGATTCACAGGTTCCGGTAGAATAATCAGGGGAAAACGGTTCTTCCCACTGAGCATATAACGGACTGGCAACAATTCCGGGCTTGATGTACGCTTCATCCCTATCAGGTGAATCAGCAACGACCAGTGTCACTCAACCGGAATTCTCATGAGCCAGCTCATCGTCAACATCTCGGACATGAAGTACTCGCTCAAACGCGAGGACGTCATTGTCACCTATTCTCTGGGATCGTGCCTCGGCGTCACCGCATATGACCCGAAATCCGGCATCGGTGCCATGATTCACTGTCTGCTTCCGTTCGCTACGTCCGCACGAGCCAAAGCGCGTAACAACCCGTACATGTTCGTCAATACCGGCGTATCCATGATGGTCCGCAGACTCATTGAAAAAGGAGCCGAAAGACAGCGGTTGATCTTCAAGGCCGCCGGAGCAGCCAACATGAGGAATGACACCCTTTTCAACACCGGGGCACGTAACTTCGAAGCACTGAAGAAACTGTTCGGACGCAACAATGTGCAGTTGGCGGCAACGGATGTCGGAGGGACCATTCCGAGAACGATGTTTCTGCATATGGACACGGGACGCGTCGTCGTCCGCTCACTGGGGAAGGAGAAAGAGCTATGAACCGGCGCGCAGAAATTCTGGCACAGGTCGCCGAGGTCGTTGCCATCCCGTCATGCGCGCCCAAGGCCGCGGCACTCATCAACGACCCGAAAGCAAACCTTGAGGAACTGGCCAGGATCATTGAATATGACCCCGGTCTGACCGCCAATCTGCTCAAGATAGTCAACGCCTCGTTTTTCAGCGACAAACGCCCGATGACCACCGCCCGCGAGGCGATCGACCGACTGGGCACGGCACAGGTGCTTCAGTTCGTCATCTCCACCGGCGTGGCCCCTTCCTATGTTCGCAAGATCGAGGGATACGACCTGGCCCCGGCCATGCATCTGCAACACTCTGCAACCGTGGCCATGGCGGCACGCGAACTGGGTCGGGAACTCGGGATCAATGCACCGAAATCGACCTTTACCGCCGGTCTGTTGTCCGGCGTAGGCAAAACCCTTCTCGGCGCATACGTGGAAGTCGACGTTCACCAGATTCTCAATCTGGCCTTCACCGAAGGACTCAGCTTCGATGAAGCCGAAGATGCGGTGCTCGGGATCAACCACGCCGAACTCGGCGGCATCCTGCTTGAAACATGGGGCCTGCCGCCGGAAATAGTGAACGTGGTCCGATATCACTTGCGCCCTGATGATTTCGACGGGGAAAACGTTATTCTGGACCTCGTTCACATAGGCAACGCGCTGGCAAAAATGATCGGCGTGGGCCTCGGCGTCGACGGCCTCAATTACACGCCTTCACAACAGGTGGTCATGCGGCTCGGACTGACTCCGGACATACTGGATGCTGTCTCGGCCAACGTGGTAGAGGAACTCGGTACAATATGGGACCTCTTCATGGAATGCACGGAAACCTGCTGCCCCATATAAAAAACCGGGAAACCCAAACGGATTTCCCGGTCATCAATGTCATTTGCGAACGTACTATTTCGCCCGATAGGCTTTGAGAATAACCACCGGCTTAACCGGAACATTCTTGTGGCGACCGACTTTTCTTCTTTTGACCAAACCGATTTCCTCAACCACCTTCATTCCCCGAATAACCTTCCCGAAAGCACAATATCCCTGACGGGTATTGAACTCTTTTTGATTATACTTTTTGGCAGTCTGCTTATAGTCAAAAGCGGCATTGTCTATCGTGTTGATAAAGAACTGTGCCGTGGCCGAGTTGGGATGCCCCCCCCGGGCCATGGCAATGGTGCCTTTCTTGTTGAGAAGCCCGGTAGCGGATTCATTGACAACCGGAGAATAGGTGTCTTTCTTCTTCAAGTCCGGCGTCAAACCGCCACCCTGAATCATGGCATACGGATATTCCTTGCGCGCTGTAATCTGACGTTCAAAATCTTCCTCCCTCACAACCCGGTGAAAAACGGTGCCGTTGTAGAAACCTTCGTCAACATACCGAAGAAAGTTCTTGACCGTTTTCGGCGCGTCCTTGGGATACAGCATGATGATGAAACGTCCCATGGACGTTTCGAAAATCACGACCGGGTTGGGCCCTGCCTGTGCCGGCATACTCATGCCGGGACCGATTGAAAGCAGCAGGGCAAACATCAAAAGGGAAAAACAAAAACAGATTTTTTTCATTGTTGCTATGCCTCGTAAATTGAATCTTTCATGGACAATAGAAGAGAACAGTTCATTTTTCAACAAGCGCCTATCCGTTAAGCGAGTTCTTCAACAGAGCCCTCGCCCCTTCCTCGTCCATATCCTGTCCGGTCCAGAGCCTGAATTGAGCCAGCCCCTGATGCAGGAACATTTCCAAACCGGAAATGGTCTTGCACCCGGCCTTGCGGGCTTCCCGCAGGAATGTCGTGTCGAGAGGGTTGTAGACGATATCGTATGCAATACATCCCTCAGGAAACTGACTGCCGTCCCACGGAGTCAAATCTTCCAGTTCGCCTGACATCCCCAGCGGTGTGGTGTTGCAGATCAATCCGGGAGCTTCGTCCATGCGGCAGGCCCAGCCAACGGCTTCGACATTCAGGTCTGCGGCCAGAGCATCCGCCTTTTCCCGTGTCCGGTTGCAGACGAGAATGCGTTCGACTCCCAGTTCCTGAAGACCGGCCACCGCAGCCCGAGCCGCACCGCCCGCACCAAGCACCATGGCGCACTCGGGCAGCTTGTCGCTCTTTTTCAAGGGAGCAGTCATCCCGATGACATCCGTATTTTCACCGCACAGCCTGTCACCGTCCCAATAAAGAGTATTCACGGCTCCCACGGTCAGCGCACGCTCGGTGATATGGTCCAGATGGTCCATGACCCTCAGCTTGTGCGGAATAGTCACGCTCATGCCGGAAATGGGTTCGCTGCGGACCCGCTCCATAAACGAAGGCAAATCTTCAGGACGAAGCGGCCACGCCTCGTATGTCGCGTCAATACCGAGTTCACCAAACCCCCAGTTATGCAACGTGGGGCTCATGCTGTGCCCCAGAGGCCACCCGATAATTCCGTATTTCCTGGTCATTTCAGCTCTCTTTGTGCCCACGCTACAAGGTTTCGATCTGTTCCAGACTGCCTACGGTCGCACCGGTCCACTCTTCTTCCATACCCTTGAGGTTAGGCTTGAGCATCTTGAAAAGCACACCCTTGGGACCGACTTCAACAAACTGACGGACACCGGTGCCGTACATGGCCTGCACGGTCTGAATCCACAGTACGGATGACGTCATCTGGCGCTGCATGATCTCCATGGTCTTTTCCGCATCCGGCTCGGGCAGAGCCGTGGCATTGTGGAAAACCGGAAAAGCGGGAGCACTCCAGTTCAGCTTGCCGAGAAAAGCGGCGAATTCGTCAGCGGCCTCCTGAATCAGGGGACTGTGAAACGCACCGGATACAGCCAGAGGAATGGCACGGCCCTTGGCTTCCTTGACCTGTGCAGCCGCACTCTCAAGCGCTTCCTTCTCACCACTGATGACGAATTGGGCCGGAGAATTGTAATTCGCCACGCGCAGTTCCTTTCCGGATTCCTTGGCGGCACGGTCCACGATCTCCTCGACCTTGTCCTGTGCCAGCTTGACCACGGCGGCCATGCCGTGTCCTTCCTGACCGGCTTCGGACATGAGGCGTCCACGCAGTGTCACAGCCCGGACCGCATCCTCCATGGACAGCACACCGGCTGCCGCCAGCGAAGCAAATTCGCCGAGGCTGTGTCCTGCCGTTGCAGAAGGGGAAACCCTCGATTGCACCTGCATCCACAGAGTGAGATTCGTAACGGTCAACGCAGGCTGCAATGCACGCGTATCTGCCATGTCCTCGGCTTCGCCGTCCCAATATATCTCCCGCAAGGGCAGGCCGGATTCGTTTTCGGCCAGTTTCCACAGATCCAGAGCCTCGCCGCTCGCTTCGGCGACATCCCGGCCCATGCCTTTTTCCTGAGACCCCTGTCCGGGGAAAAGTATTGCGAGTTGAGTCATTTGTATTCTCCTTGAATGATGTCGGGGCAAAAGAAAAGCCCCGTGCAGCGCTATTTAACGCCGTGGGAAAGTAACCGTTATCGAAAGGACTCGCAAGTCGGGGCCGGACGGGGGTGCTAGCGAGGCACCGCTTTCGAACCTTCAAGCACGAATCGCCGACCATTGATATCGAAATACGGACCATGGCCCCCCGGAAACTGCGTTGCGCGAATTCGACGCCGCTGTTCCTCGACATCCATGTCAAGAGTCAGTCTGCATAACTCGAAGAAATCCTTGAGGGTATATGGCTGCCGGGTCCACGTTTCGCCAGACTGCGGCAATGGACGACCCTGGACAATATCGAGCAGGATTTCGCTGTAAAGCTGGGCAATGGCGCTATAGCATCGCTTGGTCAACGAGAGTACGCTGTCTTCCTGAAGCAGGGGAAAACGATGAACAGCCACGACTTTCCCGGAATCAACCTGCGGAAGCATATGGTGGCAGGTAACGCCAAATTCCTTTTCCTCATTATAAATGGCAAAATTAGTACAGCCTATCCCCGGATACTGGGGAGGACCTGGATGAAAATTGATAGCCCCGGACCGGGCTTTTTCAAGGAGAGAGGCAGGAACAACCCGTTGACAGAGATAGGATATTATCCAGTCACCCGACCAGTTGAGTATTTCATCAGGGAACGGCTCATCCTTGGTGGTCATGCAGACGGTGACGTCTTCAGCAAGTTCGGATGCGGCCAAGGAAGCATCAAGGGCATACTGATCGCCCTTTTTTCCGAGAAAGAGAATCGACATGTTTTTTTCTCCAATCAAATACAGACTCTGTGATGGCCTCCAGAATGACGCATATCACGGCAACAATCAACAGCAGCATGCGAGTGACAATTAAAAGCGTAAGAATTCAACTGCTTACATTCTAAACACGGACCGTTCACCGTTTCCCACGCACTCTTGATCGACATATCCGTTTACAGATGGCCTGCAACAGCAATCAGGATACGGTTGACAGCAAAAAACACAACGCGGTATCAGAAGGAAATTGACCACTTGCCGATATTTCAATTACTCAAAAACGAACTCATTACCGGGAAAGAAAATGAAAATACTCATTGTCGGCAGCGGCGGTCATGCAAAAGTGGTTGCAGACATCCTGTCCGCGACTGACACTCTCATCCCGCACGGCTTCATCGGCAAAACCAGAAAAGATTCCACGTTGCCTGTGCTGGGTAATGACGAAGATGCCAAAAAAATTCCGCACGATGGAATCGTATTGGCCATCGGCGACAACCGGTTGCGCGCAAAAATTCATGAAATATACGCTGATCGCGACGAGACATTCATTTCCGCCATTCATCCGTCCGTAATCATAGCCCCGGACGTGATAATCGAACCGGGCTGCATGATCTGTGCAGGCGTGGTCGTGAACTCCGGAAGCCGAATCGGCGCACACACCATTCTCAACACTGGCTGCACGGTCGATCACGACTGCACCGTCGGACCGTTCGCCCATGTCGCACCCGGCGTGAATCTGGCCGGGAATGTCACGGTCGGTGAAGAAACTTTCATGGGAATCGGTTCATGCGCCATACAGGGACTCACCATCGGCGACAGGGCCATGGTCGGAGCCGGTGCCGCCGTCATCCGAAACGTCCCTTCCGGTCAAACCGTTGTCGGCGTTCCGGCACGGGAACTGTCTTCTGAAAAATAGGATACCATCTTGAGCAAAGACAGACTCTACCTCTCTCCGCCGCACATGGGCGGAAAAGAACTGCAATTCATACAACAGGCCTTTGATGCCAATTTCATTGCCCCCATCGGGCCGCAACTTGCCCAGTTTGAGCAGGCATTCTGCGACCTGACCGGATTTACACACTGTGTCGCCGTATCAAGCGGTACCGCAGCCATGCATCTGGCCCTGCGCCAGCTTGGCGTGAAACCCGGCGACACTGTCATTGCCTCGTCCCTGACATTCATCGGTTCAGTCACCCCCGTGACATTCCTTGATGCGAAACTGCACTTCGTGGATTCAAACCGCGAAACATGGAACATGGACCCCGGGCTGCTGCGGCAGGCCATTGAGACGGTACAGGCTGACGGCGGACATGTCGGGGCCGTCATCCCCACGGACATCTACGGCCAATGCGCCGATTACGACGCCATCCGGTCTGTCTGTGAAGAATTCTCCATCCCGATGGTCATTGACGCGGCAGAAGCCGTGGGAGCGACATATAAAGGCCGTCACGCCGGACGTGACGGAGACGCGGCCATCTACTCCTTCAACGGAAACAAGATCATCACCACAGGGGGCGGCGGACTGCTTGCCAGCAACGACGCGGATTTCATTGCCGAGGCACGCCGTCTCTCTCAGCAAGCCCGTGACGATGCACCATACTATGAGCACTCGACCATCGGCTACAACTACCGCATGAGCAACGTGGCCGCAGCCATCGGGCTGGGGCAGCTTGATATGCTCAGCGGATTTGTAGACCGGTTGCGCGAAATTTTCGACTGGTATGAGGAAACGCTCTCCAGCCTTCCCGGCATTGAGTTCATGCCTGAAGCCGCGTATGGAAAGGCGAACCGCTGGCTGACCGTCATGCTGGTGGATGAAGACACGTTCGGTGCGACCCCGGAGGATATCCGAATCGCCTTGGAGGCGGAAAACATCGAATCCCGGCCTGTATGGAAACCCATGCACTTGCAGCCGGTATTCAAGGACGTTGACCACACCGGCGGCGAAGTGTGCGAAGACCTGTTCCGGCGCGGCCTCTGCCTGCCCTCAGGTTCAGCCATGACCGAAAACGACCTGGCCCGCGTGGCAAAAGTCATACAAAGCGTGGCAAAATGAAATTGAGCCTGCCCAATCTGCGTAATCTGAATTTTTACGTCATGTTCCTCGCGGACATGGTCATCTTCACGCTCGCCCTGTACGGAGCATATCTCTTCCGGTTCGACCTTTCCCTGCCCTCGGCCTATTTCATCCAATTCAAGGGCCTGCTCAAGTACGTTCTGGTTTTCAAGGCGGTTCTGTTCGTCCTGTTCGGGCTGTATCAGGGCATGTGGCGCTACACCAGTCTGGACGACTACTGGAAGCTGCTGCGCATTACCGCACTGCAGAGTCTGGTACTCATCTGCTTCGTGGTTTTCCGCTTTACTTTTGAAGGTGTCCCCCGTTCCATTTTCGTGCTGGACTGGATTCTCACGCTCCTGCTGTGTAGCGGCCTGCGCCTTTCCATCCGGGCCTTTTTCACCAAATCCGAATCATTGCTGGCACCTGCTGGCAACCGGAAAAACGTTCTTGTGGTAGGAGCGGGCGGTTCTGCGGAAAAAATCAGTCGGGAAATGACTTCCAATCCGGCCCAGTACAATCTGGTCGGCTTTCTTGACGACAATCCGGGCAAGCGGGGACGCACCATCCACGGCAAACCAGTGATCGGCCAGATCAAAACCATGGACACCGTGGTGAAGCGGCTGTCGGTAGACGAAATATTCATTGCCGTGTCCGAAGCTTCGGGCAAGGAGATGCGCCGTATTGCCGACATGTGCAAGGCGACCGGAGTCCCCTTCAAGATTTTGCCCGCCATGACCGAAATCATGGACGGCAAGGTGAACATCAAGGCGCTGCGCGACGTGGATTATCTTGATCTGCTCGGGCGTTCGCCCGTCAGCCTCGATACCGAACGCATCGAGGCATATCTCACCGGCCAGACTGTGCTTGTCACCGGCTGCGGCGGGTCCATCGGTTCCGAACTGTGCCGACAGATCGTCCGCTTCAAGCCGCGTCACATCGTGCTTGTGGATTCAAGTGAATACAATCTCTATCAGATACAGATGGAGCTTCATTACGAGTTCGGCTTCACGGATTACACCACCGTGCTCGGCTCCATCGCCGACGCCGAACTCATGGCCCTGACCTTTGAAGCGCACAGGCCGTCAGTCGTGTTTCATGCCGCGGCATACAAGCATGTCCCCATGCTGGAACGAAATCCATGGCAGGCCGTACACAATAACATTGTTGGCTCGGAAACGATCATGAAGGCCGCCGTGGCAGCCAAGGTCGAACGATTCGTACTCGTTTCCACGGACAAGGCAGTCCGCCCCACCAACGTCATGGGAGCAAGCAAACGCGTTACCGAACTGCTGATGCAATCCCATCTCGGCACCGGCACCCGATTCATGGCCGTACGCTTCGGCAACGTGGTGGGCTCCAGCGGCTCCGTGGTGCCGCTCTTCCGCCGTCAGATCGAAGCAGGCGGCCCGGTGACCGTCACCCATCCTGACGTGACCAGATATTTCATGTCCATCTCCGAGGCGTCACAGCTCATCCTCCAGGCAGGAAGCATGGGGGATGCCGGAACCGGCGGTGAAATCTTCGTTCTGGACATGGGGGTACCCGTCAAGATCGCGGACATGGCCCGTGACCTTGTCAGGCTGTCGGGCATGGAACCGGATGTGGACGTGGAAATAGTCTTCACAGGCCTGCGCGAAGGAGAAAAACTCTTTGAAGAGCTCATCACCGAAGGCGAAGGCATTGTCCGAACCGAACACGAGAAAATCCTGGTGCTTGGCAGTGAAGTCAAGGCCGATGGAAAAGCCCTCGCCGTTGAGGTGAAAAAGCTCGTTGCAGCGGGCGATGCCCATGACGGTGACGCTGTTCGAACCGTGCTGAGACGCTTGGTTCCCGAATACGAACCAGAAAGCAACTAGCTGTTTTTAAAAGACTTTTACACATCGCATACTTTTTTTAAAACCCAAAAAACGGGCAACATCCCGATTTTCAAGACGAAATCTAGACTTTTTACCAAAGCTGGCTTTCGTCCTTCTACAGATATTTGTGGCAAGTAACTTGATTTAACTGAATTTCTCAGTTACTAATACGTCTAAGCATCAAGATGTCTCCGCAAGAAATGACGTTCTCCAACTGGTGAAAACCGTTGAGATTTACAGATTGCGGAGGGGAGAAAGAACGTGAAGCCGAAAGATCCGGACTGTATTTTCTGTAAAATTATCGCAGGAGAAATCCCCTGCGCCAAGGTTTATGAAAGCGAAACCTGTCTGGCCTTTCTGGACATCGCGCCCGTGAATCCCGGTCATGCTCTGGTTCTGCCCAAGGGGCATTACCCGACGCTCATGGACATTCCCGCAGAACTCGGGAGTGAACTGACCGAAACCCTGTCAAAAGTCGGCAGGGCAGTTATGGAGGCAACAGGAGCCGACGGGCTGAACCTCATGCAGAACAACCATGAGGCAGCCGGGCAACTGGTCAATCACGCGCATTTCCATCTTGTTCCGAGGCATTCGGACGACGGGCTGCAGCTGTGGCCCCAGACCGGATACGACAACCCGGACGAGATGAGCGGACTGGCGAAAACCATCGCCGGTCTGGTGAAATAGTTTTTGAAACCCATTTTGGAGGCGACCTGATGAGTACACTCACCAAAGCCGGCATCGTAGACTACATCTATGAACGCACCGACAAGAACCGCGCCGAAATCAAGGATCTCGTGGAATCCATCCTCGAAATCATGAAAAGCGCCATCAAGAAGGATCATGCCCTTCTTATCAGCGGATTCGGCAAGTTTGAGGCCTACGACAAACGAGCACGAAAGGGACGCAATCCCCAGACCAGCCAGACCATCACCCTGCCCCCGCGCAAGGTGTGCGTGTTCCGGCTGTCCCGCAAGTTCCGCGCAGAACTTAATCCGTCTTAAGCACGAACCCTTTCGGGTAATCCGTGTGCAGTTTTTCAAGTGCATTCCCGGCCGAGACCTCGTCCGGGAATGTACCTGCTTGTGCGCGGTACAACCCGTCATCGGTTCTTACCAGCCTGGAGCCCTTGTAGCCGTCTGAAATAAGTCGTGCGAGGGCTCTGTTTGCATTCTCCAGATTCGAGAACGCACCGACCTGCACATAATACATCTCCTTGAGAACAGGGGCGGTCTGGGCAGACTCTCCGTCTTTTACCGTCTCAACCGCAGCCGTCTCCTGCTCGGGAGAAGCAACGGTATCAGTCGCTTTCTGCTCTACAGGTGCAGCCTTGGGCGTCCGCGCAGGCTCATCTATTTTGCTGGCAGGCACCTTTTCACCGGTCACTGCAGCCGGAGCCGCAGCGGGAGAATCAGTCTTGATCGCGACCGGCTCTTCACCCAAATCGCCTTCTTCCACCTTCGCAGGAGCAGGCCCCTGATCCGGAGCATCCACGACATATGTTTCTTCTATTACTTCGAGCTTCTTTTCCTCGACCACTTCCGGCTTGGGAGCAGGCGTCACCTCGACCCGCTTGGAAGGACGCTGGGCAGGCGGCGAGGACGCGATATGCTTCCGGAAACAGCCGCCCATGACAGCCAGGGCCAGCAGTGCGACCGACAGCGTCAGCAGGTTGCGTGAAAAAGCGATTTTATACATGAGAAAGCCCCTTGATTTGCGTTTGTAACAAGTGCATGCGGGTTATCATGCACCGGACCGCGAAGTCTAGATTTAATCTAAACTACATCAGCCGGAACCGGCTTGCAAGTCAGGGGCGATAGATGAATTCCACAAAAAAAGCCGCCTCAAGAGGCGGCAATACGTCCCATTCAAATACAAGAATCACTCCCATTTCGCATGATTGGACAACCACCCGTCAGGGAAGGCTTTTTTGCAAGGCTAACCGTTTTCTTCAGCTAAAATTTCTCAAAAATCTGCAAGAGTTCATCATCAATGGATTCCGGTTCATCGGCATTCAACTGCACCAGCCGATGCAAAAAAGTGAAACTGAGATCATCCATTTCAGTAAACACCACGCCTATATCTTCTTCCTTTTCGGCGCGCACAACCTTTCCGTCCACAACGATCCGGATACCGGGGGATAACGGGATATGCAGTTCACATTTTGTGCCGGGATCACAGTCGTCGCACCCGGTCAGCAACGCGCCCTTCATGCTCAAATTCTTTGTTTCCACCGGAATGACAACATCACCGATAGTCACATAAGCTTCAAAATCAGCATCCACCCTCGTTCCACGACGCTTTTCTCGAGACATGACCGCACCTCCTTTCATCTATACCCGTATCACAGACTGTGCCGCGATTCAAAATTGCTTGCGTTGATTCGAAAGAACGCAAAAAAGGCCGGAGCAAATAATTGCTCCGGCCTCTGGATCATCTCTTCACACTACTGAGGACAGCCTAGTCGTATTCGACCGCGCTGAACTGCATGAGCGCATCCCAGTTGTGGATGGCTTCGACGTAGCGGATGGTGCCGGTCTTGCCGCGCATGACCAGAGAAGAAGTCTCTGCGCCGTGCCCGTGGTAGGTCACGCCCTTGAGGAAGGTGCCGCCGGAAATACCGGTAGCAGCGAAGAACAGGTCTTCACTCTTTACGAGGTCGTTGACGGTCAACACGCGGCGAACGTCCATGCCGTACTCGGCCAGAGCGTTCTTCTCGTTCTGCTTCTGCGGATCAAGCTTGGCGAACATCTCGCCGCCCATGATGCGGATCGCAATGGCGGAAAGTACGCCTTCGGGAGTTCCGCCGGTACCCATCATGACGTCCACCTCGCAGCGCGGGTCGATGGCCATGAGAGAACCGGTGATGTCGCCGTCGGTGTGCAGCTGGATGCGTGCACCGGCTTCGCGGATCTCGCTGATGAGTTTCTTATGACGCGGCTTGTCGAGGACAAAGACCACGAGATCGTCCACATCCTTGTCCAGGGCGCGGGCGATGAGTTTCAGGTTGTGGCCGGTGGGAGCTTCGATATCCACAACGTCCTTGGCCTTGGACGGGACAACGAGCTTCTGCATGTAGTAGCTCGGGCCCGGATCGAACATGGCACCTGCGGGGGCCACGCCGACAACCGAAATGGCGTTGGGACGACCGTTGGCAAGCAGGTTGGTGCCTTCCAGCGGGTCCACGGCGATGTCGACCTTGGGACCGCGTCCCAGACCGAGCTTTTCACCGTTGAACAGCATGGGCGCATCGTCCTTTTCACCTTCGCCGATCATGACCCTGCCTTCAATCTCAAGAGTATTGAAGCAGAGGCGCATGGCATCGACAGCCGCCTGATCGGCGGAAATCTTGTCACCTTTGCCGAGCCAGCGGGCACAGGCAAGTGCCGCGGCTTCAGTCACGCGAACGAGGTCAAGGGCGAGATTCTTCTGAGGGGCTTCCATAGTGTTCTCCTAATATTTCTCTCGGATCATCCGAGCAAAGTTTTCGGGGGTGAAGCCGTACTTGTCGGAAAGGATCTTGCCGGGAGCAGACGCGCCGAAGTGGTCGAGACCGAGCACGACGCCATCAAGACCGACAAACTTGTGCCAGAGGTCGGTACGACCGGCCTCGGCTGCTGCGCGCGCGGTAACTTCCGGCGGCAGCACTTCATTTTTATACGATTCCGGCTGCTCGTCAAACAATTTGACCGAAGGCATGGAGACCACACGGACGTTTCGCTTGAAAAGCTTGGCGGTTTCAAGGGCCAGAGAGACTTCCGAACCAGCGGCGATCAGGATGAGATCCGGGGTGCCGTCACAATCCTTGAGGACATAGCCGCCCTTGCGGGGACCGTCCACAACAGCCGGGTATTCGGCGGGGTCGAGGACAGGCAGGCCCTGACGGGTCAGGAAGATGGTGGAGGGATTCTCCTCCTGCTTGAGAGCGATATCCAGACAGACTGCGGTTTCCATGGCATCGGCCGGACGCAGGTCAATGACACCCGGAATCAGGCGCAGGGAGCTGACGTGTTCGATGGGCTGATGGGTGGGACCGTCTTCGCCGACCCAGAAGGAGTCATGTGTGAAGACATACAGGACCGGCAGTTTCTGAAGCGCGGACATGCGGATGGCATTACGGCAGTAGTCGGCAAAGGTCAGGAAGGTCGCGCCGAACGGCATCAGACCGCCGTGCAGCTGCAGACCGTTCATGATCGCGGCCATGGGGAACTCGCGGACACCAAAGGCGAAGTTGCGGGCACCGAAGCCCTTCACGCCGAAATCACCGTAGGTGTCGCGGAAGTGCTGGGTCTGGTTGGACGGATCAAGGTCCGCGCTGCCGCCAACGAGGGTGGGCAGGGATTCCATGACCGAGTTGAGGCATGCGCCCCACGCCTTGCGGGTGGCCATGCTTTCGCCGGGAGTGAATTCCGGCCAGTCGATGTCGAGTTCAGGACGCGGCTTGGTGACGTGACCCCACATTTCGGTGAAGTCGGCATCGGAACCGAGCTTGGAATCAACCGTTGCCTGCCAATCGGCAGCCTTCTTTCGCAGACCGTCAAAACGGGCGCGGTAGGCTTCGACAACATCTTCAGGAACGTAAAAGTCTTTATCAGCGGGCAAGCCGAGCTTTTCCTTGGTGGCGGCAATTTCCTCGGCGCTCAGGGGAGAACCGTGGGTCTTGTGGCTGCCTTCCATGGTAGCGGCACCCTTGGCCATGGTGGTGTGACCGATGATCAGGGTCGGCTTGGACGTTTCAAGCTGTCCGTCCTTGATGGCCTGACGGATTTCGTCATGATTGTGACCGTCCACGTCGATGACCTGCCAGCACATGCCTTCAAAGACCTTGCGGTGATCCGTGCAGTCCACGTCACAGCAGGGACCGGCCAGCTGAATCTTGTTGGAATCGTAGTAGACGATGAGCTTGCCAAGTCCCCAGAGTCCGGCCAGGGAAGCTGCGCCGAGAGCAACAGGTTCCTGAATGTCACCGTCACAGGACAGGGCGTATGTGTAATGGTCCATGACGTCCGAACCGAGCTTGTCGCCGAGGAACGCTTCGGCAGCGGCAAAGCCCACGGAGACGGCAAAACCCTGACCCAGAGGGCCGGAGGTTGCTTCCACACCGGGCATTTCCACTTCGGGATGTCCCGGAGTCAGGGAACCGAGCTGGCGGAACTGCTTGAGATCGTCCAGGCTAAGCAGTCCGTTCAGGTGAAGCAGGCTGTAAAGCAGCATGGACTCGTGACCGGCTGCCATGATGAAGCGGTCGCGGTTGAACCAGTTCGGATCGTCCGGGTTGGTGTTGAGGAATTCGGAAAACAGGATGGTGGCGAAGTCTGAAGAAGACATGGCCCCGCCGGGATGACCGGAGTTGGCCTTGGCGATACCATCCATGATGAGACCCTTGACTACGGCAACAGTCTTGTCCGTCTGAGTCATGGTAATAGTTCCTTTTTAAGGGGAGTTTTATTTGGAAACCGTGTCGATGAGGTCGATGCGTCGCTGATGACGGTCACCCCCGAACTCGGTTTCCAGAAAAGTTTTGAGGATAGACAGGGCCAATCCCTGTCCGGTAACCCGTTCGCCGAGGCAGAGGATGCGGGCGTCATTATGCTCGCGGGCCATTTCGGCGAGAAATTCGTTGGTGCAGAGCGCGGCACGCACGCCCATGCGATTGGCGGTCATTGTCATGCCCTGACCGGTGCCGCAGATGAGCACGCCGAGCTTGGCGTCGTCCGCCTTGACCTTTTCGGCCACTCGCGCAGCGAAAAGAGGATAGTCGCAGGAATCCAGACAGTCAGGACCTTCGTCCTCAACCGTGTACCCCCACTCTGTCAGCGTCTTGATGAAGAGCTGCTTGAGATTGAAACCGCCGTGATCGGAACCGATGACTATGGTTTTGGTCACGTGTGTCTCCCTTATTGTTCCGAGTCGCGCAGTTTGCTCATGCGCGATTCCCGGTCGTTTGCGAGTTCGCTTTTCAGCGTCTCGATTTCTTCCTTCAGGAACCCGATCTGCCGAAGACAGAGTTCCTTTTCCTCTTTCCGTCCCCTCGGGGCCTCTGCGATGCGCCCGAGGTTGCCATATTCCTGTTCGAGTTCTTTTTCAAGTCTGCTGATTTCGAACCGCCCGAGCAGCGACTTGCCGAGCCACGACATCTCCGCAACCCAGGTTTTCAGACCAAGCAGAAAAACATCCAGAACCGATTCATTTCGTGTTTCACTCATGATTCATCCTCGTAAACCACGGGAATCCCCCCGTTTTCAGCAGGCCTGAACCCGTTGTCCAGGCGATAATATTCTATATCTTCCGGCAATTCGAGGTTGGTGGCCTTTGTCGGCCACTTCGCCTTCAACTCCCGGGACTTGACCCGCAGCACGCCCTTTTCCCCGTTATCAAGGGAAAGGGTCAACCTGCCGGGTAAAGGCGCGCGCTTATTCGCGTCTTCTTCGTATGTATTGATTTCAAGCCGCCAGTCCCGAGCGGTGTCATACGCGTTGGTGGTGCGCCCTTCAAGTAGAATCGGACGGCCCGTCTCATCCAGAACCACACGCGAGACCAGAGAACCGTGCAACGTGTAAACAAACCGCCCCTTCTCTTTCACGGCCTCAACATAGGCTCCCGGCACCAGTCCGGAAAAATCTCCGGCAATCACACTGGCGAGTTCACTGAGGGAAAAGGGAAACGGCATGCCGAGCCGGGTGGCTCCAAGCACTGAATTCACATGGGCATATGCCCGCTTTTCCGTCGGATAAAAAACAAGAAGCCCGCCTGCATCCTCCCGGATATGAGCGAGCAGCTTTCCCACGCCTGCGGCGATGTCGAGACGCATGGGTCCGTCAAAATCCCCCCACATGGAAACAACAGTGCGATTGGTCCGGCGGTTGGGCAGGACGCGGGTATAATACAGGGAAGCCTTGACCAGCAGACCCGGTTCCTTCGGCGGGGCGCAGTAATTCCTGCGAAACACCTGCCACGCGGCTTCAGGAGAATCCGGCACCACTCCGACAGGTTTCTTCGACGCACAGCCGAGAAAACCGACAAGCAGGACAGCCACGACTGCCGCATTCAGAAAGGTGAACCGAGTGGATGCGATCATAGGTTTTTCAGTTTGTTCCTGATGGATTTCTGATCCTTGGCACCATATTTCAGGGAATAATTGTATCCCTTGCGCGCCTCTTTCTTCTTGCCCATGGCGCGGGCAATATCACCGTAATGCTCCCACACCGTCGGATCGGTATCAATTATATCCACGGCGTACCGGATGTTCTCCCACGCCTTGGAATACTCCTTCATTCGAAAATACACCCATGCCACGGAATCAAGGATATAGCCGTTTTCCGGATCAAGCAGCGACGCCTTCTGGACAAGGACCAAAGCCCGATCAAGATCGCGTCCCTCTTCGGCCAGAGTGTAGCCGACATAATTGAGCGCGTTGACGTGGTCCGGGTGCATCTGGAGGATACCCTCCATGATCGCAAGCCCTTCATCCCGCCTGTCCATGACTTCGTACAGCATGGCAAGCTCATACGAGAGTTCGGGATTGCCCCTAAGACGTTTCAGCCCGTCCAACAGCACTTTCTCCGCCCCGGAATAATCCTTCTCCCCCGCAAGGAGGGAGGATTCGAGAACGTAAAAGATCGTACCGTCGGGGTACAGGTCCCGCCCCTGCCGGGCAATGGCGAGAGCCTCTTTTTCACGCCCCTGGGAATTATACAGCTGCGCCTTGAATCGCAGGGCATGCGGATACAGACGGTCGCCGGACGGCACCTTTGACAGAAAATCGAGCGCCTTCTGAGGATCACTTTCGCCCTCGCTGGCAATGACCGCCTTGTAGAAATAGTATTCTGCCGGAATCTCGCCCATGGAAGTGAGCATATCGAGCGCGGTGGAGGCCTGTGCATAAAACTTGTCGTTGATGAACATGAGCACGGCATCGAGAATAAAGCTCTTGGACTGCGGACCATTCAGGGTCACATCAAGAGCGCGGGCCGGATTGTTCAGCTTGAGATTCAGGTTGACGAGCCGCAGCCGCGCTTCCGGGAAAGGATCACCCTGCCCGAGGATGCGGGTGTACATCTTTTCGGCAGCCACATAATCCTTGGCAAGCTCGTACTGGTAAGCCAGTTCCACCATGGCCTCGGTAAATCCGGGGTCCATGGACACGGCCTTTTTCAGGCTGGCCATGGCCGCCTTGCGCATGCCCAGCCCACCCTGAGCACGCCCCATGGAATACAGGGCATCGGCACTGCGCTTTGCTGCGGGAATATTGTTGAGCACATCAAGGGCCTCGGCATGCTTGCCCGCATCGAGCAGCATCTGGCCCAGCCGTTCACGGGCGAGTATGTCTTCGGGGTGGACGGCAAGGTAGTCGTCCATGACCTCGATAGCCGCCTCGACACGGTCATCCATGATGTAGGAGTTGGCGAGATAGATGGTAAGGAGCTGGTTGTCGGGAAAGACGGCAAGCCCCTTCTTGAGCGTGGCACGGGCCAGAGACGTCTCAGCCGGGTCGTTCCAGTAGAGTCCGGCCTTTTCAACAAACAGCTGCGGGGATGGCGCTTCCGCGAGCAGGCGATCCAGTGCTTCTCTCGCACGAAGAGTTATTTCCTCGACTTCCTCAGGCGTCAATTTGCTTCGCTCGCCTTCGGCATAGTGGCGCTGCAACCGGCCCAGCTGGTCCTGATACACGAGAAAATCGTAATTCGTCTGAGCCCTGCTCGTCAGATTGCGATTCGGAGCGGCAACGCGTGCAGTCGAAATAGTCTTCCCGCCGCAGGCGGTCAGGGAAAGAAGCAGCAGCACTGCAAGCAGGGTCGATGAAATTGGCCGGAAAATCTGTGTCATGCGTGTTCCATGTTTAATCGTGCTCAAGGACCCAGTCCTTTGAAAAACCCTTGACCTTTTCGGTCATGTACTCACGTATCTTGGACAACAGCCGCGCCTCGATCTGGCGGACACGCTCACGCGTGACGCCGAAACGCTCGCCGATCTCCCGAAGCGTTACCGGATCCTCGGAAAGAAGGCGCTCATCCAGAATGACAAGTTCCTTCTCGTTGAGGTTCGGACGGATGGCCTTGATGTTGTCCAGCAGCAGGTTGACCATCTGGTCCCCGGCAATGGTGTCTTCCACCCCCGGCCCCAGTGACGGCAGAAAATCCATGCGGGTGGCGTCGGAATCATCACCCAGCGGAGTGTTCAGCGACATGTCGTTCTTGGACAACCGCTGATCCATTTCCACAATCTCGGATTCGCTGACGCCCAGGCTTTCGCTCAGAACCTCGGTAGTCGGTTCAAACCCCATGGCCTGAAGCCGCTGCCGCTCCTTGTTCAGGTTGTAAAACAATTTGCGCTGGGTCTGAGTGGTGCCCACCTTGACCATACGCCAGTTGTCCATGATGTACTTGAGAATGTAGGCCTTGATCCAGAACGCGGCATAATAGGAAAACTTGATGCCCTTTTCCGGATCAAATTTCGTCACCGCCTTCAAGAGGCCGACGTTCCCTTCCTGCACCAGATCAAGCGCGTTCTGCATCCACCGGCGCTGGAAATCCATGGCAATCTTGACCACAAGCCGCAGATGCGACGACACCAACTTGAAAGCCGCGTCCTGATCGTTTTCGTCCTGCACACGCTTGGCAAGCGCGTATTCTTCTTCCGGCTCCAGCATGGGAAACCGCGCGATCTCCTTGAGATACATCTGGAGCGGATCGCGAACCCGCACCTCTCGCGACGAGGGCTTGGCAAAAGCAGGCAGCTTTTCAAGCACTTCGGCCTTGGCCGGGGAGTTGACGGGCACCGCCGTCGGCTCACCCGGATCAACCTCGACAACGGGCTCACCATCATCGGGATCAAGAATTTCCGGCTCGACGACTTCAGGTTCTGCAGGTATATCTTTTACGGATGTCATATTTTATCATTTACCGGACACAGTCGCGCCCTGTTCAATACTTAATATAAGAGCAAAAAATTAACACTATAGGTTTTATCCGCAGTTATCAATGTTTTTCGGGGGCCGCCGATGCGCGAAAGCCTCGCCTCCCAAAGACTTCCCGGCAGCGGCAGCCATGTTGAAACCGCTTGATTTTCAGAACCCCACCTGCTATATCGAGATATCTTGATATAAGAATACATCACCCCCGGTTGCCGACGCAAGGAACGCATCAGGGATTCAGAGAGGAAAACAGTGCCCGATTTCAGGTCCATACTTCATGACGACAAGGTTTATTTCTTTGACGGCGGCTACGGCACGCTCCTGCAGAGCCGGGGATTGCCCGCCGGGCTGTCGCCCGAACTCTGGGGGCTTGAAGCACCCGATGTCATCCGCGGTGTGCATCAGGATTACATCGACGCAGGTGCCAACGTCCTTACCACCAACACCTTTGGCGGCTCCCGCCCCAAGCTAGGCAATGACGCCGACCCCTACGAGCTGAACAAACGGATGACGGAAATCGCTCGTCAGGTAGCCGGGGACAACGCCTTCGTGGCCGCGTCCATCGGACCTACCGGCCATTTCGTCGAGCCGCTGGGCGACCTGACCTTCCGCGAGCTCGTGGACATATACAAGGAACAGATCAAGGGCTGCGTGGATGGCGGTGCCGACCTCATTCTCGGCGAAACCCATTTCGATCTGGCCGAAGCCAAGGCCGTAGTCATTGCCGCTCGCCTCGTCTGCGACCTGCCCGTTGCCATGTCCATGACATTCGAGGGCACGGCGAGCCTGACCGGCACTTCGCCCCTCACCTTTGCGGACACCATGCAGAATATGGGCGTTGAACTCATCGGCACCAACTGTTCCGCCGGCCCCGAGCAGATGCAGGACACGCTACGCGCTTGGGCACCCCGTCTTGAGACACCGACTTTTGCCGAAGCCAATGCAGGTCTGCCGGAACTGAACGACGACGGCGACACCGTCTTCCGCCTGCCGCCCGAACCGTTCGCAGAACAGGCATGCAAGTTCTCGGAACTCGGCGCAAAATTCATCGGCGGCTGCTGCGGCACCACCCCTGACCACATCCGCGCCCTGCGCGCCAAGGTCGGCGACACCGCATGGCAGAAGCCCCGAAAAACCGACGACGCACAGCTGGTGCTGACATCCCGTTCCATTTCCGTACCCATCGGCTTCAACCACCCCGGTGCCATCATCGGCGAACGCATCAACCCCACCGGCAAGAAACAGCTCACCAGCGAACTGCAGGAAGGCGTGTTCACCGAAGCCCTGCGCTTTGCAGGCGAACAGATTGATCTCGGCGCACCCGTGCTCGACGTCAACGTGGGAGCCCCGCTGGTCGATGAAAGAATTCTGCTGCCTGAACTCGTCAAGACACTGAACGGCCGCTTCCAGACACCGCTGTCCATCGACTCCAACGATGCCGCCGCTGTGGAAGCAGGACTCTGGGTCTACCCCGGATCACCGCTGGTCAACTCCATTTCCGGCGAACCGGGCAAAATGGAAGAACTCGGCCCGCTGTGCAAACTCTTCGGCGCACCCTTCATCCTGCTGCCCATCGTGGGCAAAAAGCTGCCCGTGACCGCCACCGAACGTCTCAACGTCATCGCCGACCTGCTCGCACAGGCCGACAGCCTCGGCATCCCGCGCCGACTCATCATGGTCGACGCCCTCGCCCTGACGGTCTCATCCAAGCCAGAAGCAGCCCGCCACTCCTTCGAGGTCATGCGCTACTGCCGCGAAAAGTGGAACCTGCCCACCACCATCGGCCTGTCCAACATCTCCTTCGGGCTGCCCGCACGTGAACTGCTGAACTCCACGTTCCTTTCCGTCTCCATGGCATCCGGGCTGTGCTCCTTCATCTCCAACCCCAACTCGGCCCGCATTCAGGAAGCCCTGCACACAACTGAAGTGCTTCTCAACCGCGACCCGCAGGCCGAACGGTACATCGGCAAGTTCTCCGACTGGACCAGCGGACAGGGCTCCCAGTCCTCGCCTGCCGCTTCCGGCACATCTTCGGACACTGACGGACTCCCGCCTGTACAAGCCGCTGTGATCAAGGGAAACAAGGACGGCATAGTCGCCCTTGTGGAAACGGAACTCGATGCAGGGACAGCGGCCATGGACATCGTCAATGACCTGCTCATCCCCGGCATTCTCGCAGTCGGCGACAAATACGAACGCAAGGAATACTTCCTGCCGCAGCTGCTCCAGTCCGCCGAGACCATGCAGATAGCCTTTGGACGCCTCCAGCCGCTCCTTGAAGAAGATGATACGGCAACAGCCAAGCCGGTCGTGGTCATGGCCACCGTGGAAGGCGACATCCACGACATCGGCAAGAATATCGTCTGCCTGATGCTCAAAAACTATGGCTTCGACGTGATCGACCTCGGCAAGGACGTGCCAGCCGAACGCATTGTCGACGCTGCCAGCGAACACAAGGCGGACATCATCGGCCTGTCCGCACTCATGACCACCACCATGGTACGCATGGAAGACACGGTGAAACTCGTACGCGAACGCGGCATGGACACCAAAGTCATCATCGGCGGCGCCGTTGTCACGGAAAAATTCTGCAACGCCATTGAAGCCGACGGCTGGTCCACAGACGCTGTGAAGGCCGTGAAGTTGGCACAGAGCCTCATACAATAAAACAAGCGGTCCCTGACTGCCTGAACAGAAAGCGCCCCGAAACCCTGTATTTCGGGGCGCTTGCCTGTTCCTGAAACAGAAAATACCGACTTCTCAAGCAGAAGACTTTTGCAAAAAAGAAGAAATCGCATAATTCTACCAGAACAAACCTCAAAATAGCGACTTTTTCACAACCACAATCCTTGCTCCACAGACACCCTTTTCATCTATACTCACTGTAAAATATATGGCAGTATTATGTGCTGAGTATAAAATTCTCGTCCTTAACTCATGAAAAACTGGAAAAAAGAACAAAACTTCGCCCCCATTTACTTCAATTTGTTGACGCGGTTATATGCTAATCACAAGGCAGTCATTGAGAACCTTGACAAAACCGGGATTTTCTCCCAATCTACTCGGGAATTTCTCCCGATTTAGCAGAAAGCCTTGAACAGGCTATATTCAAACGTCAAAAAGTAATGGTATAATAGCTTCTGGCAGTCATGCCTGATTAGCAAGCAATTCCCTGCGGCGATACATTTTACAGTCGTCAGCAACAAAAGGACCCGACATGCCCAAAAAGAAAAGACAATGCGATGAAGCGCAGTTGAAATGGTTTGAGGAAGCTCTTGAACGTATCAAGAAAGCCACCGGCGCACGCACCCAGGTGCAGCTTGCCGAAGTCCTCGATGTCCGCCAGTCCAGCATCTCCGATGCCAAGCGTCGGTGTTCCATCCCGGCAGACTGGTTCCTCAAGCTCTACCGCAGCCACGGCCTCGACCCGGACTGGTTGTCCGAAGGTGTCGAGCCTGTCTACATCAACGACGCAAAGGCCAAGATTCCGGCAGACACCCTGCTCAAGGAAACCCCGGCCCCCTATGGCAAGATGAACTCCCGCAGCCGAGTGGTCCCCGTGTCCACCATGGCCGGCGCGAACAAGGAAGCAACCTCATGGGAACCCAAGTCCGTTGAAGAGCTGTCCGTGCCCGAATCCTTCTGCCGTCCGAAGCTTCAGGTCGTGAAAAACGACTCCGCAAGCATGGCCCCGGTCATTGGCCGCGGAGCATTTGTCGGCATCGACTGCAATCAGAAGGAACATCCGGACGGCGATCTGTGTGCCGTGTACTTCCCGCATCAGGGACTGACCATCCGCCGCGTGTTCATGCAGGGCGACACCTTCCTGCTCAAGGCGGAAAACGACCAGTATTCCGACCTGACCATCCCGGCCGCCGAAATGACCGAGCGCACCGTGGGCCGTGTCATCTGGGTGCTGCAGAACCTTTCCCCCATGTAGGGGCATCTTCACGAGTGATTCAAAGCCGGACAGGAAACTGTCCGGCTTTTTTTGTTTCACCAATATAAAAGACAAAAAGCCTTTCTCCATGTACATTAACGCGTACCAACCCACTCCCCCACCCAGAGGTACATATGGCCGACTCCCCCACAGTACTACTCGTTGAAGACAGCAAGTTCTTCGCGTCCATGCTCCATCGAAGAATCCGGGAAGACCTCGGCTTCAACGTGGAATGGAAAGCCACCTACGCCGACGCCGTGGCCGCCATCGACTGCTGTCAGGACGACTACCTTGTCGCGGTTCTCGACGTCACCCTGCCGGACGCACCCAATGGTGAAATAGTTGAATACGCGCTGAAAAAAGGCATCCCGAGCATCATTTTCACAGCAGGCTTTGACAGTGTCGTGCGCAGCCAATTCATCACATGGAACATTGTGGATTACATCCTCAAGGACTCCGGTGCCTGCGTGGATACGCTCATCCATACGCTTACCCGCATCCAAAGCAACCGCGACATAAAAACACTGGTAGTGGACGACTCCAAACCGATACGCGAAGCCGTGGCCCAGTTGCTCGGCACCCAGCTGTTTCAGGTATTCACGGCCTCAGACGGCGAAGAAGCCCTGCAAGTGCTCGAAGAGCACCCGGACATCATGCTTGTGGTCACGGACTACGACATGCCGAACATGGACGGCTTCGAACTCATCCGCCGTATTCGGGAACGCTACAGCAAAAACGACCTCGCCATCATCGGCATGTCCGCCGGTGGTGAAGAGCTGCTTTCAGCCAAGCTCATCAAAATGGGAGCCAACGACTTCGTTCCCAAACCGTTTCAGGTGGAAGAATTTCACTGCCGAGTCGATCACTCCATTGAAATGCTTGAGAACATTGCCCTTATCCGCGATTTGTCCTACAAGGACCCACTCACCCGGCTCTACAACCGCCGTTACTTTTTCGAAAATGCCGAGCCTTTCATCAAGCATGCTGAAACGCACGGCAGTCGGCACTGCGTTGCCATGCTCGATATCGACCACTTCAAGAATGTCAACGACACTCACGGACATGACGCTGGAGATGAAGTGCTGAAAAACGTCTCTGCCCTTATTGCGCAGGGATTTTCGGAAAAGGCCATTGTCACCCGCTTCGGGGGAGAGGAATTCTGCGTGCTGGTCGCTCATGACGAAAAAGAGAATATCCTCGACGCGTTCGAGGCGGTCCGCTCGGCTGTTGAAAATTCTTCCGTGACCGTGGACGGCACTGTCATCAAAGTCACCATAAGCACCGGCATCTGCTGCGAACCGGAAAGTCTGGAAGCCATGCTCAAGCTCTCGGACAGCCGCCTGTACGCAGCCAAGGAATCCGGTCGAAACCGCGTGGTAGCCTCCCCGGCTTCACCCAACGTGCGTTCCTGAGTAAAACGGGATCGCCACCCAGAACCCCATGCAACAGGAAACCATGCCAAAAACAGGCTGCGCCACCCGCTCATGCAGCGGCAAACACGTTCTTCTTCTGGACCCGAATGAATCCAGAGGGAGGGCAGTGGTTGAAGCAATGGCAAAACGAATCGACCTGCCCATCTTCAGGGCCTCGACAAAGGACGAAGCAATTGCCTTCATGGAAGCCCATGAAACGAACATTTTCACGGCGGTCGTTTGTCTGAAAACACCCGAAGCCGTGACCGTCATGGAGAGACTCGGCCAACTGTCTCTGCGGGCGATAGTGTACGCATCGGAACTCAGCGACGAAGATCGTCTGAAATACAGCACATGGAATGTCGCCGATCTCATCCTTCGTGATTCTTTCTCGCTGCCTCTGGCTCTGTCCCGCACCATGGGAACCCTGGCCAGCAACCGAAATACAACCATCCTCGTAGTGGATGATTCCCGCTCCATGCGCGCCGCACTCATCCGTTTCCTTTCCTTGCGCTGCTACTGCGTCGTCGAAGCTGTCAACGGCAGGGAGGCGCTCAACATCCTTGAAGCCCGCCCGGACATACAACTTGTCATCACCGACAACGAAATGCCCATCATGGACGGCTACTCGCTGATTCAGGAAATCAGGAAGCGCTACACCAAGGAAGAACTGGCGGTCATCGGCATTTCCGCCAAGACCAATGCCTTGATTTCGGTCAAATTCATCAACAACGGTGCCAACGACTTTCTGCACAAACCCTTTGTCAAAGAAGAGCTTTACTGTCGCGTGGAGCATAACGTGGAAATGCTCAACCGCATTGCCACCATCCGGGATCTCTCCTACCGGGACCCGCTCACGCGACTCTACAACCGCCGATATTTCTTTGAAAACTGCGACGAATTCGCCACACAGGCCGAGGCTGACGGCAAATTCGTCATCGTTGCCATGCTTGACATAGACAACTTCAAGCAGTTCAACGACACCTACGGGCACGACGTGGGGGACGATGTTCTGCGGACCGTCTCCTCTGTCATGGCAAGCAGCTTTCCAGACAACGCCATCGTCGCCCGTCTCGGAGGTGAAGAATTCTGCATATTGGCAGCCCATCCGGCCGACGATGACCTTTTCGGACGGTATGACAAAACCCGGCGCACCGTGGAGCACTCCACCCTGCGCGTCAAAGACGAAAAACTGACCGTCACGGTCAGCATCGGCGTCTGCACCCGTCGGGCTGCTGTCTCGGAAATGCTGAAAAAGGCTGACGCCAACCTGTACACCGCCAAGGAATCCGGACGGAACCAGGTCGTTCTTATCTGAGAACCGAAAAATCTGACGGCAAATACAACCCTTTCTCAATCCACCTGCTTGACTCGGGAACAGGGGAGCCATACTCTCCAGCCATGAGTACCACGCAAAAATCCCAAACTCCGTCCAAGGCCAGACCTGTCACCGCGCCTGATATTCAGGCCCGCAAAAACGGTCAGAAAATCACCTGCATGACAGCATATGACTACTCCTCCGGCATGATTGTGGATCAGGCCGGCATGGATGTCGTACTTGTGGGAGACTCATTGGCCATGGTCATACTCGGCCATGAAGACACGCTCTCCGTCACCATGGATGAAATGATCCACCACACCCGTGCCACAAGCCGAGGCGTAAAGCATGCCCTGCTCGTCGGAGACATGCCGTTCATGTCGTACACGACCGTGGACAAGGCCGTGGACAATGCCGGACGATTCATCAGCGAAGGACGCGCCAAGGCCGTGAAACTCGAAGGCGGCGTGTCCGTGGCTCCGCAGATCAAGGCCATTGTCGATGCAGGCATCCCGGTCATGGGCCATGTGGGGCTGACGCCGCAGCATGTCGCCCGGTTCGGCGGTTTCAAAGCACAGGGAAAATCCGCTGAAGCCGCCCGCGCACTCGTGGAGGACGCACAGGCCGTGGAAGCGGCAGGAGCCTTCGCCGTCGTGCTTGAAGCCATTCCCGTGGAAGTGGCCGAACTGATTACGCAGGCCGTAAGCATTCCCACCATAGGCATCGGCGCGGGCAACGTCACGGACGGACAGATTCTCGTCTATCACGACGTACTCGGCCTGTTCGACCGTTTCACACCCAAGTTCGTACGCCAGTACGCCGAACTGGGCAAAACATCGATCGAAGCGCTGTCCACCTACTGCACAAACGTCCAGCAGGGGCACTTCCCCGGCGACAAGAACACCATCTACATGCCCGACGACCAAGTAGCCCAAATTCGCAAAATCAAAATCAAAAAGAAAAAATAGATGGAACTCGATTTCTCATGGCCCGTTCTCTGGAACGGGCTGGGCTGGCCGCTCATCCGGCTGACCTTTTTCATTTCGGTGGGTCTGTTCGTGGGCAATCTCATCGAATCACTGCACTGGACCCGCTACGCGGCAAAACTCGCGGAACCGCTGGCAAGACGCGCACGACTCAAGGACGTGTCCGCCGCCAGTTTTTCCATGGCGTTCTTCTCCGGTGTCACTGCCAACACCATGCTTTCCGAAGCCCACGACAAAGGGACCATCTCGGACCGGGAGCTGGTTTTCTCCAACCTGTTCAATTCCCTGCCGACCTACTTTCTGCATCTGCCAACCATCTTCTTCATCGCCGCCCCGTTCATCGGCAGCGCTGCCGCAGTCTATGTCGGCCTCACGGCCCTTGCCGCCATACTGCGTACCGGAGCCATCACCATTGCCGGTCATTACATGCTGCCGCCGCTGCCCGAAGGATGCCTGCCCTGCCGTCTCGACGAGGCCGAAAAAAAACGCGACACCTCGTCCGCGTTCAAAAAGACATGGAAACGTTTCAAGAAACGACTGCCCAAGGTCGTCTACCTGACCGCCCCCATCTACACCCTCTTCTTCATTCTCAAACAACTCGGGATGTTCGGATGGCTTCAGGGACTCATGGCAGGAAATGTGGGCTTCTTTTCCTTTCTCCCGCCTGAGGCTCTCGGCATCGTGGCCTTTCACATGGCCGCGGAATTCACGGCCGGACTCGCCGCCGCCGGTGCGCTCATTGCCGACTCCGGCCTGACCGAAGCGCAGGTCGTGCTCGCCCTGATGCTGGGCAACGTGCTCTCATCCCCCATGCGGGCATTCCGCCACCAGTTCCCGTACTATGCAGGCATTTTCAAGCCGCGCATGGCCATGAAACTCATCGTCTGCAATCAGGTGCTCAGAGCCGTCAGCATTGCCGTCGTCGGAACGGTTTACGCAGTCTTCGCATAGGAACTGATAAAGCGCGGGAAAACGCATAAGGCCGTCTTTCCAATCACTCCAGCCTATTGGCACAAGTAAAGACCCCTGCCGCCTGAGGCGGCAGGAATCAATCATCCGATTCTCTTACCAACTAATAACGGGGACGGGGTTCGCGGGGACGGGCCTCGTTGACCTTGAGAGTCCTGCCGCCCATTTCGCTGCCCTCAAGGGCTTCAATGGCGGCGAGGGCTGCCGCATCATCCATCTCCACAAAGGCGAAACCGCGGAAACGGCCTGTTTCGCGATCATTGATGAATTTTACGGATGTGACTTCGCCATAAGTGGCAAAAAGGTCCTGAAGATCGTCTTCAGATGCACTGAAAGGAATGTTACCAACGTAAATACTCTTCATCTCACAAAGGCTCCACAAAAAAAGATTCCTGGTAGCGGGGGAAGGACTTGAACCTTCGACCTTCGGGTTATGAGCCCGACGAGCTACCAACTGCTCCACCCCGCGCCAATACGACAGCCGCAAAACACCGCACCAAAGTGCAAATGATTAACGGATTGTGTTAGCCGTTACGACATTTGATGTATTTCGTCAAGATGATTTGAGTTTTTTCGCAGCTGTGACGCAGATAAAAGGGCAATCACGGCAAAACAGATTACACGTTTTTCGAGATATTCCCGTCCATCGGACTGAGGTCCATATTTTTCAGATAGGCTGAAACCGCATTCTGTTGAAAATTCTGCATGATGCCGCTCCCCTTTTGCGCGGCGACTCCTGACATGGGACCATGAAGAGCCATACTCGGGTCCATGCCGCGTATCTGCCGTTCCAGCTCATTCTTCTTATCCTCGTCATCCTTTTCGGGCATCTTGGCCGTGACATCCGAAACGCGGGAACGCATTTTCACGCCGGTGATTTTTTCCAGTTCCTTTTCGATCTCCCGGATGCGCGCCTTTTGCTCTTCGGTCGGCTGACCGTCAGTCAGAGTCAGAATCTGGGCCATCATGTCCTTGAGAAAGGACACCCTCTTTTCCTCTTCCGGCGTCAATTCCTTTCGAAAGGAAATGGGAGAGGAATTGGACTCTAGCTGCTTTTCCTCTTCAGTCTTTTCCGGGACAAGAGACACGCCGTCCTTCCGGACATCACGCACTAGACCGCGAGCTTTCCCGGTAGAACTCCCCGGACAGGGGAAAAGGGGCTTTGTATCAAGCGGATTAATCATGGCTGAACCTCGCAGGCAAATTTTTCCACAGGGGAAATGCAGCAAGAATCACACCATGAAAAAATTGCCGACGGCTCTCTGTAGTTGATGTTTTTTTAAAGAAAGACAAAAGACAGGAAGGCGGTAAGCCAGTCGCGGACGCTCCTTCCATGTCCTACGCGGACGGCGGTACTTTTTGGCTGGGCCGCCCCAAAAAGTACCAAAAAGCTCGGCTTTGCCTTGATTTATCCGCCAAGTCCTCACCGCCGAGAATCTGATCTGATCGGGGCGGCTCCACTCCATGAAAAGCGTAGTCCATGCCACTCCGGCCAGTACGGGATTATGTCCACTCAATCATATCCCGTCACCAAAGCCGCCTTTCCCGATCAGTCAGCTTCTAAGGCTTGTGAGGTTTAATTGGCTCATTGGGGCACTTCGGTTGTTAAGGGAGCGAAAGGCAAGTGTGGTCTCGAAAATTCACCTATTGTTTACCTGCTTGCCTTTTATGTTTGTTCCACACGAAGACCGACATCAGCCCTTAGCTTCGGAGCTTAGAAGCTGACAAAACGGAAGCCGCGGCTCTTCGAATCCCGAAGCCGTCCCCGGCGACTGGATTCGGGAGCGGCCCGGTTTGATCAGATTCTTGGCTACGAAGATACAAGGCGGGGAAGCTAAGAACAAAAGCAGTTTCTTTCGTTCTTTCTTTTCTGCTTTGGAAAAAGAAAGAACCCCGCCGGGAGGGCTCTTAAAAGTTGGAGGAGCGGCAGCGACGGCTCTTTGTCTTTTGCTTTTTAAAGACAGAGAAAGACAAAAGGCGAAAAGGCAGAAATCCAGTCGCTCACGCTCCTTCCGTGTCCTGCGCGGACGGCGGTTCTTTCTTGGCTGAGCCGGCCCAAGAAAGAACCAAAGAAACCCGGCTTTACCTTGATTTACCCGCCAAGTCCTCACAAACCTAAGAATCTGATCTGTTCGGGGCGGCTCCACTCCATGAAAAGCGCAATGCCTGCCATTCCGGTCTGTACGGGATTATGTTGATTTATACATATCCCATTACCAAAGCCGCCTTCCCCTCTCAGTCAGCTTCTAAGGCTGTGAGGTTAAATTGGCTCGTCCTCGCCTTCGGCTGCCAAGCTGGTGAAAGACTAGTGCGGCGATGAAAGCACTTCTGCCGTTTCATTGCTTGCCTTTAATTCTATATCCCACACGAAGACCTGCCCTAGCCCTTAGCTTCGGAGCCTAGAAGCTGACAAAACGGAAGCCGCGGCTCTTCGAATCCCGGAGCCGTCCCCGGCTACTGGATTCGAGAGCGGCCCGGTTTGATCAGATTCTTGGATACGAAGATACAAGGCGGGTAAGCTAAGAACAAAAGCAGTTTCTTTCGTTCTTTCTTTTCTGCTTTGGAAAAAGAAAGAAGCCCGCCGGGAGGGCTCTTACAGCTTGAAGGAGCGGCAGCGACGAATCTCTGCCTTTCACATTTTCAGAAAAATAAAAAAGGGCAGAAGTCAATCGACTCCCGCCCTTCTATTTTCATGGTTGATTGCTAGAAACGCTCAAATCCGCCGTCATCGTCTTTCATGTCCAGCGAAACTCCCGAAGGCATCGTCGGAGCGGGGCGGGTTGCCGCAGGCAAAGACTTTGCCAGGGCAGGGCGTGCTACCGTGGTGCGCGCCGGAGGCTGCCTGTATCCGGTCTGTCCTCCGGTATTGAAGAAGCTCACCGACTGCTGAAGATTGACCGCTTCACCGGCCAGACTTTCAGAGGTGGAGGCCATTTCTTCCGAAGCCGCAGCATTCTGCTGGATCACCTGATCAAGCTGCTGCACGGCGTCGTTGATCTGGTTGACGCCCGCGTTCTGCTCGTTGCTGGCTGCCGCGATTTCCTGAATGAGCTGTGCCGTCTGCTGAATATCCGGCACCAGCGTGTCGAGCTTTTCACCGGCTTCCTGCGCCACGGCCACAGTGGACGAAGACAAATCACTGATCTCGGCGGCAGCGATTCCACTGCGTTCGGCCAGCTTGCGAACTTCGGCGGCAACGACAGCAAAGCCCTTGCCATGCTCACCCGCACGGGCAGCCTCGATAGCGGCGTTCAGGGCGAGCAGGTTGGTCTGGCGTGCGATCTCTTCAATAACTGAGATCTTTTCAGCGATATCGGTCATGGCGTTCATGGCCTGGTTAACGGCCTTTCCGCTTTCTTCGGCATCGTTTGCGGCCTTGTTAGCGATCTGTTCCGTCTTGGTGGCGCTTTCCGCATTGCTCTGAATGTTCGAGGCCATCTCTTCCATGGAAGCTGAGACCTCTTCGACATTGGCCGCCTGCTCGGTGGCCCCCTGCGACAGGGTCTGCGACGAGGCTGAAAGCTCCGCACTGCCGCTCACGGCATTGTCAGTGGCAGACCGGACATCACCGATAACCGTCCGAAGCCGCTGGGCCATGGCACGCAATGCATTGGCAAGCATACCCACTTCATCCTTCTGCTCGACGTCGAGATCCGTGGTCAGATCGCCGTTGGCAAGTGTCTCGGCAAACGTGATGCCCTTCTTGATGGGGGCGGTAATGAGATTGGCAATAAAAATAAGAACAAGAAGCAGCACGATCACGGAACCGACACCAATGACCGTACTCAGAAGGGCGATGGAGTGAGCCTGTTCACGCACCTTGTCCATGGGAACAATCACGGCCAGACTCCACGGAGTGACGGTGCGGCCGATTTTGACCGGAGCAAAATACACAAACTGATCTTCACCGGTCAGGGAAAAGACGGCCTCATAGGAAAAACTTCTGCCCTCTTTCACCGCCCTCTCAATGCTGCCGCGATACTCGGAAGGAAGGTAATCACCGACATTCTTGTTCAGCAGATCAGGATTCGGATGGGCCACGATGGTGCCGGAATTGGAAACGAGCATGGCATAACCGGTCTCAAACGGTTTGATGCCGAGAACGGTGTCCTGCATGTCGTTCAGGTAAAAATCAAAACCGACAACGCCGACCTTTCTGCCGCCCTTTTTCACGGCAATACCGGCAGAGGCCAACCAGAAAGTTTTGCCGTCCACTTCCCACGGGTACGGTTCGGTGAGGGTTTCCACCCGGCTCGCCAAGGGCGTTTCAAACCATCCCTTTCCAACAACATTACCCGCACCGCGGAAAAGGCTGACGATCTTGCCGCCATCACGATGATACCAGTTCAGGTACGCCCCCTTATACGTATCCATGTACTCGTCTTCGCGCCCATCATACTGGTTGGCAGGGAACCCACACCACGCACCGGCGATTTCGTCATGGGCTTCCAGAATCCCTACGAGTACGGAATCCAGATATTCCCGATCGGGAATGGTCTTGTAGTCCGCGCCCTTTTCAAACATGACGCCGGCTGCACGGGTCAATGTCAGGGCAAGGTTCATGTCGGTACCAACGTCGAGGCTGTAAGCGTGAGCCTGCTTGGCGGCCAGATCCTTGGCCTGCGCGATGGCCAGATCCTGCGCCTTCATGGTCGTCGCAACCGTGCTGGCCAGAAGCACCAGCGACATTATGGTGAATGTCGGAATGAGTATCTTGAGTCTGAGACTCCAGTCCTTGAATCGCAACATAGTTCCCCCGGCGAATTACGCCTGAATATTCTTTGATCAGAAATCAAATTGATAAGGGAACGATATTTGCCATTATTCCTTTTATTCCGCAAGGTAACGACAAAAATGACGCGCATAAAAAAGATGCCGGGACAGTTCTGTCCGGGAGGAGGAGAAGGCTATTGAATCAGGCTATAGATATCTATGCCGTAATCATCGGGATTGATGACGTCCATGATGGACAGATCGCCCTGAGAGAGGTCTTCGTCTTTCACTTCAAGAGGCTGCATGTTCTCATCATACGCAACGCGCACTTTCGGCCGCAGCGGGTCCACGGGATTGAGGTCGGTAACCACGCCATGCAGCCCGGAACTGAGCCTGACAAAACTGCCCACGGGATACACTCCCAGACTCTTGATGAAGAGTTCCACGGTATTGGGATGAAAATCAGTCACACGCCATTTATACATCAGGGCCAGCACCTTGGTCGGGGGCATGGGCTCTTTGTACACCCGTCTGCTTGTCAGTGCGTCATACACGTCCACCACGGCAAGCAGGCGTGCAATATCACTGATCTGCTCACCCTTCAGGCCGCGGGGATAGCCGCTGCCGTCATACTTTTCATGATGTTCCAGCGTGCCGCGCAGCACCTCCATCGGGACATCCTGCTGCGCCTTGAGGATTCCGTATCCACGCAGGGGATGTGTACGCATGACCTTCATTTCATCTTCAGTCAGCTTGCCCGGTTTGTTGAGGATGCTCTCCGGGATGACCGCCTTGCCCACGTCATGAAACAGGCCGGCAATACCGACCAACTCCAGCTTCTCTGGCGAGTAACCGAGTTTTTTGCCAAGAATCACGGCCAGTATCGAAACATTGATGCAGTGCGTGTACGTGTATTCGTCAAACGCCTTGAGCCGACCGATGGCTGCGGCCGCAGATTCGTTGCGAAACACGGAATCGATAAACCCGCTCACCAGCGGCGCGGCATCCTGAAAATCAAACGACTTGCCGTCACGGACGTCGTCTATGAACCGGTGTGCATATCCAATGGCTTCGCCGTACAGCTTGTCCACGCGCCGCAGTTCGTCCTGCACGGACACGAGCTCGCTTTCACCGCTCTCTTCCCGAACGGTGTCGACACTCTTCTCTTTCATGGCCGCCCGCACTTCATCGGCGGACATGGCGTTATTCCAAAGGCTTACCACTGCTATCCCGTCTATTTGAAAACCGTCATCCTGCTAAATCAACCCGGACTCCAGCAGCCGCTCCATGAGCGCACCCACGTCTTCCGCCACAAAATCCGGTTTGCACGCTGCAAACCCGGCCGCATCGACATTTCCGCTCGTCACGGCCGCAGTCAAGGCACCAGCGGCCCTGCCCGTCTCAATGTCCATGGGATGATCGCCCACCATCAATGATTTCGCAGGGTCAGCCCCCACGCACTCAAGCGCCTGGAACAGGTGTTCCGGGTCCGGCTTGACGCCACGGGCACTCTCCCTTGGCACAAAAGCCTGCACCACATCATCGATGTCGGGAAACACCACCCGCACCGCCGCTGAAATATTCCGGGTAATCACGCCTGCCGCCACATCCCGCTCCCTGAGCATTTCGAATGCCGGCCGCGTGAAATCAAAGAGCCGCCCTTCCCGGGCCGAGTCCATCTCCATGGCGGTTATCACCAGCCGCCCCCGGCTGCGAAACTCCAGCCCTTCGTCACGATCCAGCACCATGGTCTGCTGCACCAGATGCTCCAGCCATTCCAAGGCGGGCGTGCCGTCCGGTTCGGGCCGCTCGCCGAGAAACACCTCGCCCAGTGCCGCGATCTTCGTCTTCATGAAGTCGAAATCGATGGTCAACTCGGCCAGCGTTCCGTCAAAATCAAAAATAACAGCGTCGAGCTTGCTCAAGGTTATGCCTCCGCCATTTTCCGCAGGATGGCGAGATTGCGGCGGTCATCGTCGAGATCCTTGTCCTTGGGCGTTTCAAGCGTCTTGGGTATCTCTGCAAAGCGCGGGTCCTGCATGAGGTTTCGAAACCCGTCGAGACCGATTTCCCCCTGCCCGATGTGCTCATGCCGGTCCTTGCGGGAATTGAATTCATTCTTAGTGTCGTTGAGATGGAAAAACCTGAGCCGGTCCAGCCCGATGAGCCGGTCAAAGGCGTCAAAGGTTTCCGCATAGGTTTCCGGGGTACGGATATCGTATCCCGCCGCAAACGTATGACAGGTGTCGTAACAGACGCCGAGTCGATCAGAATGGGCTGACAGTTCGATTATGCGGGCGAGTTCCTCAAAAGTGGAACCGAGGTTCGTCCCCTGTCCGGCAGTGGTTTCCAGAAGCACCATGCAGGTCTGCGTACCGGAATCCTCAATGGCCCGGTCAAGATTTTCTACGTAGCGCCTGATTCCGGCTTCAATGCCCTCGCCGAGGTGCGAACCGGGGTGCGTGACGAGATACGGCACGCTCAACGCTTCGATACGCCGAAGCTCCTCGGCAAAACCGATGCGTGACCGCTCGGCCTGCTCGTCCTTTGGAGATGCGAGATTGATGAGATAGGAATCGTGCGCCGCGATAGGGAAATCTCCCCACTGTTCGCGCGCAACAGTGAACAGCTCGATGTCGTATGGCGTCAGGGGCGGGATTTTCCACTGCCGCTGATTGCGGGTGAAAATCTGGAGTGCAGTACCGTCTACGGCCTGAATGCGCTCAAAGGCCATGTAAAGGCCTCCGGCGATGGACATGTGTGCGCCAAGGAACATGAAACGCCCCCGCTGTTTTTCACATCGGCGGGGAAGCAATCACCCCGCCGATGCGAGAAATCATTTACTGAATCCAGCCGTTGAGGGCATCGACGATCTTCTGCGCCTGAGCCTGACTGGAAATGTTGAATTTTGATTTGGGGCGGTATGTGCCGTCAACCTTCTGGTAACGACGGATGGTGAACTTCTCCGGACCGTATTCGCCCTTGGCGCGGTTCAATTCCTGATAACGGAAAATGATGGTGGTCCATGCGCCCTTGGACAGGACAACCTTGTCCAGCTCCTTGACGATAAGCTGGTTGTCCTCGGAATAATTGATCGTGATTTCTTCCACGTTGGATGCCATTGCATGCTCCTTCAAATATATCTTGTCATTGCCTCTGACAGAGCCTTCAACGCCTGCCAGAGGGTTCCCCCTGTTACATATGTCATGGGCAAACGCAAGGCCGGTATTGGGAGATTTTCCCGGCAGAAAACACTTTCGGACCTTCAGGGTAGGAAGATACATAGTATTGAACACCCCGTTGACGAAACCACTTCTCAGGCGTATCCCTCTGGGAATTATCACTTAAGGAGACGCGCAATGGAGACTTCCCAGATTGAAGAACTGAACGGCCTGCTGGGTGACTGGACCGACAATGAAAACCAGACCCGAAAAGCTTTTGTTGAACTCAAGGAATTTCTTGAAGCCGGAGACGGCGTCAAATTGAGCTATGTGGCTCGCCCCGGCATCACGTATTCGCTGCGGGCCGCCCATGAGAACCAGACAGCACGGGCACTCTTTGCCATGGTTGACGTCATTGACGACGATCCAGCCGACCGCTGGCTGTCCGTCTGTTTCTACAGCGAACTCATTTCAGACCCCGAAGAACGCGGCGACGAAGTCCCCGAAGGACTGCTCGGCGAAGACGCAACATGCTTCGATGTGGACGCATGGGACGACGATCTCATGACCTACGTAAAGGCCCGTCTTGAAGAGGCCCGCCAAAAGGGAAGCCAAGGATAACCCTTCCCACAACCAACAGGCAGACAGATAAAAGCCCGGAAGAGGAAATTCTCTTCCGGGCTTTTTCAAACGTATTTACGCGCTCAAGTCACATGGTGTTGACGAGAGAGTCGACCTCCTGCCCCTTCTTTTTCAACCGCTTGTAGGCTCGCATGTCCTTATTGAGCTTGGTCAGAATGGCGGAAATGAGATTCTTTCGAGCCGCCCTCCGCGTGGGGGTGGAGATCCTTCCACCATCGACAATGAGAATGTGCATGTCGAAAAGGACCTGTGTCGAAGGAGTGACCTTCCTGTATTTGTCCTGCGTTGAACACTCGACAGTGAGCTTTTCCACGATCTTGTCGTTCCGGTTGATGAATTTCAAAAGTCGGGCTATTTCCGCCTTACTGTAATCCTGACGGTCAAAATCGCCGGTAAAACGCAGCTTCCGGTCTGCACTGCGACTGAATACGGATTCACCCTTGCGAACAAGATCAAGGTTGAAGAAAAAAGCGACAATGCCGACGGCAACAAGAATGAGAAACAGATTTTTGGCCCATTCCTTTCTCTTGTCGCGATGGCGGATAATCATTGATCAGGTCTCCTGTGGTCAAAATATGGCTGCGTGCCGATTTCCGGCTATACTATTAAATCGCGTTTTGGCAAAGTGAAGCCGCACAAGGCCAAGGCGAAAAGAGAACCCCCTTCCGCACTTGCTGGAAACAACTGCGGAAAAGATGCTCAGTACGGTGGTATTGCATGAAAAAAAAGTATGATGTCGTAATATGCGGCGGCAGCCTCGCCGGTTCTGCCGCAGGAGTGGCACTGGCTCGCCGAGGCTACTCGGTCGCCATGCTCGATCGCGCTGAATTTCCGAGAAAAAAACTGTGCGGCGGCCTGCTGACATGGAAGTCCTCAAAACTGCTGGAAACACTTTTCGGAGAAAGCACGGACTCGTTGACTGAAGCGGGGATCATCAACTTTGCTTCGGATCGCTATGCCATCAGGTCATACACGGCAACACTGGCCGAAGGCACGCTCCCGAAGCCGTTCCATTTTGTAGACCGGGAATTGCTCGACGCACGCCTTTTGAGCCATGCCGAAACGCTTGGCGCTGCAATTTTCCAGAACACCGAAGTCATTTCATGCGACACCAAAAACGGTGTCGTCACGACAAAGGAAGACAACACCTTTGAAGGGGCCTATATTCTGGGAGCGGACGGAGCCAATTCCATTGTCAGGCGATCTTTCCCGGCCATCAACAAAGCCCGCTTCAGAGAACAGATGGCACCGACCATTGAGATCACTCTTGATTCAAACGATTTCCCCAGACCGGTTTTGTACCCCGAACTCTATGTCGGCCCTCTTGAAACAGGCTATGGATGGGTTTTCCCGAACAAAAATCGCGTCGTCGTCGGCATCTGTGGCTTACGGCATGACAATACTAACTTTTCCGACATCTTTAGAGATTATCTAGAATTTCTCAATATTAAAAAAACAGCTATTCCGCCCCGCCATGGACACCCGTTGCCCTATGGGAATTACCTGGCCAGTCCGTTTCATGACCGCGCAATGCTGGCAGGTGACGCAGGCGGCTTTGTAGAACCGCTGTTCGGGGAAGGAATCTTTTTTGCCATGTGCACGGGCCTCTATGCAGGCGAAGCACTTGCTGAAGGCCTTGAAAAATGTTCGTCCCCCGGCCCGATCTATGCCCGCCGACTACATCAGCAGATCATGCCGGAACTCAAAGGCTCTGACCGACTCCGATGGGCACTGTTTTCAGCCATGAAGTATACCGGCCCATCAAGCCTGAAGCTTTTTGTCAATACGGCAGCCCCGCGGCTCGCCGAGATGGTCCACGGCATCAGATCCTACTCCTGGCTTCGTAAAAAACATTGGGATTTCATCTAATTAGTACAGTTGCGCACAACTTCTTCCTTTTGCCATACGCCTCAGCCATATGTTCTTTTTTCGACCATCAGCGTCCTGTTTGTGCTCGGCCAATTTAAACATCGGCCTTATCAAACTGCCAAAAAATGAATGCGAACACGCCCCCTTTTCGCATTTGCCTCGCATCGAATCGCAAAACAATGCCGAAACACAATAACAAGGCAACAAAAAAAGTGTCACAAACAACCTATTCGACACCAGAAGCATAAAGCAAAAACGACAAACCTCTCCGCCTGAATCGAAAGCCGTTACTGTCCATACCGAGACAACGGCTAATCCTACGAAAATAAAATCGAAAAAACGCACCCCCTGGCTCGACACAAGCCCCCCCCCGAAATGGCATAGACAATGTGCCGAATTAACGGACCAAAAGCTCGCCCACCCAATATTCCGTCCCTTCTTCGAAACGCCGTTTTCATTATCCGCAGACTAATAATAATGTTCTTTGCGCCACTCTTTCCCTTATTCGTGATATAAGGAAACTTCTTGTAGAAAAATGGCGGTCACCAAAAGCTCCGGGGAGGATAAAAATGCTCTGGCGAAGTGTGACATTGACAATTCTCACCATCATTGTTTCCGCCACGATACTCCCGTTGCACGCCATGACGTGGGCACAGGAGCAACAGATCGTTGCAGCCGTGCCCAAGAACTTTCCACCACAGTTTATCACAGACTCTTCAGGCGATATCTCCGGCTTCGGGGTGGACATCATGGACAGGGTGGCCGATATTGCTGGTCTCGACATACGCTATGATGCTTACGACTCGTGGCCGAAGGTGTTCAAAGCCGTCAAAGAAGGACGTGCCGACATCATCCCCAATATCGGCGTCACTGCCCGACGCGATGCCTTCCTCAATTTCACTCCGCCCGTGGAGACCTTCCCGATCCGCATATTCGTCCGCCGCGACACCTCGGGCATCCATGAACTGTCCGACCTCATAGGGCACTCGGTGGGAGCCATGCAGACCAATGTCGGCTACCAGCTCATCAAAAAAAACGAACAGATTGACATTGTGCTTGCAGACAGCCTGCCGGATCTGCTCTTCACGCTGCTGTCCGGGCACGTGGACGCCATAGTCTATCCGGCTCCCGTCATCTCCCACATGGCTGAATCCATGGATATGGCAAACCGCATCAAGGCAGTCGGCTCTCCACTGATTGAAATCAAACGCGCCATTGGCGTTAAAAAAAACAGCCCCAGACTTCTTGCCCAGCTGTCAACGGCTGTGGACACGCTTGTGGACTCAAAAGAGTATCAGCAAATCTACGTCAAATGGTATGGGGACCCCAACCCGTTCTGGACCAAACCCACCACAGCCGCCGTTGCAGGTGCCGCAGTTCTCTCCCTGATGCTTTTCGCGGCTATCTGGCGGTACATCACGCTCCGGAGAAAAACCGCAATACAGATGCAGGCAATCGAGAAACGCAGCCACAAGGATATCAAGGAGCTGCAAAAGAACCGCGCCAGACTTGCCGAGGCACAATCCATAGCCAAAATAGGCAGCTGGGAATGCAATGTAGAGACAGGTTCACTGATCTGGTCGGATGAAATTTATCGCATTTTCGGGCTGGACCCGCTCAAATACAAACCGTCATACGAATCCTTTTTCGGCCTCATACACCCGGAAGACCGGGCTACCGTGGCTGAATCCGTTATACGGACGCTGGAGACACTGGAGCCCTATTCCATGGATCATCGCATCGTCCTGCCTGACGGAACAACACGGTTCATCCACGAACAGGGCAGGCTCGTCCATGACGCTCAGTCTGGCGCGGCCCTTCTTCAGGGAACGGCTCAGGACATTACCGTCCGCAAACAAACCGAAGAAGCGCTCAGAACCGCACGCGACGAAGCACAAAACGCCAACCGGCTCCGCGATGAGTTCCTTGCCAATATCAGCCATGAACTCCGCACTCCGCTCAACGGGATACTCGGCATGCTGCATCTGCTGCGCGACAGCGGCCTTGATGAAAATCAAAGCGAACTGGCGGACATAGCGACCAATTCAGGACGCCATCTGGTAACCCTGCTCTCCGACATTCTCGACATCTCCAGCATCGAAGCGGGTGCCGTGAGTCTGGAGTCCTCTGATTTCAGCCTGCATGAGATCGTGAAGACCATACATGAAATATTCATGGACGCAGCCAATGAAAAGTCCATTGCCTTTTCCTGCAGTCTGGACCCGAACATCCCGGACCGGCTGGCCGGAGACGGAAGCCGCCTCCGTCAGGTCCTGTTCAACCTGATCGGCAATGCAATCAAGTTCACGGACTCAGGACGGATATCCGTCGCTGTCAGCCGCCTCGGAGACACACCGGAAGACAGTCTTCGCCTCCTGTTTGAAATAGCCGACACCGGCATCGGCATCCCTGATGAAAAGATTGATACGATTTTCAATCCTTTCACTCAGGCGGACGGCTCCCATACTCGACGGCACGGCGGCATGGGACTCGGCCTGTCCATCGTTCATAAGCTGGTCGGCCTCATGGGCGGCACCATTTCCCTGGACACCGAAAAGGATGTCGGCACCACCGTCCGATTCACGGCGCGCTTCGGCAAGGTTGCCCCGGCAACAACAATCACATCCGCTTTCGAGTGTATTGCAGGAAGCATTTCCTACCGCGTTCTGCTGGCCGAAGATGACCGCGTCAACCGAATCACCGCGACCCGTTTTCTCGAGAAACTGGGACACGATGTCGTGGCCGTGGAAAACGGCTGGCTCGCAGTCGAAGCCGTGCTGAATGGACACTTCGACGCCGTGCTCATGGATATTCAGATGCCGGAAATGAACGGTTTCGAGGCCACGGCAGCCATCAGACGCAATGTCAGCATCGGCCCCAAGGCCGATGTTCCCATCATCGCGCTGACCGCCCATGCCCTGGAAACGGATCGTGAAAAATGCCTCGCATCGGGCATGACCGATTACATCGCCAAACCCGTGGAGATTCAAACGCTTGCCGAAACACTGAACCGGCATGTCCACACGGCCGAACACGAAATCACTGCCGAAGACGCAACGCTGCACTGACAGCGGCAATCCTCACGGAGATGCGGGCTAGCAGACGTCTACAGTGATGCCCTCGTTTACATAGTAAAGGACGGTGTATTTTTCCTGAAGAGTCTCGACGATCTCCTCAACAGACATGCCGTTGAGGCTTTCGAGACGTATATAGGCATTTCGCGAACCGGGATGATTGGTGTCATTGGCAGTAAAAACACTTGAAAATGCCAGCCCCGCTTCACGGATCTCATTGAGAAGACGTGCCAGGGGTCCGGGACGGGCCTCAAGCCGAACGGCTATTTGCGTTTCGGAGCGCAGGGTGCCGGATGCCGCACACAGGAAACGCAGTACGTCGGCCTGTGTAATGATGCCGACAAGCTCGCCACAGTCCACCACGGGCAATCCGCCCACCTTGTGCCGGACAAGCATTTCAGCGACTTCATTGACCGCCGTATCCGACGTAACGGTGATGGGATCGAGCGTCATGATGTCACTCGCGGTCAGTGTGTAGAGTCCACCGCCACGGCCTTCGGCGCTGTCGCCCGGAATGAACTTGGACGGCATGGCATCGCGAATATCACGGTCGGACACAATGCCGACCAGTGCGGCGTTCCGGTCGATGACGGGAAACTGCCGAATGTTCTTTTCATGCAAAATTTCCGCGGCATCCATCACGGACGAATTGACCCCAAGGGAAATGACGTTGGCCGTCATCCAGTCTCTCACCAGCATATCCCAACCCTCCGGCTCTCCCTGACGACCTACGTCAGGGGGTCAGAATCTTGTAATCTCTCGCTGAACAAATTGCAATGGCAGGCAGGATTACAACGTCTTGACACGTTCACGCACAGCACTGACCAAAGCAACAAACTTCGGTCGGAGTTCACGGGCCCCGGCCATGGCTTCATCAAGACTTCCAATGTAGCACATCTTTTCCAAATACCTGGAGCGATTAACGATATCCATGGCAAGAACATGGCTGGCCATGTTGGTGATGGAATGCAGGGCGGCTCCTATCTCGGTGGGATTTCCCCCCTCAAGCCCGGAATCAAGCTGTTCAAGTTTCTGGTCGGACTCAATCAGAAAAAGAGACAGGATGTCCCTGAGCAGGGTGAGGTTTCCCTCAAAACGATCAACCAAAGCCTCCATATCAAGCTTGACGGAAACCCCAACAGCAGGTTTTTCCTCCTGCACACGCCGCATGGCCGGGACTGGAGTCGATCCGTTATCCTGTCCGGCCACGCTACGCGCAATGGCCGCGGACAGCTTCTTCATGTCCACGGGCTTGGTGACGTAGTCGTTAAACCCTTCCTTGAGGATGCGCTCACGATCGCCCTTCATGGCATAGGCGGTCAGGGCGATGACCGGAATATCTGAGGGGAAACGTTTGCCGTCCGACTTGCGGATGGCGGCAGTCGCTTCCATTCCGCCCATCTCCGGCATCTGGATATCCATGAGTACAAGATCGATCTCCCGGCCCCGGCGCTTGAGTTCGTCAAGCGCTTCAATGCCGTTTTCAGCCACGATGACGGTATGTCCGAACATGGACAGAAAATGTGTCAGGAACTTCTGGTTGAGGGGATTGTCCTCGGCCAGCAGAATGTTCAGGTGCAACGCCTTGGGCGCAACCTCCCGCACAGGGGCAGGCTGGACAGCCACGGTATCGGACTTGTCAAACCACGCCGTAAAGGAAAAGACACTCCCCCGGCCCGGTTCGCTTTCAACGCCGATCTGCCCGTCCATCATTTCCACGAGTTCCCGGGAAATGCTCAACCCAAGGCCGGTCCCCTGATGCTTCTTGCGAACGGAGCTGTCAGCCTGGGTAAAACTGTCGAAGATTGTATCAAGCTTGTCTTTGGGTATGCCCTCACCGGTGTCGCGAACGGTAAACAGCAGGCAGACACGACCTGCTTCCTCTTCCTTGGTCTCAACGTTCAAATCAATCAGCCCGCGCTCCGTGAATTTCAGAGCATTGCCCAGCAGATTGATGAGTATCTGACCAAGCCGGTCCGGGTCGCCCTGAAGGTGGACTGGAACGCCGCTGTCGATGCGATGCTGAAAAACCACCCCTTTTGCATCGGCCTGCGGTCCGAAAGGACGCACAGACGTTTCGATGGCAGGACGAAATTCGAAATCACGGGGCCGAAGCTCCATCTTGTCGGCCTCGATCTTGGAAATGTCGAGCACGTCGTTGACGATGGACAACAGGGAGCCCGCGGCATCACGGATCATGTCCATGTGCTCGCGCTGTTCGTCGGTCAGGCCGGTGGTGATGGCCATTTCCGCCATGCCGAGAATGCCGCCGATGGGCGTGCGTATTTCATGGCTCATATTGGCAAGGAAACGACTCTTGGCCTTGCTCGCCTCAAGAGCCATGGTTTTGGCCTCTTCGGCCGACCTGTTGGCCTCGACAAGCTGGTCCTCCATCCGGCGACGCAGCACACACGAACCGAAAATATCCGCCATCAGGGTCAGTGATTCTATCTCCACAGGCAGCCAGTCCCGCTCCTCGCGGTGTTCGGACATGCCTATGAATCCCCACCATTCATTATCCAGAAATACCGGAACAATCATCAAGGACTTGGCACCGGTGCTTCTGAACGGCTTCTGCGCCTCACCCTGAAAATTCCGCACATGGCCAGCCACAACCTTACGGCGAAGCAAGGTGGATTCCCATCTGTCATACAGGGGAGAGAACGGCTGTTTCTGCGCTTCAGGCAGATGAATGACAGGCGGGACCGAAGGGGCAGCCCATTCGTATTCCATCTTCATGTAGGCAAGCCCGTCACTGCCGGTGAACCTGCGCACAATATACGCACGGGAGACATCCATGGCCTTGGCGAAATCACGCAGGGCGTTGTTGATACCGCTCCGCCAGTCGGATTCCCGCAGGAACCGGGCCGCGAAAGAGCCGATCACCTGCATGATGGCATCACGCCGAAAAAGAAACTCCTCGAATTCCCTTTCCGAACTGACATCGCGAACCATGCCGAACGCACGCTTCACATTGCCGCCCGAATCAAGTTCCACCCGCCGATGCAGGTGCAGATGCCGAATTCGCCCATCCACGCCCTTGATACGGTACTCAAAATCAAGCGGCCATCCCTGCTCGAAAGTCGCCCGGTTGGCGGCATCGTAAATCTCAAGGTCTTCGGGCAGCACGAACTGCCGAATGCTGGTAAATTCCTCGGAAAGCAGCCCCATGGCATCGCCAAGAATCTCCCTGAACCCATCCGACCAGGTGGTACGCCCCTCGGCATCCATCTCCCAGCTGCCGAGCCTGCCGGTCTTTTCGATCCAGTCGGCCATTGTGTGCCCACCGGCAGACTTCGTTTCAAGCTCGACCTGACGGTTGAGAAGACGAAGGGTTCTGGCAAACTCCTTTGGCGTAACACTGCCGAATTCGAATGCGTCAACGGCTCCCGCTTCAAGTGCCTGTTCCTCGACCCCGGCCACTCCTTTCGCTGCAAGCAGTATGACACTGAGGCCGTACTCCTCCCGTATCCGGGTTATAGCCCGGCACCAGGTCGTGTCTTCCGGCCCCGGAGCCAGAATGACGATATTCCAAAGCCCCTTGTCCAGTCGCCTGACGCCACGCGAGACCGAACTGTAGCGAACCATCTCGTATTCAGTATCACCGAACAAACGGTCCACTTGTTCCTTATCAAGAGCCTTTCCGGCCAGAATCAGTATTCGCACGCACTCTCCGCGTCTTCGACAATTTGCTGTTCAGAGGCTTTCATCCACGCCCGATTACATCTGAGTATAGCGTCTTTACAATGATAATCAACGCCCTGCGGCACAAGAACCACCATAAAACCAACAGGACAAGACTGCAACCATCCGAAAAGACTCTATTAAAACGGAATCCTGCTTGCTTTCTCCTGACACAGGGTTTACAGACAGGCAAGGATGGATTTTTTCTCTCCACAAACATTTAGCAACGGGTACACGCATGAATTTTCTGCCTGACAGCGACATCCTGACCCTGCTCACGGGCGCGACTCTGGCTGTGAAGCTGGTAATGATCTTTCTCGGCCTCATGTCCCTGTGGAGCTGGACCATCATTTTCTTCAAGTTTTTCACCATCGGCTCAGCACGCAAAAAGGTCATGCGCGGCTATGATTCCTTCATGGATGCTGGCGACCTTGCCTCCGGACTCAAGGCCATCGGTACCAAGGATGATTCTCCGCTGGCACGC